>Ga0335081_10015014_pt1 | contig 12533 bp, 12 predicted proteins | sample Lox_Sample_35_FD_206713 | JGI IMG/M metagenome (GOLD analysis project Ga0335081, IMG submission 206713) | Soil microbial communities from Loxahatchee National Wildlife Refuge, Florida, United States - Lox_Sample_3.5 | ecosystem: Environmental > Terrestrial > Soil > Wetlands | place: USA...
CTCAGCCCAGACAATGAAAATACGTAACTCGCCATCCACCGGTTTGGGTTGATCTCAATAGTGAACCCACACCTGACAACGGATTAATAAACGGGTAGGCCACGAGGAGATTCATTTATTGACTAAAGGCTGAACGTTTTTGACTGCGATAATGCACCAGAGGGTCAAACTTGCCATAATTCCAGCGACTCTTACGCCATCTTCAACGTCAATGCGTCATCTCGATACCGGTTCCGTCTCATTAACACGGGAGCGTTTGCGGATTTCCAATTCTCGGTCGATAACCATCCCATGCAGGCATGATTTTTTGACGGTTTCTTCTGATCCTAGATCATCGCAGCCGATGGCACACCCTTGAGGCCACTGGATTTAGAAGTCGGGGTTATCCATGTTGCCCAGCGATATGATTTCATTCTCGTGACCAATCAAACGGCGGGTTCCTACTGGATCCGGGCCGCCATGAACACAAACTGTTTCAGCGCGGACAATCCCGCTCTGAATCCAGACGTTTTCGCGATACTTCAGTATAACACAGTCAGCTTCACAGTTCCAAATACATCCGCCTGGGACCCCGTTCTGGATCCAATTTGTCGCGATCTCAACTCCTCCGAGTTAATCCCACTGAATCCTCTACCACTTCTGGAACCGGATTTGTACGTGCGCTTCGATCTTTCATTCCAACCCCGCGGAAACTCCATAGACCTGGGAATTGTCAACGGAACGAGTTGGGTACCGTTAAATGGAACGAACACCCTCGAGATTGCGTCCAATCCAAGGGGAAATTTTTCTGTTCAAGGGGTCGACACCACTGATTTTGACACGCGGACTCAATTCGTCTATTCTATTCCTGAGATACACACCGTCGAGTACATGATCTTCACTTCAACGAGCGCTGATATTAGTTTCCTCCTCAATAACCTTGATGAGGGAACGCACCCATTCCATTTTCACGGACACAGGTTCTGGATCATGGCGGAGGGGGACGGCGTGTATAATGACTCGATGCCTTTGGCACAGGTTCCTCCCTATCGCGATACCCTTGCGATTCAAGGTTACGGTTATGCTCGGATCCGGTTCGTGTCAGACAATCCTGGAGCATGGATTTGTAAGCATCCCGCATTCGATGTCGTTTCTAATTGAACCCAGTTCATTGCCATATTTCGTGGCATGTACAGCACCCCTCGTGATTTTGCTAACTATATCTGATGGCCGCGGGATTCGCTTTTCAATCTCTCAATTTGGCACCTCGTATTCCTGAGATGGTTAGCTCCGCTCCGGCTTCTTGGCAAGCCATGTGTAGCTTTTCTTAACATGTGGATGAATTTTCGATTTTCGTTATTTAACGGTTAATGTATTGAAATTATGCTTGTGCTCGTGAACTGACATTCTTTCCTGCGGCTCTACAATGTCCGCTAGGACCTGATAGCTCATGAGATGATGAGTATTACTCGGATGTGAAGATCTATATTGAATTCCGCTGACCACCAACCCACCGCTACTACAGCATAAGCGGAAATCCCAATGTGCATCAGAACGGAGACAGTACCTGTCTGGCCGTCGAAATGGCTCTCGGCACGGCAACACCCTCAAGATGATCACAATAGACTCGCGTTTCCAAGTCCCGTCCTGCGACGTTCAACTGCGGAAGATTCCCGGTAGCCCACGACAATATTTAAATTTACACGGCAGTCGAGATTGACCACTGGACCATGAATGCTCTGAGATAAAACCCAAAGGTGCGGAATTAAGGATCGGTGTAGCTGCAATCTTGGGCACAAAATGGACGGGACTGGGAAGTTGAGAATTCGCCGGAGCAGAAATGCCGGCCAGAGATGATGTGTTGATAATATTTAAAAAAGCGGACTACACTCTTCTGCTATGGTGTCGTGACCCCCACCTTTTCAGATATCCCTAACCACCCACTCAATAGGATGAAGCAAGAACATCTCATCTTCCTTGATGTGCGGGATTATTGTCTTCGCCCGTTCCCGTGATTCTTGTGGGCCGAACTCATTCTCAATATCTCAACCGGACGAGAAGGATCCTCCAATTTTCCAGGTTGACACATGCAAAAGCGAGGTCGCTTGAGATCTAAATCCGGTTCAACAAGGCATGCCGAATCACTACTTACGTACAAGGATATCGAGTCAGTGGCGGGATACCATTGGAAGGCTTCGAAGATGGTGTCTGAGGCCGATTCGGACAACCAAGATAGTCCGGTCCAAATCCAGCCAGATCCAGGGCGCGATTCATATCAGAGGTTACTGAATTGCGGCCGTCAGCCGATCCCTCATATTCGCCATAGACACGAATGGATTCAAGACCGGTAGTTGGTCAAGCCCATCATCATGTCATGGCTGGTAGTCGGCCCAAGGTTTCGGGGGGAATCTGTGGACTGCGGCAAGAGGAGGCATTTTTCCTGATTACGGGCAAGAGCAGGACTTTGATGAACTGTGCTGGAAACGGTGACTGACGGTTGTTGTGATTAGTCCCACCGCTGGCGCGGCTGACGATCAGGCGGGCATTGAATAGCAGAATACATCGTCGGCGGCCGTGCTGTCCGTTGGGGTACCGTGCTTGCGCCACCGACTTTGCCCGGCCGAGCGCGGACGGAGTGATCTCCATGCTCGGACGCAGCAGCAGGCGTGGCAGCAACGCCGGGCCTCGCAGGAACGACGACGACGACGACGACGACAGCAGCAGCCAGCAGCCGCCGCGAGCGCACGACGTCCGCGATGCTCCCACGCTGATCGCTCTGTCGACGCTCCCGGCTGCCGTCGCCCCCGCGAGCATGTCGTCGCCCCGCGCCTCTCGCGCCTGGGACATGCCCCCCGCCAGCACGTCCCGGCAGCACCAGCAGCCAGCACATGCCTCCCGCCCCCGCCGCTCCTCGTCGTCCCTCCGCGGCCGTCCCCGCAACGAGTCCTCTGCCTCCTCGCTCCTCCCGTACGACCCCGACGCGTACACCGACGACCTCATCCCCCAAGACGTCATCTTCGACGGGCCCTCTGCCTCCAGTGTCCCCACCAGCGTCTCCCAATTCGCCCACCGCGGCAGCAGGACCAGTTTTGCTGAGGACGGCGCCATCGAACGGCCGCGATTTTTCGCGCACGACTTTGATTCTGATGCCGAGGATGTGCTGACGGAGATTGATCCTGAGGAGGAGGAGCGGCACAGCATTTCTCTGGCATCGAGTCGGATTTCAGAGGTCTCGAGTGCGGCGATTAGTTCGAGTCCCGACATTGAACACAGGGATTCATTTGGGCCGCTTTTGGTCTCTGCGTCTGGAGCGCGCGTGCGGAGAAAGAGTTCTGATGTGCGGAGCGAGGGGAGTCTGGGACGCGAGGGCGGGAGGACCCAAAAGATTTATATTGCCGATGAGGATTTGGTGGTCGTTGTTTCGGGGTTTCGAACAAGGAGGCAGAGATTATGGATTTATAATTTGCTTTGTGTGGTCAGTCTCGGTATCGTTTATTTGGTTATGCGGTGGATGCCTCGATGGAGATTAAAGCTCCTTGCTGATCCTCTTCCTTTATCCGAGGCCCATTGGGTTGTTGTCGAGGTACAGAAACCGCTTGTTCCTGCTGTGACTGACGATATACAGAATCAGTATTCCGATTTATCGATACATCGAATCAAGTCTACGGTCTATGGCCTTCCTCTGTCGAGTTTGTTTGCACCCTCTACACCGGAGGAAGCGGATGATGATCCTGTCTTGGAGGAAATACGATACCTCGATTACCGCTACATTCGATTCGTCTTTCATCCTCTACGAGCAAAATTTCAACTCATGAGCAACTGGCGAGACCCATCCTGGCGAAGCCTCAAAGACATAACAAACGGTCTCGAAGGAGAGACAAGAGACGCCCGAGCCGGCCTCTTCGGCGATAACGTCATCGACATTGACGAAAAACCCATAATCCAGCTCTTGATCGATGAGGTAGAAATCCTCGTGGAACCCAATACTAAGACCGTCCTTTGTAGATCCTGCACCCGTTCTACATCTTCCAAGTCTTCTCCATTATCCTCTGGTCCATGGACGAGTATTATTATTACGCGGCTTGCATCTTCATCATAAGTGTAACAAGTGTAACGTCAACCCTCATCGAAACCCGCGCAACAATGCGCCGCATGCGCGAAATGGCGCGGCACATATGCCAAGTCCGTGTCCTGCGCAACGGATTCTGGCGCACCATCCAATCCACACAGCTTGTCCCCGGTGACATTTACGAAATCTCCGATCCACACCTATCAATTTTCCCTTGTGACGCCCTTCTCCTCACCGGCGATGCAATCGTCAATGAATCCATGCTTACGGGGGAATCCGTGCCAGTCAGCAAGCTCCCCTGCGTCCGCAATGAGATTTTACATCTGTTGAGTTTGACGGCCGCTATTTCCCCTGAGCTAGGGAAACATTTCCTTTTTTCCGGGACAAAGATTGTCCGTGTACGAAGGGAGAGTGAGAAGGATGGTGGCGGGGCGGCCGTGGCGATGGTTGTACGAACGGGGTTCAATACGACTAAGGGAGCGTTGGTGAGGAGCATGTTATTCCCGAGGCCAAACAAGTTCCGCTTTTATGCCGATAGTTTTCGGTTTATTGGGGTTATGGCTGTTATTGCCGGGTTGGGGTTTATTGTTTCAATTGTCAATTTTATGAATCTGGGGGTATGGCCGCCTTGCAGGCTTCTGTTTTTGGCGAGTTTTGCGCGATCAATTCTGACGACAGATGCATTGGCACTTTATTATTGTACGGGCCCTGGATTTGATTACGATCATTGTCCCTCCTGCACTACCCGCCACCCTGACAATCGGAACATCTTTCGCCCTTTCCCGGCTTCGAAACAGACAAATCTACTGCATAAGTCCCAATCGCGTTAACGTCTCGGGAACGATAGATTGCATGTGCTTCGATAAAACAGGAACGTTAACCGAAGAAGGGCTCGACGTGCTAGGCGCCAGACCCGTCAATCGTGACACCAATATGTATTCCCCTTATACCCCACTTGAGCACTCATCCCCGTCTTTGTAGGTTCTCGGAACTCGTAAAGGATGCGTCGGCCTTGCTGAATACACAACCCGGGAAAGAGGATTCTTATTCTTCCGCCGCGATCTTGTATACGATGACAACGTGTCATTCTCTCAAACTCGTCTCAGATGAAATCATCGGGGATCCCCTAGACGCCAAGATGTTTGAATTTACTGGATGGACGTTCGAAGAAAGCGGACGTATTTATGAATTTGTGCAGGACGCAGGAGATGGAGCAATTGTCAAGGAGGACGATGAAATGGGATTATTGAATAAAGATGACTCCGTACAGCGGGGAAGATACGTTACCCGCGAAGGAAATGAACGCACAGGTCTTCCCTCTGTTCGTCCTCCTGCCTCCGAGGGCTCGGTAAATGTCCGTCTAAGACCTGGGACTGACGAAGAATCTGGAGTTACATCTCCTCCGAATATTCGAATTTGAAAGCTCGAAGAGGAGGATGAGTGTCATCGTTCGAAAATCAGGTGTAAAAGAATTACAAGTCTACGTCAAAGGAGCCCCCGAAATTATGCCCGACATTTGCCAACCATCAACTTGTACCTCCCAATCAACATCCCGCTCCTATCTTCTGTTTTCTTGTTATTTTTAGCAGGGACGCTGACATTAGTCCCCTCTGACTACGATGAGATGCTTGATTATTATACCCACCATGGCTACCGTGTGATCGCGCTCGCCACAAAATGCTTAAAGTCCATCTCCCATAAACGTGCGCTACGCATGAAACGCCAAGAAGCAGAATCCGACCTCGTATTCCTCGGTTTCATCGTCTTTGAGAATAAACTCAAGCCTTCTACACCTGGGGTGCTCGCTCAACTACGCGATGCACGGATTCGGAGGATTATGTGCACAGGGGACAATATCTTGACGGCGATTAGCGTTGCGAGGGAATGTGAGTTGGTGAGTCAAGAAGGTTATGTATTTGTGCCGCATTTCAAGGATGGTAATGCACATGGAAGAATGTTGTTTGATTTAGGTGATTCCTTGACACCCGATTCGGAATTGGCGTGGACTTGTGTGCAGGATTTGAGATTGACCTTGAATCCTTATTCCCTTGTGGTACCAAGTTCCGATGAATAGACTGATAATAGCCGAATCCCGTGCCATCGGACATGTTGGCCGAATTTCCATCTCACATTGCGTACGGAATCCCAGATTACTCCCTCGCTGTTTCTGGCGATGTATTTCGCTGGATTATCGACTTCGCCCCTCTCGACATCCTCGAAAGAGTCCCCTCCTCTCTCCCTTTCGGTGCTGACGGAAAGATGCTCGTTAAAGGACAGATTTTCGCGAGAATGTCGCCTGATGAGAAGCATGAATTAGTCGAGAAGTTACAATCCATGGACTACTGCGTCGGCTTTTGCGGTGACGGCGCAAATGATTGTGGGGCTTTGAAAGCTGCGGACGTTGGCGTGAGTTTATCTGAAGCGGAAGCCAGTGTCGCTGCCCCGTTTACTAGTCGCAGCTTTGACATTGACTGCGTTGTTCAACTTATCCGGTATGAAATGTCGTCGATGCCACTGATAGGTAGCGAGGGACGAGCGGCGTTGGTGACGAGTTTTAGTTGTTTCAAGTATATGGCGCTATATTCTGCGATCCAGTTTACCAGCGTATCGATATTATACCGGTGGGGGTGTAATTTGGGAGATTTTCAGGTTCGAGTCCAAATCCGCACGGGCTAATAGCAGTATTTATTGATAGACTTGTTTCTAATTTTGCCGATTGCGGTATTCAGTATGTTGCTCGATGTAGGGAGCTAATGGAAAGTGGGATGGTCAGGTCCGTATTGGAAGTTGTCTCCGAAATCACCGCCATCAAGTCTCGTTTCGAAATCGGTGATAACATCGCTTATCGGACACATCTTCATCTTTGCGGCGGTGCAGCTATTCTTGATATACCTTGTCACCTATCAAAGCTGGTACGAAGATTTCGAATCCTCCTTGACCGCAGGTACATTCCACCGATAGTGGATCCAGAGAATCCGGAGATCAAAAATTCCGATAATACGGTGCTGTTCCTGATGTCTTGCTACCAATACATTATGATTGCCGTCATCCTGAGTGTCGGTCCACCCTACCGCGAAGCCATGCTCCAGAACAGTTTAAACCATTTTTAGATGAGGCTGATTTAGTCCCCTTCGTTGCGACGGTTGGCATTGCCGTTCTATTCACGACGATCATGATCCTTATCCCTCCGCCATTCATGTCGTCAATTCTGCAATTAACATACGTGAGTACAACCTTCGCAGTCTTCATGATTGCCATCGGCATGGCGAATTTCGTTCTGAGTTGGGTCTCCGAGAAATTTATATTTCCACAAATTCGGGCGTTTTGCGATAGACTTGAGGCATTGCGAAAGAAAATATCGAAGAAAAAACCGTGGACAAAAAAGACGAAGAAGTATATCATGTTGGAGGAATCAATGTGATAGGATCGGAGTGATCCAATTTAAACGATCAAATTAATTGATACTATGAACCGTCCCCGATATTAAACTGTTCTGACTAGTAAAAAGAATACTTTTCGAGAGCTATCAAAAGATTGATATCATGCGTAACTCTGGCATCCCATTAAGCTATGATACAAAAGAAAGAGGTACCTCTTTGATTGACAAGCTTTGGAAACTCTCCTGGATTCTTGTGCTCTCCGAATTCCCGTACACCTGTCCTTGACCGCCGGTATATGAATCACCTCCATATGACGTGGGATTATACCCCTGATTTTGGTACGAATATCCCTGGTTCCCATAGTTTTGATCGCCGACCTTTTTGTACTGCGATGTGTTATATGGCCACATTCGCAGAATGGGACGGAAACCTTCGGAGGTCCCTTCGCCGGCGTTCTCATCATAACCGTCCGCGCCATCGTAGCTGACGTCCTGCCGTTGAGCAAGTAAACCGGCCTCGAGCGAGTAATTCGAAGCGGTATACATCTTTGCCATCTCGTAGATGGCCGAATAGTCATGCAAATTATGCGGCCTAATAACTGGAAGACGAGCCTGTGCCGAGAACTCCGCGGCAATGGTGGTAGAGCGATAGTCGACGGCGGACGTGGCGGAGCGGGTTGCGGAAAATCCGACCGTCGACAAAGTATTCGTGACTTGGGTAAGAGCGCCAGTTTGCGCGCTCAGCGGCTCTCGTGCAAAATGGCCAGGGTTGGACATCTGATCGTGGCGGAAATCAAGAGATTGAGGAATTTCAATCGGTGGTGGCTCGATTTGAATAACAGGGGGGGTCGGCTCAGGTTGTATGTCGCGGGTAATGACGACGGGCGGAGGGGGAGGAGGGGCTGGTCGTATAAACATAGGGCCAAGTCCAGGATTCGACCTTTGATCGTGTTTGAAAGGGACCGAAGTCGGAACTTGCACAGCAGGTGGCGCTTGGTCAGGGACAATACTTCGAGAAACGACAACCGTGGGCTGGGGTGTTGGTGCCTGTGTTGTTTCCATAAGTTTCCAAGCCGGAAGTTGAGGGTTCGACATCTGGTCATGTTTGAACATCACCGATTGTTGAGGCGATTGAACGGTGAACAATTGCTGAGTAGATGCAAAAGAGGGCGATTGATCCACCGTAGGCGGTTGACTCGCGATCGAGGTATGAACCACCGAGGACATGGAGTCTTGAATGGTGCGAGATGATTGACTCTGGGGGATCACGGTCTTCTGAGAGAAACTAATCTGAGCATCGACCTTTTGTGTCACTTCGTTATCGTGATTGGAGCCGTTTCTAACCCCTTCTCTTGTCAAACCATACATAATTCGTTGTTGCTTCTCCGCTGGGATGCTTTGGACCCACAATCTAACGGTCGCCATCATCGTAGAGTGCAACTGATTTGAAGGGTCGAGAAGCGCTGGATGGCGAAAGCAGGACAGTATTGAATCGACGGCCCCTGTGGGATTGATGGCTTCGTTTGACCAGGCCGCTACTATTTGGGTGACGGCGTAGCGAATGATAACCTTCGCAACGTTCCCGGCAGGTTCATTCAAGTAGCAGCTACAATCAGCAAATCCCAGAGGATGGAGACCTGAAGTGATCTTTAGAGAGCATGCTATGACTAGGATCCGTCGAGTTGGGATCGGTCCAGACAATATATTGGCGACGGTCTTCCATCACCAATGCCTTGCTCTTCGTAATATTCTCCGAGACGATTCGCAAAATAGGGTGAATGAAAGGCTACGTCAGGACGGTTGCATGATGTGTTATACCTGGATTATAGACAAAACGAGAACAGTGAAGGTATCCCGAATTTCATCCAGCGCATCTGTCAAACCCGGAATCTAACGTTAGCAGTATGGAAGGGGATGCTACCTTCTCCAGCGCACTTGAAACACTCTTCATAATCTTGTCTCTCAGCGCGAGGATGGGATAAATCGACTTTGCAATGTCCCCCGCCGTAATAGCAATTCCGGTTCCAGCAGTGCCCTGTAAATAAAACGAATCGCCCTGAGCAGCCAAATTCTGACTGTTCTGCTGCAACGTATCCAGATCTGTAGCCCCACCGGGCACCAGTTGGATCAACACTTTCAACTTGCTGAACAAGTCTTGGGCATTGTATTCCTGCGCTGCCGTAACCGCAGCGTTCAAGTCGGTCAGGGAAGTCTGGCTGATATGGTCGGTTGCTTCGCCGAGGAGAGAATGGATAAAGTCGACTCCACCAAATGTGCCTGTGACCATGGGCCAGACAATCTTGTTTGTTCCCTGGATCTGAATTTGTGTGTTTTGACCGACGTGTGGAAAGACTTGAGTATATCCCAATTCGATCAAAGCAAGTTCAATCCAATTGGAATGGGCAGTCAGGTCTTCGAGCGTATGGAGAGCCTGAGGTTAGCTAAATCGCCAAAGCGTGCCTACCTGACCCAGAAGACGAAGAGCTTCATAGCGCTCCGCATCAGTGGCAGCCCCGCGACCAAGGGAAATCGCCTTGAGGAGGGAATCACGGATGTAACGGGTGCTGGTCATCCATCTACCATTTTCATTAGCCATGTAATTCTTCATCCCAGTCCGGGGATCAATGTTCAGCTCCATGGGATCGACAGGGCCTCGGAGTCGACGGTCGTATTGCGTCGCATCGATGTTATCGGCGTAATCCTTCGGATTATCGATATGCTCCTCCGGACGATAGACTCCCAATCGCTCTTCCGTCACCTGCAATTAGCCCATTCACAGCCAAGAGTGAACCTCGAATTCGCCAGTCGCATAGCCGAAGGACAAGAAGCCAAGAATCCACACAAGGATGCGGATGGTGGGACCGTCCAGCCCCTTCGATATCGTCCCCACGTCCAATGCTTGCGAGTAATCGCGCCTAGGAAAATGAGGTCCAGTTCAGGATCGGTCTCATACAGCCAGTTTCCAAAGTACGTTCGCTTGACATTGAGCTTGCTGAACTTCTTGCCCACAGATTTTGCCGCGAAGCCAATTGCTCCGCTGCTCACCTCGGTAGCACGAATCAGCAATTCGGCCAGCACATCCTCGATGTCGCCATGGCGAAACGCTTTTCCCTCGAGAAAGGCATAGTCGGGGATATTCCCTGCTCCGAACGCAAACGAGACACCGCTGAAGCAGACAAGGAGGAGGAGCCCTGTCCACAGTGCATGGATTGAGGATCCCATGGTCAACGGTCACAACGTGAGGGCGCTGGAATTTTAGAAGGGGCAAGCCGACGAGGAGGCTGGACTGCACACACCGCTACCCAACCTTATTTGGCAGACCTACTGTACAGTATGGCTTCGTTGAGTGGCTGGCTGGCTGCGCTTTGGCCTCCTCCGGCCGCCAGGTCCGCGATCGTTACCCCCGCAAATGAGGGTGCCTTCCATCCCAGTAACAATCCAACCCCGGCTTTGGAGCCTCTTTTATGACTTTTGAGAAGGCGATCTTATCGTGTCTGGAACCCTAACCAGACCAGCCGGCTTGGAATTGCAGTTTGTTGCTGGATCTGATCAAACAGATTCACATCCCAACTGTATTCAATAAGTCATTCAATAGAAGCAATCTAACAAATCCTCCAAATCTTGAAATTTTACATTACAACTATCCTTGATTTTGTTTAAGAGACTCATATATAAATATTTGCTTATATCTTCTTCTTTCTGCACTTTAAATTTAACATTTTAGAAAGAATAATTTGTGATGATATAAAGGTAATGAAAGGCATTTTAAAGCATAAAGGCTTAATGAAGACATGATACAGGAAGATTTATTTTTGTAACTGCATTCAATTTATTGGTAAGCTCTAGCCCTGATTGATTTTCTAAACTATTCTTTATTCAATTAAATCAGAGATAATCAAACTTAAATAATTATATGATGCCCTTGCACAATTGTTGAAATTGGCATAGTGAATTCAATATTATACTATTTGATTCAAGTATATGTCAGGAAAATAAAAACCATCCCTATCTGCACCTAGCTGTGAAAGTTTGAGGTTCTTGGAGAGTCAAACTATCTACTGCCTCGCAAGTAACTTTTAGAGCATAGTTTTTGATATATCTTCACGAGTTTTAACCTGAGTCACATGATCAAAGATGATTTTGAATCCGCTGACTAAGCTCTTTTATTTTTTTATCGGTGGGATTTAAAACTGGCCTGAAAAAAATTAGAAATGTCTTAAATTTGCACTTATTATTACTATAACTTTCTGAGTTTATAATATAATTATATAATCAAGGCCAGATTTAAGAGGCTTTATTAGTAGATATTACTTAATACTAATATCATATGTGTAAATTTCAAACTGGTCTAGCAAGAGCTTAAAAAGTATCAAATTCCTTATATTTTGGTTAAACTTTCACCCATTTTCACTATAGCTCCATCAGTTTTTGTCATAATCACATGATAATATTAGAAAGTTAAAGGGTCTAATGTCTACTTTCAAAATATTTTCACCCCATATAAATTGAATCAAAATTGGATGAACTATGCTAGAAAATATCTCTGTTCAAGGATTTGAAAGGCAGTGAAAGTCCAGATAGTTCAGCTAGGCATACCATTAAACTATCTGGTTTTAGCTAGCTCAAAAAGGATTATCTTGATGCATATAGATCTGCTCTGCCATTGAATACTGCCATTTTTAAAGCTATGTTGCCTCATTGAGGTTTTGAATGATGATGAAAGGTGAAGGTTGAGAAATATTTGAATGCAATGTGTGAGTAGTGATCTGTCTATAATTAAATTAGCTACGGCTAATAATTGAGGACCTTCACTTCTTGAACTTTTCCTTTCTGTTAAACCGCTTGCCGCAACCATCCCAAGAACAGTCGTATGATGAATCTTGACAAACTTTCAGCTGCACTCAGGACTGAGATTGGGGTTGATACATGAATATTGGTGTAGCCTTAATTTCGTTTTTGGGTCGAAATATTTGTTGCAGTGGCATTTAAAACCATTCATTTCTTGAAATACTGAGTCTCGGCTGGGTCAGGGTGCGTCTTGGCTGGGTCCGGCTGCGTCTAGAATGCGGTGAGGGTGGATCTCGGCTGTGTTAGGGTGGGACCTGA
>Ga0335081_10015015_pt1 | contig 12533 bp, 14 predicted proteins | sample Lox_Sample_35_FD_206713 | JGI IMG/M metagenome (GOLD analysis project Ga0335081, IMG submission 206713) | Soil microbial communities from Loxahatchee National Wildlife Refuge, Florida, United States - Lox_Sample_3.5 | ecosystem: Environmental > Terrestrial > Soil > Wetlands | place: USA...
GTCTGCTGTAGGCGTAAAAGCCGGCTCGGCGAGTTGTCATGAAACGTGAATATCCGGAGTCGCCCCTGATCGGGGTGGGCGCCATCATTGTCGAAGACCATCGTGTGGTGCTGGTGAAGCGCGGACACCCGCCGCTGGCTGGCCAATGGTCGATTCCCGGCGGCGTGCTCGAAGTGGGAGAAACCCTGCGCGAAGCGGCAGTACGGGAAGCGCTGGAGGAAACCAGCCTGGTGGTCGAACCGGCCGACCTGCTGGGCGTTTACGACCGTGTTCTGCGCGATGACCAAGGACGCACGCGCTACCACTACGTCTTGATCGATTTCCTGTGCCGGCGGGTGGATGGGGATCTGAAAGCCGCCGGCGACGCCGACGAGGCCCGCTGGTTTACCGCCGAGGAGGTCGCACGGCTTCCCTTGGCAGAAGATACGGCGGAGGTCATCCGTCTAGGATTCGAGAAGACCCTGCCCTAAATTTTCACCACAGAGGCACAGAGAAACCGGGCTGCTCCCATGGCAGGTATTTGTGCCAGCGTTTCTCGGTGGCTCTGTGACTCCGTGGTGCAAGATCCTTCAAAAACAGAACGGCCCGCGCTTGTGGCACGGGCCGCCCGGTGGACTGTTTGGGATTGACCAAGAGGTGGTCACTCTACGTGGCCTCTTCGGCAGACTCCGGGTCCCGATGCGACTCCACATCGGGCGGATGCAATCCTACTCACCGGTTAGTGTGCGGGCTGTAGCTTCCGACGCCGAAGCGTCCGAAGCCCCGCTTAGAGCAACCAGCTCTAAGTCTCAGCCACCTCACCTGGTCTTAGACTCCCACTACAGTGACTACATTCAGAACTTGTCATTCGACCACCTCCTTTCCGGTGTAATCGCAGATTACCCGAAAAGCCGCGTCGGAGCAAATAGTACCGAAGTGCGGGAGCAAGGAAGTCAACAGCCTGGAAGTTGCTTAGAACTGCAACCGTTCGTTGAACAGGCTCAGCGATTTGCCAGCGTCGCAATCTCTCCAAGGCCCAGCAAACTGGCGTCAGCAGTGACCAACGTCAGGCTAAGGACGCGCGCAGTAGCGGCGAGAAACCGATCGGCAGGATCTTGACTTGGAAGAGGCAGCCATCTGGAGGCGAAGGCGATTTCGTGAGTCAAAGGTGCTTCACGAAACGGCGCTGTGGCTCGTGCGACCCAGTCTGCCAGATCAGGGGGGAGCTGCAGCCTTCCCTTTGCATTCAATACCAGAGCTTCCCACGTGCTGACAGGTGAAAGCCAGACCTGGTTCGCAGGATCTCGCATTTCCTGGAGCACTCGTTTCCCTAAACGTTCGGGGTCATTGAGACTCCAAATCCATATGTGGGTATCGAGCAGCAGTTTCAATCGCGCAGGACCTCCCAGTCGCTTTCATCGCTAGCTGGAGAAACGATATCTCCAACAATCTTCATGCTGCCTTTCATCGAGCCGATCCAATCAGCCACGGGCGCAGGTGAAGGCGGAATTACTTCCGCAACAGGTTTGCCGTGTCGCGTGATCAGTATCGGCTTTTTGGTTTTCTGCACTTGATCGAGCAAAGCCAGACACTTTGCCTTGAACTCGGAGATGGCAACTTCTTTCATGACTATAATTATAGCCTATAGTCAAAATAAGTGGTCATAGAATAAAATCTCTAGCCCCTGTCCCTCCGTCATCTGCCCCGCAGATAGTTGAGAATCTACACTGAGATTTCCCCCTGAAAAACTGGCCGAACGGCGTAACTCGCTGATTCGTCATCCTTTCCAGCGGTAGGCGTCGGGTTGCGGCAGACCGAGGTGGGCGAGCACGCGGTTGGCGAATTCGCGGGCCATCTCATCTAAGCTCGACGGCCGGTTGTAGAGGGCGGGAATGAGCGGAAAGATCGTGGCGCCAGCGTCGGCAGCCCGGAACATGTTGCGGATGTGGATCTTATTGAGGGGCGTCTCGCGCACACAGAGCACCAGCGGGCGCTTCTCCTTGAGGCAAACGTCCGCTGCGCGCTCGATGAGATGGCTGGCGATGCCGTTGGCAATGCGCGCCAGGGTTCCCACGCTGCATGGGATAACCACCATGGCATCAGCGGGATACGAACCGCTGGCGACATTGGCGCCGATGTCGGCATTGGCCTGCGGATGAATTTTGCGGCTGCTCTTGCCGATGATTTGGCTGACCAGCTGGCTGCGACCGCGCAGTCCGAGCTCCTCGGCCATAACCCGCAGGGCGCTGTCGGAAGCAATGAAGTCGACCGTCTGCACCCGTCGATCACGATCGACGGCAAGCAAGAACTGCTTCAGAAATAGAGCTCCGCTGGCGCCGGTGGTGGCAACCGTCAGGTTCTGAGGCGGGTGGTCGGGCAAGAGCGCTCCCTCGTTGCGAGCGAGTTCTGAGCATAGGGAGGGAGCAGAAGAGAGTCAAGCAAGTCGTTAGTCGATGGCCGTTAGTCGTTCGCTATGGAACCGGCACTCGCGACTAATTGCGAACGACCAACGACTAGCGACCAACGACTGGTAATGGCCACGACGACCACGATCGGGTCCCGCCGTAACGAGGCGCAGTTGCACGCCCTCGCGGGGGTGGAGCGCGAGGTCCGGGCCACCGACCATAGCGGGCGGCGAAAATATCTGCGCGATTTCAGCCGGGCTTTTCGCTCCTACGATTCCATCATCGATGCGCAACAGCTAAGCCGCGCGATCAATGCCGCCGATGTGATCCTGGTCGGAGACTATCACGCACTGCCCGCAGCCCAGCGTTTCGCCGCCTCGCTGCTGGAAGAGCGCGCTCAGCCCGGCGACCGCCCCGTAGTCCTGGGTGTCGAAACGATTTTTGCTCGCCATCAACATGTGCTCGATGCCTGGTGGCGGCGGGAGATCGAGGCCGACGAGCTACGCGAACGCATCCGCTTCGACACCGACTGGGGATATGACTGGACGCCGTTCTACGAGTTGTTGGTGACCGCCCGCGAACATGCCGAGGCCATCTATGGTCTCGACTGCATGCCCCGCGAAGACCTGCGCAAGATCGGCGCCCGCGACCACCACGCGGTCCATAAGATTACCGAAATTCGGCAGCGTCACCCGCGGGCGGTCATCCTGGTATTGTTCGGAGAATCGCACTTCGCGCCCGGGCATCTGCCTCGCCTCCTCAAGCAGCACTTGCCGCAGGAACGTGCAGTCACGGTTCTGCAGAATGTGGATGCCTTGTACTGGCGCGCCACCAGTGAGCGCCAGGAGCGGGTGGAAGCGGTGCGCGTGAGCGATGACGTAGTTTGCGTGTTCAACTCCACGCCTTTGGAAAAGTATGAAAGCTATCGCCTGTATCTGTCCCGCTGCCAGGGCGATGCCGGACATCCAGACCTGGTTCCCACCCTCTACAATCTGATCGACAGCCTGTTGTGCTTTCTCGACATTAACCGCTATTCCTCCCACAACAGCAGCCAGCCGAAATTTCTCGTGGATCTCCTGCCCGAGGTCTACAGCGGTTCCTCGGAGCTAAGGCTGCAACAATTGCTGTTGCGGGCCGTGCCGGAGACACGCAAGGTGGAAAGCATGTTGCAGCAGGTCGAGAGTCGCGGCAGCGTGTATTTGCCATCGATCAATGTGATCTACGTCCGCGAATTTCAGATGATGTACGCAGCCGAAGATGCGGCGCGATTCCTGCACCATGCCTGCCGTGGTTTGCCCTTGCGCCGTAATGGACATTTCGCTCCCATAGCCGATGCAGCCGATCGCTTCTACGCGCGCACGGTAGAACATGCATTGGCCTACTTTGGATCGCGAGTTCTCTATCCGGCACGGCCGGCGGTCCGGGAAGCCGACGGCTGCAACTACACAGTGAAGTCGTGCCAGAAGCACATGCGGGACGCCTTGCGCGGGGATCGCAGCCATTTTGACACCACCGCGCAAAAGCTCGGCTATTCGCTGGGCAGCGAGCTCTACGATGCCTACCTTCGGGGAGCTGTAAGCCGCACCGTGCTGCGGCATCTCTTCATGGCCCACCTAGAAGAGCCCGGGAACGCGCCCCAAACCTGCATAGAGCTTATCCGCAAAATCCGCTCCAGCCGCAAGAAGCCATGCGGATCAGTGGGCAGTGTCCTCATCAACCACAGAGGATACAAAGGGTCACAGAGAAGAACCTAGATTCAACTATAAACCGTGCCCTCTGTGGTCAATCGAAATGAGGACATTCACGGATCAGTGCGAAAGTAAACAGCGAAACTTGCTACACTGCTAAGCTGGTTCGGCGTCTCGTACGATCTTTCAGAAACACGATAATAGGTTGAGTTAAAGCCCTTCTTCGTTTGTCATTCCGAGAACCGTAAGCGACGAGGAATCTGCATTTCTCGCCTGTGAGTGAGAATGCAAATCGCTCGCTTCGCCCGGGATCACAAATCTGGAGGGCTGCACGCTTCCTTTGAATCCTGAATCCATTCGCGATCTCTTTCAGAGGGTCCGGAGCGGCAAGCTCTTGCCCGACGAAGCCGTCGCCCGCCTGCGCCATCTGCCGTTTGAAGACCTTGACTTCGCCAAGATCGACCACCACCGCGCCCTGCGCGTGGGAATGCCAGAGGTTGTCTTCGGCCAGGGCAAAACGCCAGCGCAGATGGCGCAAATCTTCTCGCGGTTGGCGCGGCACGCCGGCAATATCCTCGCTACCCGGGCCAGCAGAGAGCAGTTTTCCGCAGTCAGGAAGAAAGTCCGCAAAGCTGAGTATCGTGAGCTGGCCCGCGCCATCGTGCTTGTGCGCGATCAGCAGAAGTACGGCAAAGGGACGATTGCGGTCGTATCCGCCGGCACCAGCGATATTCCGGTGGCGGAGGAAGCCGTCGTCACAGCTGAAGTCATGGGCAGCGACGTCGAGCACCTCTACGACGTGGGCGTGGCCGGGATTCATCGCCTGTTGGCCAATCGTGGAGCCCTGACGCGGGCGCGGGTCATCATTGTGTGTGCGGGCATGGAGGGCGCTCTGCCCAGCGTGGTCGGCGGCATGGTGGGTGTTCCGGTCATCGCGGTTCCCACCAGCGTAGGTTATGGCGCTGCTTTCAAAGGCGTCGCGGCGCTCCTCGGAATGATGAACTCCTGCGCCTCGAATGTCACGGTCGTGAACATCGATAACGGTTTCGGCGCGGGCTACGTGGCGTCGCTGATCAACCGGCTGTAGATTTCAAGCAAAAAAAGAGGCGCGGCTCGTGCCGCGCCTCACCCCCGACCCACCACTCCTTACGACTTCTTCAACACTTCCAGATTGTTCTGCACGCTGAAAGTGCCGAACACCTGGCCGGCCCGGATGCCTGCAACTTCCTTGTCCATCTTGTTGGCCACCGCGCCATACAGGGTCACATGACCGTTGTTCACCACGATGCGAATCGGCTTCGCCGGATCGATCGCGTAGCGGCTGAGAACCGGATCACGATAAATCACGCGTGCTTCCTGCAGGCGAATGCGGTCATCGAAGATCGACGCCGGCGAGACCTTGATGTTGCTCGCCACGTCCTTCACTCCCGGCGTGCTGTTCACCAGCGCCAAAGCGGAGTCGCGGTCGTACTCCGTCCGAGCTTCGCCGTTCAAAGTGACCACGCCGCCCTGCACGGAGGCCGTCATGAAGTTGAACAGATTGTCGTAGCCGATGCGGTCGTAGTAGAGCTTGCGGTCCAGCTGCTCTTCCAAGGCAGCGTCGGAGACGCTCTTGCCGGCCACCATGATCAGGTTGCGTACGCCCTGCACGTTCGCCATCTTGCGCACCTTCTTGGTCGCATCCAGCTTCTGCTGGTAGAGATCGACATTCCCAGTCAGGGTCACGATGCCATCCTCCACCGACGCCTGAATCGCGGTGAACTGTTTCTTGCCGGCCAAATAGGTCGCGACCTTTGATTGAATCGAAGTGTCGTAGCGCGCCGCACCGGCAGTCTCCGCCGCCAGCGCGCCGGTAAAGAGGCTCATTGCCAGAGCCAACCCCAAAACTCGAATCGTTGCTTTCATCTTTCCTGCTCCTCCCATCCTCTGCCAGCTATGAACCCGGCAGTTTCCGATTAGTTTCGAACTAACCGGTTAGTTAATTTTTTGATGAGCCCCTGGGACGCGAGGATTGTAAAGATGTGTGATTCTTGTTAACTCACTGTTACAAAGAGTACCGGCGCAAGCGACGGATCCAGCCGTTTCGTCGGCAATCAGCAACCGGTGAGGCTTACTTTCTTCGCCGCGAGGACTGACGCCGACCTGGCGACTCTGCGGGAAAAACTCGCGTGAAGATTTTTTCCACATTGCGCAATTGCCGCTTCAGGTCGAAGGCTCGCTCGAGCTGCGAGCGCGGAACGCGGCCCGTGATCTTCTTGTCCTTTAGCACCAGGTCGCGAAAATTCAAGCCCTCCTTCCACGCCCGCATGGCGTGAGCCTGCACCATTCTGTAGGCATCCTCGCGGGATACGCCATGCTCCACCAGGTCGAGCAGAAGCTGGCCGCTGAAAACCAACCCGCCGGTGCTCTCCAGGTTGGCCAGCATGCGATCCGCATAAACAAACATGGTGTCCATCAGATTGGCCGTCTTCTGCAGCATGTAATCGACCAGCGTGGTAGAGTCCGGAATAATAATTCGTTCCACCGACGAGTGAGAAATATCCCGCTCGTGCCACAAGGCAACATTTTCAAATGCCGCTTGCGCATTCGATCGCACGACGCGCGCCAGGCCGCTGATCTGCTCGCAAGTCACCGGGTTGCGTTTGTGCGGCATGGCGGAGGAGCCCTTTTGCTTCTCGCTGAAGAATTCCTCTGCTTCCCGGACTTCAGTCCGCTGCAAATGCCGGATCTCGGTGGCGATCTTGTCCAGCGTGCAGGCGATCACCGCCAGCGTCGCCATGAAGTGGGCGTGGCGATCCCGCTGGATGACCTGGGAGGAGACGGCCGCCGCTTTCAGGCCCAGCCGGGCACAGATTTTTTCTTCGAGTTCCGGGCTGAGGTGGGCAAATGTGCCCACCGCGCCGGAAAACTTCCCCACTCGCATGTCCTCGGCTGCGCTGCGGAAGCGCTGGATGTTGCGTTGGGTTTCCGAGTACCAGTTGGCCAGCTTGAAGCCGAAGGTGATGGGCTCGGCATGAACGCCGTGGGTCCGCCCCACCATGGGCGTGTCTTTGAACTCCCAGGCACGCCGCTTCAGCACGTCGGACAGCCGCTGTAGATTCCCGGCAATGATGGAGGAAGCCTGGCCGATTAACAGCGCCTGGGCGGTGTCGACCACGTCGTTCGAGGTCAGGCCGTAGTGGAACCAGCGGGCGTGCGGTCCCACAATTTCCGCCACCGCGGTTGTGAACGCGATTACGTCGTGGCGCACTTCATCTTCGATCTCACGGATGCGTTCCAGATCGAAGTCAGCGCGTTCACGGATGGCCTTGGCGGCGTCCTTCGGAACCATGGCTGCCTCGGCCAGGGTTTCTGTGGCTGCAACCTCGACCGCCAGCCAGGTGCGAAAACGGTTCTCTTCACTCCAAATGCGGCCCATTTCCGGGCGGGTGTAGCGTGGAATCACAAGATTTGCCCCTTCAGTGTCCCCCTAAGGACGGGGCTGCCCGTCCTCCGACAGGACTAAGGATTCTAAACGCAGGAGCGCTGCTGCGCCAACCTTTGAATCCCATCGAATGTTGTCATCCTGAGCCAAGTTCGTCGTCTGCGAAACAGACGACGAACACAGTCGAAGGATCCCTTTGTCGGTAAGAACACTTGAACTCCAGAAAAGCGTCACACTTGTGAGCAATTGTGTAATCTTATATATATCGTGATACGATCTACTAAGAGGGAGACAAGTCTTGATACGATATACTTCGCAGCATGGACAGGTCGCTTAGGTTGGCCGATTACCAAGCCTTGGCGGAGGTGCGCTACCAGATCCGCCGCTTTCTCCATTTCAGCGAGCAGGCTTCCCGGCAGGCGGGGCTGGAGCCTCATCAGCACCAGCTCCTGCTTGCCCTGAAAGGGCTGCCCACCGGCGTTCGGCCCCGCATCCGGGAACTGGCCGAGCGCTTGCAGATTCAGCACCACAGCACCGTCGAACTGGCAAACCGCCTCGCGGCTCGTGGCTACGTGCGACGACAGAGGATTGGAGAGGACCGCAGAGAAGTGCTTCTCTCGCTAACTCCAAAGGGTACGCGGGCGTTAAGAGATCTTTCGCTGCATCACCGGGCGGAGCTGCGGACGCAAGGCCCCACCCTCATAGCCGCCCTTCGGCGCGCTGTCCAGGCTCGCAATGGAGGTTCTACGAAGACCTCCCGGGCGGGCTCCACGAAAAGGTAATTCCATGGCAGAGGTTCAGAACTTAGCCAGCAGCGAGAAAGCCGCCCCGGCGACGATCGGGGCCACTGGCGCACAGGTCGGAGATGTAAAGCTAGCGGAACCCGCGCAGTTCCGCATGGTCCTGATGTCATTCCTGGCCGGAGGCATTGGCTTGCTGGCCGGGCTGATCGCGTATGTCCTGTACAAGCTGATCGGCTTGTTCACCAACATTTTTTTCTATCATCGTTTTGTCGCGGAATTCATGAGCGCACGCCACAACCAGCTGGGGTTGTGGGTGATCCCCATTCCGGTGATTGGGGGACTCATCGTCGGCTTCATGGCGAAGTACGGAACCCCGAAGATCAAGGGGCACGGAATTCCCGAAGCCATGGAAGCGGTGCTGGTCAATCGCAGCCGCATTCAGCCCCGGGTGGCAATCCTGAAGCCGATTTCTGCGGCGATCGCCATCGGCACCGGCGGACCGTTCGGCGCCGAGGGCCCAATTATTCAGACAGGAGGGGCGTTCGGATCACTCGTGGGGCAGGCCGTCCACACGACCGCGTCCGAACGCAAGGTATTACTGGCGTGCGGCGCCGCTGCCGGCATGTCCGCGACATTCAACACTCCGATTGCGGGTGTGATCCTTGCCATCGAGTTATTGCTGTTTGAATTCAAAGCCCGGTCGTTTATTCCTCTGGTGATCGCCAGCACTCTGGCCACCGCGGTGCACATGCAATTGCTGGGTGCAGGACCGATGTTCAAAGTCTCGGCCATGGATTTCGGTATCCCGCGCGCCTTGCCCTTTTATCTGGTTCTGGGCGTGGTTTGCGGACTCGCCGCCGTAGGGTTCAGCAAGCTGCTCTATTGGACCGAAGATCAGTTTGAAAAACTGCCGGTCGATGAGCTCTGGTGGCCGGCCATCGGTGCGTTGGGCCTGGGGATCATCGGCTACTTCGTGCCCCGCGTTCTGGGCGTCGGGTACGATACCATTGGCGACATCCTCAATGCCAACCTGGCGTGGAAATTGTTGCTCGTCGTCATGCTCGCCAAGGCAGTGGCGCTGGTGATTTCGCTCGGATCCGGGACCTCCGGCGGATTGCTGGCCCCGATGTTCATGTCGAGCGCCGCCATGGGCGGCATATTCGCCATGGGGGTCGACCGAATCTTTCCCGCGGCCAACCTGTCGGCGGGCGCGTTCGCCTTGGTCGCCATGGGCGCGGTTTTCGGCGCGGCCTCCCGAGCCACGTTTGCCTTCATCATTTTTGCTTTCGAGATCACTCGCGATTACAACTCGGTGCTGCCGCTCATGCTGGTGAGTGTGATTGCCGACGGCATCGCCATGCTCCTGATGCCGCGAGCTTCAATCATGACCGAAAAACTGGCGCGCCGCGGCCTCCATATCCACCAGGACTACGAAGCGGATGTCCTGCAGCAGATGCGGGTCGCGGAAACCATGGACCGGGAGGTCCCCAAGCTTCCGGCGGACATGAAAGTCAGTGAACTGTCGGACCGCATCGCCCGCCGCGATCCCGAGGTTAGCCGCCATCAGGGGATGTTCATCCTCGATGCAGCAGGAAAACTCGCAGGAGTAATTACCCGTGGAGACGTGCTGCGCGCCCTCGACGAGGATAAAACCGGCAGTCTCACCGTGCTGGACGCAGGAACACGTCAGCCGATTGTGACTTATCCGGATGAGTTGCTGCACGACGCTTCCAGCAAAATGCTCCGCCACAACATCGGACGCCTGCCGGTCGTCGACCGGAACGATCCGCAGCGCGTTGTCGGCTACCTGGGCCGGCCGGGAATTATGGCGGCACGCCTGCGTCGCCTGGATGAGGAACACGTGCGTGAGCCAGGCTGGATTCAGCGGCTCGGATAGGTCGGATCCCTAGGGCTGCTTCCCTTTCGCAGACTCGATCAGCGGACGCAGTGCGCGCACCGAAACCCCCAGGGTGCCCCCGGCAAAACCGTCGATGTAGGCCGCGTTGATGCCAATGACTTCGCCTTGCGAGTCGAATACCGGACCGCCGCTGGCGCCGTGCGCCGTGGGAGCGTCGTAAATCAGCTTTTCGCCCACCACGTCTCCCAAGTGTCCGCAGGTGGCCGACGGCCGGATCAAGGACAGAGCCGCGAGTTCGCTGGCGGCACCTTGATCGTCGCGGCGGTACGCGAGCCGGTCATACACTGCCGGAGGCGATTTCGCCACCATACCCAGAACTCCCATCGGATAGCCGACCACGGAAACCAGTTCGCCGGGGCTGGGGACAGCGTCAGCCAAAGGCAACGGCCGAAGCTGGCGTACGACCTGCGCATCCTCAATGTGCAGCACGGCTACATCTCCCTGCTCCGATAAAGCGGCAGGAATGATTTTCACCGGCTCGGGAAATCCCGGGAAAAAGGCGACCAGTTTTTCCAGCTGCGGCGTGGCGCCTTTGCCGATCAAAACGGTCGAATCAGGATCCTCATACCAGGGTTCGGCAACGTGCCGATTGGTCGCCAGCAGCCCATTGGAGACCACGAAGCCGGTGCCGGAGATGCGTGCGCGCAACGCGGGTGGGTGGCCAGCAAAGCCGACCTGGTAGACGCCAAAAATGTAGCAAATGGAGTTGCGGTAGCGATTCAGCACCACCGTTGGCATGGACTGTTCTTGCCGGAGTTGCTGCACTTCTCGCGAGAGCCTCTGCACCTCCAGTTGCAACTCGTTCGTGCGCGTGGCCGGGTAATAACGGGCCAGAAGCCCGACGCTAACCAGCAGGAACAGTCCCAGTGCCAGGTGAACTGCGCGTTCCCAAACGCTGCAGACTGGCTCTTCCGGGGCTTGTGGATTGATCTCCGCCATATGGACAAAACCGGCTTTCCGGGGGGAGATTCAGCTTCGGCCAGGTGAAACTGCGAATGTCTATCTTCTCGTTTTGGGGTGGAGTTTCCTAGGGTACGGAAGGGCCATATCCGCGAGATAGGGGCTATCTCCCTGAGGAAAGGTCGTTTATCGTCACCAGAGATCTACTGCTCGGTGACGCCCAGGCGTTTCGCCATCTCGTCGTAGAGAAACCCCTCGCCAGGGCGGTAGGGCTGGACCCACTCACCGTCGATGACAAACTGCGGAATAGCGCGCAGCCCGGTACGCTTGATCACTTCTTCGGCCGCACCTGGCGTGGTTTCGATGTCAACTTCGTGCGGCAACGTAGCGCAAGTTGCAGCGCTATTGGATCTTGACCACTCCTGGCTGAACCACTGGGAACCTCGTCATGACTGCCGGATCGTGGCCGGGGATCACCAGTTTCGAGCTGGCGAGCTGCTTCATTCGCTCCTGGGCGCGCAGGTTTGAGGCGGCGTCGAGCGTAGCGGCAATGGGCACGTGCTTCTCGAGGTTTTCGTACAAGTACAGGTTGTCGCTGGCCAACACCAGGATCCCTGCCTTGGTGCTCACGCCGACATATTGGGACTGGTAGGTATGCTTGCCGCCAATGTAGCAGGTAATCCCCGGAATGATCTCGCGGGCATCGCCATCCACCAGACCCACCCGCGACTCGGTGTTGAGCTTGACCAGCGTCATAACATCTTCCGGATCGATGCCGCCGTGGGTGTCCTTCGACTGCCAGGCTTCTCCGGTGTAGTACTCGACCTCGTCTTTCTGAATCCATACGCGCGCATTGGGAAACAAGTCCATGCCGTCGGCGTGGTCCCAGTGCATGTGCGTGATGACAACGTCGGTGATGTCTTCGGGCCTCAGATCAAGTGCCTTGAGCGTGTCGGATGGCTTGGTGAAATCCTTCACCTGCCAATCCTTGAAAAAGCGATCGTGATAGAACCCGGAATCAACAAGGATATTGCGGCCGTTGCCGCGGATCAGCCAGATCAGCATGGCAATGTCGAGCTTGCGTGCAGGGTCAGCGCCAGCGACCAGTTCTGCGACGGGGAAGTTGGGGAGAGTCGCATAGCGCAGCGCGTAAACTTCGTACTGCGGCTTGGGCTGGCCGTGCGCATCGACGGTCAGGATGGCGATCAGCAACGCAAAGCGAAGCAATCTCATGGGCGTATTCCCGTGAAGAATTCTAAACCGTGGATGTGCTGTGCGGGCGCTCGATTGCAGCCTAACTAGACACTGGCAAAGGCTCTTACCGGGAAGGTGCCAAACCCCTTGACCTTTACCGGGACAGCAAAGAATCGAAAATCCGCGGCCGGAAGGGTTGCCAGCTCGGTCATGTGCTCCACAATGGGGATCTCCCGTCCCAATAGGATGCTGTGCACCGGCCTGCGCAAATCCTGAACGTCG
>Ga0335081_10015017_pt1 | contig 12532 bp, 9 predicted proteins | sample Lox_Sample_35_FD_206713 | JGI IMG/M metagenome (GOLD analysis project Ga0335081, IMG submission 206713) | Soil microbial communities from Loxahatchee National Wildlife Refuge, Florida, United States - Lox_Sample_3.5 | ecosystem: Environmental > Terrestrial > Soil > Wetlands | place: USA: Florida...
CACCGGCCCGCCGACACCACGCTGAAGGAGGTGGTGGAGATCATGCAGCGCGAGCACATCGGCTGCATGCTGCTGGTGGACGGCGACGGCCTGCTCTGCGGCATCTTCACCGAGCGCGATCTGCTCAACAAGGTGGCGGGTCGCAAGCTCGACTGGGCGAAGGAGCGCGTGTCGAGCTTCATGACCCGCGAGCCGGAGACGCTGCGGCCCGACGACCGCATCGTCTGGGCGTTGAACCTCATGTCGATGGGCGGCTACCGGCACGTGCCGCTGGTCGACCGCGCGGGCCGGCCGGTCGGCGTGGTGTCGATCAAGGACATCGTCGAGTTCATCGTCGACCTGTTCCCGGATGCGGTGCTGAACCTGCCTCCCGACCCTCACCGGGAGCCGGGAAGCGACGACGTGGGTGGCGGCGAGGACTGATTCCGCCGGTCTGATCGGACTAGAGTCACCGCCATGCTGCTCGCAATGCTGTCGCTCATGGCGGCGCTGTCGCAGGCCGATCTCAAGTACCTCAAGGACCAGGCCGAGACGCGCGGCTTCCGGCTCGGCCGGCCCGCCGGAATCCAGCTCACCGCCGACGGCTCGACCGCGCTCTTCCTGCGTTCTCCGCCGCGCAGCCCTGCGAACAGCCTCTACGCCTTCGACGTCGCGAGCGGCGCGGTGCGCGAGCTGATCACGCCCGAGCAGGTGCTGGGCGGCGCGCAGGAGCAGCTCTCGCCCGAGGAGCGCGCGCGGCGCGAGCGGATGCGGGTGACCACGCGCGGGTTCACCTCGTTCGACCTGTCGCGCGACGGGAAGTTGGTGCTGGTGACGATCTCCGGCCGCGCGTTCGTGCTGCCGTCGGCCGGCGGCAGCGCGCGCGAGATCGCGGCGGGAAAGCCGATCTTCGATCCGCGGCTCTCGCCCGACGGCACCAGGATGGCGTTCGTCAGCGCGCACGAGCTGTGGGTGGCCGACGTCGCCTCGGGCAGCGCGCAGCCGCTCACGGCCGGCGCGCAGCCGCTCTTGACGCACGGCGAGGCCGAGTTCGTCGCGCAGGAGGAGCTCTCCCGCTTCAGCGGCTACGCCTGGTCGAGCGACTCGGCGCGCCTCATCTACGAGGAGGCCGACGCGCGCGGGGTGGAGAAGCTGTGGTTCGGCGATCCGTCGCGGCCCGAGCAGCCCGTCGAGGGCGAGCCGTATCCGCGGCCGGGCGGCGCGAACGTGAAGGCGCGCTTCGGCATCGTCGGCGCGCGCGGCGGGGAGACGCGCTTCATCCGGCTCGAGCCGCGCTGGGAGTACGTGTCGCAGATGTCGTGGCAGGAGGGCGGGCCGCCGACGCTGACGGTGCTCTCGCGCGACCAGCGCGACCTCGCGCTGCTCGAGGTCGATCCGGCGACGGGCGCGACGAAGGCCTTGCTCAGCGAGCACGACGACGCGTGGCTCAACGCGGAGCGCGCGTACCAGTGGCTGCACGACGGCAGCGGCTTTCTCTGGTCCACCGAGTCGCGCGGCGCGTGGCAGCTCGAGCTGCGCGGGCGCAACGGCGAGCTGGTGCGCGAGCTGACGCCGGCGCGCCCGCTCTTCCGCGGCCTGCTCCACGTCGGGAACGGCCGCGCGGTGTTCACGGGCGCGGAGGACCAGCCGGACGCGCAGCTCTGGTCGGTGGCGCTCGACGGCGGCGATCTGCGCAAGCTCACCCGCGGCCCCGAGCCGCACGTGGGCGTCTGGGCGCGCGATGCCGAGGCGCACGCGGTCATCACCGCGCTCCTGCCGGGCGGCTCGCGGGCCGAGGTCGTGCGCGCCGACGGCTCGAAGGCGGGCGAGCTTCCCTCGGTGGCCGAGCCGGTTCCGTTCCCGGTGCGCGCGTCGGTGCAGAGGCTGGGGGACTTCTGGACGGTCATCCTGCGGCCGCGCAACTTCAACCCGCGCAGGAAGTACCCGGTGCTGGTGGACGTCAACGGCGGTCCCCACGCCAACGTCGTGCGGCCGTTCGGCGACTGGCACGTGAACTACCAGTGGGTGGCCGATCACGGCTACATCGTGGTCGCGGCCGACGGCCGGGGCACGCCGTGGCGGGGGCGCGACTGGGAGCGCGCCATCCGCGACGGGTTCGCCTCGGTGCCGCTCGACGACCAGGTGGCAGCGCTGAAGCTGCTCGCGCAGCGCGAGCCGGCCATGGACCTGACGCGCGTCGGGATCATGGGGTGGACCTTCGGCGGGTTCATGGCGGCGCTCTCGGCGCTGCGAAGGTCCGACGTGTACAAGGCCGCGCTGGCGGGAGCGCCGGTGGTCGATTGGCTCGATTATGATACTGCGTATACAGAACGTTACCTCGGCGTGCCGCCGCCGGCGGGGAAGAGCGACGCGTACCAGCGCAACGGGCTGTTGCCCTACGTGGCGGGCCTGAAGTCGCCGCTGCTCATCGTCCACGGCACCGCCGACGACAACGTGCACTTCGTCGAATCGCTCAAGCTGACCCACGCGCTGTTCGCGGCGGGCAAACGATTCGATTTCCTGCCGCTCTCGGGGCAGACGCACCTCTTGTACCAGCCGGAGCTGCAGGCGCGGTACTGGGAGCTGGTCTTCAACTTCTTCGCGCAGCACCTCTAGCGGAACGCGTCAGTCGCAGGGCGCGCCGGCCGAGCCCGGGGACGGCACCCGCGGCGTTCCCGCGAGCAGCGTCTGCAGAAAGCAGCGGTATTCGTGCTTCGGCGGATCGGTCTGGAACACGACCTCGTGGCCGTCCTCGATTCCGTCCTCGGCGTGCTGCGTGACGATGGCCGTCGAGCCCGACGCGTTGCCCGCCGCCGGCAAGGCGAGCGGCGCACGGCCCGCGAGCGGCAGCATCGCCGAGAGCGGCGTCTGCCCCGTCACGGCCGTGTCCAGCTCCGCGCCGGCCAGGTCGAGCCCGAGCGGAATGCTGAGCGAGTTGGCGATGCGCGGCAGGATGTAGTGATCGACGATGCCCTGCATCATGAGGACGTGCCGCGGCGCGATGCGCTGCGCGTACACCTGGGGGTCGCCCGCCTCGGCCGCCCACTGCACCAGCGTCAGCACCGGATCGCCCGCCTGCAGCGTGCGGTTGGTGTAGCCGATGAGCAGATTCGCCACCGGCAGCACCTCGACCGGCTTCAGCTTGTACAGCACGTTCTCGATCCAGCTCCCGCCCGCGCCCGAGAGCAGCAGCGCCTCGAACCCCGGCTCGTGCGCGGCGGCGAGCGGCGCGATGGTGGCGCCCATCGAGTGGCCCATCAGCGCGAGCTTCGAGCCGTCGAGCTTCGACGACGCGCCCGCGCCCGGACAGCCGCTGGTATCGAGCGCGAGCGACGGCACGACGTGAGCCAGCACGATCAGCTCCACCGCGCTCTCGCGGATGTTGTCGCGCAGCGCCTCCGGGTTCTGCACGTTGAAGATGAGGAACTGCTCGTCGCCGCCGGTGGTGTTGCGCAGCCCGCCGAGCGGCCCGTCCACCTGCACGCCGGCCCAGCCAGCTTTGGCGAACCAGAGCGCCGGGCCGGTGCCGGGCGTGGTCGCGGGCTGGCCTTCGGCGGGCTGCGGACCGCGATCGACCAGCGGCCGATCGCCGCCGCCGCCGGTGCGGACGAACACCGCCGCCGGCCAGCCGTTCGCCGGCATCGGCGCGCGCGGAATGGTGACCCACAGCCGCGCGGTCTCGGTGCGCTGCAGCTGCGGATGTCCCTGCGCATCGAACACCCAGCCGCCGCCGCTGGAAGTGAACGGCGGCACGCCCGACTGGTAGTCGGGCATGTCGATGGTGGTGCCGTAGACGCAGTAGTCGTCGAAGGTGTCGGTGAGCGCGAAGCCGCCGTTCGGGTGCGGCAGGCGCGAGAGCGCGTCGTCGCGGACCACGGCGAGCTGCGCGGCCGGGTCGCCGGTGGTGAAGACCGCGAGCCCGGCGAGGTCGCCCAAGGCCAGCTTGCGCGCGGCCGAGACATACTCAGCCGGACCTTCACCGGCGGCGATCTGCGCCATGGTCAGCGAGACGCCGAGGCCGAGCGAGCGCCGCACCACCGCCGCGTAGGTGGTGCCCGGCCGCAGCGGAAATCCCTGCAGCGGCACGACCGACAGGAGATTCGCGCCCGCGAACGGCCCGCCGTCGGCCATGAAGGTGATCTCCGCCGGCGTGCGCTGCAGGGTGTCGAGCGCGACCAGGAACACCGGCGAATCGGCGGACAGGCTGCCGGCGGGGTCGGGCAGCTTCGACGCGTCGATCGGGCCGGTGAGCGAGAAGTGCACGCCGCCGGTGGTGGAGAAGCCGCGCGCGTCGCGCTGGATCAGCGCGAGCGCTTTCTGTACCAGGTCTACTTTCCGGTCCGGGAAGTTCGCCAGCGCGCCGACGCCGTCGGTATCGGAAGGGAACGGCGCCGCGAAGAAGCTCGCGGAGCGGGTGAAGTCCATCTGCACCTGCGTGCCCGCGATCGCGTGCGGCTTGCTGCACGCGAGGCAGCAGAGCAGCGCCAGCCCGACTCGCGCGCGTCCCCGAGCGCGTTCGCTGGACAGCCTGGCGCGCGCATACCGCGCGCCTGCGGCTGGAGTCAGCCGAAGCACTGTCCCATCCCCCGGTAGGTCCGCGCCCGGCCGACGACGGCGTCGCCGCGCACGAGCAGGTAGCTGTCGAATCGCTCGGCCGGCTCGCCCGCTTTGGCCGGCCGGAAGAACACGGGCGCGCCCAGCTCGACCTGCGGCCCGCGCAACGGTGTCTGCACCTCGCCGGCGCCTTCGAGCGGCAAGAGCGAAAGGCCTTCGGGCAGCGACGGCAGCGGCAGCCGGTCGGGCCCCGGCGCGCCGGAAGCGATGAGCCCGCCGCCGTGGCAGGTGGTCATCTGCGGCGCGGGCCGGCGCGTCGCCTCGACCGCAAAGAAGAGCGCCGGCCGCAGCGGCAGGCCGTCGAGGCCGTCGAACAGGTGGCTGGCGAGGAAGCCCGAGCCGGCGGTGACCTCGGTGAGGGCGGGCTCGTCCGGGCTCGACGCGAGGCTGCCGGTGCCGCCGCCGTTGAAGAGCGCGGGCGGCAGGCCCGCGTCGCGCAGCGCCGCAGCAATGGCCGCGCGCGCTGCGAGAACGTCCGCGCGCGAGCGCGCCTTCATCGCCCGCAGCGCCGCGGTGCGCACGGGTTGGCCGGGAGCGACATCGGGCAGGCCCGCGATCTGCGCTTCGTACGCGAGCACGCCGCGAAAGCCGAGCGAAGGCGAATTCGCGATGCGGCGCGCGAGCGCCACCACCTCGGCCGGCGCGCGCAGCGGGCTTCGCCGCACGCCGAGGTGCACCATGGAGCCGAGCGGCCGGTACGACACGTCGACGTCGATCACCAGCGGAACGCGCACCTGCGCCCGCCCGGCGGCCTGCTCGAACGCAGCGACCTGCTCCTCGCAATCGACCGCCGCCGCCGCGGTGGCCAGCCGGTTCGCCTCGGCGAGCAGCGGAGCGCCGCGCAGGGTGGGATACGCGAGCAGCAGGTCGCGAAAGCCTTGCTGCGCGAGCCACAGCGTCTCCGCCGCCGAGTACGTCATCAGGCCGCAAACCGCGCCGCGCGCGCGATCGAAGATGGCGGACATCAGATCCGGCGAGCGCACCGACTTCGACGCCATCCGCAGCGGCTTTCCCAGCGAGCGCGCCGCGCCCGCGATGCGGTCGACGTTGGCTTCGAGCGCGTCGAGGTCGACCAGCGCGGCCGGCAGCGGCGCATCGCCCAGCGCGCGGCGCAAGCGCAGGTAATCGTCCCCCATCGCGTCCGTTTAGCACTTTTGCGCTTTTTCAAGGGGCGCTGATGCGGGTACTCTTGGTCGGATGCACCTACTGCTTCTTGCCCTGCTGCTCGCGGCCCCGGAGGATCCGATCGGTCCGTTCGAGCAGGACCTCGTCGTGGCGCCGCCAGCAGCGGCAGAAGAAGCCGCCGCGCCGGACGCGGCCTCCGATGAATCCGCCGAAGACGAAGACGAGCCGGCCGAGGCCGAATCGGAGACGGCCGCAGGCGCCGAGGCCGGCCCGGACATCCGCTACACCAAGGACCTGTCCGACGCCGAATTGCAGCGGCTGTGGACCACCGACCTGGCCGCGCTCGGCACCATCTCGGTGGGCTTCGCCGACCAGGGCCGGATGATCAACGCGGTCCACATGGACAGCGATCCGGCGTGGATCTGCGAGCGGGCCGACCTCGCCTGGGGCGCGCGCGAGACGGTGGACGCGCTCGAGACCGCGTTCCGCGCGGTGCACCAGAAGTTTCCCGACTCGGCGCCGGCCCGGCTCAGCCACATCGGCGCGAAGGAGGGCGGCTACCTGCGGCCGCACCGCTCGCACCAGTCGGGCCGCGACGCCGACATCGGCTTCTTCTACAAGAGCGACAAGGTGCCCCGCCGCGGCGCCCGCCGCGACAGGCTGATGGACCTGCCGCGCAACTGGGCGCTCATCCGCGCGCTGCTCACGCAGACCGACGTGCAGTTCATCCTCGTCGACCGCGGAGTGCAGAAGGTGCTGCGCGAATACGCCGTGAGCGTCGGCGAGGATCGCGAGTGGGTGGCGTCCTTGTTCGCCAAAGCCAACGGCCAGAAGCCGATGATCATGCACGCACGGCGGCACAAGGATCACTTCCACGTGCGCTTCTACGCGCCGCGATCGCAGGAGCTGGGGCGGCGCATCCAGCCGCTGCTCGCGCAGCGGCCGGAGCAGAACCTGGCGTTCCACACCGTTCGCCGCGGGCAGACGCTCGGGCACATCGCGCGCATCTACGACACGACGGTGAAGGCGATCCAGAAGGCGAACCACATGCGCGGGACGATGCTGCACCTGTCGCAGCGGCTGCTGGTGCCGCTGCGCAAGCCGTGCACGAAGTGCCCGCTGCCGCCGCCGGTGGCGGTGCCGGCGCGCCACCTGCCGCCGGCATCGCTCGCCACGGCGACCAACTGATCGAGGTTTCCAGCGCACCGCGGAGTCAGGGAGACCCCTTCAGGGTTGTTCGCGCCACGCTCTGAACCCATCGCTGTCGTTCGCCGCAACCGCGAGGCGGCGCATGCCTTCCTCGAGGTCGCCCATGCTGGTGGCCACCGAGATGCGCAGGAAGTGCTGTCCTTCGCTGCCGAGCACGCCGAACGAGTTCCGGTCGAGCGTGGCCACGCCGTGGCGGAAGAGCAGGAACAGCTGCAACTGCCGCGACGGCGGGCCGTCTTCGGGGCGGATGCCGAGGCGATCGCAGGCGCCGCTCACGTTCGGCCAGCAGTAGAACGAGCCCCGCGGCGTGGTGCACCGGACGCCGTCCATGGCGTTGAGCGCCGCGACCACCACGTCGCGCCGCGACTGGAACGCGCTCACCATCTTGCGCACCGCGGGCGGCGTGAGCGGCGACTCGAGCGCGAAGCGCGCGGCCTCCTGGTTCGCGCCCGACACACAGGAGAAGTAGTTGATGTTCAGGTTGCGAAACGCCTGCGCCTCTTCCTCGGTGGGAAACACCGCCCAGCCGACGCGGCCGCCGGTCCACGCGTACGACTTCGACACGCCGGAAGCCACGATGGTGTGCCCGGCCATGCCGGGCAGCGACGCGATCGACACGTGCTCCGCGCCGTCGAAGACGATGTCCTCGTAGATCTCGTCGGAGAAGACGCGCGCGTCGGGCGGCAGGCGCGTGCGCAGCACCTGGGCGATCTCCTCGAGCAGCGCGCGCGGCGCGACGCCGCCGGTCGGATTCGAGGGGAAGTTGAGCATCACCAGCTTGGTGCGCGGCGTGATCAGCGCGGCGAGATCGGCGGCGGTGAAGGCAAAGCCTTTTTCCTCGCGCAGGTGCAGCGGCACCGGCCGGGCGCCGAGGTACGGCGCGAACGACTCGTAGATGGGAAAGCCGGGCGACGGGTAGATGACCTCGTCGCCCTCGTCGAGGTACGCATGCTCGGTGAGCCCGATGCTCGGCTTGGTGCCGGCGAAGATCACCACGCGCTCGGGCGTGGCGGCCACGCCGCGCTTTTCGAAATGGCGCGCCACCGCGGTGCGCAGCGACAGGATGCCCTGCGGGTCGACGTACTTGGTGTTGCCCGCGTCGAGCTGCCGCTTCAGCTCGTCGACGATGTGCTGCGGCGTGGGAAAGTCGGGCTCGCCGATGTTGCAGCGGATCACGCGCCGGCCGGTGGCTCTCTCCGCCTGGTGGATGAGCGGCACCACCCGGAAGGCGCCTTCGGTGCCGAGCCGTGACAGCCGCTGTGAGAAGAGGCTCATTTGAAGGAGGAGAGGACGCGCAGGACTTCGTCGATGTCGGCCTCGGTGTGATCGGCGGAGACCTGGAAGCGGATGAGCTGATCGCCCTTCGGCACCACCGGGTAGTTGAGGCCGGTGGCGAGCACGCCGTGCCTGCGCAGGTGCTGCACCAGCGCGCGCGTCCGGTCGGTGTCGCGCACCAGGAGCGGCACCACCGGGTGCTGGCCGTCGATGGTCTCGAGGCCGAGCCGGCGCAGCCCGTCGCGGAAGCGCGAGGTCACGGCGCGCAGGTGCTCGAGCAGCTCGGCGCCGGAAGCGGACTGCAAGAGCTCCAGCGCGCGCAGCGACGCGGCCGCCTCTCCCGGCGCGATCGGATTCGAGTAGATATAAAAAGGATTCTTCTCCCGCAGCCAGCGGACGATCCTCGCGTCGCAGCAGATGTACCCGCCGTTGACGCCGAACGCCTTGCCGAGCGTGCCGACCAGCACGTCGGCGCGGCCGCGGGTGATCTCCTCGGTGCCGCGCCCCGTCTCGCCGAACGCGCCCACGCCGTGCGAGTCGTCGACGATGAGCACCGCGCCGCGGGAAAAGCGCCCGTCGTACCTGCGGACGATCTCCGCGATCCGGTCGACCGCCGCGTGATCGCCGCGCATGCTGAACACGCCGTCGGTGATGACCAGCGCGCTGTCGCCCTCGGCCTCGGCCAGGTGCTTCTCCAGCGCGGCGTAGTCGAGGTGCTTGTAGACCCGCTTGCCCTTGCAGGGCGCGAGCTTCATGCCGTTGACGATGCAGTTGTGGTTGAGCTCGTCGCTGATCAGCACCGTCTCCGGCGTCGACAGCGAGACGAGCACGCCCATCACCGAGACGTAGGCCGCGGAGGCGATCATGCACGCCTCGCGGCCGTGGAAGCGCGCCAGCGCCTCCTCGAGCTTCACGTGCGCGTCGTACGTGCCGCTGATGAACCGCACCGCGCCGGGCCCGACGCCGTACTTCTCCGCCGCGCGCGACTCGGTCTCGTGCAGCTCGTGCCGCAGTCCCATGCCGAGGTATGAATTCGAGTTCATGCGGATGAACTCGCGCTCGCCCTCTCCCTGCAGGAGGAAGCGCGGCCCGCGCCCGCGCGACGGCTTGCGCACGTCGACCACCACGCTCTCGGCGCCCTTCCCGGTGCCGCTCCCGTCGAGCGCCTCGAGCTGCCGTTCGATCTCCGCGACGAATTTCTGCAAGGGCATTTACGCTCCCGAAAGGTGCTTCAGCATGTCGGCGGTCATCTCCGCGGTGCCGTACTTCGGCTGCCAATGCCACTCCTCGCGCGCGGCGCTGTCGTCGAGCGTCTGCGGCCACGAGTCGGCGATGGCCTGCCGCCGCGGGTCCACCGCGTAGTCGATGTGGAACTCGGGGATGTGCTTCTTGATCGCGCTCGCCAGCTCGCCCGGCGTGAAGTCGAGCGCACCCAGGTTGTACGCGTTGCGGTGGACCAGCCGCGACGGCTCGGCCTCCATCAGCTCGATCATCGCGCGGATGGCGTCGGGCATGTACATCATCGGCAGCCGCGTGTCGGCGCGCAGGTAGCAGGTGTACTGCTTGTGCGCCACCGCCTGCCGATAGATGTCCACCGCGTAGTCGGTGGTGCCGCCGCCCGGCTCGGTGACCGACGAGACCAGGCCGGGAAAGCGCAGGCCGCGCGTGTCCATGTTGAAGCGGCGGTGATAATCGTCGCAGAGCAATTCGCCCACCACCTTGGTGACGCCGTACATGGTGGTCGGCCGCTGCACGGTGACCTGCGGCGTCGACAGCCGCGGCGTGCCCGGCCCGAACGCGCCGATCGAGCTGGGAAAGAACAGCGCGCAGCCGTATTGCCGGCCCGCCTCGAGCATGTTGACCAGCCCGTTGACGTTGAGCTGCCACGCCTGCAGCGGCCGCATCTCGCCCACCGCCGACAGGAGCGCGGCGAGGTGGAAGATGGTGTCGATCTTGTGGATCTGCATCACGCGGGTGATGTGGTGCGGATCGAGGCAGTCGACGAACTCGAAGGGCCCGCTCTGCAACAGCGCCTGGTCCGAGGGCAGCTTGACGTCGCTCGCCACGACGTTGGCCGCGCCGTAACGCTCGCGCAGCGCCATGGTGAGCTCGCTGCCGATCTGGCCGACCGCGCCGGTGATCAAGATCCTTTTCATGCGCGCCTCTATACTCCAGATCGGACCCGGTCAGCCTGAAGCGCAACCCTGGTGCCCAGATGGCGACGAGCCGTCATTTCATATGTGCGTTCGGGTAATATCCAACAATGCCCAGACGGAATGCGTTCGATACGTTCGTCGAGGAGATTGCGCGCCGCGTGGTGGAGCGGGTGGCCGAGCTGACGAAGGGCGGCCGCGGGGGGGGCCGGCGCGGGCCCAGCAAGCTGAGGGGTCGCAAGCTCGACATGCGCTGCCGGCATCCGGGCTGCAAGAATCGCTCGAAGGGTCCGCGCTTCCACTTCCTCTGCGAAGAACACCTCAGGTCCGCCAAGAAGTAGATGCTGCTGCTGGTCGCATTGCTGCTGGGGGCTCCAGCAAGGGACCGGCCCCTGCTCGTGTTCCGCGGCAACGTCGCGCTCGTCGACGACGTGTACCGGGGCGTGCTCGATCTGCCCAAGGGCTCGAAGGCCACGCCCGAGCTGGCGCGCACGGTGGGCCAGCGGCTGCGGCGCTTCCTGCACGTCGCCGGGTACATCCTCGCCACGGTGAAGACCGAGGTGCAGGGCGACCAGATCGTCGTCGACCTCGACGAGGGCCACCTCGACAAGATCGCCTTCATCGGCGCCGACGTGTTCCAGACGCTCCGGCTGAAGATGGACCTGCGCATGCCGGAGAAGGTGCTCAACAAGCCCGAGCTGGAGAAGCAGCTCCAGGGGCTCTCCGATCGTTTGCACCTCGAAGAATTCTCCTACGAGCTGGTGCCGTCGCCGGACTTTCCTCAGACCGGGCCGCAGCTCGACCAGATGGGCCTGGGCGACGAGCTGTCGATGTTCATGCCCGGCTTCCCGTACGAGCTGCACATCCTGGTGGTGCCGGGGAAGTTCCACCCGGGGCTCTCGCCGCAGATCGGCATCGACTCGCTGGAAGGCGGCGGGCTCGGGCTGTCGTACCAGGGGCAGGGGCTGGTGCAGCCCGATGATCGATTCGACGTCGAGGGAAAGATCTCGGCCGGCCTGCGCGATCACCTGAACGTCGGCGGCTCGCGGCCGGTGCTCACCCACGCCGAGGGCGACATCGGCTGGGACGGCGCGCCCATCCACGGCGTGCGGCCGTCGCTGCACTTCCACGCCTCGGACATCAACCGACAGCGCGGCGACCTGTACCTCGAGACCGTGCAGGGAGCGACGCTCACCGGCCTGGTCCAGGCGAAGGTGTTTCCGGGCAAGTACCTGTGGTTCACCCTCGGCGGCGGGCTCGAGCGGCGCTTTCTCTTCATGGCCGAGGGCGAGGGCTGCAACCCGCTCTTGCCGTGCCCGCAGCCGCCGCCCGGCATCAGCGCGAACGTCGCGCAGACGCGGCCGTTCGGAGATCTGACGGCCGGCTGGCTCTTCAATCCGGAGGAGCTGCGGCGCGATCGCAAGCACGAGCTGTCGCTGCAGACGCGCGTCTATTTTCCCGCCCTCCAGGCCACCGCCACCGCGGTGCGCACCGACGTGCGGTACCAGAAGCTCTTTCCCATCGGCTGGCACGAGCTGTGGCTCAGCTTCCGCGGGCTGTGGCTTTCGGGCGACGTGCTCTACACCGAGGAGCAGTCGCTCGGCGGCGAAGGGCTGCGCTCGGTCTTCTCCAACGTATTCGTCACCCGGATGGCCGCCCTCGGGGTCGAGTTCCGGTACTCGCTCCTGCGCGACCTGTTCAAGGTGGGCCTGTGGGACAACCCCGCGAGCTTCACCCGCGTCGACCGGCTGAACGGCAACGCCGAGATGCGCGCGGTGGCCGACGCGTTCGGCGTCAGCCTGCACGCGCTCTTCATCGACGAGTTCCAGCTCGATTTCTACTTCGGCACCGGCTTGTACTGGCCGGGGCGCGTGTTCGGCAGCGGAGCGGCGCTGCAGCTGAGCCAGGCGTTCTGAAGCCGGAAGCCGGCGGGAACAATTTTCCGGGCCGTCGTAATATCGTTCGACCATGCGCCTCGCCGTCCTCGCCCTCGCCGCCGCCTGCGCCGGCGCACCCGCGGCGCCGACCGGCAACGCCGGCGGCCCGCTCTCGTTCGGCTTCACCCACCCGACCGGCTCCAGAATGGCCCAGGAGAGCGCCGATCGGCTGAGCAAGGATCTGACCCAGGCGCTCGGCTCGCCCCTCACGGTGCAGGTCTTTCCCACGCACGCGGCGCT
>Ga0335081_10015019_pt1 | contig 12531 bp, 3 predicted proteins | sample Lox_Sample_35_FD_206713 | JGI IMG/M metagenome (GOLD analysis project Ga0335081, IMG submission 206713) | Soil microbial communities from Loxahatchee National Wildlife Refuge, Florida, United States - Lox_Sample_3.5 | ecosystem: Environmental > Terrestrial > Soil > Wetlands | place: USA: Florida...
GGCTGCGTCCCGCGCGGGGTAGTCCGCCACCGCATTGCGCAGCAGGGGCACGCGCGTGCGAGGCTCCGCCGAGTTCTTCGCCGCCTCGATGCGCGCCTCGTAGAAAAACGGTTTGTCCCCCGCGGCCGCGGTAATTTGCGCGCGCGGGCCGGCCAGCAGGTTCAGCTCCCCGGAATGGAAGTCACCCGGGGAATGTTTTCCGCCGAGCGCGAGGGCGGCCTCCGCACGGAGCGCATAGGGAGCTTCCGCGCTCGATGCGCACGCGGCAATCGCCGCTTCGGCTTCCGTCACATCCTTCGCAGCCGCCATTTGTGCTTTGGCCCAGCGCAGCCGGTAGGAAGCGTTCCACGGAGTCGCCCGGGAGAGCTGCGACAGGAATTCAGCGGCCTCCGCCGGGTGGCCCGTCTTTTCCAGCAGCGCCGCCGCCGGCTCCAGATTTTCGAATGGATTTCCCACCACTACGGCCAGCCGCCGGAGCAATTGCATGGCGCCGGGCAGGTCGCCGGATTCGATCCGGATTTCGGCCAGCCCGAGGAAGTTGGAAGCCAGCAGATGGTGCTGGTCGATCTCGCGGGAGAATAGGAATTCGAGAATCTTCCGGGCGTCCGCGGGCCGTCCGTCCGTGCGGAGATCCCGGGCCGCTGCGCGCAGGATTTCCGCGGCGGGGGCATGGTCTTCGTCCGCGCGATAGGCGGCCAGCTTCGCGTCGAGCCGTCCCGTTTGCGCGGCGATGCGCAGCTCCACCGGAACGTACCTGGCCGGGTCGTCCGTTTGCGCCGCGGCCGGCAGCGCGGCGAGCAGCGCCGCGGCCGCCGGGATCTGTTTCGCGCGAATCAAATAATTTGCCTGGCGGAACTGCCACCCGCGCAGATCCTCGGCCGCCAGTTCTTTTTCCGTCCCGGTCGCGCTCTCCACCCGCGCGGCTTTGCCCTGCACGATGCGCTCGTAGAGCGTCCCGCGGTTCGCCAGGGGAATCCAGGAAGCATCCGCCACGTCGGCGAGCACGTCCACCGGATCGGGAGCCGCGCTCGAGAGTTCGAGGAGCCACACGGTGGCCGCGGCGGGATCATGCAGTGCGGCGAACGCGCTTTGGAGCAGCTCGTTCGAGCGGTAGTTCCCGTTCTTTTTCAGATACACGCGCAGCAGCGCGTCCGCCTCCGGCCTCACCTCCGCGAACAAGCGCCGCGATCCTGCATCACGCGCCACGTTCGCGAAGCCGCTCCAAAAGCTCTCCGGCACCACCACGAGATTCACCTGCTTTGCCAGTTGTGCCAGAGCCAGTTTCCATTGCTCCACGGCGGCAGCGCGGTCCCGCTGCTTCAGATAGGCCAGCGCCAGGCGCAGATGCGCCTCCACGCTCCCGGGCTGCAACTCGAGTACGTGGTCATAATCCACGATGGCGGAGCGCGGATCGCCGTGGCCGGCGTAATAATCCGCCACCTGCATGTACCCTCCCGCGGAGGCCGGGCTTTGTTCCAGCACCGCGGGCAGAAATTCGTCCGCGGGCCCCTGCTTCAGATCCCCCAGGTATTCGCCGTAGCGCGAGGCGTAGTAGAACCAGATGTCCCCGGCGAGCTGCCGGTTGCGGTCCGTCGTTTTGCCGAGCCGCTCGCCGATGGTCTGGTCGCCGAGCGCGGCCAGAAAACTCTGGCCGATCGTAGGAGCGGACTCGGCGAAATACATTCCGGTGAGCGAGTCATATGCGGTTTTCCAGACCGGCGGACGGGCGCCGGCTCGCGCGGCAACCACCTGGTGGGCCAGCTCGGCGCTGCCGTTTGTCACTGCGTATTGGGCCGCTTGCGCGCCCCAACCGGTCCAGGTCGCCGCAATGTCCACCAGTCTCCTGGGTTCTTTTTTCAACAGCAGCGCACAGTAGCGGTCCAGAACCTCCCGGCCCATGTTCGGCGGCGGAACACCGGAGAGGACGCGCCGCTCGTTCTCCTCATCGCCTGCGGAGCGGTAATCGCTCGCAGCTTGGATCAGCAGCGAGTAGTTCGAGAGCGGCACCGAGGGCGCCAGCTTTTCGAGCTGCGGCGCCAGCTCCTCGAATTTCAAGCGCCGGCGCTCGAGGACCGCGTAGCCCTCGATTCGGCGGAGCACTTTCGACTCGTTCTCGGCCGGGGCGGAAGCCAGTTCCAGGCGCCAGTGCGCCTCCAGATCTTCCAGGCCCGCGGAGGCCGCCAGCGGAACGGCGAACTGCTCCACATCGTCCGGGTCCATGGGCGCGCGCACTTTTTGCGCCCGCGCGGCGAACGCGGCCTTTTCCTCCGGCGTGAAGTAGGCGGCCACAATACGCCCCGATTCCTCGAGCGCCGCGCGGAACCCCGCGCGGGCCTGCTCGATGCGCGCTTCGCGCAGGCGCGCGCGCAGCTCCCTATCCGTCACCCCGGAAATCCCTTCGCGCGCCACCTGCTTTTCGACCACGGGCAGTTCGGCGGAAGCCGCCGCTTGCGCGGCCTGCAGCCGGGCGTACGCGGCATCCTCCAGCCGCAGACGCGTCATCACGCGCGCGTACAGCACCGCGCCCGGATGATTTTCCGCGGAGGCCAGCAGCTCCGGGCCCGCCGCGTTCAGGCCCTGCTCCGCGAAGGTGCGCGCCTCCGCCAGCATGTTCCATCCTTCCAGCCGGTGCGCCACGTCGAAATATTTCTCCGGGCGTTCGGGCTTTCCGTCGATGTGCGCCATGCGCAGCGCCGCCACAGCGTCAGCGGTGCGGCCCTGGCGCGCGCGGATTTCCGCTACCTTGTCCATCCACTGAGGGTCCTTGTAGGCCAGGTCGTAGAGCTTTTCGTAGTCCGCCAGGGCATCGTCAAAACGCATCAGGCGTTCCGCGAGCCCCGCGCGCGCGATGCGCAGGTCCGTGCGGTCCGGACGGACGGCAATGGCTTTTCCGTACGCGTCGATGGCCGCCGGAAAATTCTCCTGTGCCGTGTGCACCCGGGCCAGCACCACGGGCCAGCGCTCGTCGCTGGGCGACTGCTGCGTGGTCTTCGCGTAGAAGCCGATCAGCCGGTCCTCCAGATGATGCCGCGCCGCGTAGAGCGCCGCCTCGCCGGGCAGCGCTTCATCCGCGGGAAACGCGTTGATCACCTCGATGTACTGATCCACCGCGCCGGAATAGTCCTGCAGGCTGGTGAGGGCCGGGATCAGCCCGCGGCGGAGGGCGGCAATCTGCGTTTTCTTCGCGTCCGTGGCAAGCGGCGCCGTCCGGAACGCGGCGATTTCCGCCGAGTAAAACTGCTTCAGGCCCTGCTGATCGCCCTCCTGCGCGTAGGTGTCCGCCATCGCCGCCAGGTACTCCGCGTTGTATGGCGAATCGTGCAGCAGCGAGGCGAGTAGCGTCCGGGCGCGCGGATAGAATTTGGCCGTGGTGGATTTCCGCGCCGCCTCGAAACGGAACTGGCGGCTGAGCGCCGGATAGGCGTCGCGAGCGGCCTGCTCCAGAACGCCGATGGATTGCGTCCGCTGCTTTGTCTGCCAGTAGAAATCCGCCGTGGCGCGCACCACGCCCAGAATCTTCGGGTTTTCCCGGTAGAGATTTTCGATACTGCGCTCGGCGGCGGCCAGGTCCTTGCGGCCCTGGTAGAGCTGCACGAGCCGGTAGCGGAGCTGGAGGCGGGTGACCGGATCGGAGGTGAGCGCGGCCTGCTTTTCGAGCGCGTGTTCGCGGACGGTTTCGAGCGACTGCTGCTGCGCCAGGGCCTCGATCTGCGCCGCTTCCTCCAGCGAAGTGGCGCGTCCAACCGCGGCGTCCAGCAGCTCCTCCATCTCCTTTTTGCGGTCCAGCGTCTGGAGCACGCGCACGCGCAGGGCGATTACCGCGAAGGGCGCGCCCGGCTCCTCGGCCCGCTTCCGCGTATCCGCATCCACCGCCGCCTTGTCGTCCGGCCGCCGGGCGAGCTGCAGCAGACGGGCTTCCGCGGGTGAGTCCTGCCCGTCCGCCAGGCTGCCTTTCACATATTCGGCGATGGCGCGCGGGTAGTCGCGCTGTCCTTCGTAAATGGCGCCTTCTTCGTAGGCGTACAGGGCGTCGTTGTGGAACCTCGTGCGCGCCTCGTTGAGCAGCCTCAGCGCGTTGTCGAAATCGAAATAGTCCCAGTAAATCGTCGCGGCATCCAGGTAACCTGCCGGCTGCCCGGGCAGTACCTGCGGGATGCGGTTCCAATAGGGCGCCGCGCGCGCAAACAGGTCGCGATCGGCCAGCGTGTCGCCGATCCGCGCCAGCAGTTCCGTGCTGCGCGGGTTCGCGGCCAGCTGGTTCTCCTCGATGTTGATCGCGGCCTCCGTATTTTCCGGCTGGTAATACGCCAGCGACCGGAAGACGGATGCGGCCGTCCCTCCCACTGCCGGGTCCGCCGGATAGAGCGCGGCCAGTTCCTTCAGATACGGCGCGCTCTCCTCGTATTCCGAGCGCCACAGGCAGGCCTGCGCCAGGAACTCGCCGGCTGCGGGATTTTCCCGCACGAGTTGCCCGGCCCCGCCCGCCGGCCGGCTCGCGGGCCGCAGCGAGGCCAGCTCCGCCTCCAGTTTTCCGGTGCGGCTCAGGAACGCAAAGAACTGGTTGCGCAGGCCCGCGTCCTCGAACCAATGCTCCCGCAGAAGTTTTTCCCAGGCCGCCGGGTCGTGCGTCTGCGGCCTCAGGTAGGCGAACAAAAGATTGCGCACAAACATCAGGTTGTGCGGGAAGCGGTCGTGCGCGTAGAGATTCAACTGGAGATACAGTTGGGGGCTCCCGGCCGGCACTGTCGACTGGAAGTAGCTCTCCAGCGGAGTGCCGCGGAACTGGTTCACCACGCTTTCGGTGAGCGCGGTGTACGCCTGCTCCTGCTTCTTCCGCAGGTAGAAGCGGGCCAGCCGGCCGTACCACGACTCCCCGGAAAATCGCGCCATGGCGCGCTTGTACACCTCTTCCTGCTCTGCCTCGATGTGGTTTTGCTCAAGGAATGCCGCGAACCGCTCGTAGAGGCCCGGATCGTCCGGATTGTGGGTCAGCTCGTTCCGCAGTACGGCGATGGCATCCGAGATCCGCTTCAACTCCGCCAGCCGGCCCAGGTAGCGCTCCAGAACGCGCGCGTATTCCGGCGAGCGCGCGCCCTGCTGCGTCGCCTGCTCCTGCTGCGTTCCCACGCGGAACGCGCCCTCGGCCGCTCCGGCTCCCCCCGGCGGGTTGGATTCATTCTGCTCGGCTTCGGCTGGCTCCTCTTCCCTCGCCTGCGCGGTCACCCCTTCCCATGCCTCCTCCGGCTCGGGGCCTTCCGCCCCGGCGGCTCCGCTGCCCAGCGGGACGCCCTCGGCCTGCGCTGCCAGCTCTTTGAGCACGGAATCGTAGATGGCGAACTCCTCCTGCGTCTGGCCCGTGCGCGCGTAGGCGTCCGCCATTTCCAGCGCCACCGTGGTGCGCTCCGGAGCGCCGGAGAAATTGGCCAGAAACTCTTTGCCCGCGCGGACGACCGCGTCGCTTTCGCCAACCCCCGCGTAATAGCCGATCAGCTTGGCGTGCAGCGCCGGCCGGTCCGGCAAGTCCGGATATTTCGCGTCCAGCAGCGTCACCAGGCCGGCGGCCTGCGAGCGGTGGAAATACGGCACGGCGCGCTGCTCTTCCTGCGCATAGGCGTCCTGCGGATCCGTGGTATTCAGAAGCAGCGAGAGGATGCCGTTCAGGTAGCCCGGTCCGGGGTCCATCGATGCGATGTCGCGGTACAGGGAAAGCCCGCCCGCGCCGAACGGAATGGGCATTTCCGGAGCGTCCAGGAGCACGCGAGCGAGGCCGGCCAGAGCGCCGGGCTGCGCGTCCGGGGCATCCTTCGCGTTGTAGAGCGCGAAGTAATATCGCGCCGCCTCCGGGTAGGCATGAATCCCCTCGAGCAGCCGGGCGAACACGTAAAGTTCGCGGCTCGTCCACGGAGAATGCGCCGAGTCCTTGCGCAGGCGGAAGCGCGCAATCTGCGCCTGCGCGGCATCGAGCTGCCCGGCCTGCTGGTAGTAGTAGAAGATCAGCGCGGTGGCGCGCAAATCCTCGGGATTCGCGGAGAGCGCGGCGTGCTGCTCGTCCAGGAATTTTCTCAGGTTTTGTGTTTGCCGCAGCAGATCGAAGTAGCTTTTCACCAGCTCCGGATGCCACAGCGGCTGGAACGATTTTTCGTACACGGCCAGCCCTTCCGGCAGCGCCCCGCGCCGGTAGGCCACCAGCGCCCTGGCCTTCACCGCGAAGATTTCGTCGTCCGGAAATTGCTTCTGATACTGCTCGATCAGCCGGCTGGCGGCCTCATAGTCCTTCACGGAAATCAGAAAATCCAGATAGCGGGAATAGAGCGAGGTTTCCTGCGGATAGCGCGCTATCCAGCTCCGGTACTGCGTGATGGAAATCTCGGAGGGGAGCCCCTGCTGCTGGATGAGCGTGAAGATGCGCTCAAACGCGCCCCAGGACTGCTGCCCGGCCGGCGGCGTCAGCTTCTCCGCGGCGGGCGCGGGAGACGTCGCCACCACGCTGAGCGCCTGGATCTCGTCCTGTGTGCGCAGCCGGCGGTGATAGAAATCCGCCAGCGCCATCTGGCCCCGGCTTTTCTCCGCAGCCGCTGCGGCGAATTTCTTCCAGTTGGCCTCCGCGGCCGTGAAGTCGAGCTGCTGCTCGTCTTCCAGCGCGAGCAGCGAATACAGTTCGGCGTTCTGGGGTTGCTGCACGATCAGCCCGCGGAGGGCAGGCCGCGTCTCGCTGGGCGGCCGGCGGTGCTGCACCTCTCCGCCCGGCTGCGCCATCCCGCGGAAAAACACGGAGTCCAGCGGCGAGCGCGCCACCACGTTGCGAATCCACTCCGGCAATTCCCCGCGCGCGCCCATGGCCAGCAGGCTGGCCGCCAGCGCGGCCGTCACCACGGCAAGCCCGGTTCCGGGACGCGGCCGCAGCCTAGGGAACGATCTCAACTTCCACCCCCTGCGACGCGATGTTGTGCGCGATGTCTTCGCCCGTCACGGTCAGTTTGTAGACTCCCGGAATCGCCTGCTCCGGCACCGTCAGGATCCCCGTGTTCGCTCCCTCGCGCCCGTCCCAGCGGAGCTCCACGGGTGCGGCGCCCTCCAGCCGCGCCACCAGCATGCGCGTGGTGGCGGACGCTGCCACCTTCAATTTCACCTGCTCGCCGCGGCGCAACGTCCTGCGCTCCAGCCGGATCTGAATTCTCGGCGGTTTGCTGGCAATCACGAACGTTTTCGCCTCCCGGTACGTGCGCCCCGCCGCGTCGCGCAGGATCAGGCGGACGGTGTACGTGCCGTCCTGCATGTCCGCGGGCGCGTAGAAGCGCGTTTCCCACACGTCCTCGCCCGCCAGATATCGCAGTTTTTGAATCAGCCCGAACGGGAACAGCGCCACCACGGACTCGAAGCTCCCGTTCGTCTTCACCCGAAGCACCGGGTCGCCCGGTCGGATCACCCGCGGCCTCAGCAGCGCGCGCGGCACGGCCAGAAACGACGTGTACGGCGTGACGAATTTGTACTCCCGCGCCAAACGGATGATTTCGTCGATGGACGCCTGGTCCTCCCCTTCCCGCTCGATTTTTTCGAGCAGCGCATCCACGCGGGCGCGCGCCCACAGCCGCGGCAACTGCGCATGTTCCAGCGCGCGCGCGGGAAACTCCGCGCTCCGCGAAATCTCCACGGCCGCCCCCTGGCGCACTCCCCGCACCGTGAAGGGCACATCCTTCCGCGGCGCGCGGTAGCGGCCCACCCACCCCGCCACCGAGCCGGGATACAGCGTCTCCTGCAGGGGGTAAACCATCTCCGTGCCCGCGTCCGCGGGGACCTCCAGCCGGAGCTGCCCCACCGGCAAGCGCCCGATTTTGGAGAGGAACGAGTTCAATTTGAACTCCATCGGCTCAGTGGACAGCACGTTTTCCAGAACGCCCGCATTGCGCGCGAGCATGCGCAGCAGCGGCAGGTTGGCATCGTCCCCCACACCGAACACGTAGGTCCGCGGCCGGGCCGTTTCCGGCAACTTCTTCCATGCCTCCGCGTACCAGGCCGCCAGCTTTCCGTTCTGAATCGGTCCGCGCGTCGCGCCCCCGTCACTGATCAGCACCAGGTAGCCGTTGCTTCCGGGTTTTTCCGCGCCGGAGCGCAGCCCGGCCTCCAACGCTGCCTGCAGGTTCGTGCCTCCCCGCAATTTGGAAGCGCGTACAAATTCGAGCGCGCGCTGCACCTCCCCGGCCCCCGCGGCCACCGGCTGCGGCTGGAACGGTTTTGCCTGGGTATCGAACAGAATCACGTTGAACGCGTCTGCCGGCTTCAGCGAACGCAACAGCGTTTCGAGCGCCATGTAGCTCCGCTCGAGCTTCTCCCACTGCATGGAAAGCGATACGTCGAACAAAACCACCACCGTTTTCCCGGCGGATTCCGCAGCCGTGGGCGCTCCCGCTGCTCCCGTCTCGCCCAGCAAGGCCTCCACCTCGAAAAACCCCGGCTCGTTCGCCCTTCGTTCCGGCGCCATTTCCGTCGGAGACGGCTGCGGGGCCTCCGGATTGCGGTAGGTGAGCACCTGCGCGGTGTCCCTGGCAGCGCGGTCCGGCTCAAAGGTGGCCACAAAATCTTCCGTCAGGTTGACGTTGCTGCCTTCATACGTGCCTTTCACCCAGTGGGGCCTGTTCTCTTCGTATTTCAGCGGATACGACTGGGCTCGCGCCTGGAAATTGGCGATGGCCAGCGCCGAGTGCAGCTCAAACGTCAGCCGGAAATGCCGCGCCGACTGCGCCTGGTACGCATCCGGACGCAGCGGGATGGCGAAGTAGGATTTGAGGTCTTCCACCGGAATTTTCTGGTGATATTCGAATTCCAGCCGCTTGGTGCCGTAGGGCGGGATGGGCACGATGCGGGCGCTGAACACGGCGCTGCGTTTCGCTTCCTCGGCGCCGCGTTCGCCCATCTGCAGCAGGCCCGGGTCGATCGCCTGCATCTTCAACTGGTTGTAGATTTCCTCCGCGCGTTTGCGTTCCAGTATCACCGCGGGAATGCGCGTGGGCCCGTCCCATACGCCGAAATCGGACACGGTGGCCAGGCTGGGCAGCGCAAACAGGTAGTTCCCTTCCTCGATGTTGCCCGTGTGGTTCACGAAAATCTGCTTCACAAATACGCGCGCGTCGCCGTCCTCGATCTGCACGCTGATTTCCATGTCCTCCAGCGACAGGATGGCCGGGTCCGGCTGCGCCTTGTCGCGCGGAATCAGCACCCCCGCGTCCGCATGGAGCAGCCCCGGAAGCAGCAGAATCACAAAACCGGCAAGCAGCGCCCTTCTCATGGCTCGAGCCGTTCCTCCGCGATCCGCGCCAGGCCGTTGTCCGTGCCGACGTACACGTACCTGCCTCCCGAGGCCAGCGCGGTAACGTTGCCGGACGGCAATCCCCGGCTCATCACCCACCAGCGCCCGGACCGCCGGTTGAAGATGTACAGCCCCTGCCCCGCGGCGCCCGCGAACACGTGCTCCGGCGTCACCAGCATGGCGTTCGCATTCACGTTGTACGCGCCCGTGGCCGTTTCCATTGGCCGAATCCGCCCGTTCCGGTCCATCCCCAGCACGCCCGCTCCGTACGTTCCCACCATCCATTCGTCGCCCACCCGCGCCACCGCGGTGATCCAGTTGTGCTGCAAGCCGGAGTTGCCCACCGTGTAATTCGCCTGCACCACCTCGCCGCCAATCACGGAAATTCCCCCCAGCGTTCCGGCCAGCAGTTCGTCGCCGGATACCCCCAATGCGTACACGTGGTTGTTCACCAGCCCCTCAAAGGCGTAGAGGCTGCGCGCCCCGCGGCGGTCCACGAAGGTCAATCCCGCCGGAGTGGCCACCGCCAATCCCTCGCCGTAAGCGGCCACGTCGGTCACATGGTCGGCGATCAGGCCCGAGGCCCGCGTCAGCACCTGCTCCTCCCGCCCCGCCGCGCTGAATCGCACCAGCCCATTGGCCGTGGCCACATCCACGGTGCCGCCTTTCGCCTCCGGCAGGATGCGATTGACGCAGAACACGTGCTCGTCTTCCACGTGTGTCACGTGCGCCCCGGCCGCGTCCCACTCGTCCAGCCCGCGGGTGAAGTAACCGACCCACAGGCGGCCGCTCCCGTCGATGGCCAGTGCGGAGATGTTCCGGTCCGTCAGCGTGGCCGGGCCCCGCTGGAGCACCTCCTGCCGGCCCAGCCCGCGGGCGTTGATGCGATCCAGTTCCGTTGGCGTGAGCGCGTACAGGTCGTCGCCGATGGTCAGCAGTTGGAGCACCTCCGCCGCGGTCGGCTCACGGCGAACCGGCGTCTCCCGATGGCCCGCCTCCAGCGGAATGCTCAGGATGCCCTGGTCTTCCGTTCCCACGGTCAGCCGGCCCGGCCCGGCGTGGAGAGCTGTCGCAAATATGCCGGGGGCGATCACCCGCACGAATTTCCCCCCGTCGAACTCGGCCACTCCGAGCGGCGTCCCGGCGTAGGCCTTTTCCCCCGCCACGGCCAGTGAAAGCACCTGCGCATCGGGCAGCCCCTGCTGTTCCCCGAACGCCTCCGTGGTTCCGGCATGCCAGTGCAGGACGCCGCGGTCCCGCGTGCCCACCCACAGGTCCGGCTCGTCGCCCGCCAGCGCGGTAACATGCAGGCGGGCCAGCGACCCGTGCAGCACGGTCAGCGTCCGTCCGTCGTAGACCTCCACCCCTGCGCTTTTCGTACCCACCAGCAGATGCCCGGCCGCTCCCGCAGCCACGCAGGTGATTTCCCGGAACTCCTTCTCGCGGGGAAAAATCCGGCGGAAGCCGCGTCCATTGAAGGCCAGGATGCCCGCGTCCGCGGTGGCCACGATCAGTTCTTCCTCGTGGGAATCGGTCAGCACCGCGCGCGTCACGTCCACCAGCGGGCTCGCCGGCAGCTCGCGGCCCACGGAGAATTCCCGCACCAGGGCCCCTGCGGAGTCGTACTCCAGCAGTCCGGCCGGCCCGGCAATGTACAGGTTGTCGCGGAATCGGGCGGCGCGGGTGAACTCCGCGGGCGCGCTCACCAGTTCCACCGGCAGCGCGCGTTCCGGCGCATAGGGGCCCGCGGTGAAGTCGATGCGGCCCGCCGTGCGCGCTTCCTCCCGGGCCGCCTCCAGCACGCCATGGAGTTTCAGCGCGAAGAGCCCCACCGCCACGAGGCCCGCCGCGGCGCAGACCCCCAGGCCTGCCCAAACCGGCTTCTTAAAGCGGTTCATCGTCCCGCCATTCGCTGCGGCACTATAATCCAGATTCCACTCCGCAGGAATCCTTACCTGCGCCGCGGCAGTTCTTTTTCATGAAATATACATCTGGGCAACTCCGGCTGGTGGTGCTGCCTTGAATGCTCTCGACGCGCCCAGCGCGCGGCGGGTTGCCAGAAAAATGGGAAAACCGAAAATTTTTTTGAAGTGGCTTCATCCCCGCGCGCAATCGAGCCGCGGGACTTGAAACTCAATTGGCGGAAACGGGTCAGGCCTTACTGGCAGGGGAAAACGTACGGACTCACCAGCGCTGCCTTCTGGGGGCAGGTCAGATGGTGTTGATTGTTGCTCAGCGCCAACCCGGCGGCCACAGCCGCGCCCGCTCCCATGGCCACCCCTGTGGCCCACATGGCGCCGCTCGGTCTCGGTTTCGTGGTGTTCTGTCCCTGTTGCTGTCCGTTGGGGGGGGTGCCGCCGTTCGGGTCGTTGTCATCCGAGAGCGAAACCTCCACCGTCTGCCCCTGGGGAACAGTCACGGTGCGGTGCGTCCGCCCTGCTGTCACGGCCAGCGCGCCCCTCTCCGCCGTCACCAGCACCAGTTTGGGATTCCGAAACGCAACGATGGCGACCGCTTCCTGCCCGCTCTCTGAACGCACTGACGCGTCGGCAAATGTGCCCACCACCGGCTGGTCAGAGGTCGTGCGATAGGTCATCCGCCCCCGCAGCAACTCCAGGCCGATGGTATTGGCGTCGCGCGATGCGCGCACGGCCGTATCGGCTCCGAACCGGGCCATGGCATTGTGGCCGAAGGTGACTACTCCCTCCCCGCCCGGGCCGACCTCCACCACATCTCCGCTGAAAATGTTGGTTCCCTGCTGGAGCGGGCTCCCCCGCACGATGGCTTTTTCGCTCGGGCCGGCCGCACCCACTACTCCCCCGGCCAGCACAGGCGGCGGGCAGGCCAGAACGCCTGCCAGAAGTGCGATGATGAGGTGGCGATAGGTCATAGCCCCGGATGCTCCTCCGAGCGATAGCACTGGTTCCCCGCCGGGCGCACGGAACCCCGCTCAAAATGCTAACAAACGCCCGAGGAGGGTCAATCGGCGTGCTGGCAGATGCCTCGCAAGGGTAACCCCGGCCGGAAACTCCGCCCCAGGAAGCCGCGCCCCTGCCCTCTGTACTCGGCACTGTCAGGTGGGCCCCGCTATCGTTCCCGTCACGGCTGCGCCGCGGTTCATTCCGGTCTAGAATGATGCGCTTCGCCCCGTCATATGGCGGCGTTCTGGCCTTCTCGCCGTGATTCCAGGTCAGGAAAACGAAAAGGCATGCGGCGAATTCTTGGCA
>Ga0335081_10015020_pt1 | contig 12531 bp, 12 predicted proteins | sample Lox_Sample_35_FD_206713 | JGI IMG/M metagenome (GOLD analysis project Ga0335081, IMG submission 206713) | Soil microbial communities from Loxahatchee National Wildlife Refuge, Florida, United States - Lox_Sample_3.5 | ecosystem: Environmental > Terrestrial > Soil > Wetlands | place: USA...
TCACCGCGGCCATGGCGGTGATGAAAAAGACCCTTCCGAAATAGAGAATGGCGACGATGACGCCCAGCGCTACGATGGGCATGGCGAGGTGGCGCACTTCCTGGACGGTCTTGGCGGTACTGCTGGCAGGCTTGGTAAGGGGCACCACGGCGCTAATCGGACCCTTGCCTCGAATGTATCACGCCGGCGTCTATAATGAAATTGATTGACCCGCGCGCATTCCCGCATTCTGGCCCTTGACCTTGGCAAGAAGCGCATCGGCCTCGCCATCAGTGATCCCCTCGGCATCACGGCGCAGGGGCTGCCGAACCTCGTAAGGACGAACAAGCGAGGTGACCTCGCAGCGCTGGCTCAACTGATTCGCGAACACGACGTCGGGCTGGTCCTGATGGGGAACCCGATCCGAATGGGCGGCACGGAGGGACGTCAATCCGGCTGGGTACGCGAGTTCGCGGGAGCCATCGAGAAGCACACGGGACTCCTCGTGAAACTGTGGGATGAGCGGCTCACCAGCGTGGAGGCCGGGCGGGTGCTACGGTCGAGCGGCATCAGCATCGAAAAGCGCGCGGCAGCGGTGGATCGGCTGTCCGCGGTGATTCTCCTGCAAAGTTACCTGGACGCCATCCCGGTTTGGGAGCCGCTGTCGTGAGGATCGTTCGGTTCCTGCTCGAGTTTGTCATCCTCACGGCTCTGGTCACAGGCTTCCTGTTCTATCGCACGATGCGTCCCTACCAAGGCTTTAGCGGGGTAGCTTACGCTGACTTGCCGCGCGGCACTTCCAGCGGGGAAATGGGAGCGCGGCTGGCCAAGGCCGGAGTAATTCGCAGCCGCTTCGATTTCGTATTGGCGCGTCTGGCCAATCGCGGCCGGGTCTTGCAGGCCGGCGAGTACCGATTCGACCATCCGGCTTCGGCCATCGATGTTTTTCGGCGTATCGCACGCGGCGACATCTACTACGAAGAACTGGTGGTGCCGGAAGGCAAGAACATGTTCGATATCGGCGCCGCTGCCGAGCAACTCGGTCTGTTCAAAGCCAGCGACTTCCTAGCGGCTGCGGCCGACCCCGCCATGATCCGCGATCTCGATCCCCAGGCGCCCAACCTGGAGGGCTATCTTTTCCCGGACACTTACCGGCTCAGCCGCCACACGACGCCAGAGAAGCTGTGCCGCATCATGACCGACAAATTCCGCGAAGCCTGGCGCGGCCTGCATGTCGATACGAGCATGCATGACACGGTGACGCTGGCGTCGCTGGTGGAGAAGGAAAGCAAGGTAGCGGAAGACCGGCCGCGGATCGCGGGCGTGTTTGAGAACCGGTTGCGAATCGGGATGAAGCTGGAGTGCGATCCGACGACCATCTATGCCGCGCTGCTGGTAGGCCAGTACCGGGGCACGATTCACCGCTCCGACCTGGATCGCAATCACCCTTACAACACGTACAGCCACGCCGGCTTGCCGCCCGGGCCGATCGCCAATCCCGGGATCGAATCCATTCAGGCCGTGCTGCACCCGGCCACATCCAAGGCCCTGTACTTTGTTCTGCGGCCTGATGGCTCCGGCGAGCACGAGTTTTCCAGTAACGTCGCGGCGCACGAAGCTGCCGTCGAGAAGTACCGCCGTGGGTTCCACAACCAAAAAGTCCGCTAAGCAGAGGCTGCGGGAGCACCTGGCCGAAAAGCCGCCTGCCGCCATCACCGAAGCCGTGTGGAAGGATCTGCTGGCGCGGTTGGCGCCGGTTTCGGAAAGCTACCTGCGCGAGTTGCTCCGCGAGACCGGATTGCCGTTCGACCAGCCGTATGCCGGCGTGCGGCAGCATAGCTTCGAGGAACTGGAGCAATCCCTCGGCGAGATTCTCGCAGTGTACGCGGAGGCGATGGCGGCCAGCGACCGGGAGCGAGCGCGGTATTGCCGGCGCGTGGTGATCGGAGCTAAGGACCGCGCGCGGTTGGTGGCCCGCCACCCACGCACAACTCAAGAGAAGAAAGCACAGAAGGAAGAGATGGCGCGTTGGATGCTGGTCTGGCTGGAGAATCCGGAGGTCTTCCCCGCGTGGGTGGAGGCACGGAAACGGGTCGGACAGGCCGCGAGGCCTCAGCTGGGCACAAGCTAAAGCTACTGCGTGCCGGGCAACGATTTCTCTTGACATCGGCGGTTTCCTGCTACATGATGTAGCAGAAAATGACCGGCCACCCCAAATCAGCCCACAAAGCTCTTAGCGACCTGGAACACCAGTTGATGGAGATTCTGTGGAAGGGCGGTCCCGCGACCGCGGAACAGATTCGCGAAGCCCTTGCGCCGCGGCACGCGCTGAAGGATTCGACCATTCGTACGGTCCTGGGGCGCTTGCAGAAAAAAGGCTACGTCAACCACAAGATCGAAGGGAAAGCGTTTGTGTACCACTGGGTGGAGAAACCGCGGAACGTCGCGGTGCGGGCGGTGCGGCAGATCCTGGATCGGTTCTGCGACGGGTCCCTGGAGCAATTGTTGGTGGGCCTGGTAGAGAACGAGATCGTGGATCGGGCGGAGCTTCGGGAGTTGGCCCTAAAGGTAGGACGCAGCACCAAGCAGAAAGAGAGTCCGAAGGGAAGGAAATAGGCATGCTGGTTCACTTGGCGGACGTTTCGATTCGATCGTTCCTGCTGGCCTTTTTCGGAGCTATCGCTCTGTGGATTGTGCGAGAGAGACGAACGGCCGCGCTGCAACACGCCGTCTGGACAGCAGTGCTGTGCGGGATGCTGGCGTTGTTCGCATTCGGGCTGGCGCTGCCGCGCATCTCATTGCCTGTTTTGGAAGGGCGTGCAGCTTTACCGGAAGCGGCTCCTCGAAATGTGGCTGCGTATCCAGCGCTGCCGGATGCAACCCGGTATGGGACAACGACGAAACTACCGCATCCAATCCACGCGGAGCCGCGCCGGCCGGTGGACTGGAAAGAAGCCGCAGCATACGTGTACGCCGTTATCGCCGCGGCATTCCTGGCACGATTCGGAACGGGTGTGTTTCTGATCCGCCGAGTGGTCGCGCACAGCAATGCCGTACGGGATTTTCGCGAGTCGGGATCCGTTGCGGTGCCGCTGACCGTGGGCTGGCTGCGTCCGACAATCTTGCTCCCGATCGAATGGCGCGAATGGGAGCGTGAAAAGCTGGAGGCGGTGCTGGCTCACGAAGGGGCGCACGTCCGCCGGCGTGATGGCTTGGTTGCGGCGCTGGCAGGAGTGAACCGGTGTATCTTCTGGTTCCATCCGCTGGCGTGGTGGTTGGAGCGCAAGCTCGCACTGCTGGCGGAGCAGGCTTGTGACGAATCGTCGGTTGCAGAGCTGGGTGATCGGCAGCGTTATGCGCACCTGTTGCTGGAAATGGCGCTGGTGGTGGATCGGTCGCAAGGGCGCCTGCGCCATCATGCTCTCACGATGGCCGCGTGCTCCCATCTCCGCCAGCGAATCGACGCCCTTCTTCGGGAAGGAAGGACGCTTTCGCGGGGATTGAGCCGGGCAGGTTGGGCGACGGTAGCGCTGTGCGCCATCCCCCTGATATGGGGCGCGGGCGCCGTGGAATTGGACCAAATGCCGCCGGCGATGAAACTCGAATTGCCGCGAATGGCAGCGCCGGCGCCTCCGGTGCTGCTGGCGCGGGCGGCACCTCCTGCGCCACCTCAGGTAATCCGGCTGGAATTCGAGGTGGCTTCGGTGAAGCCTTCCGTTATGAGGCCGTACAGCGGCGGACGCAGCGGGGGCGGATTCGGGTGCGCTGAGTCGTTCAAGATGGATCGAAGCCGGGTGGACATCGGGTGCATTTCATTGGGACTTTTGATCGCCTCCGCGTTCCGCACTCCTCTATACCGCGTCGCGGGACCGGATTGGCTGCACGACCGTGGGAGCACGCGGTTTGACGTTGACGCGAAGATTCCGGACGGTGCGTCGCAGGACCAGGTTCCAGAAATGCTGCAGGCCTTGCTTGCGGATCGTTTCAAGCTGGCAGTCCATCGCGCCACCACGGAAGAAGAGGTCGTGGGGCTGGTTGTGGCAAAGGGCGGGCTGAGAGTGAAGGAGGCCACGCCGGGAACGGACGCCTCGGCGCCGGAGCTCGATGCACAGCCCGCCACGATTACGGAACTCGGCGGGCTACAGACGCGTGTGACGCGGATCGAGAATGCGGATGGCAGGGGAACCACGACCGTCAGGAGCAATCCTCGGATCGGAATCATGCGCGAAATGGACCGTTTAGACGGAACCTTCCGCTGGGAAGCGCCCAGCATCACTCTTGCGGGACTGGCCGATGTGCTGGACAGGGTAGGCCCGCTGCCCGGAGGAGTCGTGGATCTCACGGGACTCAAGGGTCGCTATCAAGTGATCCTGGAGGTATCCCTGAAAAACGCGTTCGCCGCGGCGGAGGCGCGACGGGCCGCCAGCGGGGACCCGAGCGCGCCTCCAGAGCCGCTGGACATGCAGCACGAAGTGCTGAAAGCCCTGAACGATGGGCTGTGGCCGCTCGGGCTCCAGTTGGAGCGGCGAAAAGCGCAGGCCGAGACGCTGGTTGTGGACCATGTGGAAAAGACGCCGACCGGGAATTGACCCGGACCGCTGGGCGATCGTCACTTTTTCTTGTTGTTAAACCGGTACCCTAGAATCGCCTTGATCAGCAGGTGGTCTGTGGCCTGGGTCGCGCCGATGCCGACGCCAAAGTTGAATTCCCAATTCTCCCCGAAGTCGATATCCACGGCGGGTAGGAATTGCTGCTGTTGGTCGCGCAGCGGGTCGAAGCCGGTCACGGGGCCGTACGAGGCGTAGTACTCCATACCGAGAGCGACCTTCTTGGTGACGTCATAGCTGAACTTGACGTTGGGCGAGAATTCGAACCCGCGATGTGCCTCCGGCCCGCGGAACGACTTGTCGAAGGTGGGGTTGAAAGCCAGGTACCACTTATCAATTTTTTTGTCGACGATGGGCCTGATCTCCCACGTCCAGGTGTCCGCCGAAATGTTGGGACGCTGCCAGCCGATCTCGTTGGAAATGCTCACGCCGACGGGCCAATCCCAATCCTCGGGGACCGCGAACCGCGGGCGGATGTGCGAGCCCACGTAAATCCAACTGCCGTCGGCCTGCAGGCTGTTGAAGAAGTAAAAGCCGGTCTCGAACCAGTCGTTGAAGCCGTGGGTGATCTCCACGGTTTCATGCTCGGCGTGGTTGGTGGGAAGCACGCCATCGATCACGCCTTTGGTGCCGCTGGCGGTGAAGTTGCTGTGCAGTTCGACCATGGTGACCCCCGGCTTCACCAGATCGTATCCATAAACCTGTACTTCGTAGTTGCCCTGGGCGCGCAGACCCGGCGCGCACGCGCCCAGAAGAATGGCGGACGCAATAAGGAGACGCAAAAGACCCTCGTACCCTAGCTGAGTAATCGGCGGAGAACCCGGTCCATATAGTGTAGAACAAAGGGGCGGCTTAGCGCGGGGATAAGAGCCTCGCGGTGCGGTTCGGTTTCGGTTCGGTTCGTGGGGTTCGGCCTGCCCTTGTTGCCAGGACTAAAAGGTCTTATACTGCAATTGACCGGCCCCGCCAGGACCGATTGGTTGATCGCCCCTTGCGTTGGAAGAGAGGAGGCATGACCATGGGATTGCGCACCCTGGCAGTGTTTCTGATCCTGACGCCTCTGCTCCAGGCACTGGACCCACCCCCCGGCCAAACTGCTCCGGCCGAACCGGAGCCCCGCTACGATACGGCAACCTCAGTCGACGCCATGGCGGTGGTAACTGATGTCAAGGAGGTCGCGAAGAACAACCCGTTGTGCGGCTCGCATCTGATCGTGAGGCTGGAATCGGCAAGATCCGCGACAGATACGCTGGAAGTCTACTTGGGGCCGGCCGATTTTCTGAAGGACTTCGAGTTCACGCTTGCCAAGGGCGATCGAATCGAGATCAAAGGGTCCAGGGTGAGATTCGGTGGCAATCCGATCGTTCTGGCGCGCGAGGTGCGCAAGAATTCGACTACGTTGTACCTCCGCGATGACCGGGGAGCACCGTACTGGAAGGCTGCGGGGAAGTCGTAAGACAAGTTACCCGGCCAGATTTTTCTGAGAATCTGGGGCCGCCGGGCGCACTCCATTTTTGGTTGCGTCCGCAGCAATGTCCCTCTTCAAAACTCAAAGCGCCGCCGTATACGGCATCGATGCCCACCGGATCGACATAGAAGTTGACATGTACGCATCCGGGTCGCCTCGTGACTCGCGCATGGTTGGAATGCCGGATGTGGCCGTTCGAGAAAGCCGTGAGCGCATCAAATCCGCGCTGATCAACTCCGGATTCGGCTATCCGAGCAAGACCCTGACGATCAACCTCGCGCCCGCCAACGTAAGGAAAGAGGGTGCCGGCTTCGATTTGCCGGTGGCGCTGGGGATTCTGGGCGCTATGGGAGTGGTGAACGGCCTCGACCGTCATATTCTGGCCGGCGAACTTTCCCTGGACGGCACAATCCGGCCGATTCGCGGCGCGCTTTCGATCGCGGTCTGCGCGCGCTCCGAGGGCATCCTCAACCTGATCCTTCCCGCCGAAAACGCCGCCGAGGCCGCGGTGGTGGACGGGGTCAGCGTCTACGGCATGCGGCATCTGGCTGAAGTAGTGGCGTTGCTGCAGCGCCCGCAGGAGTTCGCGCCGGTTTCTCCGCAGAGCAACGGGAGGACGGCGGAATCACCGACCGCGCCGGATTTCCGCGAGGTGCGCGGCCAAACCATGGCCAAGCGCGCCCTGGAGGTGGCCGCCGCCGGCGTCCACAACGTCCTGATGATCGGCCCGCCGGGCTCAGGCAAGACCATGCTGGCGAAACGCCTGGCCGGAGTGCTGCCGCCGCTGACATTTGAAGAGGCGATCGAGACTACCAAGATTCACAGCATCGCGGGACTGCTGGGGAGCGGCGGAGGGCTGCTCCATGAGCGCCCCTTCCGCGCTCCGCATCACACCATCTCGGACGCGGGCCTGATTGGCGGAGGCATAGGCACTCCTCGCCCCGGCGAAGTGAGCCTGGCGCACAACGGGGTGCTGTTCCTGGACGAATTCCCGGAATTTCCGCGGGACGTGCTGGAAATGCTCCGCCAGCCGATCGAAGACGGGACGGTCACCATCGCGCGGTCCAACCGGACGGTCTGTTTCCCGTCGAGCTTCATGCTCGTCGCGGCGATGAATCCGTGCGCCTGTGGGTTCTATGGCGACTCGACTCGCGAATGCCGCTGCACCCCGGCGATGATCCAGCGATACCTCGGCAAGATCAGCGGCCCGCTGCTGGACCGCATCGATATCCACGTCGAAGTGCCGGCGGTTCCGTTCAAGGAGCTGCGCGAGAATTCACTGGCCGAATCCTCGGCGGAAATCCGCACGCGGGTGGAATGCGCCCGCGCGCTGCAGCAGGCGAGAGGCTTCTACAACTCCCGCATGCCTACGCGCTTGATCCGCAAACACTGCGCGCTGGACGAGGCTGGTGAGCGCACGCTGGAGATGGCGGTGCGGCGGCTCAGCCTGTCGGCGCGCGCCCACGACCGGATACTGAAGGTGTCACGGACGGTGGCCGATCTGGATGGTTCCGCGACCGTGGCCGCAAAACACATCGCGGAGGCAGTCCAGTATCGCAGCCTGGACCGGAACTACTGGAGTTGATCGCGGGGCGGTCGTGCGAGCCAATGCATGGCCCCTTGACGGCGCTGTGTTATTCCGGCGGACGGCATGGGGTCTTCGCGTCGCGATCCAGGAGCAGCGGCCCAAGAGCGCGGATCGAGTCCACGGTTTCGGTGAGCACGCGAGCGTACTTTTCGCCTTCACTGGCGGCCACGAAGTCCAGCCGACAACGTTGCTCCTCAATTCCAAACTGTTGCAGCATTCGGATCAGAAGACGATGACGCTGGATCGCCCGATAGTTCCCTTCCTTGTAATGACAGTCGCCGGCGTGGCAGGCCAGGATCAGCACGGCATCGGCGCCCATCCGGTAGGCCTGCAACACGAATTGGGGATCGATTCGGCCGCTGCACATGACGCGCACGACGTGCACGTTGGGCGGATACGGAGTCTGCGAGGCGCCCGCTTTGTCGGCGCCCGCGTACGAGCACCAGTTGCAGAGAAAGGCAACGATCCTGGGCTCAAATGGCGCCGGGCCGCCTGCCGGCTGCTCGATGGTTTCGGCGCAAGGCTCGATCATTGAAAGATGGCCTCCATTTCGGCGAGAATCTGTTGGTTGGTAAAGTGGCGCCCTTCGATAGCGCCAGCGGGGCAGGCTGCCACGCACGTTCCACAGCCATGGCACAGGAGTGCATTAACGGATGACGTCTGACGTTCCGGCGAATAGTCGATGGCCTTGTAGGGACACACGCCACCGCAGACCCGGCAACCGGAACAAGCCTCTTCGTTGACGCTGGCGGAAACGGGCTCGATTGTCAGCTTCCTGCCTTCGGCCAGCCCGGAGAGAATATACGCGGCGGCCGCCATACCCTGGCCCATGGCGCCTCGAATGTCCATCGGGGCCTGGCAGGCGCCAGCCAGATAGACGCCTTTTACTTTGCTCTGCGCGGCGTCGGTGCGGCCATGCAACTCCGTGAAGAAGCCGAAGCGGTCGGGCGCTGTATCCAGGACTTTGCCCAGCGCAGCGGACGACTCTCCTCCGACGATTGCGGGGCAGAGTACGACCAGGTCTGCATCGAGCTCGCCCGCTTCGCCTGTAGAGTTGCAATATTGGACGACGCGGCGGCCATTCCGCTCCATGACGCGCAGGTCCGCCAAATCGCCGTAGCGTACGAAATGAGTATTCGAGTCCCCGCTGGCGTGGTGGTACAGAGCGAACTCTTCTTTGCCGGGCAGAACCAGTTCCTTGAACAGATGATGGATTCGGCTGGCGGGAAGCCTTTTACGGACCAGGTGGTTGAACTTGAATGCATAGGCGCAGCACACACCCGAACAATACGGTTGGTGGCGCTCATCGAGGCTGCCTACGCAGTGCACGATCGCTACGCTGGCCGGCGGAGTTCCATCGGGCAGGAGCAGATCGCCGCCGGAGGGGCCGTTGCGGGCGAGGAGCCTTTCGAACTCGAGGCTGGTGTAAACGCCAGGCAGGCTTCCATAGCCCAGCTCAGGCATCCGGGAACAATCGTAGAGGGTGGCGCCGACGGCGACGACAATGGCGCCCACGTTGCGTTCCTTGACCCGCTCGACATCGTCGTATACCACCGCACCTTCCACGGGGCAGGCGGCGCGGCACAAATCGCAATCCTGCCCATTCCAACGCAGGCACGCGTCGGGCGTCAGGAACGGCACGTTGGGCAGCGCGCCGGCAAAGGGCAGGGAGATGGCGCGGCATTCGTCCAGGCGGTAGTTGAACTCGTTCGGAGCGACCGCGGGGCAGGGGGGAATGCAGGCGCCGCATCCCACGCACCGGGCGCCGTCCACAAAGCGCGGCGCCTGCCTCACCGTGACCGTGAAATTGCCGTAGTAACCTTTGACTGCGACTAACTCGGCGAGTGTCAGGATTTCAATCCGGTGCGCGTGCTCGCCGTGCAGCACTTCGCCCATCACAGGCTCCAGCAGGCAAGGGCCGCACTCCATGGTGGGAAACAGCTCCTCATAGCGCACCGGCAGACCGCCAAGGGCGGGCGCCTTCTCGACCAGCACCACTCTTCTGCCGGCTTCCGCCAGGCACAAAGCGGCCTTCAATCCGGCCGGTCCTGCCCCGACGATTAGAACGTCACGGCAGGCGTCCAGTTCCTTCCGCTCGAGTGGCTCGTGGCGGCAGACTCTCGCCACGGCCGAATGAATCACAGCGCATGCTTTGGCCGTGGCCTGTTGCGGGTCCGGCGTCACCCACGCTACCTGCTCGCGGATGTTCGCGATCTGGAGCAGGAAAGGGTTCAGCCCGGCGCTAGCGGCGACTTGCATGAACGCAGTCTCGATTTCGCGCGGGGAGCAGGCGGCGATCACTACGCGGTCCGGGTGATTCGTGGTTAGATCCTGCCGCAGCCACTCCTTGCCCTCCTCCGAGCACAGGAACTCCGCCGCGTGGACATAGGCCACTTCCGGAACCAAGCTCAGAGACCGGGCTACCGCATCGTAATCCACCTTCTCGGAAACACTGCTCCCGCAAGCGCAAAAATAGACCCCGACTCTCACTCGGTTGTCCTCCTGGAAGCGCGAGGCTGGCCTGAATCCAGGTCACCGAGCACACGCTCTACAACAACCGGCACGGCTCGTTCGACCGCGGGTGTCAGGACCTCGCTATAAGTGGACACATCTTCCGTCTCCACGGCCCAGATCCGCACGTCGCCAGGCAGAGGCAGTCCGACTGCATCTCCGAGTTCCAACGCCACCAACAGGCTGGCGTCGTGGCTGGAGCAGACGTTCCTGGTTTGGGAGAAGTCATCCGGGCCGAAGGTGTAAAGCGTGCCCGGCGCTCCCCCTCCGCCGGTGATGGCATCGATAATGACGGCCCGCTCGTAGCCGGCCATGGCCTCCATGAGATGGATGCCTCCGCAACAGACCCGGGTCAGGGCGACACCGGGGCGTCCACGCAACCGCTCCTCGAGGCGGTCGAGGACCTTAAGACCGACGCCGTCGTCTGCCAGCACCGGATTCCCAATCCCGACGATGATGGTTTCCATGGCGCGTTACCCTTCCCGCCGAATTGACCGGATGTACTCGCCCGAGTGGTTGCGGATATCGACCACGAGCGGCATGGCCCCGGGGAGGGAATGCGTGGCGCATGACAGGCAGGGGTCGTACAGCCGGAACGCCATTTCCAGGCGGTTGAGCAGACCCTCCTCGACAATGCGGCCGGCGCGGATCAACTGCTCTGCCGCCTTGCGGATGGACATTGAGATCGCGGCGTGGTTGTTGGTGGTGCCGACGATGAGGTTCACCTGGCGAAGGATAGCATTCGAATCCGCGGAGTAGTCGTGGATCAACGTGCCTCGCGGCGCCTCCACGCTTCCCACCCCGCGGCCGGCCACGGCTTGTGGAAGGTTGCGCACCCGGGGCGATGTGATCTCCGGATCAGTGGCCAGCTCGAGCATGTGCTCGGCCGCGTACAGCATCTCGATGAGCCTGGCCCAGTGGGTGGCCATCCGGTGATGAACGGGGGTAAAGCGCCGGTCAATCTTCTTGGATCCCAAAGCCTCGTAGAACCGCTCAAACTGCTCCTGGGCCAGGGGCGTGGCGAGACTGTCTGACACGTTCAGTCGGGACAGGGGCGTGGCACAATAGACCCCACTCTCCGGTCCGTCGCAGAAACCCTTCCAGCCAACCTGCTTCAGGTAAGGGAACTTCAAATAGGTCCATGGTTCCACGCGCTCCGCGACATGGGCCTGATAATCCGCCGGATGATACGTGGCGAACTCGTGGCCGTCTGGGCCAACCACTCGGATCCGGCCGTCGAACAGGTTTAACCGGTTGCGCTCATCCACCGTCCCCATGTAATAGGTGCGATGGCAATAGGTGTCTGAATGCACCATTTCCACGTAAGCCGGGTTCTGGAGAACGATCGTGTCGAACAGGCGCAGGCTGAATAAGGCGAACTCGATGTTCCGGCGTGCAGCTTCTTCGGCGGTTTGTCTTTCCGCCTCCGTGAGAGGCTTGCTCCATCCGCCCGGCAAGCCGGCGACCGGATGGATGGGGCGTCCTCCGAGCATCCGGATGATGCTGTGATTTCTGGCCCGGCACTCGATGACCTGCTTGCCTACGTCGAGTCCCACCTTTCGCACCACGCCGAGGATGTTACGTTCCGCCGGCGGCGCGTCGGGGCCGACGATGAAATCCGGCCCTCCCAGCGCGTAGAAATGCGTAGCATGGTCGGTGACGAAGAAGGCCATGTAGAGCAGTTCGCGAATCTTGCGGGCGGCGGGCGGCGGTTCCACGCCGAACAGCCTGTCGAGTGCTTTCACCGACGCCATGTGGTGCGCTTCGGGGCACACGCCGCAGATACGGTTGGTGATGACGGGCATCTCTTCGGCTCGCCGGCCAACACAGAATTGTTCGAACCCGCGAAGCTCCGGAACCTGAAAGTAGGTGTTGGCGACGTTGCCGTCCGCGTCGAGAAAGATCTCGATCTTGCCGTGACCCTCCAAGCGGGTGATCGGGTTGATGGAGATTCGCTTCATCGCGCCTTCCTCAGCAGCGAACCGGCCAGACTGTACTGGTAGAAAGTGCCGGCCGGATCCGGGATAGCGGCCAAAATGGTGTCGGCCTTGTCCGCGACCTGGTCCTCGGTGAGCCCGCCGTAGCCGCCCACATCCAGCACGGAACTCAGCGCGGACAGCATCTTGGCGCCCGAGTCCGCAACTCCGTCCGGCGGCCCGTAGCAACCGCTACACGGCATGTTCACCTGCGGACAGAGCGCCCCGCAGCCGTCGCGAGTGCCAACGCCCATGCAAACGATTCCCTGCTCCAGCAGGCATCGTCGCGGATCGGGGATGATCTCGTAGGTGCGGTGGAACCGCGAGACGGACTTTTTGTCTTTCAGTTTGCCGCACTCATCGCAAACCGTGGAATTGCCGGCACCCAGCACGCTGTGGCGC
>Ga0335081_10015021_pt1 | contig 12531 bp, 11 predicted proteins | sample Lox_Sample_35_FD_206713 | JGI IMG/M metagenome (GOLD analysis project Ga0335081, IMG submission 206713) | Soil microbial communities from Loxahatchee National Wildlife Refuge, Florida, United States - Lox_Sample_3.5 | ecosystem: Environmental > Terrestrial > Soil > Wetlands | place: USA...
ACGCCGGGCACCGGACGCGATCGCGTCCGGTGCCCGGCGCGGCCAGGTCACGGACCGCCCACCATGACCCTCTTGTTGCTCATGAGAGAACATGGGCGGAGACTGAAGTCACGCGTTTGAGGCACGCGGTCAGACCGTGGGCACGCCGAGCGAGAACGCACAGAACGGAAGAATGACGTGAGCGATACCGCTGAGCGCGCGGCGGACGTCACCGGCCCGCCACCGGGAGGCCGGGCAGCAGGCGGCAACGGTTTCCTGCGGGCAGTCAGGCACGGCCTCGGCGCCTTCCTGCGGCAGCGAGAGGCCACCGTCCTGGTCGTCGTCGTCGCCTTGTTCCTCTACTTCACGATCGATTCGCCGAACTTCCTGACCCACCCGAACATGGCCAACCTGCTGTCCGGGATCGCCGCGCCGTACATCATTCTGGCGATCGGCGAGGTGATGCTGCTGATCTGTGGCGAGATCGACCTGTCGGTGGGTTTCGTGCTGACCATGTCGCCGTTCGTGATGTACTTCCTCGTTACCTACGACGGCGTGCCGGCCATCCTGGCCATCATCATCTCGCTGATCTTCGGCCTGGTCGTCGGCGTGGTCAACGGGTTCCTTGTCGTGACACTCGGGCTGCCGTCGTTCATCGCCACGCTCGGCACCTCATTCGTGCTGTACGGGCTGGTGCTCACCACCTCCCACGGCGAGCCGGTGAATGTTCCCGCCTCGCTCCAGCACATCGGGAAGTTCTTCGGCAACGAGACGACCAGCGGCTGGGGCTGGTCCGCATTCATCTGGGCGGTCGCGCTGGTGGCGATCTTCCAGGTCGTGCTCACCCAGACCCGGTGGGGGCTGCATACGGTTGCGGTGGGCGGTAATCAGCTCGGCGCGCGGGAAGCCGGCATCAGCGTGGCCCGGATCAAATACGGGAACTTCATGATCACCGGCATGCTCGGCGCGCTGGTCGGCCTCCAGGTCGCCTTCTACGACAACACCATCGACCCGGCCGCCGGCGGGTATACCTACATGTTCTACGCGGTGGCCGCCGCGGTCCTGGGCGGGACGGCCATGCTGGGCGGCGCGGGCACGATCATCGGCGGGTTCCTCGGCGCGCTGCTGCTGGCCATCTTCACCGACGGATTCGCGATCATCGGGGTCAGCGCCAACCCGCTGTTCATCGTATTCGGCGCCGGCGTGCTGGTGGCCATGATCGCCAACGTGCAGCTCGGGCGGCTGCGTGAAGCAGGGAGGACCTGATGACCACCGCACCGGACGGCGAGGCGGCGTCCGCGAGCGCGGACGGCGACATCCTGCGGATCGAGCACGTCTCCAAGCATTACGGCGCGGTGGTGGCGCTGATCGACATCAACATTCACCTGCAGCGCGGCGAGGTGCTCGGCTTGATCGGCGACAACGGCGCGGGCAAGTCCACCCTGCTGAAGATCCTGTGCGGCTTCCAGCCGCCCACCTCGGGGCACATCTTCCTGGAAGGCGAAGAGGTCACGCTAAAGTCGGTGGACCACGCCCGATCGCTCGGCATCGACGCGGTTTACCAGGACCTCGCGCTGGTCAACCAGCTGTCGGTGTACCACAACATGTTCCTGAACCGGGAGCGGGTCCGCTGGCCGCTGCTGAACCAGCGAGCCATGCGCAAAGAGGCCAAGACGCGCCTCGATGAGATGGGGATACAGATTCCGTCCGTCACCGCCGAGGTGGCCAAGCTCTCCGGCGGGCAGCGGCAGGCAGTCGCGGTGGCGCGTTCGGTCTACTCCAACCCGAAGATCCTGCTGCTGGACGAGCCGCTGGCCGCCATGGGCGTCAAGGAGGGCGCAATCATCCTGGACCTGGTGAAGGAGCTGAAGAGGCGGGGCGTCTCGATCATCATCATCGCGCACAACTACGCCCAGGTGCTCGAGGTGTGCGACCGGATCAACCTGATCCAGGGCGGCAAGATCACCCTGGACAAGCTCAGCTCGGAAACCTCGGCCGATCAGCTGACCGAGATGGTGGTCGCCGAATACCGCAGGGCGCTGGAGGAACGCCAGCGCGCCGCCTCCTGACCAGCATCGCCGTTACCGGTGCCGACGCGGCCAGGCGGGCGTGATCGGGGCGAGGCACCGGATCGCGTCGGGCATGATGGGGGGATGTCGTCGACGCCTCGCCGGGGCGGGCGCGCGGCGCGAGGTAGCGCGGCGGCGCTGGCCGTCGGCGTGGCCGCGCTGATCACGGTCGCCGCCTGCACCTCGTCCGGTTCCACCACGGCTGCCCCGTCCGGTTCGGTCGGCCAGACGTCGCCGGGTCCGGCCACGGGCGGCGCCCCGGACACCGGGCCGATCATCCCGACGGACAGCACGCTGCACTGGCACGCCTGCTCCGGGCTGACCGGCCAACTGGGCATCACCCACTGCACGATGCTGAGCGTGCCGCTGAACTACGCCGACCCCGGCGGCAGGCACATCAGCCTCGCGCTTGACATGATCCCCGCCACTGCCCCGCCGAGCCAGCAGCAGGGAGTCCTGCTGGTCAACCCGGGCGGCCCCGGGGCCAGCGGGCTGTCCCTGGCCGCCGAGGTGGCCGACGGGCTCGATCCGAGCGTGGCCCGGGACTACGACATCGTGGGCTTCGACCCGCGCGGCGTCGGGTCATCGGTACCCGAGCTGAGCTGCGATCCGGGCTTCTTCTCCGGCCCGCGGCCGAACTACATTCCGGCCAGCGCTGCCGCTGAGCAGGTCCTGATCAACCGGGCGAAGATGTACGCCAACGACTGCGAGCAGAAGTTCGGCTGGCTGCTGCCGTATCTGACCACCGAGAACGTGGCCCGCGACCTGGACTCCATCCGCGCGGCGTTCGGCGTGGCCAAGATCAACTATTACGGGTTCTCCTGGGGCACCTACCTCGGCCAGGTCTACGCCACGCTCTTCGGATCACACCTGCGGCGCATGGTCCTGGACAGCACCGTCGATCCCACCGGGGCCTGGTACGTCGACAACGTCGAGCAGGACTACGCCTTCCAGGGCCGCATCGACGCGTTCTACGCCTGGGTGGCCCAGTACGACAGCGTCTACCAGCTCGGCAGCACCGCCGCCCAGGTGCGGGCCGCCTACTACCGGGCGCGTGACCAGCTGCTGGCCCACCCGGCCGCCGGGGTGATCGGGCCCGACGAGCTCGACGACACCTTCCTGGAAGGCGGCTACTACGACCAGTTGTGGCCGGGCCTGGCCCAGGCGCTGTCGGCTTACCTCAACGGGGGGAGCACCACCGATCTGGTCGACCAGTACCAGTCCTACGGCGTCCAGAACGAGAACCTGTTCGCCGTCTACAACGCGGTGGAGTGCGCGGACGTCAGCTGGCCGCGCAACTTCGCCTACTGGACGTCCGACACCGAGATGATCAACAAGACCGCCCCGTTCTATGCCTGGGGTAACGCCTGGGACAACGCGGCGTGCGCGTTCTGGCCGGTGCACGGGCCGGCCAAGCCGCTGCAGATCAACGGGGCGGGCCTGCCCGGCATCTTGATGCTGCAGGGCACGCTGGACCCGGCCACCCCGTACGCCGGCGCCCAGAACGCGCACAAGCTGCTGCCCTCGGCCCGGATGGTGGTCGTGGAGGGCGGCGGCAACCACGGGCAGTCATTCGAGCAGCCGCCGGACGCCTGCGTCCAGGGCTACGTGAACGCCTATCTCGCCACCGGATCCCTGCCGCAGCGACCCGGCCTGGTCAACGCCACCTGCCCGGCCGTGCCCGATCCCGGACCGGGCAGCTGAGAACCGGGCAGCTGGGGACCGGGTCGCAAAGGACCGGTCACGATCGTAATTTCCGGCGCTATTGTCCCGTGTAGGCTGGCCTTATGTTGCGGGTAAAGCCGCCGTCGTCCACGGTGCGGCTGCTCGATGAGCGGGATCGGGGCGCGGTGCTGGCCATCTGCGACCGTGATCCGGTGACCAATGTCTTCGTCAGTTCCCGCGTGCGCGCCCTCGGCCTGGAACCCGGCCGGCTCGGCGCTCAGATGTGGGGTCACGGGCCCGGCGGCCGGCTGCAATCGCTGTGCTATTCCGGCGCCAACCTGGTTCCGGTCGCGGCCACCCCGGATGCGGTCGCGGCCTTCGCGGACCGGGCGCTGCGGCAGGGGCGGCGATGCTCGTCGGTGGTCGGGTCGGCCGACGAGGTCCAGGCGCTGTGGGCCTTGCTGCGGCCGCGGTGGGGGCCGGCCCGGGATGTCCGTCCCGTGCAGCCGGTCATGGTCATCAGCGGGCCGCCGCAGGTGCCGCCCGATCCGCTGGTCCGCCGGGTCCGCATGGACGAGCTTGACATCCTCTGGCCGGCCTGCGTGGCGATGTTCACCGAGGAGGTGGGCGTCTCGCCCACCATCGGAGACGGCGGCGCCTCCTACCGGGCCCGCCTGCAGCAGCTGATCCGCGGCGGCCGGGCCTTCGCCCGGATCGAGGGCGGGAAGGTGATCTTCAAGGCCGAGATCGGGGCGGTGACCCCGCAGGCCTGCCAGATCCAGGGCGTATGGGTGCGGCCGGAGTACCGCGGCCAGGGTCTGGCCGCCCCGGGCATGGCCGCGATCGTGGTCGAGGCGGCCCGGTCGATCGCCCCGGTGGTCTCGCTCTACGTCAACGACTACAACCTGCCCGCCCGGGCGGCCTACCGCCGGGCCGGCTTCGCCGAGACCGGGCGCTTCATGTCGGTATTGTTCTAACCCGCAGAGCTAGTCGCGGTCGCGGATCTTGCGCAGGTAGTCGACGATCGGCTGGAAGGTGGACCGGATCTCCTCCAGCTGCCGCGGGGTCAGCCGGTCGATGTAGTGGCGGCGGACGTTCTCCACATGGTGCGGTGCGACGCGCTCGATGGTCGCGAACCCCGCCTTGGTCAGCACCGCGAACGTGCCGCGCTTGTCGCCCTCGCAGTCGTCGCGCCGGACCAGGCCGCGCTTTTCCATGCGCGTGATCTGGTGCGACAGCCGGCTCCGGGACTGGCTGGTGGCATCGGCGAGATCGGTCATCCGCAGGCGGTGATCCGGCGCCTCGGACAACTCGACCAAGATCTCATAGTCGCGGCTGTTCAGCCCGTGCGCGGTCAGGTCGCGGTCGAGTTGGCGCAAGAGCAACTGGCTCAGCTGGACCGTCGCTCGCCAGGCCTGCTGTTCCTCGTCGGTCAGCCAGTGTGGCTGTCCGTCTGTACCGGGCATGTCTTGAATCTACCTCCTGCCCGGCGAAAACGCTGCTGACCTGGCCGCCCGTGGCGGCCCTGTTGACTTGGCCGCCTGTGGCGGCGGGGCTGACCTGGCCGCCTGTGGCGGCCCTGTTGACTTGGCCGCCTGTGGCGGCGGGGCTGACCCGGCCGAACGGGACGGCCGCGCCCGGGCCGAGCGCTGGCCGACCCGCTCCTCCCCAAGTAAACGCGCGTGCGCCAGTTCGGCCTGGCAGTCGGCCAGCCGCTGCTGCGCGAGGTCGCAGTGCCTGACCAGGCCCAGCTCGCGCAGGAGCGGCAGGCATGCCTCCAGGTAACCGACGGCATGCCAGGGCTCATGCAGGGCCAGGTAGCTGTCGGCGATCTTGAGCAGGCACAAGGCGTGGGAGCACTGGGCTCCCTGCTCCTCGAATTCCCGCGCGGCCTCCCGGTAGGCTTCGATGGCCGCCTCGGGGCGGCCCAGCCCGTTGTGGCTGTCGCCGAGCAGGTCAAGATAGTAGGCCCGGTCGTGCCGGGCGGCAGTCCCCAACCCCAGGGCCCCCAGGCCCTCCTGCATTGTCATGGCAGCCCTTCTGCCTGTTGCGATGTCCCCTTCATCCGCCGTCGTATGTCATTAATTTCCCCACCATCGCGAACTCGCTCTGTCCGCGAGATCAGTCGTACCATAGCTGACGAATGTCGCGCTTAGTTCTCACGGACGAGGAGACCGTGGCCGAGGTGATGCCTCCAGATTCGGCTCTGCCCACTGGCGTGCAGGCCGCCGCGGCTTACATACGCGAGTTGTTGTTGCGTCCGGGCCGGTACCGGCGGAAGTGGGAACAGTACGCGGAGCGCAGCAGGGCCGGACAGGTCAACCAGCTCGCGGTCGCCGAGGTCCTCGCCCATTACCTGTGGCAGCATCCGCGGGCAAAAGGCGATGTCGACGTGCTGCCCCGGCAGCTAAAGGACACCGCCTCCCGCGCGCTATCCGGCAAGCTGCTCAGTAAGGCCACGCTTTTCCTTTTCATGGAGGCTTTCGGGCTCGGCCCGCTGGAGCGCGAGCAACTTCTCAAGTTGTGGGAAGGGTCGGCACACGTGCGCGTGCTGTCCGGCCCGCGGGCGATCCAGGACGACAAGGCGAGCATGCTCGGGAGCCGGCAGGTCAAGACCCTGTCCCTGCATGACCATCATTATCTCGGCCCCGACGGATTGCCGATCAGGCACCGCGTTATCCACGTGATCGAGGCGATCGTGGATAATGTAGACCGTATTCCAATTCGTGCGGATACGAATGCCGTCACCATCGAGGTCGGGCAGGGATTCAGCGGTCTGGCCGGCCCGGTGTACCAGCCCATTGCCGAAGTCTTCGTGGTCGATATGCTCCTGGCCAAGCCGCTGGCGGCCGGGGAAACGGCGACCCTGGAGTACTGGGTGGGCTTCCATTACGCTCAGACGCCGCCGCCGGAGTTCCGGCGCGTGGTGCAATTCTTCGTCGAGAACCTCGATATACGCATCGAGTTCCATCCGGAGAAGCTGCCGCGCAACGTCGAATTTGCGGTCTGGGACGGGATGGACGGGCCCATCGTGGAGCGCGAGCCCGTCGTCCTGGACAGCCAGTTCGCGGTGCATCGCTACCTGCGCCTGGCCGAGAAGACGGCGGTCGGCTTTCACTGGGACTGGTAGCCGCCTAGCGGGGCCCGGCGTGGCACGATCTAGGTGTGCGGAAGGACGAGGGCGCGGCGACCACGAGTGCCGAATTGCGCGCACACAACCTGGCGCGGCTACTGCGCGCCGTCCATGACGGTGGTGGCCAGCTCACCAGAGCCGAACTCACCAGACAGCTCAGCCTGGCCCGGGGGACCGCCACCGTGCTGGTCCGGGACCTGGCCGGACGCCGGCTGATCGAGGAACTGACCGGCCCGGTCGACGCGACCGTACAGCGCGCCAGGGGGCGCCCGACCGGCGTGCCGTCGGCGCACGCCCAGGGCCCGGTGGCGCTCGCCGTCGATCTGCGCGACGACTCCTTCACCGTGGCCGTCTTCGAGCTGACCGGGCGCTGCACGGTGCTCGACCGTCAGGAACGGGACGCCGGCTCGGGCACCGGGGTGCTGAACGACGTCGCGGACCGGCTGAAGATCCGGGGCCGCCAGTTCGGCGACCGCGTGGTCGGCGTGGGCGTCGCGGTCCCGTCCCCGGTCCGGGGCAGCACGATGGTCCAGCCGACGCTGACCGAATGGCAGGACGTCGACGTGACCGCGGCGCTCGGGCCTTCGCTGGCGTGCGGCCCGGTGCTGGCCGGCAACGACGCGACCCTGGCCGGGCTGGCCGAGGCCCGCCGGGGCGTGCTCCGGGGCGTGCCGGTCGCCCTGCACCTGCACGTGGCCACCGGCATCGGCGGGGTGCTGCTGGCCGACGGGCAGCCGGCCACCGGCGCGCACGGTTCGGCCGGCGAGTTCGGGCACATGCCGCTGACCGGGAGCGATGAGCCGTGCCGGTGCGGATCGGTCGGCTGCTGGGAGCTCGACGCCGGGGCCCGCGGGCTGCTCCGCGCGGCCGGGAAGCCGGAGCACGGGGACCGGATGCTCGAGGCCGAGCAGATCATCGCGGCGGCGGGCACCGATCCGCGCAGCGCGCAGGCCCTGGGCCTGGTGGCCAGGGCGCTGGGCCGGGGCATCGGCGCGCTGGTCAACGCCCAGGACCCCGCGGCCGTCGGCCTGTCCGGCCTAGCCGCCTCGGTGTACCTGGCCGACCCGGGCGGGGTGCGGGCCGGCTACCTGGCCACCCTGATGCGGTTCCGCCGGGCCGACCCGCCCGCCCTGCTGCCGTCCACCCTGGGCGACCTGGGCGCGCTGACCGGCGCGTCCGAGCTGGTCTTCGACGCCTTCCTCACCCCGCGCGGCCTGTCCGCCTGGCCCGCGCCGGGAGAGAGGACGGCGCAGAAAACCGCGTGACTTCGGCGCTGTCAGCTGGTAACTTTCCGTCCTTGTGCCTGAAAATCTTTCTGCCGAACGGACCGTGGCTGACCCTGTCCTGACCGCGGAACGCGAGCAGTTGCAACGCTCGCGGGACTATCTCAACCTCATGCGGGAGGACGTCCTCTCGCTCAAGGCCATGGCCGGCGACCGGGTCTCCCAGGAGTATCTCAAGGCCGAGCTCTACCACCGGGCCGAAGCCCTAAAGGACATCCCCGACACCCCCCTGTTCTTCGGCCGCCTCGACTACGCCGGAAATCCCGGAACCGGCCAGCCCGGATCCGGATATTCCGGAACCGGAATATCCGGATCCGGGGTGGCCCAGGACGGGGTAGCAGGGCACAGCTTCCACATCGGGCGCAGGCACGTACACGCCCCGGACGGCACGCCCGCGGTGATCGACTGGCGGGCGCCGGTGTCCAGGCCGTTCTACCGGGCCAGCGCCGCGGACCCGATGAACCTGGAGCTGCGGCGCCGTTTCGGCTTCTCCGGCGGCGAGCTCACCGCCTATGAGGACGAGCTGTTCACCACGGACCGTTCCGAAAAAAAAGAACGTCAGAAACCCAGCCAGATCCTGATCGATGAGATCGAACGGCCGCGGTCCGGGCCCATGCGGGACATCGTCGCGACCATCCAGCCTGACCAGGACGACATCGTGCGGGCCGACGCCGCGCAGACCGTCTGCGTGCAGGGCGCGCCGGGCACCGGGAAGACCGCGGTCGGGCTGCACCGGGTCGCCTACCTGCTGTACGCGCACCGGGAGCAGGTCCGGCGGCGCGGCGTGGTCATGATCGGGCCGAACCAGGCCTTCCTGTCCTACATCCGCAACGTCCTGCCCGCCCTCGGCGAGCTTGACGTCACCCAGACCACGGTGGGTGAGCTCGTCAATTCCGCGGGGTCGGTGCCGGTGCGCGGCTCTGACTCCGAGGTGGCCGCGGTCGTCAAGGGTGACGCGCGGATGGCCGAGGTGCTGCGCCGGGCGCTGTGGTCGTCGGTGCGCCGGCCCGACCAGGCCGTGGTCCTGGCCCGCGGGGCCCGCCGCTGGCGGGTGGCCGCCTGGGAGCTCGAGGAACTCGTGCACGAGCTGCGTCATCGCGGGGTCCGGTACGGCGCGGCCCGTGAGCTGCTGGAGCACCGGATCGCGCACGTGATCTTGACCCAGATGGAGGCGGCCGGGGAGGCTTGCGACGACCGCACGCACGAGGCGGTGCGGCGGTCCCGGCCGGTGCGTTCGGCGGTCGAGGCGATCTGGCCGAAGGTGGATCCGGTCCGGCTGGTGTTCAGGCTGCTGTCGTCCGCCGCGGCGCTGGCCGAAGCGGCCGACGGCCTCCTCACCCCGGCCGAGCAGGACCTGATCGTGTGGTCGCCGGCGCCCCGCGCGCCCGGCTCGGCGCGCTGGTCGCCGGCCGACCTGGTGCTCATCGACGAGGCGCGCGACCTGATCACCCGTACTCCCAGCCTGGCCCACGTGGTGGTCGACGAGGCGCAGGACCTGTCGCCGATGGAATGCCGGGCCCTGGGCCGCCGGTGCTCCACCGGCGCGGCCACCGTGCTCGGCGACCTGGCCCAGGGCACCACGCCGTGGGCGGCCACCTCCTGGGCGTCGCTGCTGTCCAACCTGGGCAAGCCGGATACGGACGTGCGCGAGCTGTCCGTCGGGTACCGCGTCCCGCGGCAGATCCTGGACTACGCGTCATCGCTGCTCGCCGTCATCGCCCCCGAACTGCGGCCCGCCTCCTCGCTGCGGGCCGACCCTGGCGCGCTGGACGTCGTCCAGGTGCCGTCCGCCGCGCTGGCCCGCGAGGTGGCGGCGGCCTGCGCGCAGGCCTGCGCCCGGCCCGGGTCGGTCGCCGTCATCGCCGCCGACCCGCAGGTCCGGTCGTTGGCCAGCGCGCTCGACGCGGCCGGGATGGAGCACGGCACGCCCGGCTCGGACGCCCGGCTGACGCTGGTGCCGGTCACCCTGGCCAAGGGCCTGGAGTTCGATCACGTCATCGTGGTCGAGCCCGCCCGGATCGCCCAGGCCGAGGCCCGGGGCCTGCAGCGGCTGTACGTGGCGCTCACCCGGGCCGTGTCACGGCTGACCGTCTTGTACGCCGAACCGCTGCCCGATCCGCTTCCGGCCGGGTAAAGTTTCGGAGTGTTCGTCCGGTTCAATGGATCGTTCGTGAACCGATGTTCCGTCCGGCGCGTCTGCTTGGGTAGGGAAGCAGGGGGGCGTGCCCGCTGATTCCCGAGCCGCGAATTTCCTCATGTCCGTTGCGCAGGCGTCGGTGCGGCGGCATCCTGGAGAAGCGGCGACATTTAGTTTCCGGTTGACTCCTATAAGTAACGACGGTGATGACGGTGGAAGTGCAGAAGACCCGCGATCCGGATCAAATGCAGACTGTCTATCTTGAGAAACTGGCCGACGAGCTGTCCCATCGGGGGCTTGAGGCGTGGCTGATGGCGCCGCCGGGGCGCGTTCCGAGCTTGTACGTGGTGAACCCGTCCGCGCGGGCGCTCGAGGAGAACGTCTACGTGAACCGCGGTAAGGACGGCATCTGGCGGTTCTGGTGGTCCTGGGCGGAGCGGATCGCCGTAGCCGACGACCTTGACCTGGCCGCCAGCACGATCGTGCGGGTGCTCGCCCGCAGAAACGACTGAGCGCCGCGACGACTGACCGCCGGTCCGGTCCGGTCCCGTGATGAGATGACCGGGTGGATCTGTACGCGACCCCGGCGGTGGACCTGGCCCGGATGATCCGGTCCCGGGAGCTGTCCGCCGCCGAACTCCTCGAGGCCGTCCTGGCCCGGATCGAGGCGGTCAACCCCTCGGTCAACGCGATCGTCACCCTGGCCGCCGAGCAGGCCCGGGCCGTCGCGGCGGACCTGGATGCGCGGGCCGCCCGCGGCTCGTTCGCCGGACCGCTGCACGGGCTGCCCATCGCGATCAAGGACCTGGCCGAGACGGCCGGGATCAGGACCACGTACGGGTCGCCGATCTTCGCCTCCAACGTGCCGGACTTCGACGCGCCGCACGTCGCCCTGCTCAAGGCGGCCGGCGCGGTGGTGATCGGCAAGACGAACGTCCCGGAGTTCGGTGCCGGGTCGCAGACGTTCAACCCGGTCTTCGGCCCGACCCGCAACCCCTATGACACCCGGCTGACCCCCGGCGGCAGCAGCGGCGGCGCCGCCGCGGCCGTCGCCACCGGGATGATCCCGTTCGCGGACGGCTCCGACCTCGGGGCCAGCGTGCGGAACCCGGCGGCGTTCTGCGGGCTGGTCGGGCTGCGGACCACGCCCGGGCTGGTACCCGCCGACCCGTTCGACCCGCTGGGCGTGATCGGCCCGATCGCGCGCAGCGCGCAAGACGCCGCGCTGCTGCTGGCCGGGATGTGCGGGCCGGATCCCGGACTGCCGCTGGCCCGGCCCGACCGCGCCGACGGCTTCCTGGACCTGCGGCCCGCCGGCCTGCGCGGGCTGCGGGTGGCGTGGACGTTCGACCTGGGCGACCTGCCGGTGCAGCCCGGGGTGCGTTCGGTGCTCGGCGCCGCGCGGGACCGGCTCGAGCGGGCCGGGTGCGAGGTTGCCGACGCTGCGCCGGACCTGTCCGACGCGGACGAGGTCTTCCAGGTCCTGCGGGCCGCCCGGATGGCCGGGGCGGCGCCGCTGCTGCGCGCCCACCGCGACCAGATCAAGGCCACCCTGGCCTGGAACATCGACAAGGGCATCGCGCTGACCGGCGAGCAGATCGCCGCCGCGCAGGCCGCGCGCGCCGCGATCTTCGGCCGCCTCCGGTCATTCCTGCTCGACGGGAACTACGACGTGCTCGCCCTGCCCACCGTCCAGGTGGTCCCGTTCGACCTGGCCACCGAGTGGGTCCGCGAGATCAACGGCGAGCCGATGGCCACCTACATCGACTGGATGCGCTCCTGCTCCCGGATCACCGTGAGCGCGCACCCGGCCATCTCCGTCCCGGCCGGCCTGACCCCGGCCGGCCCGACCCCGGCCGGCCTGACCCCGGCCGGCCTGACCCCGGCCGGCCTGACCCCGGCCGGCCTCCCCGTCGGCCTCCAGCTCGTCGGCCCCTACGGCGCCGACCGCCGCCTCCTGGAAATCGCCGCCGGCATCATGCCCGTGCTCGCCATGCCTGTGCTCGCCCCCACGTCCCTCCCTCCCCTGCCGTAACACCAGCCTCCCCGGCACCCCGCGCCCCATCCAGTGACACCCGGATTGGGGCTTGTGGCCCCCCGGCCCCGATAGGCGGGGCTTGTGGCCCACATGCCCCATTGAGAGCGGTCCCGGACGGGACCCCAGGGGCTAGCTGGGCTCCAGGCCGGGGAAGGCTTCGGTGCTGCCGCGCCAGAAGGCGGCGCGCTCGGCGGGAACCTGCATGGCCAGTGCGCCGAACGTCCGCA
>Ga0335081_10015022_pt1 | contig 12530 bp, 12 predicted proteins | sample Lox_Sample_35_FD_206713 | JGI IMG/M metagenome (GOLD analysis project Ga0335081, IMG submission 206713) | Soil microbial communities from Loxahatchee National Wildlife Refuge, Florida, United States - Lox_Sample_3.5 | ecosystem: Environmental > Terrestrial > Soil > Wetlands | place: USA...
CTATCACCGCCCGCCCCTTCAGGGGGCACCTTCGGACTTCCTGGAAGTCGAACGAATCGATTTGGAGCTTCCTTCTTTGCCCGGTAAGTCTGGTAGAGCAGACTGGCCACGCTGCTGATCGGTCTTCGTGTTCGAGCTTGATCGATGAATTTCTGCGTTTCCTCCGCGAAGTTTTCGTATCCGTTTGCCCGCTGAATGCTTTGAACCTCTTCGAACATGCGAACCTTGTACTTTTGGGTCTTGGCATTGGGATGGATCGTCGCGGCCGCCAGGACCCGCCGGGTCGGGATCAATTCTCCGAGCCTCGTGATCCGCAGCCAGAAATCAAAGTCGAAGGAATTTTGATAGGATTCATTTAACAAGCCGACTCTCCGCGCGGCTTGGGCTGAGAAGAAACAGGCGGGCTGATGTATCCAGTTCTCTGCCCAGTTTGCCAGATCATCTCGGCTGACTTTTTTGGGGATGCGAGTTTGAAGAATAAAGCCGTCTTGAGCAATATCGTATCCGCCGCCGACCCAGCCCGCGGCCTGCGGGAACTGATCGTGGAGTGCCACGATATGTTGAATCGCGCCCTCCAGGAAGAAATCGTCGGAGTTAAGAAATGCAAATATGTCGCCGCTGGAGCGCTGAAATCCGGCGTTGATCGCCCGGACCTGGCCGCCGTCCGGCTCGCTTTGCCAATAGGCGAGATATTTGGAGTACCTTTTGATGATCTCCACGCTTCCATCCGTTGACCCGCCATCCATGATGAGATACTCGAGGTTGGCATAGCCCTGCTCAAGAACGGAAAGGATCGTGTTCTCCAGGAAATTCTTCTGGTTATAAGAGGGGGTTACGACGGTAACGCGGGGGGCTCCTGGCATCATGCTCATCCTATTCCCCACCCATTCGTTTGCGATGTACCGAGGCCCGTATCGTTTGGAGCAAGGCGCTCTTCATTACCTCTGTTTCCTCGGCGGGCGCATCCGGCTGGAGGAACTGGTAGAGCAGGACCGCCGGCAGCGTCCCTTTGCTCAAGCCGCAGTCCTGCGCCCGCAGGAACCAATCGGTCTCTTCCATGCCGTGTAATCCAAGGCGGAATTCGCCGACCCTTTGAAGTGCGGACCGCCGCACCATCAGGCTTCCCAGCTGATCCCGCAGATTTTTTCGCAGGTGGAGGCCGTCGATCTGCTGAATGGAATATGGTGTTCCGGGTTCGAGGATCTGGCGGGTCCTGCCCACGACATAGTCATGTGCCGGATGCTCAAGCAGGTAGGCAAGCTGACTTTTTATTTTGCCGGATGTCCATTGGCCATCGCCCATCAGGAAGGCGACCAGCTCGCCGGTACATTTTTTGATCGCGGCGTTAAGTTGCGCGGCCCCCTCCTGGGAGGGGTGTTCTATCCATTCGATTCGTTCAAAATCATCCAGCCCTGGCCCGTCCAAGTCTCTGCAATTGGGACCGACGATCAGTAACTCCGTGCGAGGATAGTCCTGCCGGCGGATGCTTTCCAGGGCGCTGGGCGCCTCAGCCTGGTGCCCGCCGATGCATAAAATGACACTTACCAGCGGCTGGCTCTTTTCACTGGCTGGGGTGTCTTGATCGGGGGCGGATCCCGGGAGCGCGGACAGAAACGGCAATCTCGCCAGGCGTTGGATCGATCCCGGGGATGAACGGCGGCGATGGATCGATCTCTGCAGCACCGGGAAGAACTTCATCGTCTTCAGGTTCTCGCCCGTGGTCAGGTTATGACCGTGGATGCGGTAGATCAGTGAGACCTTCCGCTGAATTACAATTCGTATGCCTGCCTCCCTGGCCCGCAACCAGAAATCGGTGTCCTCGTTAAATTGCAGGCCTTCGTCCAAATACCCAAGCTCGTCAAACACGGCGCGGCGCACAAGCATGGCGCCCAAATTGGTGTAGAGAAAAGGGAAATCGATGTCCGCGCCGGTAAGGCGGCCCTGGACCAGATCGGGGATCTTGATCCTGCGGATCAAGCCCTGGACGATTTCAATGGCCGGCCGCGCTTCGAAGCAGCGCATTTGAAAACGGAGTTTTCCCGGGGGCCAAAGATCATCTGCATCAATGAAGGCGATGTACTCTCCCTTCGCCTGCCGGATCCCAAAATTGCGCGCCGCGGCCGCCCCGGAATGGGGCTGATAATAATAACGAACTCGGTCCGCGAACGCCGCTGCGATCCCGGCAGTTCCGTCGGTCGACCCGTCGTCAATAACGATCAATTCTGCGGGGCGGTAATCTTGCTGCAGGACGCTGTGAATCGATTCAGCCACCATCCTTTCCCCGTTGTATACCGGCAGGATCACGCTGACCAGGGGCGCATGCATAATAGGTCTTATTTACCCAGCAGCAGATCTTTAATCACGCTGGCTGCGTTTGCCAGATCCGTCCCCAGCTCCAGTTGATAGGCCGGGACTCGTTGAGCCAGCCTCGACATGGTCTTGATGGCGGCACTGCCGGCACTCGGCAATTGAAAAAGGGTGGATGGAGCCAGGGCCGTCAGGGCGGCTCCGGCACCGGTCGCAACGAGCCGGGTTTCTTTCCCCTGGGTGACCACCGGCAGCAGGATGGCCTTCAGGCAGAAACCGCGCGTGATCTGTTTGGGAAAATGGTCGTTCAGGAAAAGCAGGGCCTTGTCGTTTTCCAGCCGGCTTTTGTTGCTGACCATGGCCGCCAGATGGGCAAACCTTTTGACGTCCGCCTCGCCCCGCAGCTTGGCTGTGTTGTACACGCTGAAAACATAGGGCTCTGGATCGGTCCTGATCAGACAATAATCGTCGCTGGCATACAGCAGGCCGGCGTCCAGCGCGGCCAGGGCCGTGGTGGATTTCCCGGAGCCTCCTCTTCCCACCAAGAGTACCCCGCCGCTCTCCAGGCCCACTGCGCCGGCGTGGACAAATTGATAATCTCCCCCGTCTGCCCACCAGTGCAGGATGGTTCGCAGGGGAGAGCCTATCTCATAATAAGGCAGGGCCGATGCATCCTGAACCCAGTACAGGCCGAGGTTTTCCTGAAGATCCAGTCCGCTGAAGATGTTTGGCCCCAGGTGATACGCGAAGCGAAATCGATCATTGGTCAGCTCGCGGATCTCGCCTCTCCGTCCCAGGTGGTCCCACCATTCTCCCAGGGAGTCAAAGTAGCGCTTGAGGACGGATGGGAGGGCGCTGTTGGATGAAGCACTGTCCCAGGCCAGAATGGTCAGCTCCGGCCTCTCGGCCGGGGCGGTTTCAAGATGGGCGAGCGCAGGCGTAAGAGCAGAGGCCAATCCGTTTCCGGCAAACCGCAGCCGTACCGGCCGTCCACCGATCAGGAAGTGGCGATCCTGGTATCCACCGATCGTGTGTTCTGCTTTTTTATAGTTTGTGTAAACAAGCTGAAAAAAAGCCAGGCTCTCGTCTTCCACCAGATCGCTAGCTTTGATCACCACTTTCGGCTCCATCCTCTTCCGCTTTGTGGGGCCAACCTTCCTCGTCGACTTCGTGAATCGGATCCAGAAGAAGCAGTTCCTGCAAGTCGGAGTATTTCTCAAATATGGGCGGATCGAATTTCAGCTTTGCCCCGGCGGCAGGCGAGGGGGGAGCCTGGCTGATCGTCTGCCTTGTGCTCGCAACCTGAACCAGGCCCTCCTGCTGAAATGCGGTCAATAACTCGGCGATGACCTTGCGGATGTATTCAGGGGAGGCCTCGTAGCGGCCGGCGATCAGGTCCGTGAGTTCATCCAGGTTTGCTCCGGCCTCGACAAGATTCCAAACATCCACCCCGCTGTTCCGCAGACTGTAATAAACCCCATTCTCAAGGTTTACGATCACGGTTTCCCCGTCGATGGTCTCATAGACCACATCGGGCCTCTTAATACTAAAGTATCCCAGGATCTTCATCGAGAGAGATGTTCCTTTTCAACGCCCCGTGCCGACGAGGTGTTGCTGCGCAATGATTTCACCGAGCCAACCTTATCTCGTTCGTCACAATTTCAGCCAATTTTACCCTAATTTCTGTGGAGCATTAAGGTTCCGCCCTCACAACGGAAACCTCCACCTGCGATGTCACCTTGTCGCGAAATGGATTTAGTTCGGGCGGGCCCTGGGTGGTTGCGGTCACATTCATGTATGCCGCAGAAAGAATTTGGTCCAGCAGAACATCCGCCGGTCCGACCATCCAGAGGGCCAGGGAATAGGTGCCGGGCTTCAGATGCAAATGTTCGATCGATATGCGCACACAGCTCCGGCCGCGGTTCAGCCCAAGCTCTTCAATGGATCCCGCATTGATCAGCCGAAACCCCGAAAGATCGAACAGGGTGACCGAAACTCCCGAGATATTTCTCGTGCCGGGCGATTCGACCTCCAGCAGGAATTCCACGGGTCCGTCCGGATACGCCTGACCCTGAAACTTCAGATCCGCGCCGCGATAGCGCATTCTCACAAAACGTATTTCGCCCGTGCCCTGGTGGGATGCGGTGGAGAGGTCCAGCCATTCCCCGGCGACCATCACATTCGTGATCTTGGAAAGATAGTGCTCGATCATGGAGGAGGTATCCGTCTCTTCGATTAACTTTCCGGCCTCGAACAGGATGGAGCGCTTGCACAGGCGCTGGATCATGAAGAGATCGTGGCTCACGAACAGAACCGAGCAGCCCCCCTCCACCAGTTCCAGAACTTTTTCCAGCGATTTTTGGCGAAAGGCGGCATCTCCGACCGAAAGGACTTCATCGACCAGCAGGATATCCGGGTCCATGAACATTGCCACCGAGAACCCCAGGCGTACGACCATGCCTGAGGAGTACCGCTTGATCGGAGTGTCAATGAAGCGCTCCACGCCGGAAAAATCGACTATCGCGTTCAATTTTCGATCCACTTCGCTGCGCTTCATTCCCAGGATCGTGCCGTTCAGATAAATGTTCTCCCTCCCGGTGAGCTCATAGTTGAATCCCGTACCGATCTGCAGCAGGGATCCGACCCGTCCGTGGGTGCGGGCCAGGCCCTCGGTTGGGAGGGTGATCCTGGACAGGATCCGCAGCAGGGTGCTCTTGCCTGCCCCGTTTTGGCCCAGGATGCCGAGCACCTCGGCGCGTTGGACCGTGAATGAAACGTGGCGCAGTGCCCAAAGGCTCCCGGCCGTCGAAGGGGCTCGCAGTGAATCGCTCAGATAGCCGAACGGCGATACCAGCGTATCCAGGATCGCCTTTCCCAATGTTCGCGAACGGGCCGCCCGGGAGTTATAGCGGTACAGCTTGCCGAGATCGTCAACCTCGATCGAGATGGCGCTCATCTTTTATAACCAATCCACGATGGTCCGCTCTGTGTGTCGAAAGACATACACCCCGCTAACAAATAAGATCACCACCAGCAGAATGGAAATCCATAACGAAATGTCTGGCATCAGGCCGGTATCCAGGAAGATCCAGCGAAATCCTGCCACGACCCAGCTCATGGGATTCAGATTGTATAGGATCTGCCATTTTTCGGGGATCAGGCTTGCGCTGTAAACGACGGGTGTAAGAAACTTCAATACCTGCAATCCGTATCCGGCAAGGTTGCGGGTGTCCCGATATTGGACAGCAAGTGTGGCCAGCCATAAACCCATGCCCAGGCCTGCCCCGGCAGCCAGGAGCAGATAAAGCGGCAACACGAGCACCTTCCAGGTGATCGCAAAGTGATAATACAAGACCATCGCCGTAAGGATCAACAGGGAAATGATCGTGTCGAACAGGAGCGATAGAACGCTCGCGAGCGGGATCACCAGGCGGGGAAAATATATCTTGGAGATAACGTCCATCTCGCTGACCAGGCTGCCTGCCGTGGCGGTCGTAACCCCTGAGAAATATCCCCAGGGGATCAAGGCGGTGTAGGTGAAAACAGAATAGGGGATCCCCTCGGACGGCAATTTTGCCAGGCCTCCGAAAATGGTGCTGAAAATGATCATGTCGATCAGCGGGCTCAGTATGCTCCAAAGAGGTCCCAGGGCCATTTGACGATACCGCACTCGAAAGTTCCGTGCGGCAAATGACCAGATCAGGTCCCGGTATTCCCACACCTCGTGCAGTTCCAGCTGCGTCCATCCCTGGGGGGGCGAAATTGTAACATCCCGTGAGACATTTTTCTCAACGTCCATGTTCTGCTCCTGTCTCATATTGAAACCTTTGCGGCACCGCAGACAGAGAAATTGGGCAAGATCAAACCGATCATGATTTTACCAGCCATCCGTATGCAAAGGTCAGCACAATTATCCGGCCTTCGCCTTCCAGAGCGGCCAGCCGGGTCCCCTGCGATCTGCCCGATCGTCCACGTCCCACGATCGTTGGGCCGCCCGAGCGGGATATCGAAACCGTGGGGGTCTCGGGCGTCGTTCCCCCTGCCTGAGGGCGCCTGACGGATCGTGAGAGGGCAAAAATGGGACATGGCAGAGTTCATCGGCCCAGGAGAGTCTGTTGGAGGAAGGAGCGAGGCTCGTTTGCGGAAAGATAGCGGAGAATTTCGGCTTCCCGGCTTTTCCGTTTCGTTATCCTGCGGGTATGCAGATTTTGGTCATCCTGCTCCTGCTGGCGATCCTCCTCGCCTTGTACGACTTCCGCCGCGGAGAAATACCGAACTGGGTGAGCTGGCCCCTGCTGCTGGCCGGCATCCTGGCCCACGCTCCCGGTACTCTTGCGATCAACGTTTCAAGCGTGTACCTCGGACTAGCCTGGTTCGTATTCCCCGACCAGACAGGAGCCGGGGATCTCAAACTATGGCTGGCACTACTCTGGCTGGTGCCGCCCTCCATGGAGGAGGTTGCTTCCATGGCGCTCTTTGCGGTCCTGGCACTCAGCGCTGCCCTGCAGATCCTGCTCGGGCGGCTTCGCAAAGGAGCACATCCCCCAGGCGGCCGCGCCGCGCCCGCCGCATGGCGGGCGGCAGTGTTCATGGCCGTCCTGGACGTGCTGCAGTGGGTGCCGATCCAGCATGTATGATCTCTTTTTCGCCCTCTGCACCATGGACATCCCGCGCGGCCATCCTGCGTATATGGCCATGTTGTATTCCTATTGTCCCGCCGCGGCCGGCTGGTGGGCAGGCGGCCTGGTGGTAAGCGCGGAGAACCTGCCCTACAATGCCGCCTGGCAGGTGCTCAGCGACTACGCTTCCGGTGCCGACCTGAGCACGCAGCTTGAACGATATGGACTGAGCGCGAAGGCCATCGCGCCGATCAAGACATACATTGATACCATCGCCGATATCCGCAGCCGCGAACCCTACGAGCGGGCACCGGAACTGCAGCATCATGCCAACATCGTGAAAATGGAGGCAGGGCTGAGGTTTGGCATCCAAAACGTGTTCCGCGAGCACTTCGGCGGCGATTGGCGGAACGCCTTCGAGTACGCGCGGCTGTGGATCTATGTTCTGATGGATTGGGGGCGCGACATGTGCGGCAAGGGGAAAAAAGAATTCACGCTCGAACGAAAGGACATCCTCTTTCAACTGAAGGGGACCAGGATCCCGGTCCCCTTTCCGGTTTTCGTCTGGAACACCCACTCCGCAGGGTCCAACCAACCCAACATCGGATTATTGGCAGAGGGCGCGATCCATAACCAGTTCCGGTCGATGCTGGCGCTGATGTCCGCGCCCGAGGGGGACCACACCTGGGAGTCGGAACCACGTGTCTTCGCACTTGATCCGATCACAGGCGCCAGCAGGCAGTTTGAACCCGTTGTGGAAAGCGGGCTGTTATTACAGGATTTCCTGGAACTCGGCAGAGCTGCAGGCGAAGGGCCCTTCCCACCGATCGCGGCGTACACGGATCCTGCCAGGTGCGCGGCCTGCGTCTTCAAATTTCAATGCTACGGACCGGGCAGAGCGTTGTCCGGGCAGGCCCGGGGGATGATCGCCCCCAAGAGGCGCTGAGGAAGCCGGTGCATGAGACCCATCAGTAAGCATGAACGGGCACTGGGAGTTTGTCTCGCGGCATTCCTGCTGGCCTCCGGAATGCTCGCCCGCATCGGGGTCTCCCGCGCCTTCGCCGCCTGCGGCACTGGCGACGACTGGATGTGCAGCAAGCCGCCCGTCCCCCCCGCCCCCTCGCCTGCGGGGGGCGTGATCACCTCGATCACGGAGTCGGTCAGCAATGTCTTTCATCACCTGGTGTTTCCGGTGAAGACCATCTCGGATGCCCTGCTGGAAATATTCAAGGGTGCGCTCGGCACCGAGCAGCGGGCGGTGAATGCCCAGGAGCAGCAGTGGATCGGCGCATTCAGTTCGCTGTTCCAGGCGCCGCCCCCAGGTGCCTATTCAAGCATAGCCGGCGGCGGCCTCAAGATCGCGGCCGGCATCGCGGTCGCGCTCTTTATCCTGCGGCTCGCGATCTATAACTGGAATCGCATGCTGGGGGAGGAAGACGATCCGATCCATGTGATCGGGGATTGGCTGACGGCGGGCGTGCTCGCCCTCGCGGCCGGGCCGCTCCTGGATCTGATCAACCGGATCGGCTGGTGGATCATGATCGTGGTCATCGGGGACGCATCCGCATTGGGGAAGACCTTTGCAGATGGCCTGGTGGATACCGCCTGGAACGGTGCCCTCGCCAATACGACATTTCTGGGCCCGATCATCATGATCGCGCTCATGGTGGCTTCCATGCTGGCGGTGATCGGGATCCTCGTCGCGTTCGCCTCGGGTCACGCCGTCATGTACGTGCTGGCGGCCATCGGGCCCGCGGTCATGGTGGGAGGCGTCATTCCCAGGCTCCGCTGGCTGCGCGGCATGTGGTTTCAGGCTACGGCGGTCGTGGCGCTCCTGCCCGTGGTCGCGGCGGCCGTGTTCAAGGCGGGCATCGAGGCAGCCGTTCATCTGGAAGGCGGGCTGGCGCAGGAGATCTTCCGCATCCTGTGGTTGTTCGGTGTGACGGGCTTTCTCCTATCGATCACGGGGGTCCTCAGCAAGTTTACGATCGGCGCGGCCGGCGATACGCTTGGAAAGCTGGTGAAGGGTGGACGGGGCATCATTGAATCGGCGGTTCTGGCCGGAGGGGCCATCGCGACGGGCGGGAGTGGAGCCGCACTGGGCGCGGCGGGTGCGAGCGGAACGGTTGCAGCTGGAGAGGCCGCGGCCGGCGGCGGGGGCGGCGCGATCGGAGGATTTTCTTCCGCCCAAACACATTTGCAAAATGCGAAGGGTGCCCTGGGTAATGCAAACACCGCCTCGGCTCTCGGCCTGAATCACATGGCCGCTGGCTATCAGCGGCAGGCGATGAGCGAACAGATCGAGGCGCGTAAGGTCGAGCTTGATTCCCGAATGGGCGGCCAAGCGGCGGGTACGCCGCGCCAGGATGCGGGGGGAAACTCTCCCGGATTTGGGTACAGCCAGACGGTCAATGCAGCGCTCGCAGGTCACTATCCGGGGTCAGGCGGCCCGAACGTTTTCAATGAGGGCCTGCTGGGTCTCACGCCGCTCATCCGCCATGGAGTTCTCGACCCCAGCATTACCCCGGATAGATTAGTGGAGAGCTATACGGACGACATGATCAGGATGATCGATGCCTGGAGGGCGCACCCGGAACTATCCAGTTCGGATGATGCGCTGCGGTCGGCCATGGGCCTGGCCGGTGTATCGGAGGATTTCAAAAGCCTGTTCAGGGGAGGTTAGCAAGTGCCCCTCTCGATCCAGGTGTTAATGTTTGCCCTCCTGCTCGAGCTGGGCCTGGCCGATCTGAAATATCGGGTGGTGCCCGCCGGAGAGGTATTCTTTTTCGGTGCAGTACTGCTTGCGCTTGTGTACCGAAGGGAGAGCCCGCTGTATCTGATCGCAGTGAGCCTCTCTGTGGCATACGGCATGCTGCTCGTTCCGGCGAGGCTCGCGCTGCCTCTTTTGATCTGGCCGCCGGTCTGGCCCGCTCTTTTTATCGGCTACGGCGTACGAAAGGAACTGCTGGGCAGGGGCGATCTCTTGGCCATGGCGGGGATATCGGCACTCTATTCTTTTGACGTGGCGATCGCGGCTTTGATCGGCACGGCACTCTGGATCCGCTTATGGTCGAAAAAACACAGGGAGCCCGGGGCCCCTTCTTTGATCCCCCTGCTTCCGGGGATGGCCTGCGGAGCGGGCATCGGCATGATTCTCCACTTTCTGGTGGAACCTCACCTTCCAGTCTGATCCATGCCTCGCGCGGGTGTGCTCGGCTTTCCTGAACCATATCGGATCTTCGGAACCTTTGCAGGTCTATCGTTCTGGGGCGGGGGCTTGACGCTCCTGGCGGCTGCGCCGGGAGCAGGCAAAACTTCGTGGGCCGGCCGGATGGTCCTTGAGGCCGCCGTCGCCGGCTTCCCGGCCGCGCTCGCCTGTTATGAGCATACCGATGAGGAACTGAAGTTCCGCCTGTATAAGCAGGCCATGGCGCGGATCGGGGGCGCCCATGGGATCGTGGGTGAGGAGAAGGTTCAGGCCGTGCTCGCGCGGGCCGCCAATGCCGTGCTCCTATCCGTGGACAGCCGCGAGGACACAGCCCGCTCGATCGAGGAGACGCTGCTCAACGTCTACGGCTTTCCTAGACGCGGAAATGCGCTGGTCGTGGTCGACTATCTGCAGCGTGTGCCGGTGGTGGGGCTGAGCGGCCTGATCGATCCGGACAGACAGGGAGGCGAGGCGGCCGCGGAACTGCGTGCGATGAGCCGTCGCCATGACTGGGCCATCCTTTGCCCGGCCGCCCTTGAGAAGGACAGCTTCACCCTCGGCGATGAGCTGTCTGCGCTGATGGGTGATGAGCGCGTTCCCTACGAAGCGGACCGGGTGCTGCTGGTGAGACAGCAGGGGGCGAAGAGATCATGCGGCTGTGGAGAGTTGGTCGTGCACACGTTGAAGGATCGCACCGGTCCGACGAGGACATGGCATCTGGGGTTCTTTGGCGAAAGGTTCTTTATTGCCACGGACGATGAAGCGTATCTGCACGAGACGGGGTGATCATTTTTTGATCAGGGCGATGCGCGGCGGATCGTCCCGTAATTTACCCGCCCTGTGCGATCGGCTGTTACTTGAATTGAGACGACCCATGGGGGCGGAAAACCAAAGTGTGAACAAACCGGAATTGTGACACTCCCCGGTCACGGAAGTGGCGGGGCTTCGTGGGGCGGCCTTAGACCTGTGTCTGCCTGTACGTGCGCAGGCACACGTGTGCTTTTGCTCCGGCGGATCCCTCCGACCCGTAAAATATTCAATGCGGCATCCAGATCTCGATCTATGGAAAGACCGCACGAACATTCCGCCCGGCGGTCTGCCAGAGTGAGATCTTCAAATCGCGCACGACACGACGAGCACGTCCTGGAGGTGCAAGCCCCGTTCACGAGAACGGCCCGCCGAACAGCGGAACGAGGCGGCTGAAAGTTCGATGACCGCTGACTGGGCAAACGTGGGAGACATAATCGTGCAGGACAGAAGATCTACTGAAGAAGTTGAGATACAATTGGTACACAAACTGCAGAGAGACGGAAAAGATGCCCAAGTCGAATGCTAAATCGAAAGCTGAAATCCCGGCCGGCCTGAGACCTCACTTCCAGGAGTACGATCTGGCTGCGCTGAATATTGCGCGGGATGCCAACTTGATCATGCAGCGGACCCTGGAGTACGGTACGTGGGATGAAATTCGCTGGCTGTTTCAAGTATACGATGTCAAAGAGATCCGAGCTTTCCTGCGCCGTTACGGGCAAAGATGGCTGCGTCCGGCTGCCTTCAATTACTGGCGAAAGCTGTTGGGCATTCGAAGATGGCGGCAGAGTGGATTGACCACCCCAAAAGGTGAACTGTGGGAACATTAACGCTGCAACAGCCTCATTGGGAGGCGTTGACTGCCGAGGCGCGGAAAGTTTTTAAGCTGCTCAGCGGCCTCGACCTGACCCAGCGGTTTTATCTGGCAGGAGGCACCGGGTTGGCGCTTCATCTTGGTCATCGTCTCTCCGTTGACCTGGATTTTTTCTGCGAGGAGATCGATGCCGTCAATTCCAATGAACGAGCCAGGCTGCGTGAGGTCCTCGATGATCCCAGGCTTGAGATCGTTTTCGACAAGGATGCGGCCTTCGTTGCAAACTGGCGCGCGGTAGGGGTAAGTTTCTTTCGCCTGAACTTGTATCCGCTGGTCAGACCAACATTCGATGTGGATGGTGTAAGATTGGCCAGCATCGAAGAAATCGGGGCGATGCAGCTGGCGGCGGTCATTGACCGGGGAACCCGGAAAGACTTGATCGATCTCTACTATATTCTGCTAACGGCTTCGCTCGACGACTTATTCCAGGTGGCAGCCACGAAATACGCCCATGTACGCACCTTCGCGGCCAGCGCAATTCGCGGCCTGGCTTATTTCGAAGATGCAGAGTCCCTTCCGATGCCTCAAATGATCGACAAAACCCCGTGGGCGAAGATGAAGAAGTTCCTGGAAAAGAAGGCTCTCGAAGCTGGCCGAAGGCGGTTGGGAGATCTTTGGACTTAGAGGAAGTGCCCATGAACAAGGGACCGATTTGGGTGGATGCTGCAGTTGCGATAGGTGCTGCCTCTCCTTCTGACAGAAGGGTCAGCCCAGC
>Ga0335081_10015023_pt1 | contig 12529 bp, 16 predicted proteins | sample Lox_Sample_35_FD_206713 | JGI IMG/M metagenome (GOLD analysis project Ga0335081, IMG submission 206713) | Soil microbial communities from Loxahatchee National Wildlife Refuge, Florida, United States - Lox_Sample_3.5 | ecosystem: Environmental > Terrestrial > Soil > Wetlands | place: USA...
ACATTGCCGAAGCAAATTCTGGACAGCTTCAATGATAGTCTCCCTTCGTCATAGCGTCGTTTGCTCCAACCATCCCAACTAATCGCGAATATTTGGGGGGTAATTCCGACATTGCCTCCTGACAGAGTCACCAACCCATTCCCCTATATCATCTCGTTCTTTCATCTCTCGGTACATAGTCGCTAACTATTTTCGGTTAATCCCCAATATAACCTAAAAGGCGTGGATACTGGCAAATGAATGACATGAAAAATGGATGAAACATAGGATCTCCTTGCAATATGTCTCCTGATCACGTACTGTTTCGCCTCAGCGATAAATTTCCTTTCTAGTCAGTTCACCATTTGCGTCTTATCGATTCCCTCATATTCAAAGGAATCTTTCGATTGACACACCTCGACAAAGATTTCGCCCCTAGATGGTACCATCAAGGGTAATGGCCAGGCGGCCAATGAGACCCTCTGCATCGCCACAAGTGTAAGATGAGAGAGGGACATCTTTAATATGATTTTTTGGACTCCAAGCCCTGTCGGAATTGGGTGCTTCGGATCCCAAGAGCATGGGAATTTACTTCGAAACAAAAGTTCCGATAACGCCATGATTGCGGAACTGTCTTCGTGGAGTTACATCCAGAGAGAGAGCTTAAGATCGACCAACGCAATTCGAGCAAAGGAGAACATGTCTCAGATGAATGGACATCTCCCAGTTGAATCCCAGTGGAGGTATGATTGACTGTAATCTGAACTCTTCAGTCCTCAAACAAAGATAATATCAGATGAACGACCCTAAAGGAAGAACCAGACGTTTTTCAGCACTTTTTTTGTAGAGATGGTTGCGACAAGGTAGTCAGAGATGTCGCCGCGGCTTTTTGCCGGACGATCCCCAGGACTCCAACTGATCACACAAAAACTATCCGCAATCCAACCAATATCAAAACGGCCACAATAAAAAGGCCATCGACCCCTCTACCCCTTCCAACTTTGTCCCAAATAAAGGACGGGCTGATAAAGGAAGTTGATCGACGAAGAGGAAGCTGAATCCGCCTCGACAGCATCGACAATCTCCCAGGGCGTCCCAACCACCATGCTTAGCCATCTGCAGACGTTGCCGTCGACTGCATTGTTAGCCGGATTGGCTGTTGCTGTGCGTGATTTCGGACTCTCTCAGGGCGAGACAGCATAGATCTCAATTGCAATCAGTCTTTCCTCGGGAAGTGCCCCCTTCTTGGACGTCGGTTAACGGCCGAAAATTAATCCTCATCATTGGCTTGTTAATTTCAGCCGTATGGAGTATCGTCGCGGGGTTCCTGCACAACAGATACCTCTTCTCCGTGGCGAGAGCGTTTCAAGGTCTCGCTGCCCTGGGCATTCTACCGTGCTAATTATGGCCCCAGAAAGTGGAAGAATAAAATCTTTGCGGCATTTTCGGCGGGAGATCCTGTTGGTGCGGCGTTTGGGCTTGTTATTGGTGGGGTATTGACATGGTATGTTACTTGGCGGTGGATGGATATTTGAGACTTTTCAGGTTATCGTGACAATTACCCCGGTTTTTATGATTCCCAAGGACGTCAAGAATCCTGACCCGCCGGAAAAGGATTGATATATTGGGGGCGTCTTTTGCGACGGCCGGACTTATTCTGTTCTGTTTTGTTCTTACTTATCTTTGAGGGGAGAGTAATACTGATTCGCTGGGATGCGAATAATGCATCTGATCAGTGGAAGACGTAGTGGATTATCTTTTGACTTGTCATGGACGTTGTCCTCTGCCTACTATTCGTCTTCGTCGAGTCCCGCGTTCCAAATCCATTGATGTCATTGAGTATTTGTCGGATCCCCTAATTCGGAAAATTAATGTTGGCGTGTGGACTTGGATTTGGTACCGTTGGAGGATCGGACTGTAGTTATATTTTCAAAAAATCTAGGGCGACACTCCGGTTACTGTCGCCCCCGCTTCTCCGGTTTTTTTCCTTCCGTGGCTGATGGGGAGACGGCCTTGGACTTTACTCCCCAGTTTTTATCGGGGTTGATGACGAATGTGGTTGTTGCATTTTTATTACATCTTGTACCTGGAAATGTTTAAATGACGATTGGGCTTTCTTGTTATGCGATTGCATCCTTACTCGGTGCTCTTCAGCCTCTTGGACTGCCGTATTGGACCATGTCATTCCCTGCGATATGTATTTGTCACCCTATATGCAGTGGCTAATCGGGAGTAATTACTGTTATCGAAGCAGACGTTTCATATCTCGTGGCAAGTTTATTTGCCTTGACTCAAGACGCAGATTCACAACAGACTATCGCCTCAGGGATAGTCGGCACAACAGGGAGTATCTGGGGTCCCACCTTGAACGCCATCTCTGCTGTTCTCATTTCTAGTCCCGCCCCCTTTCCTTCTGACCCACGGCTAACGAACTTATATAGGCATCGGAGGCAATCAAATTCAAGATACGGGGCCTACGGAGGCCGAGCTCGAACAACCCATCAAGCGCTTCCAAGCGCAATTATGGTTTGGTTGTGCGGCTGTGGTGCTCGCAGCGATTCTTATTGACGTTGAAACGAGGGAAACGAGGAACACGGGATGAGATAGGGCATGGTAGACTTGGTAACAGGGCGGAGATGCAGGGGCGACAGCAACGAGAGAAACAAGCCGCCGAATCACGCTCGGAATCCCAGGGATCTAAGTCGGCTACAGGAACTCCAGTAACCTCGTGAAAAGACTTTTGTGAAGTATGATTAGAATACTTTATTTTTGCATGGATGTATGCATATCAGTGCGGATCGCGGGGGTCTGCATGGCATCGCATAATGGAGAGGCAGATGCAAATCTTGCCAGTACCGATATTCGCGAGGTGACGTCCCGTCTTTTCAATATTACGCCTGCCAATCCCATGGAATTCAAAATCTTTCTTTTCTTTATAGCCTGCAACGTAAGTTACACGGTTGCATGGAGGGTGCTATTCGGCGGCGTTTTAACAGCGCTAGCCCGGCGGTGAGACTAGTCGCCGATTGGCCAGCCCACTCTATCCCAAAATCTGCTCGGCAGCCCACGTCCCCGTTTCTCCTTTCTGTGTTGCCCAGCCGTGGTTCGCCGGACCAATTCTCAGGGAATTAAAATTTTCGGGTCACTAAGCCCCCCTTTCAAAGCGGATTTACGAGTCGTCGACTTGAGACAGACAAATCTCCCGCACAAGAGGAGAAACACGACGGGACAGAAACACATCTGTCCTGTTTCGTAAATAAGTTGTGGGCAGTATAAAGGGGGGAGCGACCTTAGTTTCAGGACCAAACGCGCGCGATCTTCAATTCGCATTCCGTTCTCTCAACTCTTATTCGTTTGGTGATTGACGCGATTTCCCCTGCGATCCGTCCCCTCCTTCGATCTTCGTTTCGAATCACCGTCCTCGAGCTTCGAAGAAGCACACCGATTTTGGTTTTCACTTGAGAGAACATGGGACGAGACAGGGATATTGAAGTTGCTGCGCCAGCCTCCAATGGCGAAACCGCTTCTCAAGACCCAATGCAGAAGCAAACTCCCTCTACAAACAAACTTGAAATGCATCCTGCCTTCTACGTCGGGTAATTACCACCCCGGTTCCTATGACATTGGCGAATTCTAACGTACTTGTAGCATTTGGATCTTCTTCAGTGGATCTGTCATTCTCTTCAACAAATGGGTCCTCGACACCGCTGGATTCCGTACTCATCGCCTCTGCTTTTCACGTCTAATGTTGTGATACAGGTTTCCCCATCTTCCTGACGACATGGCATCTCGTATTTGCCACGATAATGACCCAAATTCTCGCCCGAACAACAAACCTCCTCGACGGCCTCAAGACCGTGAAAATGGACGGACGAACGTACCTCCGCGCAATTATCCCCATCGGCGTGTTCTTCTGCCTCTCGCTCATCTGCTCAAATCAAGCATACCTCTACTTGTCTGTAGCCTTCATTCAAATGCTCAAGGTACCGTCTCCCTCCCCTCAATTCCTACTCAGGCTTACCCCTTCCCCTTTGTTTTAGGCCTGCATGCCCGTTGGCGTTCTCCTCACCTCGTGGGCAATGAAAGCGGAACAACCAAACATGCGTGTCCTGGCCAATGTCTCCATCATTGTCCTTGGCGTCATCATTGCTTCATACGGCGAAATCGCATTTGTCCTCATTGGCGTGATTTTTCAGGCCGGCGGCATTTTATTTGAGAGTATTCGCCTTGTCATGGTGCAGAAATTGTTGTCGGGGTCAGAGTACAAGATGGATCCTCTTGTGTCGCTGTACTATTTTGCGCCTGTTTGTGCGGCTATGAACGGGCTTTGTTGTCTTATATTTGAGGGGCCGAGGTTGAGTTTCCAGGCTATTTTGGATGCGGGCCTGATTATGCTTTTCACGAACGCAGCTGTGGCCTTTTGTCTCAATGTCGCTGTCGTCTTCTTGGTATTATCTCCGTTCTGTATAGTATTGACGGGCGGGGCAGATTGGCAAAACTTCCTCGTTAGTTTTGACGCTTTCGGGTATTCTGAAGGATATCCTTCTCGTCTTCCTTTCTGTCCTGATCTGGTCCACCCCCATCACCGGGCTCCAAATGTTCGGCTATACCATTGCCCTAGGGGGACTCATCTACTACAAGATCGGCAGCGAACAAGCCCATGCAGCATACAAAAGACTCACTAGCGACGACGATTCGACCTTTAATCGTTTCCGACGGTCTCTCTGGGCCAAAATCGGTGCGGGTGTTCTTGTCACTTTTGTCGTATTGGCCCTGTTCCATGGTCTCGCTCGAGGAGGTCGAGGCATAGATACAGCTTCCACGCAAACCGGATTGACGGGGAACCCGGAACCTGAAATGATGGACGCGTATAATCCTCATATGGATTCGGAATGGGACTATGATGAGGCTCATGATCTCGATTCTTTTGATCCCAGTGGAACTGTTGGATCCCATTATGAACCTGGTGTCGTCGACGACTCGCACCCTCATTACAGTACTGGTCACGACGAGCCTCCTTCGCCTCATTACACTACCGGCGTCGTCCATGACGTGCCTCATCACCCTACCCACCCACTCGATGTCGTCCTGTACATCGCCCCCGGAACAAGTAACTCGACCATCTCAATCTTCAAGGAAATCTTAAGCCACCCGGGTATTTCCGCCCCACGCGTTATCGCCTACGGCCACGAAGCCCCTCCCTTCTCCGTTGCTCGCTTCATTCCCTTAAGTTCGATCATCTCGCCTTCCTTGGCCTATTTGGACTACATCACGCAACATTATGATGAGTTGCCTGAACACACTATTTTCTTGCATACCGATGTGGATGCACAGCACTTGGCTTCCACCATTCTCTCTCGTTACCAGCCGCAAACGGGCGTCGCAGAGCTGAGTGCTGGGGGATATGCTGTCTGTAATTGTCTTGATTGCTTGGATTCGCTGCAATCAAGTCTTCCCAAGGCAAGTGAACTCTTTGCCCTTACAAATCAGGGCATTTGCTCCGCCAGCGAACAACTCTTGGTATTTTACCCGCCGCGTCTCTCTTCTATGTAAGCTTACGTCGGTTGTAGTTGAGTGAGGACTCCCTTTTCATCGCATCGGCAGGAAGGATTCGTCATAACCCTGTCACTGTCTATACTCACCTCGCCGATGCCCTAGAAAACAGAGAAGTAGGATTGGAACAAACAATAGAGAAGAGTTGGTTGTACATGCTTGGATGTAATGATGTCAACATGGGCTTGAGATGTCGTGGAGCATCTGTCGTCGCCGAAGAATGTCAGTGTCTCGATCAAGTCATCCCACCCACGTCCTAGACCCAGTCGCATCCACCGCCACCGCCGCCCCCTCCAGCCCATCTCTTCTATTTCATCAGGCCAATTTTTGACCCCTTATTTTCCGTCGTTTGATTTTTCTGGTGGTATGTCTGTTGATCATTTTCAGCGAGCGACGTCGGACAGGTGTTTTAATGTCCTTTTGGCCCGCGATGTTTGTATCATGGGGAAGAGTTGATTTTGATCGATTTTAATGATTTTTTCTCTCTTTTTTTCTTTTTTTCTTTTTCGGTGTAGAAATATATCTTTATCGATCATAGATTCAGTCAGTAGTTATATCGCGATGAGCAGAAGATGGTCTGAGAAATTTAGCAGGGGTAATCCATGAATTCATTCCAAACAAATATTTTCCCTATCTTTCTGAGATATGTGTTACACAACCGCAATATTGGTACAGGACTCTGGCAATATTTTCGTGACGCTTGTTATTTATCAAAGCGTTCGGATCGCCTAATCATTGCAAAACGCCCTCCCTTCAAAACCAGACCAATAAAGGTTTCTAAGAGTCTTTCTTGCCGCCAGGGGTAGTATTTGTTATAAGCTACAAAAGATCTCTAAGAAGCTAGTTGGTAAGAACTTATAGCAGAAGTTATAAACAAAGGAACTGCAATCGTCAATCGATAATTCATATTTTATGTGGTGTGCCACACAATTCATTATCCATTTTTAGATGGTTATATGGAACAGGGGAGAACGACTTCCAAGAAGCAGCAATATGGCAATTCTGAGAATGGCATTCGAAGCCAGTAAATTTTTAATGCAAATATTTTACTGGCGGCGAATCCCATTTAAAATTGACTGAATAACGGGTATTAGAAAGTGGGGTTTTTTTTTATTTCGGCGATTGATCACAATCCGTAGCCAGACCATTGATGACTTGCCTTAGTCTCATGATTACCGAGCTAGTGCCAGCCTCACGGCAGCGGAATCGACATTTTCGCAGAATATTATTAATTGTTATTATAGAAAAAAGTCAAAATAGCACCGGAGCGATGGAGACCTCCCAGGTGTCCGAAATGGCAAAAATCTGACTGTTTTCGAAGAAATCAAAAGAATTTTGCAAATTTTACCGTAAAATGTTTGGTGATACTATTTACACGCCACCGTGACGCGATTAAAGTTTTGCTTTCGAGCCAAACAATGATTCGGACCAACCGCCGACGATGACGGACGATTCGGACTTTGACGACGAAGGATGGGACGAGGCGTATGCAGAGCTCATTAGCAGCTTGCACGAAGCGGATCTTTGTACATCGTTGGCCCGCATGCTTTGGCTAACTTGAAGTGGGAACCTCATTCACGGAGGTCGAGGAAAGGGATGGTGCCACTACTGCCATTGTCCTGGACGACTTCAAGTTTCCTGCTGAGACTGTATCGACACTCAATGAGCGGATTCAGAACACAACAGCGTCTCCATTTGAACTGTTCCGAAGGCGAAGGCGTAGAGGAGGCGTTCTTTCTGTACGAAGGTTTAGGCAGTGCTTTCTGACGGGTTCCAGGTAACAGATTTGGTACAACTCGATTGGTGTGGAACGCAATTCCGCTACTCCCTTGAGAGCGGTCGAAGGAGGGAAACAAAAGGTATTGTCTCTCCATCTATTTATGTTTGCTGACTATTGTAGCTATGCGACAAGGTAGGGGTATAACAAGTTTTGGAGTTAACCAGTTAGGGCAGGTAATTCACAAGGATCTTGAGAACGAACTCCATGAAAGTATGCAATTTGACCGCGTCACGACAGCGGAGGAAACGTGGGCTATCAAGTTTCTCAACATTCTTTTTGGACTACGAGAGCTTCAACTTCAAGAAATGACGGTTCGACCTGGCTTACTTCGTCCATCTAATGTTAGCGGGAATTTCCAGTTTTTGGAATTATGGAAGGCCATCTCGTCCTCGGCAGCATTGATCAAATCGCCTTTGAACCAGAGACTCCACTCGACCGGAGACCAATGGACGCGTTCATAACAGTAACAAGGAAACGAAAGTTGTTTATCTCGGACGTGAAAACACGCGTTGGTTCGACGATGCCGAACGAGCGATATTCACATGCGGCAAGGATGCAATTAAGCCTGTATCATCAGCTGTTGTCTAAAATGATCCATGGGACCGTGGACATGACATCCTTCTTTGCAGAATTACGACTTGATTCGGACGTCTGCTTTTCGGATGAATTTTTGGTTGAGGCTTATTCGGCTGCTGGGTTAATGACTTTTGACACGGTAATCGAGAATAACAATCTTACTGTAACAAGTCCCTCCGTTCACCAAGCTTATTCAAGAAATTATGGGAACTGGTTCAAATTGAGCTTTCACAACTCTGTATAGGTTCAACCATGAAAATCGTCCTCTCCCTTCTTTCCGCTTCTGATCCCAGGAGTATCGCACTCAGAAGGGGAATCGAGTTCTAGGATCACAGACGTTTGAGTATAATGAAGGTACGACAAAGGCATACGCTCACCAAGTCATAGAATGGTGGGATGGGAAACGGCCGACGACGGGAGTTGAAATCGAAGAAGCGTATAAATGCCGTCTCTGTGAGTACGAAGAAGGTTGTTCCTGGAGAACCCAGAAAATCAACGAACTCGCGCAACAAAGACACCTCCAAAAAGCAGGAATGCGAACAACTTGATGTATCATAGAACAAATACCACACACAATGCACATAATCCTCCTTAATTATGGCTCATTATTGACATCACATTTCCCATGGATATATCATGGCTCCCCCGGCTCACGAACCATTAGCTATACTCCTATCATACAATTCCAGCGTCAGCGCAGCCAGAAACCCCGGTATCGTCTCCCGTTCATTAACCCAAAAATCCACCAAATTTCTGACCCCCTCAAACCACTCGCGATTCTTCTCCACAGCATCCTGATTCACAAGTTGCATTGTTCCTTCTTCCCCATCGAAAATGAACGCTTGGTCTGTCGATGTGGAAAACATGCTTGTACAACGGACACGGCCGTTTTGTAAGAAATCGAGGCGGTAGCCTAGGAGGGAAAATACGGCTTCGCGGAATTCTTGGGATTTTGCTGTCCATATCTACCAAAGTCAATCGCTATCCAGACAAGGAAAAACAGGCGGATTGGGGGGAAGAGGGCCGGGGGAGCAGGGGGGGGAAGGGAGGGACCTCTTTCAATCGCATCATTCGTTTTTCCTTTTGCGCGACGAGGTCTTCCATTCTTTGAAGATCGCCACGCATTCGGTCGATGGTTTCCTTGGGCACGCTACTCCCTTTTCCCTGTAGACGTTGTAATAATGCGGCGTTTTCAGCGGAAAGCTGATCGAGATGGGTCTTTTGCACGGCTTGGTAGCGTGAGGTTGGATTATCTTTGAGTTCGAGGATTCGGGTATTGGATAGCTTGACGACTTTTTCCATCGACTCAAGTTGAGAGTTTAGGGATTTGACTTCTTTTTGAAGGAGTGCTTCTGATTGTCGTGAGTGCATTAGATCTGTATCATTAGCCTTGGTATTTATAAGAAAGTCGGGGGGACCATTTTGTAGAACTCTGAGTTTTCGTCTTGATTCTTCGTCGCCTTCACTGGAAACTTCCCGTTTCCTCTTCCCATTTTCAGATACATGACTCACAACACCAATGCCACCCTCTCTGTTCACCCTCGCCAACTCGGCCTTGTACTCATCCACCAACTTTTCCAACGTTTCAATTCTCCCCTGTCGTCTCGTATCCATTAACTCGGCGGAACCGCCTCCCAAAAACACCGTCTCCTCCGACTCAAAAGCCTTCAACTGTTCCTTTAAAAATCCCACCTCCCGCAACGCCAGAGCCCGTTGCCGTTCAATCCTGTCACACTTCCTCTCCAACTTAGTCATCCTCTCCAAATGTCCCTGTCCCACCGCCTCAAGCGAATCAGCATTCCCTTCTGCCCTCTTCAACATCGCCCGCAAATCCGCCAGTTCCGCCTCCGCTGCTCGCAACGTATCTCCCTCCGCTTGCCGTGCTGTTCGTTCCGCGAGCAGGTCGCGCGCAAGGTCTTCGGGGGTAACCCCCTGACTATCGGAAAATGTGGTCCAAGCAGCTTTTTCCTTGCGGAGAATGGAGAGTTCGATTTCGGATTGCGCATAGCGGTTCCGGAGGTCTTGCATTAAGGAGACTTGGGTTTCGAGGGCGTGTATTTTTTCGAGATGGATTTGGGATTTTTGGGCGAGGGGACGGACGGTTTCAAGTTCGGCGGATTGTTTCCGGGATGTCGTTTCCAACTGTTTAATATAATTCGTTGCTTCTACAAATCGTCAGCTTGCTCGACGAGGGAGAGGTGTTGTCATTGGGGTTGGCCGGGGGAGGTTGGTTACCAGAGAGTTCTCGTTTGAGGAGATCTGCATCGCCCGATGTTTCCCTTAGAGTTCGTAGCTCACGAAGTTCAGCCTCGTATTCCGAGTTCATTTCCTGGATGCGATTCAGAGCGGATCGTTTATATGCTAAATCCTGTTGTGCCCTGCGTAATTCGTCCTTGCATTTCTTCAAGTTTTCCGCTGCCAGGCTCGCCCGTTGCGTAGTTTGCTCAACGCTGCGTTGCGAAGAAGTCTCTATTTCAGCGACCCGTTCTTCCATCTCAGTCAATTGATCCTTTATCGCTGAATTCTCCTTCCGCAGCGTTCGTATCGTCGCCTCTGCCTCTAACTACGCTTGTCAGGTCCAACAACTAAGTTTTTGGGTTTTTGCCTTGTAATTTGCGTAATCATCTTGAACGGTGAGAAGTTCTGTGGACTGGGACTGTTGTTTTTCAAAGAGGAATTTGCGGTCTTTTTGGAGGTCTTGGGATTTCTTTTGGTCTTGTTGGATTTGAGTGTCTCGATCTCGGAGCATGCCTTCATAACGTAATTTGGTTCGTTCTGCCTCAGTGCGGAGATTCGAGAGTTCGTAGTTTGTTTTATTGAGTTGGATTCGTAGGGTTTCGATTTCAGCGCCTTCATAGTCGTCAACGATTGGGGATGAAAGATATTACCAGCCGCAGCTTGGCGAGCGGGATTACCCGCCCGCGCGAGGCCTGAGGAAGAAGGATTGGCGGACTACAGGTTGAAGAAGTTAGCCTTTGGCAGTTTCTAGCCGTGGGGGGGAGGAGGAGGGGATACGGAAGGACGTAGCAAGAACGGGGGAGAGTGCCCTTGCTGCGAGGACTCATTGCTGTCCTTTTGACCTGCAGCGGGATGGAATGGCGAGCTTGGTGGCTCGGACGCCATCGTTCACAGCTTCCCTCGCACTGAACCGAAGATATTCGCGCGACCCGTCAGCAGGGTAAGGGTTCGCAGCTATGACATGTGGCGCATCACCTCCATCCCGCGCCTTACGTTTCAGGAAGCGGCCGTCATCCCTCGTCTCCCCTTGAGTGTCATCGTCGTCCGTCTTCTTCCGCAGAACAGCCCGTGTTGTCTTGAGTGTAGCCATGTCGTCCGGCAATCTCCCTCGTCCCCCTCCCTCCTACGAATCGCCAGCCGCGGCAGGCACCTCCACAGAGCCTCTCCTCGGCGAGGACCGCGCCCGTCACAGCGACGACGATATCCCCGATGACTTCAAGTACCTCCCTCCCTCTCCGCCCTTTCAGCTTGCCTTCATCAAGACACCCCTGACTGGGAACAGATACGGCGTCAGCGTCAGTCAAAGCGATATCTCCATCCGCATGGGCTTCATCAGAAAGGTCTATGGGTATTGCGCAAGAGTATGTATCGCATGACTGATTAATGCGCAGGATTCTCTTTATGCAACTCCTTGCCACAACGTCTGTTTGCATCGTGTTCAAGAGTGTGCCTGCTGTGCAGACGTGGGTTCAATCCAATCAATGGATGATGTGGGTTTCGCTCTTTAGCACTTTCGCCGTGCTCATCGGTCTCTTTATCGTTCGCAAAAAGTACCCGGCGAATTTCTACCTCCTCGGCGCTTTCACGTAGCACCCCCATAGCCACCCCGCTTTCCTCTTTCAGTTTCGGCGAATGGTGTTGACAGGCTAGTCTTCTTGAGGCTTATACGATCGGGACGGTGGTGACATTCTATGATACGACGGTCGTGCTCGAAGCCCTTTTGATTACCCTTGGACTATTCCTCGGTCTCACGCTGTTCACGTTTCAGTCGAAATGGGATTTCTCCGGCATGGGACCCTTCTTATTTGGTGGACTATGGGCTCTTATCCTCTCTGGATTCATCATGCTCTTCTTCCCTCACAACGGGTAAAACCAGTTGTCCGGCCCGGAGCTGACATGCTTTTAGGATTGTCGAGGTCGTGTATGCAGCTATTGGAGCGTTGATCTTCTCACTCTACATCATTTATGACACGTATAATATTTGCAATCTCTTGCATCCTGATGAATATATCGTTGGCGCTGTCAGTCTGTATACTCCTCCTACTAGGTGCATCTAACTTTAGCTATCTCGACATCCTCAATCTCTTCTTATATATCCTCAGGATCTTGAATGCGGTCAATCACGATTAACAAAAGAAGGTGGTCCGATGAGTTTGAAGTAAGTTCGCATTCTTTTCCATGCATACTTAAGTCGGGGGGCTTTTATGCTGGCTCAAAGTTTTGATCGTCAACGTTTCGTAGTGGGTAAAATATTCGGGTTATGTAATAGCTCATTCTCATCTTTTGCCGGATATTTGTGCCACTTACCATCTGGACCTGCGCAAAGCCCGCCATTACCACATGTATGGATCTTGCTTGGATGGCCCGTTGGAACAACCAGTGGTCATCTCCCGTTGCCGTCAA
>Ga0335081_10015025_pt1 | contig 12529 bp, 14 predicted proteins | sample Lox_Sample_35_FD_206713 | JGI IMG/M metagenome (GOLD analysis project Ga0335081, IMG submission 206713) | Soil microbial communities from Loxahatchee National Wildlife Refuge, Florida, United States - Lox_Sample_3.5 | ecosystem: Environmental > Terrestrial > Soil > Wetlands | place: USA...
GAGCTCGAGCGCCGGTTCGAGCCTCGCCCGCCGCGGCTGGCGCTGCACGCGCGCCTGCTCGGCTTCACGCACCCCGCGACCGGCGAGCGGGTGCGCTTCGAGTCCGCGCTGCCCGCCGATCTCGCCCGGTGGCTCAGCCGACTTCGAACGTCCACGCCTTGACGACGGCGGCGCGCGCGGCGAGCTCGTCGAGCACGCCGATCATCGCGGGGGCCCGGGCGAGCGCGCGCCAGGCCTCGAGCGACGCCGCGGTGATCACGATCGCGAGGTCCCAGCGCGCGGCCGAGTCGTCGGCGGGAACGCCGACCGTGGCATCGGCGCCGGCGTCGGCGAGCATCGCGCGCAGCTCGTCGGCGAGCTCGCCGCGCCGTGGCGCCTCGTCGTCGACGAGCTTCACGAAGCAGAACCGCTGGATCACGGCGCGAGTCTAGCGAGCAGGTAGCTCGGCGCAAGCTCGGCGTCGTGCGCTTCGTGCCAGCGCGACACGCCGGCCAGGAGCGCCGCCGGGATGCCGGCGGCGCGCGCCCCCACGACGTCGGTCTCGAGCTGATCGCCGATCATGACGAGCCGGTCCGGCGCGATGCCGAGCATGTCGGCGGCGGCGCGGAACAGATGCGGCGCCGGCTTGCCGAGCCGGTCGAACGCGGGCGCGCGCTCGGGGAACCGGCGCGCGAGCGCGGCCTCGATCAGGAGCGCGATCGCGCCCGCGGTGAAGCCGAGCTCGCCGTCGCCCTTGGGATAGACCAGGTCGGGGTTGGGCAGGACGAGCGCCGGCGCGCGGCCGGCGTCGATCGCGCGCACCACCGCCGACAGCGCGTGCTCGATCCCGGGCAGGAAGTCGTAGCCGTCGTCGTCGCAGATCGCGAGCGCGTCGATCACCATCCCGGCGGCGAGCGGGACCGGTACGCCGCCGCCCGCGCGCACGTACGCCCGCGAGTCCTCGGTGCCGAGCACGGCGATGGCCGCGCCGGGCGCGACGTGCGCGCGCAGGTACGCCGGCAGCAGGCTCCCCGAGGTCACGACGTGCTCGGCGGCGATCGCCAGGCCGAGCGCGGCGAACCGGCGCTCGTAGGTCGCGGCCGAGCGCGACGCGTCGTTGGTGACGATCGCGTACGGCATGGCGCGGCGCGCGAGCTCGGCGATCAGCTCGCGCGCGCCGGGCAGCGCGCCGCGCGCGTCGAGCAGCACGCCGTAGACGTCGAGCAGCACGCCGTCGTGGCGGTCGAGCAGGTCGGCGATCGCGATCGAGGGCGGCGTCACAGCGGGATGCTATATGCCACGTATGCGCGCGTATCTCGACCTCGTGCGGCACGTGCTCGAGCACGGCGAGCGCCGCACCGACCGCACCGGCACGGGCACGCTGTCGGTGTTCGGCGCGCAGACGCGGTTCGATCTGCGCGACGGGTTCCCGCTGGTCACGACCAAGAAGGTGCTGTTCCCCGCGGTGGTGCGCGAGCTGCTGTGGTTCCTGCGCGGCTCGACCAACATCCACGACGATCTTCACGAGCACACGCCGATCTGGGACGCGTGGGCGGACGAGCACGGCGAGCTCGGTCCGATCTACGGCTACCAGTGGCGCAACTGGGGCGGCGAGCACATCGATCAAATCCAGCAGGCGATCGACACGATCAAGCGCGATCCGACCTCGCGCCGGATCATCGTCAGCGCGTGGAACGTCGCCGATCTGCCGCGCATGCGGCTCCAGCCGTGCCACGCGCTGTTCCAGTTCTACGTCGCGGGCAGCTGGCTCGACTGCCAGCTCTACCAGCGCTCGGCGGATCTCGCGCTCGGCGTGCCGTTCAACATCGCGAGCTACGCGCTGCTGATGTCGATGATCGCGCAGGAGTGCGGCCTCCAGCCGCGGTTCTTCATCCACACGTTCGGCGACGTCCACATCTACCTCAATCACGTCGAGGGCCTGAAGATCCAGCTCGCGCGCGAGCCGCTGCCGCTGCCGCACCTGGTGATCGCGAACAAGCCCACGCTCGAGCTCGGCTTCGACGACATCCGGCTCGACGGCTACCAGCACCACCCGTTCATCAAGTTCCCGGTCGCGGTGTGAGCCGCTCGATCCGGTAGCGCACGCCGTTGTCCTCGAGCTCCTGCGCGCCGGCCCACGCGGCGGGCTGAAACCCGAGCGCGTCGAGGTCGGGGATCGCGGTGTCGCACGCGAAGCGCCCCTGGATCCGCGTCAGGTAGACCCAGCGCAGCGCGGCGTGCGCGAACGCCTCGCGGAAGATCTGGGCGCCGCCCACCACGAACACGTTGGCGACGCCGCCGACCGCGATCGCCTCGTCGAGCGAGCGCGCGGCGACAACGCCGTCGGGTACCGCGAGCGCGCCCCGGCTGATCACCACGTTCAGCCGGTTGGGCAGCGGCCGGCCGGCGACCTCCTTGGACTCCCAGGTCCTGCGGCCCATGACCACGGCGTTGCGCGCACCCGGCGCCGCCTCGCTGGTGATCCGCTTGAAGTGCGCGAGATCGCCGCGCAGCCGCGGCCACGGCAGGCCGTCCTGCTTGCCGATGCCCCAGTCCAGATCCGCGGCGACCACGACGTCGAAGCTCACCCGCCGTCTATCGCACGGTCTCGCACCCTCTGCCACAGCGCGTTTTCGTCGAGCGCGTGCGATAGTGGTGGTGATGCGCGTCGTCCTGGCCGCGGTGATCGCAGCGCTCGGTTGCTCCGCGCACGTTCGCGATCAAGCCGCGCCCGACGCCGGATCGAACGCCTGCACCGGCAGCGCCACGCGCTGCGACGGCCCGAGCTTCGAGACCTGCGTCGACGGCACGTTCCAGACCCAGGCGAGCTGCTCGAACACGTGCTCGCCGACGCTGGGCTGCATCGACTGCGATCCGAGCGCCGGGGCCGCGTGCAACGGCAACAGCGTCGTCGCGTGCAACGCCGACGGCTCGTTCGGCACCACGATGCAGACCTGCGGCACCGGCCAGATGTGTGCGGCGGGCACGTGCATGGACACGTGCACCGCCGACGGCGTCGACCTGGTCTACGTGGTCGACGAGCAGAACGACTTCATGAGCTTCGATCCGCGCAAGCTGCCGGGCAACCCGTTCACGATGATCGGCACGCTCGACTGCCCGAGCAACGGCGTCTCGATCCAGAACCCGCCGGGCGCGGCGACGCCGTTCTCGATGTCGGTCGATCGCGACGGCGTCGCGTGGGTGCTGTACACCACCGGCGAGCTGTTCGAGGTCTCGCTGCAGAACGCCAGCTGCACGCCCGCCGGCAACACGATCGACGCGAGCAGCATGGCGCTGTTCGGGATGGGCTTCGTCACCGACACCGCGGGCGGCACGACCGAGAAGCTGTTCCTCGCCGGCGGCGGCAACGCGGCGCAGGCCAACGGCAAGCTCGCGTGGGACGACACCCACGGCGGCAACCTCACGCCGACCGTGGTCGGCACGCTGACCGCGACCAGCGACTACAGCCCGGAGCTCACCGGCACCAACGAGGCCAAGCTGTACGGCTTCTACCCCAACCTGAGCGTGCCGTCGTACGTCCAGGAGATCGACAAGACCAGCGGTGCGCCGACCGGCCAGACCTGGAACCTCGGCACGACCGGCCTGGGCGATCAGATCCGCGACTGGGCGTTCGCGCAATGGGGCGGCGTGTTCTGGGTGTTCGTGACGACGCAGAACGGCAGCGGCGTCGAGAACTCGACCGTGCGCTCGATCGATCGCACCACCGGCACGTACACCGTGGTCCTGCAGAACCTGCCGTACTTCATCGACGGCGCGGGCGTGTCGACCTGCGCGCCGACCACGCTCGAGTAGCCTGCCCAGCTGGGCTAGTTGAGCAGCGCCTCGTCGGGCTTGGCCGGCTCGGGCTCGGCCGGCGCCGCCGGCGCGGCCATCCGCTGCTGCGTGTTCTCCATCATGAACTGCGCGATGTACGGGAAGCCGACCTGGATGCCGTTGAGCTTGGGCGCGAGCTGCGCCTGCAGGCCGAACATGATCACGCTCGCGCGCTCGACGTAGAACCAGCCCTCGGGGTACGCGATCGACTTCATCAGCTGGCGCAGCTCCTCGCGCCGCATCTCGGGATCCGAGAGCTGCTGCGCGACCTTCGGATCGATCTTGCCGAAGTCGGTGATGTTGAGGTTGAGCAGCTTCTCGAAGTACTTGCGCACGGTGCGCTCGAGCAGCTCGCGATCGCCGCCCGGCGCCATGAAGCCCATCTCGTCGATGCCCTTGACCACGAGGTCGTCCTTGCGGGTCATCAGCCCCGACAGGATGTCGTACATGCCATCGGCGAGGTTCTTGCGCAGCTCGGTCGCGCTGCCGAGATCGAGCACCACGATCCGGACCTGCCCCTCGGGCCCCTTCTGCACGAAGAAGTTTCCGGGGTGCGGGTCGGCGTGGAAGAACCGATCGATGAACAGCTGCTTGTAGAACACCTTCACCAGCTTGGTCGCGACCTCGTAGGGATCGAGGTCGAGCTTGCGCAGCGCCTCCTTCCTCGAGATCTTGACGCCGTCCATGAACGTCATGGTCATGACCGTCTTGCTGCTCCACTCGGGATAGACCTTCGGGAACAGCACGTCGGGATCCGACGCGAAGTTCTTCGCCATGCGATCGATCATCCGGGCCTCGTTCTCGAGATCGGTCTCGCGATCGAGCATGTCGGACAGCTGCTCGTGGACGCGCTCGATCTGCTGCACCGGGACGAAGTTCTTGTAGACGCGCAGCGCCCAGCCCAGCACGCGCAGGTCGACCTTGATGATCGTCGCGACGTTCGGATAGAGGATCTTCACGGCGAGCCGATCGCCGGCCGCGTTGCGCGCCTCGTGAACCTGGCCGAGCGACGCCGCCGCGATCGGATCCTTCGCGAAGCTCGCAAACACGTCGGTCGGCAGCTTGCCGAACGAGCGCGTGAACGTCCGCGCGATCCGGTGATACGAGGTCGGCGGCACGTCGTCCTGCAGCGCTTCGAGCTCCTCGACGATCTCGCGCGGCAGGAACGTGCCCATGATCGACAGGATCTGGCCGAGCTTGATGTAGACGCCGCGCAGCCGGACGAACCCCTTGTACATGCGGCGCGCGTTGCGCCGGTGGATCTTCTTCCAGCGCGCCTTCTGGTCGTAGCGCTTGGGCCACAGCCGCGCCCATGCCATCTGCCACATGTAGCTGAGGAAGATGATCGCGAACACGCGGGTCGCGCGGATGAGGCGAATCGCTGCCCACATAAGCTAATTCCGGTCGCTCCCTTGGATGCTAGCATGCACCCGTGGCGGACCTCTCCGATCGCGCTGCGAAGTTCTTCCACCAGGTGCAGACCGACATCTGCGATGCGCTCGCCGAGCTCGACGGCGCGAAGGAGTTCACCGCGGATGCCTGGCAGCGCCCGGGAGGGGGCGGTGGCGTGTCGCGCGTGCTCGAGGGCGGCGCGCTGTTCGAGAAGGCGGGAGTCAACTGGTCCGACGTCGAGGGCGAGCTGCCCGGCGAGCTGGCCGACCACATGCCCGGCACCGGGCGCAATTTCCGCGCGACCGGTGTCTCGCTGGTGTTGCACCCGCGTTCGCCGATGGTGCCGACCACCCATGCCAACTTCCGGTGCATCGCCAAGGGCGACGTCGTGTGGTTCGGCGGCGGCGCCGATCTCACGCCGTACTACTTGTTTCGCGAGGACGCCATTCACTTTCACCGCACGCTGGCCGACGCGTGCGATCGCCACCGACCGATCGGCGATTACGATCGCTACAAGGCGTGGTGCGACGAGTACTTCTTCCTCCCGCATCGCGGCGAGACCCGCGGGATCGGCGGCGTGTTCTTCGATTACCTGGGCAGCAAGGGCGAGCATCCCGCCGAGCGCGTGTTCGACTTCGTGCGTGACCTCGCGGGCTCGTTCGTGCCGGCGTACGCGCCGATCGCGAAACGCCGCGCCGGTGATGCGTTCGGCGAGACCGAGCGCACCTGGCAGCTGCGCCGGCGGGGCCGCTACGTCGAGTTCAACCTGATCTACGACCGCGGCACGCTGTTCGGGCTCAAGACCAGCGGCCGGATCGAGTCGATCCTGATGTCGCTCCCGCCGCTCGTGCGCTGGGACTACGACGTGATGCCGCAGCCGGGCTCCCCCGAGGCCGAGCTCGTCTCGCACCTGCGGCCGATCGACTGGCTCGGGCGCGGGCGTTAGCCGGTCGGGATCGTTCGGAGATCGCGCCGAGGAGCCTCGATGTCAGGGGCAGCGTGTAGCTTGTCCTGCGTAACGGGAGTCCACGTCTAGTAGGTACGCCTTGACGGTACCCTACCCGTAGCGTAAGGAAAGATCATGGCCAAGAAGCAGACTCGACGCAGCATCAGCGTGAGCCGCGTGACCTACGAGCGGCTGAAGGCGTTCTGCGAAGCCAACAACATCTCGATGAGCCAGTTCGTCGAGACGCGCGTCGGCGACTTCCTCGGCGAGTCGCCTGCGACCACGTCCGTCATTCCGAGCCAGCCGCGCCCGACCATCGCGCCGCCGCGCACGCCGGCGCCGGCACCGGCGCCGGCCAGGCCGGAGACGCGGCCATCGTCGCCCGCGCTGCCGATGACCTCGGCCGCGGCGCGGTTCGCCGTCGAGCCGCCGCCGCCGGTGATCAAGCGTCGCGACGTCGACGAGCCGGCGCCCAAGCCGGCGGAGAAGCGGCCAGAGCAGATCTTCACGTTCTAGCAGAGGGCCAAGCTCTACCGGATCGCGAAATCGGGAGACCGGTCGCTGGGCTCGGGCGCTCGTCGTCTGTTTCCGGTCAGCTCTCCGCCCGAAAATAGGAACGGGCCGGTCTCTTGCCGGCCCGTTTGCTCTACTTACCCGGGGGCAACGTCGTGCCCGCGAGGACAGGGAGGGTTACGAACGAACCTCCTTAGAGCGGGTACAGTGACGTTTCATGTTCCTTCATCCTCCCCTGGCATATAGCCAGAGCCCGACGACGCGGCCCGCCAGCACGATTGCAGCGGCTCCCGGCATCAGGCCTTCATAATGGGCACTACGGCCCGCTTCGAGGCCCACAGCTCGCGGTGTCCGAACGGTCATCGCGTGTGTACTCGGCGACCGGAGGGTCGCAGATCGATTGTAGAGCATCGTGCGATCGAGCGCCAGCATCCGGATGGGCATGCTATCAAGCGCGCCGTGACGACCCGGCCGAGCAGGCAGCTCGACACGTTCCCCAACCCGCGGCGCGGCCGCGAGTATCACATCGAGTTCGAGTGCCCGGAGTTCACCTGCTTGTGCCCGATCACCGGGCAACCGGATTTTGCCGAGATCTTCATCGACTACGTCCCCGACGAGCTGTGCGTCGAGCTCAAGAGCTTGAAGCTCTACCTGTGGAGCTACCGCGACGAAGGTGCGTTCCACGAGGCGGTGACCAACCAGATCGCCGACGATCTGGTCGCGGCGATCGCCCCGAGATCGATCACGGTGACTGGCAAGTTCCGGGTGCGCGGCGGGATCACCACCACGGTCCGGGTCAGCGCGAGCAAGTGAGCCGCAGCTGGTGGTCGCCCAGCGTGCGCTGCGCGAACGCGGCCTCGCTGAACGCCAGGTAGAGCAGCCAGGTCCGCACGAACGGCTCGTCGAAGCCGAGCGCGCGCACCTCGGGCAGCGCGGCGACGAACCGCTCGCGCCACGCGCGCAGGGTGGGCGCGTAGTCCGGGCCGATGTCGTGGTGCTCCGCGATCGCGAAGCCGGCAGGCGCGGCCGCGGCGCGGATCGCGGCGAGCGATGGGATGCACGAGCCCGGGAAGATGTAGGTCTGCATCCAGTCGACGCGCCGGCGGTAGGCCTCGAAGCGATCGTCGGGCATCGTGATCGATTGCAGCGCGAGCCGGCCGCCCGGCGCGAGCGCGCGCGCGCAGGTCGCAAAGAACCCGGGTAGGAAGTCGTGGCCGATCGCCTCGAGCATCTCGACCGACGCGATCTTGTCGTAGCGCCCGGCGAGCTCGCGGTAGTCGCGCAGCTCGATCGCGACGCGATCGCCCAGGCCGAGCGCCGCGACCCGCGCGGCGGCGAACGCGTGCTGCTCGCGCGAGATCGTGATCGCGGTGACCCGACAGCCGCGCGTGGCCGCGGCGTGGATCGCGAGCCCGCCCCAGCCGCAGCCGAGCTCGAGCAGGTGGTCGCGCGGCGACAGCGCGAGCAGGTCGCATAGCCGATCGAGCTTGGCGCGCTGCGCGTCGGCGAGCGACATCGCGGGAGCCGGCCACACCGCGCACGAGTACGACATCGTATCGTCGAGGAACAGCCGGTAGAACGCGTTGCCGAGGTCGTAGTGCGCGTGGATGTTGCGCGCGCTGCCGTCCCGCGTGTTCGCGGCGCGGCGATGGCGAACGAGCGCGGGCAGCTGCGCCAGCCGGGTGAGCGGCGACTCGACACCGAGCGCCGAGGTGCCGCGCAGGAACGCGCGCGCGGTCGCGACCAGGTCGTCGCTCGACCACTCGCCGGCGACGTAGGCCTCGCCGGCGCCGAGCTCGCCGCGCAGCGCGATGCGGAGGAACACGCGGTCGTCGTGGATCTGCACGCGCGCGTCGGCCGGGCCCGGGGCGCCGAGCCGCACGTGCTCGCCGCCCGGCAGCATCAGGTCGAGCCGTCCGGCGGCCCAGTGCGCGCGCAGCCGGCGCAGCGCCGCCCAGCGCAGCAGGCGAGCCGCCGGCGGGACGAGCCGCGGCATCGGCACGATCAGCGGATGAGCGAGCTCGGACACCCCGATCACACGGTATCGCATCTGCTACGAGTCAGCCGCGCTCGCGGATCGCTTCGTGCGGGCGATGATCCGGCCCGGGGCGGAGGTAGCGCGCGCCGCGCAGGTGCAGCTTCAGCGCCTGCCAGTGGATGAGCCCGATCACCTGCGCGGTCATCGCCGGGTAGCGCAGCGCGGCGGCGGCGAGCGTGCGATCCGAGAGCGCGGCGCGCGCGCCGGCGAACCGCGCGGTGAGCACGCGGCGGCCGTTCGCGCGCGCGGTGACGAGCATCTCGATCGCGAACCGTTCGGCGTCGAGCGCGGCGTCGAGCCAGAACTCGTAGCGCAGCGCGCCGTGCAGGAACGGCGACACGAAGAAGTCGCGGTCGTGGCCGAACCCGACGCGCGCGCCGCGATCGGCGAGGCGGTGCGGCTCGGCCATCGCGTAGCAGCGGCGGCCGCCGTACGTGTTGTTGACCTCGGCGATCAGCGCGCGCGGCCGCGCGGCGTCGTACGCGATGAACAAGCTGACCGGGTTGAACAGATAGCCGAGCGTGCGAAGGTTGGTGACGATGCGGCTCGGTGCCGGCTGCGCGAGCGCGGTCGTGTAGTCGCGCGGATCGAGCGCGAACAGGTTGCGGCGGCCGAGCGAGAACAGCCGGAGCTCGCGATCGAGCGCGGGCAGCTCGGCCGGATCGATCGACGCCATGTACACCGGGTAGCGGAACACCCGCGCGTGCTCGTCGTGCCGCGCGTGGACGAGCTCGCCGCGATAGAGCGCCGAGCGGAACGTCACGCGTGCGCCTCGTCGGCGAGCGCGCGCGCCGCGGCGGCGAGCCCGGACCGCATCGCGTCCTCGTGGAAGCCGTAGCCGAAGTGCGCGCCGGCGAAGTAGCAGCGCGCCGCGCAAAGCCGCGGCAGCTCGGCCTGCGCGGCGAGCGCGGCGCGATCGAGCTGCGGATGATCGAACGCGGCCTCGTGCAGCACGCCGGCCGGCTCGCGCCGCGGGTTGAGCGTGACCAGGTACGGCGCGTCGGGCAGGCCCTGCAGCCGGGTCATCGAGTAGGTCATCGCGACCCGCGCGGCGTCGGCGTCGGCGACGTAGTTCCACGCGGCGTGCGCGGCGGGCGCGCGCGGCAGGAAGCTGCGATCGGTGTGCAGCACGGTGCGGTTGCGGCTGTAGCGGAACGCGCCGAGCACGCGGCGCTCGTCGCCGGTCGGCGCGGCGAGCAGCGCGAGCGCGGTGTCGGCGTGGGTCGCGACGATGACGCGATCGTAGCGCCGCTCGGCGCCGGCGACGAGCGTCACTCCGGTGCGGTCGCGCGCGATCGTGGCGACCGGCGTGGCCAGGCGCAGCGCGAAGTTGCCGCGCGCGGCGAGCCGCGCGAGCAGGGCGTCGACGTAGCGCCGGCTGCCGCCGACGATCGTGCGCCACTGCCGCGGGCGCAGCGCCGACAGCATGCCGTGGTGGTCGAGGAACCCGAGGTAGGTCGCGGCGGGGAACGCCCCGCACCGCGCCGGCGCGAGCGACCACAGCGCGGCGGCGAGCGGCACGACGAAGCGATCGCGCAGCTCGTGCGAGATCCGGCGCGCCGCGAGGTACTCGTCGAGCGTGGTCGCCGCGACCAGCGCGCTGCCCAGATCGCGCCGCGCGAGCTGCAAGAACCGCACGACCGCCGCGACGAACCGCCAGTGGCGCGGCTCGGCGAGCCGGCGCCGCTCGGCGAACGGCGCCTCGCTGCTCCACTCGACGCCGCCGTGGACCACCGAGAACGCCATCGTGGTGCGCCGCGTGCGCAGGCCGAGCTCGTCGAGCAGCGCGCAGAACCGGGGATAGCGCTCGCGGTTGTGGACGATGAAACCCATGTCGATCGCGTGGCCATCGTGCGCGACCGTGTAGACGTGGCCGCCCGGCTGCGCGGCGGCCTCGTACAGCGTCACGTCGTGCGCGCCCGCCAGCGCGTGCGCGGCGGCGAGCCCGGCGATCCCGGAACCGACGATCGCGACGCGCATCGCGGCGTGATAGCACGACGTCATGGCCGGACGCGCGCTCGAGCTTGCCAGCCACGCCGCGCTGGTCGACCGGCCGCGCGGCGCGACCGCGCTGCTCGTGCTCGCGCACGGCGCCGGGGCCGGGATGCGCCACCCGTTCATGGCCGAGCTCGCTGGCGAGCTCGCGGCGCGCCGGATCGCGACGGTGCGCTGGGAGTTTCGTTACATGACCGCGGGCAAGCGCCGGGTCGATCCGCCCGAGGTCGCCGAGGCGTCGGTCGCCGCCGTGTGGGCCGAGGTCCGCCGCCGCTACCCGCGGCTGCCCGCGTTCGCGGGCGGCAAGTCGTTCGGCGGGCGGATGACATCGCGCGCGCACGCGGCCGCGGCGCTGCCCGGGCTGCGCGGGCTGATCTTCGTCGGCTTTCCGCTGCATCCCGCCGGGCGCCCGGGGACCGAGCGCGCCGAGCACCTGTCGCGCGCGGCCGGGCCGATGCTGTTCGTGCAAGGCACGCGCGACGCGCTGTGCGACCTCGCGCTGCTGCGGCCGGTCGTGCGGGGGCTCGGTCCGCGCGCCACGCTGGTGACGATCGATCGCGCCGATCACGGCCTCGATCGATCCGGAGCGATCGCCGAGCTCGGCGAGAACATCGCGTCGTGGATCGCGGATCGTCTATGATGGCGCGGTGTGGACGAGCTACTCGGCGCGGCACGCGGCGCAGCTGATCGGGCTGCCCGAGTCGGCGATCCGGAGCTGCATCCGCGACGGCCTGGTCGGCACGCCGGGGGCGGTGCCGGCGCAGCTGTCGTTCCGCGATCTGTCGGCGCTGCGCACGGTCAAGGCGCTGGTCGACGCCGGCCTGCCGCTCGCCCGGGTGCGCCGCGAGCTGTGCGCGATCGTGCGCGACCTGCCGGCCGGCGGCTCGCTCGCCGAGCTCGCGGTCGAGGCGCGCGACGGCCGGATCCACGTGCGCGGCGCCGCACCGCGCGCGCCGACCGGTCAGCTCGCGCTGCCGCTCGCGCTCGCGCTCGATCCGCAGCCACCCGCGGGCGAGCTGCGCGAGCTGCCGCGCCCGCCCGACGCGCCGGTGCCCGAGCCGGCACCGCCGGCGACCGCCGACCAGTGGATCGCGCGCGCGCAGCTGCTCGAGGACCGCGATCCGGTCGCGGCGATCGACGCGTATCGCCGCTCGCTGCGGCTGCGCCCCGACTGCACCGAGGCCTGGATCAACCTGGGGCGGCTGTTCGCCGAGAGCGGCGACGGCGAGGCGGCGCGGGAGTGCTTCGCGAGCGCACTCGAGCTCGATCCCGCGGAAGCGACCGCACACTACAACCTCGGGGTGATCGCACAAGATGCCGGCAAGGAAGCGGATGCGATCGATCACTATCGCCGGGCGCTGGCGCTCGATCCCCAGCTCGCCGAGGCGCACTACAACCTCGCGACCCTGTTCGATCAGTCGGGGGATTCGCGCGCGGCGATCCGCCATATCAACGAATATCGCAAGCTGACGCGCTGAGCGGTCTACAATGGGGGCATGCGGGGATGGATGTTCCTGCTGGCCTGCGGCTGCTCGTTCCACCACGGCGCGGCGATCAACGGCGACGACGACGCGGCGCTCGCTCCCGACGCGATCGGGACCGATTGCTACGGGCACGCCCCGTTCACCGCATGCATCGCGGCGCCGCCGACCGCGCAGGTGACGCTGTCGCAGGATCTCGATACCGGCGCGGCCGACGACACCCTGTGCACCGAGCTCCCGGGCGGACGGCACGTCGCGATCGGCGGAGTGACGGCCTGCGCGATCGCGGCGACCGACATCACGTTGCCCAGCGGCACCGTGCACGTCATCGGCACGCTGCCGCTCGCCCTG
>Ga0335081_10015026_pt1 | contig 12528 bp, 12 predicted proteins | sample Lox_Sample_35_FD_206713 | JGI IMG/M metagenome (GOLD analysis project Ga0335081, IMG submission 206713) | Soil microbial communities from Loxahatchee National Wildlife Refuge, Florida, United States - Lox_Sample_3.5 | ecosystem: Environmental > Terrestrial > Soil > Wetlands | place: USA...
GGTCCAGCCGAACTCGGCGTAGAACGGGTCGGCGCTGCCGGACGGCGACAGCAGCACGATTGGTGGCGACTTCGTATCGACCGTTTCGCGGAACTTGCTGAGCGACAGGTCGTCGATACGGCCGCCCTTGAGCGCGATCGAGCCTTGCAGGCTGTCGGTCATGATCGGGATGCGCGGCGAGCCTTTCAGCGCCTCGGCGCGGCTCGCCAAGCTGACGGCCGGGGCCGGCCCGGTCTGTCCGGGCGTTTGCGGCAGCCCGGCGGGAGCCTGCACCGGCTGCGCAGGCTGGCCCGGCTCGGCGGCCTGTTTCTGCGCGAGCTCCTGCTTCTGAGCCTGCTGCTGCTCCTCGCGCACCTTCTGCTGCGGCCCGGTGACGAAATACTGCCAGGCCAGCAGCACAAGTGCCGACAGCGCAATGGCGATGATGGTGTTCTTATTGTCGCTCATCGAGTACCCGTTTTGCCGCTGCGCCCCTCATGTACGCGTCGCAACGCGCCGTCAAATTCCTGCACCATGCGCGCGAACGGTGCATTGAGTGCCGCGCGCCGGCCGACTAGCACATAATCATGACCGCTGCGCATCGCAGTCCCGGCCGAAAGCCGCACAATTTCCCGCAAGCGGCGCCGAACCCGATTGCGCTCGACGGCATTGCCGACCTTCTTCGACACGGTGAAGCCGCAGCGCACCGGCCCGTCGTCGCCCCGCTTGCGCGCCTGCAACAGGAACGCCGGCGCGGTGACCTTCGTCCCGGCCGCCGCCGCCAGAAAGTCCGCCCGTTGCCGCAATCGTTCCATGGAAGCGAGCGCTGCGGGTGAGGCCCGCCGTCAGGCGGAAAGCCGCTTGCGTCCGCGCGAGCGCCGTGCCGCGACCACCTTGCGTCCGCCTTTGGTGGCCATGCGCGCGCGGAAACCGTGGCGGCGCTTGCGTACCAGCTTGCTCGGTTGATAGGTCCGCTTCACGATTTGGTTCTCCGCTGGTCGCGCCGTGGCATTTCGCCATGAAAATCCGCGCTGGAGGCGGACCGGCACACGATTTGCGCGGCTTATAAGGGAGGGGCTAAGGCCCGTCAATGCGGGCTTTTTCCCGGTCAAATTGCCTCACAAGCGGGTGAGGCGGCCCCCGGCGCGGGCGGTCCCCGTGTATATAGCGGGGCCATGTCCGCCCAGCCGCCAAGCCTCGCCCGCCGGCTCGTCCCCCTGGCCGTGATCGCCGCCGCCGCGGTCGCTGCCTATGTCGCCTTCGGGCGCGGCGCCATCTCGCTCGAGGCACTGGTCCGCCATCGCGCGGCGATCGACGCTTTTGTGGCGCAGCACCGCGCACTCGCCGTGCTCGCCTATGTCGGCATTTACGCTGCGGCGGTTTCGCTCTCGCTGCCGGGCGCGGCCTTCCTCACCATGACCGGCGGTTTCCTGTTCGGCCTCGCGACCGGCGCCGCCGCCGCGGTCATCGGCGCCACGGCAGGCGCGACCGTCATATTCCTTGTGGCGCGCACGGCACTGGGCGAGCCCTTGCTCAAACATGCCGGCGCGCGCGCGACCCAGTTGGCGCAAGGCTTCCGCGCCGATGCTTTCAGCTATCTGCTGTTCCTGCGACTGGTGCCGGCATTTCCATTTTTCCTGGTCAATCTGGTGCCGGCCTTCGCCGGCGTGCGGCTGTCGACCTTCGTTGCCGCCACCGCGCTCGGCATTATTCCCGGCGCGCTGGTCTATGCTTTCGCCGGCACCGGACTCGACAGTGTCATCGCCGCGCAGAAGACGAGCTACGACGCCTGCCTGGCCGCCGGCCGCGCAAATTGCAGCCTGAGCTTCAATGCCGGCAACGTGCTGACGCCCGAACTGATCGGCGCGCTGATCGCGCTCGGCCTGCTGGCGCTGGTGCCGGCGCTGGTCAAGCGATTGCGGGCACGCGTTGCGTCCTAAGCCGCCGCCCGTCGGCTGGCCGGGTTAACGCCCAATTTACGGCGGCGCGGCCCGCTTTTACGTCGATGCCGCTGCAGGACAACTAAAAATAGCCCTGCTGGCCTCAATGCAGGCCGAGGAGGGCTGTCATGATTTCCATCTTGTCGGGCGTTGTCGTTTTCGGCGCCGGCGGCGCGGGCCTCTGGTATTTTATGCCCAATCAGGGCGTGGCTCACCCCCACACCAAAATCCCGGTCCTCGATTCGTTCATTCCGATCATGATCGTTTCGGCGTTTGCGATCGGCTTGGCGCTGATCGTCGCCGGCGTGATGACCTGATGCGGTTGAGGCGGCGGGCTTAGCCTCATCCGCCATATTCTTTGTTCCTTGCCGCGATGGCCGGCCCGTCGGCCGGCAAAGCGCGCGGCGGGCGCCTATTTTCGGCATCATTATCTCGTAAATTTTACGCTATTGTCGCCCGGCACATCGGATGTGGGGCGCGGGCATGGCCGAAACATTGACACCGGACATCTGCGTGATCGGCGGCGGCTCCGGCGGCCTGTCGGTGGCGGCGGCGGCCGCGGCTTTCGGCGTCTCCTGCGTGCTGATCGAGCGCGGCAAGATGGGCGGCGACTGCCTCAACACCGGCTGCGTGCCGTCGAAGGCGCTGCTGGCGGCGGCCAAGCGCGCGGCGCTCGCGCACAGCGCGGGCGCCTTCGGCATACACACGACGGTCGATGTCAATTTTGCCAAGGTGCACGAGCACGTGCAGCGCGTGATAACCGCCATCGCCCCCAATGACTCGGCCGAACGTTTCATCGGCCTCGGCGTGCAGGTGATCGAGGGCGAAGCGAAGTTCACCGACCGCCGCACCGTCGCTGTCGGCAACGCCTACGAGATCCGCGCGCGCCGCTTTGTCATCGCGACCGGCTCGACGCCGTCCGTTCCGCCGATCCCCGGCTTGGACGAGGGTCCGTATCTTACCAACGACACCATATTCAATCTAACCGAGCGCCCGCGCCATCTCGTCATTATCGGCGCCGGGCCGATCGGCTTGGAGATGGCGCAAGGCTTCCGCCGCCTCGGCAGCGAGGTGACGGTGCTGGAGGCAGCAAGCCCGCTCGCCAAGGACGATCCGGAAGCGGCAGCCATCGTGCTCACGCAGCTCGAGCGCGAGAACGTCACCGTGCACAGCGGCGTACAGGTGACGCACGTCGACTATATCGCGCACAGCGCGATGGTGACGTTCAGCGGACTGGACGGCGAGGGCAAGGTCGAAGGCAGCCATCTGCTGGTGGCGGCCGGGCGCAAGCCCTCGATCGACGCGCTCGACCTCGACGCCGCCGGCATCCGCCACGACCGCGGCGGCATCGTCGTGAAACGCAACCTCAAGACCTCGAACGGCCGCGTCTATGCGATCGGCGATGTCGCGGCCGGGCAATTGCAATTCACCCACGCCGCCAATTATCACGCCGGCCTGGTGATCCGGAACGCGCTGTTCCGCTTGCCGGTGCGCACGAATAACGACGCCGTGCCGTGGGTGACCTTCACCGATCCGGAGCTGGCGCAGGCCGGCATCACCGAAGCGGCCGCGCGCGCGCGCAAAATGAAAATCCGCATTCTGCGCTGGCCGTACCACGACAACGACCGCGCGCAGACCGAGCGCACGACGCACGGTCACATCAAGGTGATCACCACCCGAAAAGGCGGCATCCTGGGCGCGACAATCGTCGGCGCCGAGGCCGGCGAATTGATATCGCTGTGGGTGCTGGCGATTGCGCAAAAGCTCAATATTCGTGCACTGACCGGGATCGTGCTGCCCTATCCGACATTATCGGAGATCGGCAAACGAGCGGCCATCGACTTTTTTACGCCAAGTTTGACGCGTCCACTGCTGCGGCGGATCATTGGCTGGCTGCGAATCTTCGGGTGAGAACGTCCTTGCAAGCGGACAACGGACCAACGGCCGAATCTGTAACAGCGGAGGCGAGCGCGCCCGCGCACGGCCTGCGCGTCGGGCTGTCCGGCAAGCTGTTGTTCCTCACCATCCTGTTCGTGATGGTGGCGGAAATTCTGATTTACGTACCGTCGGTCGCCAATTTCCGGCTCAACTGGCTCAACGATCGGCTTGCCGCCGCGCACACCGCTGCGCTGGTGCTCGATGCCGCACCCTCGGGCATGGTGCCGGAGAGTCTCGCCAAGCAGATCCTCAGCAGCATCGGCGCCCGCACGGTGGCGATCAAAATGGGCAACGAGCGCCGGCTGCTCGCCATCACCACCATGCCGCCGCACATCGATCAGGACATTGACATGCGCGACGTGCCGTGGTGGCGCGCCATCATGGATGCATTCGACACGCTGGTGTTCTGTCAGCCCGACGACATGATGCGCGTGGTCGGTCCGGCGCCGATGGCGGAGGGTGAGTTCCTCGAAATCGTGCTCGACGAGGCGCCGCTGCGCAATGCGATGCTGACCTTCTCGGTCAACATCTTGCTGCTGTCGCTGGTGATCTCTGGCATCACCGCGGCGCTGGTCTACTTCGCGCTCCTTTATCTTCTGGTGCGGCCGATGCGGCGCATCACCGACAACATGATCGCGTTCCGCGCCGATCCGGAAAATCCCGGGCGCGTTATCGCCGAGTCCGGCCGCTTCGACGAAGTCGGCCGCGCCGAGGAGGAGCTCGGCGCCATGCAGCGCGAGCTCGCCTCCATGCTGCACCAGCAGAGCCGGCTGGCGGCGCTCGGCCTTGCCGTGTCGAAGATCAATCACGACCTGCGCAATCTGCTCGCCTCCGCGCAACTGTTCTCCGGTCAGCTGTCGACCTCGGCCGATCCGAAGGTGCAGCGCTTCGCGCCCAAGCTGATGCGCGCCCTCGAGCGCGCCATCGCCTTCTGTCAATCGACGCTGTCTTACGGCGCCGCGCAGGAGCCGCCGCCCGAGCGCAAGACCATCGACGTGGAGCCGTTGATCGAAGAGGTACACGAGGCGCTCGGCCTGTCTTTCGACATGCCGATTCGCTGGATCGTTTCGGTCGAGCGCGGCCTCACCGTCGAGGCCGACCACGATCAGTTGTTCCGTGTGCTGATCAACGTCGCGCGCAATGCGGTGCAGGCGCTGGAGGCGCGCGGGCAGAAAGATCCGGCGCGCGACCAGATCCGCATCACCGGCCGGCGCGAAGGCAGCGTGGTGGTGCTGGAAGTCTCCGATACCGGTCCGGGCGTGCCGGACAAGGCGCGCGCCCACATGTTCCAGGCCTTCCAGGGCAGCGCGCGCGCCGGCGGCACCGGCTTAGGCCTCGCCATCGCCGCCGAACTGGTGCGTGCCCACGGCGGCGAGATCAAGCTGGTGCCGGGCACCATCGGGGCGACCTTCCACATCACCATTCCCGACAGCGCGGTCGATCTCAATTCCCGCCGCGGCGAGCGCGCGCGGGCGTAAGCCCACGATTTTCTCACAGTCCCAACGCCTTAATTGCCGGCGCGGTCACGGCGATGTGAAGCCTTTGCGTGCGCCCGCGGCCATGATCGCGGCTTGGTTGGTGTTCTTCTCCCAAGGGGCAATATCGGGAGAAGCCGATTGACCACCGCCTATATCAACCGCGTCGCCACGGCCGTGCCGCCGTACGACGTGCACGACGCCTTCCGCCGCTTTGCGCAATCGCTGTTTCACGGCGACCGCCGCAACGGTCTGCTGTTCCAGCGCATGGCGGACAAATCCGGCATCGAGCATCGCTATTCCTGTCTGCCGCCGAGCAACCGGCCGGAAGGCGAGGCGGTGGACGGCAAGCGCTTTTATCTGCGCGGCGATTTTCCCGACATTGCCGCGCGTATGCGCCGCTTCGAGCGCCACGCGCCCGAGCTCGCGCAAGCCGCGGTCGATCGCCTGCAGCTCGGCGGCGATCGCGACAACATCACCCATCTGCTGATCACCTGCTGCACCGGCTTCTCGGCGCCCGGTCTCGACCACGAAGTGGTCGAGCGCTGCAAGCTGCCGAGCACGGTCGAGCGCACCATGATCGGCTTCATGGGCTGCTACGCCGCCATCAACGCGCTCAAGCTCGCGCGCCACATCGTGCGTTCGGAGCCGCAAGCGCGCGTGCTCATCCTCAACATCGAGCTGTGCACGCTGCACCTGAAGGAAACCACCGATCTCGAGCAGGTGCTGTCGTTCCTGCTGTTCGGCGACGGCTGCGCCGCCTGCCTGGTGAGCGCCGACCCGGTCGGCACCGCGCTCGACAGCTTCCGCGCCGTGCTGGTGCCGGAAACGCGCGAATTGATCACCTGGAACATCCGCGATTTCGGCTTCGACATGGTGCTGTCCGGGCAGGTGCCGGGCGCGATCCACGACGCGCTGCACGACCACAAGGAAGAGATCCTCGGCGGCGCCGAGGTGAGCGCGATCGATCTATGGGCGGTGCATCCCGGCGGCCGCACCGTGCTGGACGCGGTCGAGCGCGCCTTCGATCTGACGCCCACGGCGCTGGCGGCCTCGCGCGAGGTGCTGCGCCGTTACGGCAATATGTCGTCGGCCACCGTGATGTTCGTGATCGAGAAGCTGTTGCGCTCGGGCGCGCGCGGCCGCAGCGGCTGCGCCATGTCGTTCGGCCCCGGGCTGACCGCCGAGACCATGCTGTTCCGCACCGCCGCTTGAGGCCGCGCATGGATTTGACCGCCGGCCGGCCATCGCCTCGCTTCGATGGCGCCCGCCGCAGCACGCAGAGCGAAATTCTCGATGGCCGCGTCGACGCCGGCGAGCTTGCGAAGATCTTGGCCGATCTCGCGCGTTTCAACGGCGCCATGCTGGGGCATCGGCCGCTGCTGCAGTGGCTCGACCGCGCGGTGCGCGACCTGCCGGCAGCGCAGCCGCTGACGCTGCTCGACATCGGCTGCGGCTATGGCGATCTGCTGCGCGCGATACGGCGCTGGGCGGAGAAGCGCGGCCACCCCATGACGCTCATCGGCATTGACCTCAGCTCTCAAGTCATCGAAATCGCGCGCAACGCCACCGATGCGTCCGATGATATCGCCTACCACGCCGGCGATATTTTCGATTTCACGCCCGCGGGCCCAATTGATATTGTCACCACCAGTTTGGTCGCTCATCATCTGTCCGACGAGATGATCGTGCGCTTCCTGCGCTGGATGGAGACGCATGCGCGCAGGGGCTGGGTCATCTACGACCTGCAGCGCAGCCGCGTGCCGTTTTATTTCATCGCGCTTGCCGGCGTGCTGCTGCGCCTGCATGCGGTGGTCACCTATGACGGGCGCATATCGGTTGCCCGCTCGCTCACGCGCCGGGAGTGGCGGCTAAAAATCGCCGAAGCGGGCATTGCGCCGGAGGCGGCCGACCTGCGCTGGTTCATGTTTCGCTTCGCCATCGGACGGCGGAAATGAAACGCGTGGAAACCATCGTCGTCGGTGGCGGCCCGGCGGGCGCCGCCACCGCCTGCGGCTTGGCCGCCGCCGGCCGCGACGTCGTGCTGATCGAGCGCAGCGATGGACCGCATCACAAAGTCTGCGGCGAATTCCTCAGCGTCGAGACGCAAGCGCAGTTGCTCACGCTCGGCGTCGATGTGGCCGCGCTCGGCGCGGTCGCCATCGATCAGGTCGCGGTCTATTCGCCGGCGCGCAGCGTCGCTACCACCTTGCCGTTCCGCGCGCTGTCACTGTCGCGCTACCGTCTCGACGACGCGATGCTGCGCCGCGCCGGAAAGCTGGGCGCGCAAGTCAAGCGCGGCATCGGCGTGCGCAGCGTAATGCCGGACGGCGATGGATGGAGCGTTCACGCTGACGACGGTGCGATTGAATGCCGCCACCTCGTCCTTGCCACCGGCAAAGTGGGCCTGCGCGGCATCGACGACGCGCGCGACGACTCGCGCGTCGGGTTGAAAATGCACTTGCGTCTGACCGAGAGCGCTCGCCGCGTGCTCGCCGGCCGCGTCGAGCTTTATTTCATCGAGCGCAGCTATGCCGGCCTCGAGCTGATCGAGGACGGCGTCGCCAATCTTTGTCTGTTGATGCCGCGCGATCTGGTGGCGCGGCTCGGCCCCGGCTGGCGGCCGGTGCAGGATCATCTTACGCGCGCGCTGCCCGCGTTGGCCGAAAGGCTCAGCGGCGCACAACCGCTGTGGGACAAGCCGCTTGCCGTCGTCTGTCCGGCCGCCGGCCATAGGCATCGCGAGGACGGGCGGGCAATCTATCGCGTCGGCGACCGGCTCGCCCATATCCCGCCCTTCACCGGCGACGGCCTTGCCATCGCGCTCGCTTCCGCGCGGCTTGCAGCCGAGCACATCTACCGGGACGAGTCGCCCGCGCATTATCTGGCGGCGGCGCGCCGGCTGACCGGCACATCCATAAGGCTCGCCGGCTTGCTGTCCGGCCTTGCCGCGACCGGCACCGGGCGGACGGCGCTCATCGGGGCGGCTTCCGTCGCGCCCGGCTTGATCGATCTCGCCGTGCGGCGCACCCGCCTGCCGCTGCCCGCGCAATGAAACCGCGTCCGGCCGCCGTGACTTGCCAATAGAGGGTCGAACCGTTAGCTAATGCCCGGTTCCGTGGCCCAAATACCGGCAGCGGTAACAAGCGCCCGTAGCTCAGCTGGATAGAGCACCAGACTACGAATCTGGGGGTCAGGAGTTCGAATCTCTTCGGGCGCGCCACCGCTTTTCACGAGGGACGCCACGCATGATCCCGAAAAGCATGTCCGACCCCCGATCGGGAATGCGAACCGGTTTTCGGATAAGATCATGCGTCAATGAACGCGCCGGTAGCTCAGCTGGATAGAGCACCAGACTTCGAATCTGGGGGTCAGGGGTTCGAATCCCTTCCGGCGCGCCACCACGCCGCGCAAAGCTGATGAGGACCGGCCGCCGATGACATTCGTGAGATTGATCGCCTCGCTGCTCGCGCTCGCGGCGCTCGCGCTGAGCGCGTACGCGCAGGAGCAGGAGCAAGACCCGATCCGCCACGGCCAGATGCTGGCGAAGCTATTCTGCGGCTCGTGTCATGCCATCGGTCCGCGCGGCCGCAGCCCGCACCCCAGCGCGCCGCCGTTCCGCACGCTGGGCCGCACTGTGGATATCGATCAATTCGCGCGCGTTCTGGGCGCCGGCCTCTTGTCCGGCCACCCCGACATGCCGCAATTCAAATTCCATTATGAGGACGCGCGCGCCTTGCGCGACTATCTGCGCAGCATCCAAGACTAGTCAGCGGTCGAGGGTGATCTCGTCACCGCGCGCGCGCGACACGCAAATCATGATTGTGTCCGCGCGCTCGTGCTCGGCCAGCACCAGATCGCGGTGGTCGGCTTCGCCCGCCAGCATCTTGGTGCGGCAGGTGCCGCAGGTGCCAGTTTCACATGAACTTGGCACCTCGAGCCCGTTCTCGCGCAGCACTTCCAGAATGGTCTTGGTCGCCGGCACCTCGACCACCTTGCCGGTGCGCGCCAGCCGCACGCGGAACGGCTTGTCGTCCGGTCTGTGCGTCTCCGCCTCGCTGAAGGCTTCGAAGTGCACCGCGGTCGACGACCAGTGGTCGGTCATCTTGCGCACCGCCTCCATCAGCGGGCGCGGTCCGCAGCAGTAAAGATGCTCGCGGTTGCGGCGCTCGGCCAGGATCGGCTGCAAGTCGAGCGAGCAGGCCGGATCGCCCCGGTCGTGATGGATGACGACCTTGCCGGCGAATTCCGGCGCCGACAGCTCCCGCGTGAAGGCCGTCGTCTCCGGCGAACGCGTGCAATAGAACAGCCGGAAGCGTTTGCCCTGCGCCTGCACCTCGCGGATCATCGCCATCATCGGCGTGATGCCGATGCCGCCGGCGATGAACAGGAAATCCTGCGCGCGCTGCGGCAGGCCGAAATCGTTGACCGGCGGCGCCACCATCAGCTCGTCGCCCGCCTTGACGCTGTCGATCAGGTTGGCCGAGCCGCCGCGCCCGTTCGCCTCGCGTTTGATCGCGACCTGGTAGCGGTCGCGCTCGGCGGGATCGTTGCACAGCGAATATTTACGCAGCAGCCCGTTGGGCGTGCGCACGGTGATGTGCGCGCCGGCGGAAAATTGCGGCAATGGCCCGCCGGCGCCGGCGCGGAACTCGAACAGATGGATGCCGTCGGCTATTCGATCGTTGCGCGTCACGCGCAGCGGCATCATTTGCGGCTGGTCGGTGGTCGTCATTGCAGGACGATAAGTGGCAAGTCAGCGCGTGGCCTGCAAGAGAAACATAAATCCCCGATTCAGCGTGCGCCGGGATTGTTGTGCTCCGCTGGCGCCGAGGCGGAGGTCATCGATGGCTTCTCGGCCATGACCGCGGCATAGGCGTCCGCCAGGCCGGCGCCGAACTCCGGATCGCGGCCCTTCGGACCCAGGTCCTTCGCGGTCGCCAGCAGGATCTCGCGCGCATTGTCGGGCGTCAGGCTGGGCTCGCGCTGCAGCATCAATGCGACAATGCCGCTGACTTCCGCCGCTGCATAGGATGTGCCGGACGAGACCTCATAGCCGCCGGACGGAATGACGACCAGGATCCGGTCGCCCGGCGCGGCGATCGCGATATGCGGGCCGCGGTTGGATTGCGCGAACAATTTGTCTCCGGCGTCGGTCGCGGTGACCGCGATCACGTTGGGATCCGCGGCCGGATAAAGCGGCGGGGATTTCGGCCCGGCATTGCCGGCGGCCGCCACCAGCACGATGCCCTTGTTGTGCGCGGCGACAAGGCCGCGGTGAATGGCGGGATCGTCGGGGCCGGCGAAGCTCATATTGATGATGCGCGCGCCATGCGCGGCAGCCCAGTCGAGGCCCTTCAGGATGTTGAACGTGGTGCCTTTGGCGCCGGCGCCTTCGGGATTGAACGCGCGCACTGCGAGAATGCGCGCATCGGGCGCGGCGCCGGTCAGCTTGTCGTGCGCGGCGATCAGGCCGGCGATGGCGGTGCCGTGCTTGTGCGGCGTCAGCGGCGCGCCCAGCGTGTCGAAGCTTTCGGCGATGCTGCCGGCCAGCTCCGGACTCGCCGCATCGATGGCGGAATCGATCACCGCAACGCGCACGTCGTCGCCTTTGGCGAGCGCATGCGCCTGTAACAGGTGCAGCTTGGCGAGCGCATATTGCGCCGGAGTGCCCGCCGCGTTGGCGTCTTGTTGAAGCGCAAACAGATAATTTGGCTGCGCGGTGACCCCCGCGCGCTGCAGCGCCGCCACCACGGTCGCCCCAGGGCGGCGGTCGGGAATGCGCCAGCGGATCAGCGTGGTGCCGGTTAACAGCGAGGGAATCGTTTCAAGACGGGTCAGCCGGTAGCGTCGTTGCAAGGCATCGAGCTGCGCCGCGCTGACCGAATTGGCGGCCTCGGTCAGCACTTCGTCGGACACCAGCCGGCGTTCGTTCGCCGGCGTCGCGCCGCTCGGCCCGCGCTGCGTGGCGCGCTGGCGCTCACGCCGCACCGTGTTGGGGGCGCCCGGGCCGACGTCGATGAACTGCCCGCCGCCCGGCGGAAACGCGTCGACGCCGGCGCCAATGCCGCTGCCGTGATACCAGCCGTCGCCGCGCGGCGACGTCGACATCGTCGACCTGCCGCCGCTGATGGTCTGGGAACCGCCACGGCTGAACGTTTTTTGCGCGCTCGCGCTGCCGGCGAGCGCGATGGTCGCCAATACGGCGGCCGCGATCAATAGCAGGACACTGCGTTGCGCGCGCATGATGGGCCTCGGGCGATGCTTACTGTGCCGTGACGATGAAGCCAACGACTTTGTCCTGCTGCAGCTTCTTCACGACCTGTCCGAGTTCGTCCTTGGACATCGTGTTCTCGCCCACGCGCACCTTGTACAAGCCGCCGGGAACCGGCCCCGCCACGATCGACAATTTGTTCGCTTCGAGGAACTTGTTGATGTCGTCGAAGCTCGCCTGCGGGGCGAAGCGGATGAGCGTGAAGGCGCCGACGCCCGGCCCCGTGCTCGGCGCCGAAGCGCTCTCGTAGCCGCCGGTCGGGGTCTGCTTCAGCACGATCGTCGCGATGAAGCCCGCCTGCAGCAGAAGGGCGAGCACGGCCGCGCCGCCGGCGAAGGCGAGCGTGCGCGGCGTCAGTCCCTCAAGCCAGCCGGCGAAGCGCGAGCTCAGGCTGAACGAGCCGGCGCCGCCACCGCCGCGCTTGGGCTCGGCGTCGATCTTGGCGAACAGCGTCTCCATCGCGCGCGCCGACGGCGCGCCCAGCGTCTCGTTGAGATGAATGGTCTCGCCCAACTCCTCGCGCACCAGCGCGTAGCGGCGGGCAAGCTCGGGATCGCGCTTGAGCGCGTCCTCGACGCGCTTGGCGTCGCCGCGGCTCAAGGTGCCGGCCGCGTGCCACGGCAGCAGCGCCTCGATGTCGCCTATTGGCGCTTCTTTTTCGTGTCCGTTCATGGCCAACCTCGATCGATACCTTGTTCCTTCAGCAACTCAGACAATTTCTTGCGCGCGTAGAACATGCGCGTCTTCACGGTCGCTTCCGGGATGCCGGTGATCTCGGCCACTTCCTCCACCGATTTCTCGTGGTAGTACACGAGATCGATGACTTCCCGGTGCTCGGTCGACAAGGCCGTGAGGCATTGCCGCAGCAGCGCGCCTTTGTCCTTCTTGGCGAGCGCCGTTTCGGGATTGTCTGCCTGATCCT
>Ga0335081_10015027_pt1 | contig 12528 bp, 7 predicted proteins | sample Lox_Sample_35_FD_206713 | JGI IMG/M metagenome (GOLD analysis project Ga0335081, IMG submission 206713) | Soil microbial communities from Loxahatchee National Wildlife Refuge, Florida, United States - Lox_Sample_3.5 | ecosystem: Environmental > Terrestrial > Soil > Wetlands | place: USA: Florida...
TTGTTGGCAAAGATGGCGTGGTCTACCAAAAGGACTTGGGCGAAAAGACAGGCGATGTGGCCGTGGCCATGACCGAATTTAACCCAGCCGACGGCTGGAGTCCGGCCATGCCGCACAACGGCACCGCATCCCGGGTTCAGCAGTAGCGCGAACGAGGCTCTCATGAAACGCAGGTATTTCGGGTTCAGCCTTACGGCAGTCCTAGCGCTGTGTGCCCTGCTGCCCACCTGTATTCGCGTACATGCGAGGAGCGACGATCTCCCCTCATGGGCCGAAGGACCGGCAAAACAGGCGATCCTCGACTTTGTCCGCGTGACCACGGAGAAATCGAGTCCCCAGTTCGTTCCGCCGGAAGATCGCATCGCCACCTTCGATCAGGACGGCACCACGTGGGTTTCGCACCCAATCTACCCGGAGGTCTTATTTGCTTTCGACCGGGTGGTGGCCCTCGCGCCGCAGCATCCGGAGTGGAAAACCACGGAGCCCTTCAGTTGTGTGATCGCCGGCGATAAGCCGGCAATGGCGAAATTCACTTTGAAAGATATCGAAACCATCGTCATGGCAACCCACACCGGCATGACCGTGGAAGCGTTTCAGGCCATCGTGAAGAACTGGATGGCGACGGCGAAGCATCCACGATTCAACAGGCCGTATGCTGAGATGGTGTACCAACCGATGTTGGAGGTGATGCGTTATCTGCGCGACCACGGCTACAGGACCTATATCGTGACCGGAGGCGGGCAGGACTTCGTGCGCGCGTATGCGCAACAGGTGTACGGCATCCGGCCGGAACAGATTATCGGCTCAGCGCTCGAGGCCCAATACGAATACAACAAGGCGGGACAGGGAATCCTGATGAAGGAACCCAAAGTTCTGCTTGACAATGACTTTGCGGGCAAGCCGGAGGATATCTACCTCTTCCTTGGCAAGCGGCCGTACGCGTCTTTCGGCAACTCCACGGGCGACCGCCAGATGCTCGAATACACCCACGGGGGCGGCGGGGCGCGTTTGGCGATGCTGGTACTGCACGACGACGCCGTGCGCGAATATGCGTACGGTCCGGCTCAGGGGTTGCCCGATAGCAAAGTCGGCACCTTCACGCAGGAGCTCTACGACGAGGCGAAGAGCAAGGGGTGGACCGTCATCAGCATGAAGAACGATTGGAAGCGGATCTTCGCCTTCGACCAGTGAGCCGAGACTTCGCCGACCCGTGACCGTTGATTAGCCGGAATTGCGGAAGGCGTCCGTCCGCGTCAACGCATGGTTGGCGGCGGTGCTGTGCCCCCATCGGCACTGGAGGAAGTGGAAGTTCCACGGCTCGAGCTCCACGTACAGTCCTTGCGCCTGGATCTCTCTTCCGGCACGGTCATAGGACACGCCCGACAGGGCATCCGTCAACTGCCAGGTTTCTTCCGGTGCGTCGCTCCATGGAGGCTGCACACGGCCTTGCGCGGCGCCGTCGCTGAGATTGACCACAATCAGATATCGATCGTCTTTGGCGGTCCAGCTCCAGGCCACAAGGTTCCGAAAGCTCGGATTGTCGGGCCAGCCTGTCCGTCCGCAAAGGTTCCACTGACCCTCCCGGAACACCGGGTTCCTGATGGTTTCGAGAAGCTTCTCATAGAACGCGCGCAACGGCCCGTCCACGGGCTCATCGGGACGGCGGCCCAGGAAGACCGGAAGCCTTACCTTTCGTCCTTCAAACTGCCCCTCATGAAACAATCTCGCTCCGGGCACGGTGGCCATGGTGACCGCGGCGGCGCGTTCCTTGGCCGGGGAGAATGCCGCCGCCGCCCGAGCCTCGTCGTGGTTTTCAATGAAACGAACCAGCCTCTCCTGGTACCGCATGTCGGCACAGAGGTGCAGCCGGACGCTTTCGGCGTCTCCATTCTCCAGGCGGTCATACAGCCGCTTGTCGTAGCAGAAGTCGAAGCCCTTTTGCTGAAGCTCCCATTCCAGATCCCAATAGGCCTCGGCAATGAAGAGGAAATCCGGATGTGCCGCCTTGATGGCCGGGATCAGGTCAGCCCAGTACTCGGTTCCGGGCCGCCGACCGGCGCGGCTGCCCCACGTACGTTCGAACACCTGGTTCAGCAGGAGCATCGCCATATCGCAACGGATGCCATCGCATTGGCAGGAAATGTCCGAGATAGTATCCCGCACGGCCTCACGAAGGCTCGGCTGATAGGCATTCAGTTGCAGCACATCCTGCCAGGCGGGGAAGTATGGGTCGCGGCCGCAAGCAAAGACCGACCCACCGATGCTGAGAAAAGACGACGGATCGTTGCGGAGATCGTCCGCGGTTCCGCGAATGAAGTACTCGGGATGCTCGACCACCCAAGGGTGGTCCGACGCTACATGGTTGGGGACGAAATCGAGCAGCAGGCGGATACCTCGTTTCGCCAATTCCGTGCGCGCAACTTCCAGGCCGCGGGGCCCTCCCAGTTGCGGGTCAACCCGGTAGCGCCGCACGCAATAGGGAGAGCCCACATTGTCCTGCAAACTAAAGTCCGGAAGGGCGTGGCGGAAATCCTCCAGCAGGCCCGCATTCCGGTTGGCTATGGCTATGCCCGCGGGGCTTCGCTCCCAGACACCCATCAGCCACACGGCGTCGAAGCCGAACCCGGCGATAGCGTCCCATTCCCGCGGAGGAACGCAGGCCAGATTCAGACGCACCCCAAGCTTCCGGCTGAGGTCCGAAAGCCAAACCCAGGTGTTGATCTCAAATATGGCGGGCCGCCGGGACCATCTCGGCATACTGCTCCCCTTTCATTTCCGGCTTGGCAAACGCGCCGGCTTTGCCGGCCGTAAGGAGACTAGCTCCGTCGAGCTTGCCGAACAGCTCGATCAGTTTCGCCACCAGTCCGGTCCAGCCGGTCTGGTGGCTGGCCCCCAGGCCCGCGCCATTGTCGCCGTGGAAGTATTCGTAGAACAGCAGATAATCCTTCCAGTGAGGATCGGTCTGGAATTTCCGCGTGCCGCCGTAGACCGGACGCCTACCCGCCTCATCCCGCAGGAAGAGGCGGATCAGCCGATTGGAAATTTCGCGAGCCACTTCGAACAGGTTCATGCTGTTGCCCGAGCCGGTCGGACACTCTATTTTGAAGCTATCACCGTAATAGAGGTAGTACGAAAGCAAGGCGCGGAGGAGCACCACGTTCACCGGCATCCAGACCGGACCGCGCCAGTTGGAGTTGCCGCCGAACATGCCGCTATCCGATTCGGCGGGAAGGTAGTTCACCGTGTATTCCCGGCCACTAATGGTGAAGACATAGGGATGCTCGGCGTGGTAGCGGGACAGCGCCCGAATCCCATAAGGACTCAGGAACTCGTTCTCATCGAGCATACGGGACAGGATCCGCCGCAACCTGTCCTGGTTCACCAGCGCAACGATGCCTCTGTCCGCGACGCCGAAATGGCCCGGTCCCGTCGCATGAATGCTCTCGCGGAGCTCCGGCATCTTTCGCAGGCGCTCGAAAAAATCCGCCGTACTGTGGGCAACCCGCTGCCGCTGCCACGGCTCGACGACGGTGGCAGCGCAGAGTGGCAACAAGCCCACCATGGACCGGACCTTGAGCCGCGTCGCGCTGCCATCGGGTAGTCGCAGGACGTCGTAGTAGAACCCATCTTCCTCGTCCCACATTCCGTTCGGCCCGGTCTGATTCATGGCTTTGGCGATCCAGAGCAGATGTTCGCCGAACTTTGTCACCATGTCTTCATAGCTGGGATCGAGAGCCGTCAACTCAACGGCGATCTCCATCATGTTCTGGGAGAACATTGCCATCCAGGCAGTGCCGTCGGCTTGCTCCAGATGGCCGCCGCCGGGCAGCGGCGCACTGCGGTCGAACACGCCAATATTGTCCAGTCCCAGGAAGCCTCCCTCGAAGAGGTTGTTGCCGAAGCGGTCTTTACGGTTCACCCACCACGTGTAGTTCAGCAACAGTTTCCGGAAGGACCTCGCGAGGAACTCGATGTCCCCATGGCCCTGGAGGGCCTGTTCCGTCCGGTATAGGAAGATGGTCGCCCAGGCGTGCACGGGCGGGTTTACATCGCTGAAGTTCCACTCGTATGCCGGAATCTGACCGCTCGGATGGAGGAAGGATTCCTGCAGCATCAGGTCGAGCTGTTCTTTTGCGAAATCCACATCCACGGCGGAGAGCGCAATGGCGTGGAAGGCCAGGTCCCATGCGGCGTACCAGGGATACTCCCACTTGTCCGGCATGGAGATGATGTGACGGTTGATCATGTGGAACCATTGGCTGTTCCGGATTTGCCGGGCGCCGGGCTGCATGGGGTCGGCGCCGTGTTCCTCCAGCCATTTGTCCACGTCGAGATCGAAGAATTGCTTGGTCCAGAGCATTCCGGCCAATGCCTGGCGCATCACACGGGCCGCATCTTCGCTGACCCGTTCCGGAGTAATGGCCCGGTAAAACTCGTCCGCCTCTTGCCGGCGGGACTGCACGATTTCACCAAACTGGTTGCCGAACGGCTCGCCCATGGCGGCAGGGGCCTGATCGCTCAGCCGCAGCCAGATGGTGGTAGTTTTTCCGGCGTCCACCGTGAGTTGATGATGAGCGGAGACCTTCGTCCCCGTGCGCTCCGGATTGACGGCATCCTGCTCTCCGCCGACCACGTAGCTGTCGATCCCGTCTTTGACAAAGCGGCTGGTATTGGGCGTGCCGAAGATCCGCTGGTTGTTGGTTTCGTTTTCCGTGAACAGCAGCGGAACTTCCTTCTCGCAATACAGGAAGCGGCCGCCCAGGTCGGCGTGCACGGCGGCCACGGTGCGAATTCCGTTCCTGCCCGGAGCCTGTGTCAGGGACGGCTTCAGCGTTCCGGGCCACCATGTCCAGGTGTTGCGAAACCAGAGCGTCGGGAGGACATGGAGCGTGGCCGCCTCGGGCCCGCGGTTGCATACACTGATCTGAATAAGGATGTCCTCCGGTGTATTCTTGGCGTACTCCACGAACACGTCGAAGTAACGATCGTCGGCAAAGACACCGGTATCGAGCAACTCGTATTCGAAATCGGCGCGGCCGCGCCGCCCGTTGGTCCGCACCAGGTCATCGTAAGGAAACGGCGCCTGCGGATACTTGTACAGGTACTTCATGTACGAGTGAGTCGGGGTGCTATCCAGGTAGAAGTAGTACTCCTTGACATCTTCTCCGTGATTGCCTTCGCTGTTGGTAAGTCCGAACAGGCGTTCCTTCAGAATGGGATCTTTGCCGTTCCACAATGCGAGGGCAAAGCACAGCAACTGCCCGTCATCGCTCAAACCGGCCAGGCCATCCTCACCCCAGTGATAAGCGCGGGATCGGGCCTGGTCGTGGTTCAGATAGTTCCAGGCATTTCCATCCTGGGAGTAGTCCTCGCGAACCGTTCCCCACTGCCGTTCGCTCAGATAAGGCCCCCATTTTCTCCAGGGTGCGTTAGTCGCGCGGGCTTCCTGCAGCCGGTTGGTTTCGGGATTCACACTCGTTGCGGACATTGACCCTCCATGCGCACGCGTTCCCTTACGGTATCGCGCGCAACCCAAGGCCAGGGCGAGATAACCTCTCCCAATGTGGGGTGATGCCGCACGGGGTTACACGGACTCACCAAATGTCCAAGTGTGAACTTCTTCTCCCCGGCGGTCACGCCGGCGCACTTCACCGAGGCAACCGGCGAAGATTTTGACCTAGGATATGCACGCTGATCAGGAGGACCCACAACGGGAAGACCAGCGGAATCCATTGAATGGTTCCGAGGCTCAGCAGAAGCACCAGGGCCAGCGCGTAGCCGAGGAGCGCCATCCAGCGCGGGAAGAGCCGGGTTTGAAGGGAGATGGTGGAAGTCGCGATCATGAACACGCCGGCCATCCTCATCGCATAGATCTCGATGGCTTGAACAATTTCGGCGCGCCCAAGGGCGTAGGCGCCGGATTGTGTGAGGTCCGTTCGACGGCCCAGGATCCAGATAATTGCTCCGGCAACAATTGCCGCGTTGAAGACAGTCGCAATGAAAAGCAGCCCGCTGCCGAGGAACACGGAGGCAAAGAAGCGGTCTTCCAGCGCCCCTAAACGGTCGCGCACCACGGCGATGAACCACAGGAAGGCAATGCCGGCGAAGGGCAGCAGATTCAAAGAGAAGGAGATCGTTTTCAAATGACGGATAACGGCAGTCGCCGGCCCCAGCGGATTTGCGGGAATCGAAACCCAGATCAGGAGCAGGCTGGTACTGAATAGCAGAGCAAAGACGATGCCCGCGATGGCGGCGGCGCGGGGCGTCTTCATGCGCCGATCGCTTACGGCCGGTTCCTGGTTCGTCGAGGTCCAGCTTCGAAGGAGGGCATCCGGTGTGAGGTGCATTTCGAGCGCAAGCCTCGTATTGAATGGGATGCCATTCGAGCGCGATGGTTCTTTTTTAACGCCGATGTGCGGAGGCGTCCACGTGCCTGAATCATGAAGCGGTCCCCGCTTGCTTCTGCGCTATCCTATTGCGAATATTGGCCTAATGGGTTCCCCAAAGGCATTGAAGACGGACTTTAGGACGCGTATCCGATAGCGATAAAAATATTTTTACAAAATACTGGACAAGCAGGTCTTAAATTGCTACTATCAAATCAACACAGACAGCATCCCTGGCGGCGCGTCCCCTCCCGCCGCCACTCTCTGAGTGCAGGCCCCGAGTTACCCAACTCGGGGCCAAAACTTTTTTAGGCACCTTCCTGGCAGGCGAACCGCAAGCCCCACCTAAAACAGCCGGTCGTTTTTCTTCAACGAGCCGACCGATCCCACGTTGGCGATGGCGAATGAAAACGTCAAATTGGTTTCGTCGCGCACGCCTATGTTCCAACGGCGGTACTGGACGCTGAAACCGCAGCAATCGGTGTTATAAGTAACCTGCGTGGTGGTATATTCCAGGACTCCCTGCCGGTAATCGTAAACGGTATCGATGGCGGCGCTCCAGCCGCGCTTGTTGGCATCCCCATACCCGAGTCGCGCGCGGTATTGATTCGCCGGTGGGGTCAACGCGGTGTACTCGTATTCGGTGAGCGTCAGCAACGGGTCGAGGCGAGTCAGATTGTTGCCGGCGGATACGTAGTAGTGCTTCTTAAAGCGGTAGTCGAACGAAACACTGCTATCGATAATGGCGTGAAACATGGGATCGTAATCCGCCTGCCACTGAATTCCGAAGGCCGGCAGGGGACTGGCCCTGATCAACGAAATCAGCGGCGAATAGGTGCGCGGCCCGAGCAGGAACGAATAGGCCGAAAGGTCGGCTGTGGCCAGGAAAACATTAGCCATTCCGGGCAACACTGCGCCGCCGAAAGTGGGGTCGAAATAGTGCGACTGTTTCAACTCCCAGGTGAAGATCTCCTGCACCGAATCGCCGCGCTTGGCATAGATGCGATTGGTGAGCGAGATATCGACCTGGCTGGTGTTGGCCAGCAGGTCGGTTTCGTCGAAGCGGACAAAGCGGTTGAAATCTTCGCCGATGCCGGTGACGTACTTGTAGGTGGCGCGCGGCTCGATGACGTGTTTGAGCTTTTCGCCGAATATCGTCTTCTTGTTGAAGACGCGGCCCAGCGAGGGGAAGATCAGATCGAGGGAAAAATCGCGGGCACTACGCACCAGGCTGGTGTTCTGCACCTGGAAGAGCACCGGATACGGCTGCAACGGGTTGGGGGGCGCCGGCTCCTGCGACTGCCCGTAATAGGTCTCGTCGAAACCCACGCTGGGAACGAGGTCGAAACCTGCCCAGTGCAGTGCGGTGGTGACGTGGGGCGCGAGATCGAAACGCGGGGTGAACTGGCGCGTCTGATAATTCTCGATCAGGGTGTTGCCCTGCGGCCCGCCGAAATTCAGGTTCGAGTTGAAGATAGGCTCCGAGCGATAGAAGAGTCCGGCGGCCGAATAAAAGGAAAACCAGACGGGCAGGTTCTGCCAGATGCGGCGGTCGCGGCTGGAGAATTCAGCTTCGGGCAGCTTATGGATCAACACGGCATTAGCCACATTGTTGACGTTGCCCTTGGGTTCCATCAACGGAACTTCGGTGGTCTGGAAGTTTTCCATGCGGTCGATGACCGCATCGAATTCGAAACTGGACCAGGTCTTATAGAGGACCCCGCGGGAATGGATTTCCGAGCCTATGGCTTCGTTGAAGGAGTTCGACCAGTATTGGCGGAAGCCGAAGGAACTCACGTAGTTGACAAAGCCCAGCGCGTGCCACCCGTCGCCCAACTCGCTGCGGCCGGCAAAATAGATATTGATTCCGCTATACCGCTGGGGCGGAGTGGTGTTCGGGACGCCGCCGCGGTCCTGGACTCCGTAGAGGATGAAATCGTAATCGGTGGCGGCGTTGGGTTTACCGCGGAAATCCACGTGGTGAGCGAAGGCGTTGGTGTTGTAGTCGAAGAAGCGATAGGTAAGGTCGTAGCTGCGGTTAATGGCCCAAAAATAGCCCGTGCCGATCATAAAGCCGCGTTGGGAACGCGGCACGAGGTTAGGGAGTAAGATGCCGCTGTGGCGCGGCTGCTTTTCCAGCGAGTGATAAAAATAAGGCGTGTAGAAGATGGGAAAGTGCCGCAAAATGAACCAGCTTTTGTACGCCTTGGCGCGGTCGCCGGGAATGATGTCGAACTTGGGCCCGCGCATCTTCCACCACGGATTGGGCATTTTGCAGTTGGTGATCCACCCGTTATAGAGGATGTACTTTTCGCCCACACGCTCGGCCCAGCTACCTTCGAAATGGAACGGGCTGTTGCCGCTGAGGATGCCGCGCCGCACCACCACTTTGGGCATGGCTTCGCCGCGCACAACGTAGAACTTGCCTTTCTGGTCCTCGCGATTGTATTCGAGGTGGTCGCACCAGATCTGCTCGTTCTTTTCAAAACCGTGGAAATAGACGCTACCGTGGGCGGTCAGCTCCTCCGTGTCCTCGTCGTACTCGATATGATCGGCGCGCAGGAGCAGGCTGCGGTCCTCGATTTCGGCGTGACCATCCAGAATATAAACCGAGCCGTTCTTCTCCTGATGTTCCGCGGATTGACGCCATTCGCCCATAATCAGGGTTTTGGGGTCAGGCAGGGGAGGGCGGGTAGAGAAGCTGCTGGTCTGGGGCGGTTGTTCCTGGGCGGTCGCAGGCGAGGCGGTCTGAGCCACCTCCTGGGCGTGGGCGGCAGCGGGTAAAACCAGCAGTGCCAAGGCAGTAAGCGAAAAAACAAACGTATTCCTCGAAGATTTTACGTGACAAGCCGCCCTAGTTATGTTAAATATTTCTAGGGCGCAGTAGGGGAAAGGCCTCAATCGAAGAAAGTAACACATCGATATGACCCCCGACGCGCCTGGCTCTGGTTAAATTTCGACGAAAAAAATGACTTGCAGCTATTGCGGAACTCGCAGCGGGGAGGGCGAGCATCGCTGCCGGCGATGCGGGCGTAAACCCGACGATACCCTGACCGGTGAATTCAGCCTGGTTTCCACGGATGGAGCGCTGGCGGCGCAATTCCAGCCGGTGCTAGAACCGGCCGAGCCGGCGGAAAAGCCGGCGCCGCGGATTGTGGCCCGCAGCGGCGGCCATGGGCCATCTACGAGGCCCACCGGCGGCCTGGCGCGTGCCATACAGCCTTCGCTGTTTCAGGACAGGCCGAACACGAAGGTGGTTGCGATTGCCGATTACGCGCCACCCCCGGCGCGGCCCAAAGCGGCGCCGCGGAATCCGGCCAAGCCCTCTCAACGGCGGCCGAGGCCGGTGCCGGAGGAACAGGGCCAGCTTCCGTTCCTGCCGCCGCAGGCGGCCAAACCGCGGACGCTGAGCACTACGGTGGACTCCGTGATTTTCTGCGAAGCCCCGGTGGCGACCACGCTGCACCGCCTGGTGGCGGCGGCGCTCGACTGGGCGCTGGTGCTGATTGCGTACGGATTGTTCCTGGCGGTGTTTCACGCGCTGGGCGGCCAATTCGAACTGAACAGAACCAACGCCATGGTGTTCGGCGGCATGTTGCTGGTGACCGGTTTCGCCTATGGCATTACATGGACGATGGCCGGGTGCGAGACCGCGGGCATGCACTGGATGAAGCTGCGGCTGACCACCTTCGACGGTTTTGCGCCGGAGCCGCGGCAGCGCGTGCTGCGCTTCTTCGGCTCGTGCCTGAGCTCGTGCACGGTGCTGGGCCTGCTGTGGTCGCTGGCCGACGAAGAGAGCCTCACTTGGCAGGACCACATTTCGCGCACCTTCCCCACGCCGCTGGCGTTGGATCAACAGATTTTCCGGCGGGTGTAGGCAACCGCTCCCTCACGCTCGCCAATGCGCGAGAGCATGCCCTACCTTGACAACTCTTCTGCCATAATAAAAGATAAAAGTATCTTAATATCGGCAGGAGGAATTGGTGACAACAGTCAACCCGCAGCCGATTCTGGTAACGGGAGAGCAGGCATTTATCGATCGCACGATCGAGGCCCATATGGGGCGGCCGGGCGCATTGCTGGGCGTTCTGGAGCGCGTCCAGGAGCACCACCCGCATAAGTTTTTGCCGGCGGCCACGCTGCAGTATATCGCCGACCGCATGGATCTGCCCCTGGCGCAGATTTATAGCGTGGCGACGTTCTATGCGTTGTTCAACCTGGAACCGCAGGGGGACCACACCATCTGCATCTGCCGCGGCACGGCCTGCCACACGCGCGGCTCGCGCAATCTGCTGCAGCGGCTGCGGCTGGAGTTAGGCTTTCCGGAGCACAGCGAAGACGGCGCCGACAAGCTTTGCGTCACCACGCCCGACGGACGCTTTTCGCTGCGCACCGTGGCCTGTTTCGGACAATGCGCGCTGGCGCCGGTGGTAGAGGTCGATCACGCCATCCTCGGCCACGTCAACGAACAGGCGCTGCACCGCGAACTGGAAAACCTGGACGAGGGAAAAGCGTGATCCGCATTCAGGATATTGGAACTTTCAATGCCGCACGTGAGGCCGGTATGGCCAAGCTGCTGCCGCCGCGTCCGCGCATCGGCGTAGGCATGGGAACGTGCGGCGCTGGCAACGGCGCCGAGGGCGTGTATCACGGATTCGCCGAAGCCATCGGGCAGCAGGGCTGCGATGTGCGGCTGGCGCCGGTGGGCTGCTTTGGGTTCTGCGCGCAGGAGCCCCTGGTAAATGTCCGGCTGCCCGGCCAGCCGCTGGTGATTTTGCGGCGGGTCGCGACCAGCGACGTGGCCGGCATTCTGGATGCCGTGCGCGAAAACCGCATTCCCGAGAAGCTGGCGCTGTGCAAGATCGAAGAGTGGGACCACCTGACGGCGCACATCCAGTATGGCGCGGGCTATCCCAAAATTCCGCTGTGGAACGAAGTGCCTTTTTTCAAGCCGCAGAAAAAGATCGTGCTGCGCAACTGCGGCCTCATCAGCCCGGACGATATTGAAGAGTACATCGCGGTGGGCGGCTACCAGTCGCTTTACAAAGTGCTGATCGACGCCAATCCCGAGCTGGTGATCGAGCAGATCAAAGCCTCCAAGCTGCGCGGGCGCGGCGGCGCGGGATTCCTCACCGGCATCAAATGGGAATTCATGCGGCGCGCGGCGACGGGCCAGAAGTTTCTCATCTGCAATGCCGATGAGGGCGATCCGGGCGCGTACATGAACCGTAACGAGATCGAGAGCGATCCGCACGCGCTATTGGAAGGCATGATCATCGGCGGCTACGTGATGGAAGCTACCGAGGGCATTATCTATGTGCGCGCCGAGTACCCGCTGGCGGTGCACCGGCTGAACCGCGCGATCGAGCAGGCACGGCAATCGGGACTGCTGGGCGACAACGTGATGGGCCGTGGCTTCCGCTTCGATATCCGGCTGGTGGAGGGTGCGGGAGCGTTCGTTTGCGGCGAAGAGACGGCGCTGATTGCGTCGCTCGAAGGTTTCGCCGGCCGCCCACGGCCGCGGCCGCCGTTCCCGGCGCAGAAAGGGCTATACGGGCAGCCCACCAACATCAACAACGTGGAGACCTGGTACAACATAGCGCCCATCGTATCCAAGGGGCCGGCGTGGTTCAGCGAAACCGGCAGCGCCAAATCGGCCGGCACCAAGGTTTTCTCGCTGGTGGGCAAGGTGGCCAACACCGGCCTGGTGGAGATGCCGCTGGGCACGCCGCTGAAGACTTTCATTTACGACGTGGGCGAAGGCGGCTCCGACGGGCGGCCGGTAAAAGCGGTGCAGACCGGCGGGCCTTCGGGCGGCTGCATTCCGCAGGAGATGTTCGATACGCCGGTGGATTACGAAACGCTGGCGCAACTCGGCTCCATCATGGGGTCGGGCGGAATCGTGGTGATGGATGAAGACAATTGCATGGTGGACGTGGCGCGCTACTTCATCGAATTCACCCATTCTGAATCGTGCGGCAAGTGCATTCCGTGCCGCGTGGGGCTGGACCAGTCACTGCGTCTGCTGAACGCGTTCACGCGCGGCAAGGCGCCTGAAACGGCGCTGGAGCAGTTGGACGAGATGGGGCGCATGATTCGCGATATGTCGCTGTGCGGCCTGGGACAGTCCGCGCCCAATCCG
>Ga0335081_10015028_pt1 | contig 12528 bp, 16 predicted proteins | sample Lox_Sample_35_FD_206713 | JGI IMG/M metagenome (GOLD analysis project Ga0335081, IMG submission 206713) | Soil microbial communities from Loxahatchee National Wildlife Refuge, Florida, United States - Lox_Sample_3.5 | ecosystem: Environmental > Terrestrial > Soil > Wetlands | place: USA...
GTGTAATCTTTCGCGCCCCCACGGGCGCACCCCGGCGGGGGCTTGTCTGCGTCCCCATCGTCTAGAGGCCCAGGACATCGCCCTTTCACGGCGGTAACAGGGGTTCGAATCCCCTTGGGGACGCCATAAAATCAATATGTTAAGAGTCTTCGGATAAGAAATGTCCAATAAATGTCCAATAAAAATTCACGGAAATGGTGGACAGACTTGCCCAGCGGACTGTGAACGGGCGTTGAAAGTTGACCAGCGAGCGGCGTCCATCGAGACCAGGCTGCTTGCAGCGCAAACATTTGATCGAACCCGGAAGAAAGCGAATTCCGTCTGGTCATGATTCGACGCCGAATCTGTCCTTAGCCTGGTCAACTTTCGGTGCTCGTTAACACAGAAGGGCATCGCGAAGGTGATGACCGCGCCTCCGGCGCCGAGTCAGCAGCACTAGACTCTTAGCTCACCACTTCGCCGCCGTGGTTCGCGCTGCGGCGGCTCTTTCGTATCCGCGCGCATTGTGGAGCAGTGCTATGACTCTCATCGTTACCGTAAATGGACCGGAGACCATCTGGATGTGCGCTGATCGGCGCCTCTCGATGGCCGGACGTCGGCCTCGTGATGACGCCCGAAAGCTCATGATCTTGGAGACTCGGGACGGCACCGCGCTACTCGGGTACGCCGGGCTTGGTGCTACAGCACTCGGCACCGAGCCCGCAGATTGGATGAGCGCGGTGCTCCGAAATCGCAATCTGACGCTTGAGGAGTCTCTGAACGTCCTCGCGGGCGCGATGAGGCAGCAGTTCCCGAGACATATGATTCAGATGCCGGTCGCGGGAGGACCTGCGCACAACCTGCTCATACCGGCCATATTCGACGACGAGGTGAGGTTCTACTCAATCGACTTGGTCTTCGCGCCTGATCGGCGCCAGTACGGCTTTCGCTACACGCGGCACGTTGTCGACAAATCCATCAGGACCAACAGAGTGAGAACGCCACGGATCTCGGTTGGCGGATCAGGCGCTCTGCATTTGATGAAGCGGGGAAAGCGGTGGATGCGGGACCTGATCAGGCTGGTCCGGGCAGCTGACCAGCAGAAGGTTCCCCTGCAAACCGCGGCTGATCACCTCGCCGAGCTGAACTACAGCGTTCACCGGGCAGACCGGCTGGTCGGACCTCGCTGCATTGTGGCATGGCGCAACCGCAAGGCAGGCATACATAAGGGCGGCGGGGGCCATCAGTATTACAACGGCGCGGAGCGCGATCCAAACTCGCCCGCGTTGCCGACTATCGCGAATGGGATGGATGTAGCCGCGCTCGTTGGCGCGATGATGCCGCACTTGATGAAGAGCTTTGAACGCATGCGTGCGGGTGAGCCATTTGTCGGGCCGGACACGGATGAGCTGAACGCTGAGTTAGCCCGCCTACCTGAGCATCCCGACGAGCAACTCCGGTAGCTGCCCCAATGACTGGTGTCACCTTCCGGGCATCCTCGGGTCTCTACGGGCTACGCCTTCGAACGCCTCGCGGCGCAGCTCCTCTTGGTTTTTGAGTACCCAATCGCGACCGTCGGGGATCACGAGGTTGAAGTACTGAGTCAGCGTGCCGACGCGCTCGATGGTCACGATGCCGGCGCGCTCGGCGTCCTCCATGTCGTGCTGCAGCTGCGCCTTGGTGACGATGTCCTTAACGTCGTACACACCGCCGCCGTTGGCCAGATGCTGTAGCTCCTGCAGCGTTGTTCGGGAGTCGACGCGCTGTAGCATCGACAGCAGCGCGCGGCAGCGGCTCGGCGTCCGCTTGAAGGACTCCGGGGCGAACCTCGCGGGCACCTGAGGTGTCGCCTGAGGTTCTACTGCGGCCACTTGTGGGCTGCGGTTCCCCTGGTTTCGCTCGTTGCGGAGCGTGTAGGCGAGCCGCGCGAGGCCGGCGACAGCGATCAGGAGCAGCCACAGCAACAGCACGACCGCGTAGTGCGGTGCGTGTGAGTCGTCCAGCAACCAGTCACGCACGGGCTGCACCGCGGCCGCCACGAGGGTCAGCACCACTGGCAGGGCCAGCGTGTAGGTGACGGCCTTGACAATCAGCTCTTTGGTGACGCTGACGCGGACGTCGTGCCAAAAGTCTTTGCCCTGGGCCATGGGCGCTGAGTCTACCGGGCCAGCACATGACCGTCTTGCCCACCCGGTAGAGGATGGAGTCAGGCGTCATGGTTCGTCAGCGGCTAGAAGTCCTCACCGAAGCGTCGCTTTAGCATCGCGCGATGCATCTGGTTCAGTTCGTCGATCTCTTCTTGATATTCGCGCGGCGTGCTGGTCGCTTCGTTCCACTTGTGTTCGGGGTCGTACTTTGCGCGGATCGCTTGATGCTCCGCCCAGTAGACCTTGAACTCCTCCTCGTCGCTTGCCTTGGCGGCACGCATGGCCTTGCGGTGTTCATGCCGCGCCTTGAGCCAGCTGGTGGTCGACACGACCGCGAACACGCCGAGCGCGAGCCATACGAGCGGCGCCCACGACGGGTGAACAAGCTCGAAGAGCAAGGCCGCAACGATGAGAAGGAGGACATTTGTTACTAGTAAGGTGTTCACGGCTACCACTCCCCGCGTGGCTCTGGCGATGGCTCCTTGCGAACATGTGCGGGTCGCCTCCGACTCGCCGCGCCGAATCTCGACTTCCTACTTCCACCCGCCGAAATATTCGCCTCTCCCCGACGGTGTATCGCATGCCGCAGAGAAGTCCTGCGGCTTCCGTGTGCCCGCATTGAACCTTTCGCCGTCGCTCTTTGCGAAATCAGCCAGTGCAGCCCACTTCTCACTTCCCGACGCGATTCTGTCCACCTGCAGCACGAAGCCGGATGAGAAAGTCGGCGAGTTAAGTTCCAACTCGCAGTTTGTCCAGTCAAAACTGTCAAGGTTCTTGATGTATAGAAGCCCGCCGTAGTAACCGACGTGGATGTGGAGCTGAATGTCGGTCTTGGCAGGGGATGATTCGGAACCACTCGACAACTTGTCATGCTTAGTGACGATACTCAACATGACCGCTAACACGATAAATCCCACAATCATGAGAAAACACCCGGCTAGTCTTTCTGCTTTGCTGGCCGGCGGCGGACTAGGTCTCGCACCCTCGTCGCGGGGTGCACCACAGTGCGGACAGGTCGTCGCCTTATCGCTGATTTCTTTCTTGCACTCATCGCATGTGACTATTGCCATGCGGGACTCTCACGCGTAGAAACCTTCATTGCGATGATGGGCGCCGACGCGTGCGCGGTCGCCCGCGCGTGCGAGCCATAGGGTGCTGCAGCCGCCGCCGATGACCAGCACGAGCAGGCCCGACACGAGCGGGTTGTTGGTGGTTCGAGTAGCCGGCGCAGCACGCGCGCAGTTTACGCTCATGACTGGACGCCGATAGACTCCGACCACGCGACGTTCAAGGCACCGAACAAGACCAGTGCGCGCCACCGGAACGTCCGTGTCTAAGCATGTACCGCTCACTCCTGCTGTGCCGTGGCCACGAATGCCAGCGAGCGGTGATTCTCGCGGAGCGGAGGTTATGCGGTCAGTCGCGAATCGGTCATAAAGCGGTTCCACCGGTCCAAGCGATCACTACGCTAACCCGCCGCCGCCACAGACGCCGACGCCTCGATTCGCATCGTCACCCGTCTCGAATGTAACCCGCATTCCCGAGACTCCAGCTGCTCCCACCACCAGCGTCCCGCACGACACTCTTCGCCGGCGACGACCGCACGAGTGCAGGGCACGCAGCCAATGCTCGGAAATTGGCGATCGTGCAGCGCGTTGTACGGGACGTGGTGCGAGCGGATGTATTGCCAAACTTCAGCTTCGCTCCACTCGAGCAACGGGCTGATCTTGTAGAGTCCGTACTCGGCATCCCACTCCTCACTCGGCGTGCGCGCACGCCCCGCGGACTGCTCGCGCCGCACACCCGTGACCAGGCGGGAAAGCCTGCGATCGCGCGCTTGAACGGCTCGACCTTGCGCACGCGACAGCAGGTGAGGCGTGCTTCGAGACTTCCGTAGAAGCCATTGGTGCCCTGCTCGGACGGCAGCCGTTCGAGCGCCTGCGCGTCGGGATACACCACCCGGAGCCTGCGCTGGTAACGGCGCTCCAGCGTTGCGAGAAGCTGATGCGTCTCCTCGTGCAGCCGTCCCGTGTCATTCGTGAACACATCGATCTCGGGCAGGTGCGACCAGATGAGGTCGGTCGGCACCATCGCCTCTGCGACTAAGCTATTTGAATAGACGAGACGACCGTGCCGGCCGAGCGCCTCGGTCAGCTGCGAGAGGGCCGCCGCAACCCGCTCTTCCAGATCGGTGGTAAGCCACTTTTCCATAGCTGGCCGACTATAGCCAGGGGCTAGTCCGGCACAGAACGAAGGATTGCTTCTGACGGGCTGTGCGGCGTTATGGAACGTCAGTGCTAGTCCAAACCACTTCTAAAGCGATTGAGCTAAGTTGCGATCCCGCGAATCTGCTTGATGCGCCTGATGGCCGCGGCGGCCCTGGCGTCTTCCTCCACGATCCGCGGCAGGGCGGCCGCGGCGGTGCCTTCTGCGCGCATGATTTCGAGCGCGCGTGCGGTGGCCTCGTAGTAGTCGGCCCAAAGCCGCCGCTCTTCGGCGGCCTCGCCGGGAGTGATGACCTCACGCATGCACTGTCTCTCCGCGTGCGTTGTGGCGGGCACGCAGCTCGGCCGACATCTGCTCGAGGCTAAGTCCGCGCGCCCGCAGCAGCACCAGCACGTGATAGAGGAGATCAAGCGACCTCATCGATCACCTGCGCTTCGCTTCCGCCGGCTCCTGCGAGCGCGGCTTCGAGCCCTTCCTCACCGACTTTTTGCGCGATGCGCATCTACCCCTTCGAGAGGAGCTTTGCGGTATAGCTACCGTCGGGCCGCGTCGCGATGCGCTCGTCGATCACCGTCTCGAGCGTCTGGAGAAAGCCCACCGGTTTTTCCCCTCATTCCGAGCACCGTCACGGTTACCTCGTCCTCGATTCTCAGCGACTCGCCATCTCTTCTCGTCAAGACCAACACGAGGCCCCCGGTTCTTTTGACTTGTGTTCCAACAGGAGCTTCCGCAAGCTCGGGTCACCTAATCCGAGTGCTTCCCATTCAATTGCCCAATGGGCTTCAGTACGGCTCTGAAGACCAGGGAGGACTCGACACTGGGGGTATAGCTAGGCCGTCTTCGAGCCTGGATGGCCTGCTCGAACGCCGCGCCGAGCTCAAGGAGTTGCGGCTCACTCCAGGCTTTGCCGATGAAGCTGAGGCCAACGGGCAGGCCGTTGATGAACCCCATTGGAACGGTTAGATGAGGGTAGCCAGCGATTGCGGGCAAGCTTGCCGCATCTCCGCTTTCGTGACGACCAGTAACAAGATCCAATCTGTAAGGGGGGCCAAAGGTCGGTGCGATCAGGGCATCGAGGCTGTTGCGATCCACAAGGGCATCGATGCCGTTGTCTGCGAGGTCTCGGTGCAGTGATTCGCGTGCCGCCAAATACGAGGGGTCCGTGATTCCCCCAGTTGACTGTGCTTCCTCAAAGCCTTCTTGGCCGAATAGCATCATCTCTCGAGCGGAGTTACGGTTGAACTGAATTACGTCCGCAAGCGTCCGCGTGAGCACCGACTTTGATGTTGTCGCCAGATATTGGTTGATGGCATCCTTGAACTCGGTTCTCAGGAGGATCATCTCCCGAGGCCACATCGATTCCGGAGGTTTGAAGTCTGGCAGTTCAACTATCTGAACGCCGCGCTGGCGCATGGCTTCCAAGCTTTGCTCAAAAAGGAGATCTACCGCAGCTGAGAAGCCGGTTGCGTAACGCAAGACACCGAGCCGCTTCCCATTTAGCGAAGGGTGAGCGACAGACTGGCGATAGTCGACCTTGTGAAGGTCAGCGAGTTGCGTCATCGGGTCTTGACTGTCCGATCCTGCGATCACGGTCAACAGAATCGCTACGTCGGTGACGCTCCGTCCCAAGGGTCCGGGCGTGTCCTGGGAGCGAGAAATTGGAATGACCGAGGTTCGAGAGACTAGCCCAACAGTCGGTTTCAGGCCGACTATGTCGTTGTAGGAAGCCGGACAAGTAATTGAGCCATTCGTCTCGGTTCCGACGCCCACTGTCGCGAGGCTGGCGGCAACCGCTACTGCTGTGCCAGAGGAAGACCCGCACGGGCTTCGATCAAGTGCATAGGGGTTTTTCACAATGCCGCCTACCGCCGACCACGCGTCAATTGGTCGGGAGGAGCGGATCAGTCCCCACTCGGCAAGGTTGTTCTTGCCTAGGATGATCCCGCCGGCGTCCTTTATACGGCGGACGACGGCTGCATCTCTATGTGTAGCGTTCGCAAGCAGGGCCAATGACCCCGCGGTCGTAGCGGTCGAATCGTTTGACTCGATGTTGTCCTTGAGAAGTATCGGAATGCCATGCAAGGGACCCCGCAGGTGGCCGTTCCTACGCTCCGCGTCAAGTCGGCGGGCGTCGGAAATGGCATTCGCATTCAGTGCCAAAACTGCATGCAGTTGCGGCCCAGCGCGGTCGATCCGGAAGATTCTCTTAAGATAGCTGCGGACGAGGGTCTCCGAACTCACTCGCCCCGCTTCTAAGTCGGCCTGGATCTCCCTTATCCCCTTCTCTTCTACGTCATAGCCCCTATCTGGGACCGCAACGCGCGCAGGCGCCGACGGTAGAGCGAATAAGATTGCAACAACCAGCCGAATTAAAAGGCAAGTTCTCATCCCATTGTAGCCTTTCATGGTGTTTGGCCCCTGCGACAAGACTCGATGGATAGTTGCCACAACCGCAGGCACTCGCGGGCCAATGCTGTTGTCGAATCGACCAGGTCAGTGCGACTTGGAATAAGCAAGGGCAACTCGGTGCATGCGAGCACAACTGGCGAGGCCCCGCGCCGCTGGAGAGCAGCCGCAATGCCCTCTACTGCGACGACGTCTTTGGCCATGATCTGCCCACCCTTAACGCGACGAATCACCTCCATCACTTTGGATTGACACGACTCGTCCGGCGCGATGCAGTCTATGCCCGAATCCCCCAAACGCTTCTGATAGATACCCGCCCGAACGGTGGCAGTAGTCCCCAGCAGTCCGACGGGAGCCTCCAGTCGCCCCTGGGCGCAGATCGCGGCGCGCACGGCATCCACTATGTGAAGCAGAGGAACGGAGGCCTGTTGTTGCAACTGGTCGAACCAATAATGAGCGGTGTTACATGGAATGGCGACGAATGCAGCCCCGCACTGCTCCAGAATCCGCAGCGCCCGGAGCATTGCCGGCAAGGGACTTGGACCACGCTCCAAAATGGCTTGAGCACGATCCGGAATATCGGAGAAAGAACAAGTCACACTTCGAATGTGATCCTGGTCGGTTGTTGCCGGATTCAAGCGTGCGAGTTTCCCGAGGAAGTCGGCTGTGGCGGCCGGCCCCATCCCACCGAGGACCCCCAATAGGTGTCCTTCCCTATGGCAAGGGGGGGCTTCGGAGGCCATTGAGGTAATGCTCAATAGAGTGCTTAGCCGCTGGATGGTGCTAGCTGGCTTTTATTAATCCACAATACACATGATGTGCATAATGGATATATGTGTAAAGAAGCGCAGATATCCATAAAGACAGCCACAATGGCGATACCATATGTGTCCAAAGTGCTTCATTTATAATAACATGGCCATAATGTGAGTTGGAAAGAGACCTGTCCACTCTAGCGATTAGGCGAACCCCGATGAGCTCTGTCTTGCACCGCAACCTCAGGGAGTCGTTGCCAGTTGCCGTACGGGGCGCGGGCATCTACCTATTTGACCGCGCAGGGAAGAAATACCTTGATGCGTCCGGTGGTGCGGCTGTCTCGAGCCTGGGACACGGGCACCCAGGAGTCGCAGCAGCGGTGCACCGTCAGATGCAAGCCCTGGAGTTTGCTCATACGTCCTTCTTCTCCAGCCAGCCGGCAGAGGAGTTGGCTGCACGTCTCATCGCCCTGGCGCCTCAGGGATTTGGGCGCGGCCGAGTGGCATTTTTCAGTGGCGGATCTGAGGCGGTGGAAGGGGCGATCAAACTCGCGCGGCAGTTTCATGTTGAGGCCGGCCAGAGTCAACGCACCCGCTTCATTGCGCGGCGAATGAGCTACCACGGAAACACGCTGGGGGCTCTGGCTCTGAGCGGGCATCCTGGCAGGCGGGCGGTGTATGAGCCCATGTTAATGCCGGCGGCTTTTGTCTCCCCGTGCCACCCCTATCGATATCAGGGGACGAATGAGAGTGCGGACGCTTACGCCGATCGGCTCGCCGGAGAATTGGACCAGGAGATCGAAGTCCTAGGACCTGAGACTGTTGCCGCCTTCATCGTGGAGCCAGTGGTGGGCGCGACGCTTGGCGCAGTCACGCCGGTCGGGAGGTATTTGGCTCGAGTTCGGGAAATCTGCAACAGGCACGGAGTCTTACTGATAGCCGACGAGATCATGTGCGGAATGGGCCGTTGCGGCGATTTCTTTGTCAGCGAACAGGAGGCGATCGTTCCTGATCTGATAACCGTGGCAAAGGGCCTCGGGGGTGGCTACCAGCCGATTGCGGGCGTCCTGGTCCAGGAGAGAGTAGCGGAGGCTATAGCGCGGGGTTCAGGACAGTTAGCGCACGGGCATACCTACATGGCCCACCCGGTGGCGTGCGCTGCTGCGCTGGCGGTGATCGACTACATACGCGGCAACGATCTGCTCGCAAACGTCAAGAGACAGGGTCAGCTACTCGAACAGCGCTTGCGCGATGCCTTTGGGAGTCAGCGGTTTGTCGGGGACATTCGCGGAAGAGGGTTGCTGTGGGCGCTGGAGTTGGTGCGGGATCGGCAGACGAAGGAACCGTTTCCGCAAGAATGTCAGCTAGCCGGTCACATCAAATCGAGAGCGTTGGAGTACGGGCTGGTCTGCTACCCATCATCTGGGACGGTCGACGGCAGATTGGGCGATCACGTGCTTCTCGCACCGCCGTTTACGATCGACGAGGCGCAAATTGATGAATTGATCGCGAAGCTCTCCTCGACTCTGGGCGTGGAGGTTAACGCGGCCAGCAGGAGCGGACGATGGGACGAAAGACGATAGTAACCTGTGCGGTTACCGGCAACATCACGACCCGTGCCCAGCACCCGAGATTGCCGATAACTCCTGCGGAAATTGCCGAGGCTGCAGTGCAGGCAAATGTAGCTGGCGCGGCGATCATTCATCTGCACGCGAGAGACCCCGAGAGTGGCCGCGGCAGCAGGGATGTGCATTTGTTCAAGGAGATCGTCGAACGAATCCGCGGCGCAGGTTGTGACGCCATTCTGAACTTCTCGACGGGTGAGGGCGGTCGATTTATCCCTCGAGAGGATGATCCAAGCGTTGCCGCGGACGGAACCACGCTGACGGTCCCTGAGCGACGGGTGGCTCATGTTGAGGCTTTGCGACCGGAGATTTGCAGCCTTGATTTGAACACCATGTATTCAGGCAGCGCAGTCGTCATCAACACGCCACGAAATGTCTCCATAATGGCGCAGCGCATATACGCCGCAGGCGTGCTCCCGGAGTTGGAAGTGTTCGGCGCTGGAGACGTCCAGCTGGCGCAGCATCTGCTCGATACGGGGGTCCTGCGCTCTCCGGCGCTGTTCCAATTTGTCCTCGGGGTGCGCTTTGGCGCGCCAGCCGACCCGAGCACGCTGTTCTATCTGACTTCGCAGTTGCCTCAAGGGGCATTGTGGACAGCGTTTGGCATCGGCAAGCACGGATTTCCTATGTTGGCACTAGCCTGGATACTAGGTGGTCACGTGCGCGTTGGGTTTGAGGATAACGTGCATATCCGCAAAGGGGTCTTGGCCCGTGACAATGCTGAACTGGTTTCAAAGGCGGTCACAATAGTTGAGAACCTAGGCGGAGAAGTCGCAACGCCGGCGGAGGCCCGAACCCTGCTGGGGCTCCCTACCACGCGAGTGACCGGACAATGATCTATTCGTTGGACGATAAGAAAGTCGAAGCATCTGGCGAGCGCTACTTCGTCGCTCCTAGCGCACAGGTTATCGGGATGGTGCGCTTCGGGGTTTGGGCGAGCGTCTGGTTCAACTGTGTAATAAGAGGAGACAATGACTGGATCATCCTGGGCGACGGTTCCAACGTGCAGGATGGGACTATCATTCACTGTGACGGCGGTATGCCAGTGGAGCTAGCTCCCGGTGTATCGATCGGACATGGGGCGCTACTGCACAGCTGCAGAATCGGTGCGCGCACGCTGATCGCAAATCGAGCGGTCGTGCTGGATGGCGTGACGATCGGTGAGGATTGTATCGTCGCTGCAGGTGCCCTTGTACCACCGGGAAAATCCATTCCTTCCGGGTCGGTCGCAATGGGTTCACCCGCAAAGGTGATAAGGGAGACTACTCCCCAGGAACGCCTTCTGATTGGGCAAACGTCAAAACACTATCAGAACCGCGGAAGATGGTATTTGAACTCGCTTAGGGCAGACTCGCGCAGCTTCGCAGCTCATCCAGCTTAAGCGCGCGCTGTGTTCTTGGCCATTGAACGACCGGCTTGAACGGTCTGAGAACTCGCTGGAAGCTTGCGAAGTGAATCGATATGCCGCGACATGATCTCGATGATGTTTTCCGGTGGCAACTCGCTTGGTTCCATGATGATTTGATCTGCGAGCCCATCAATCATCGCGAGGATTCCGCATGCTTCAAGTCGAGCATTTAGATGCTGCGGCAGATCGCCACCTTCCATCAGCGCAGTTATGACATCCGCAAAAACATGCCAATGCCATGCGTTGCGCTTCTGCTGTGCTTTCATGAGGCGAGCGTTTCCAATTGCTTGTCCGTTGAACGTAGCGAGCAGCCTGTAGCGGTCGATAGCCTCTGGATCAGTCGGCAACAGTGACACGGCCATGGCTCGCAACTTCTCGACGCCGTTGTGGCGAATGGCTGCAGCGCGCGCGCGCTCGAAGGAACGATCAAACAATAGATTCTTTGCGCAGAGCAGGAGTTCGTCTTTATCAGCGAAGTAATGTCTCAAGATTCCTGTCGAATATCCCATCTCTCGCGCAATCTCTGCGAGGCTCGCCCGTGCGATGCCGAGACGCAGGATGACTTGACATGCGGCTTCCGCAATTTCTGCTCGCTTCGCCTCGTGGTCCCCCTTTGCTCTGCCGCGCGGCATACTCGCCCATCTAGCAAATTCTATGATTTTAGCAGTTTGAAGGCAGCACGCGATGACGTCAAGATCGGACGGAGTGAGAAGCAGGCCCTTTTGCGGGCTTGATCCTTCTGAATCAACCTATCTCCCGCCGCCTAGTTAAACATTATGAGCCAGATTAAAAGTAAGCCGGAGTGCCAGAAAGAAGTCATGGTGTCAGCTCCGATGTCCGAACCGACTTTGCCCACTACTGGCGACCGGAAGACGAGTCGGCGGCGTTTTATGCTGGCTGCCGCGTTGACGACATGCCTTGAGGGCTCTTTCGCAGACGCAAAAGAAGCGGACGCGGGTAGCGGGTCGTCCTGGGTGCCGAACGAGACGACCCTGGGGGACTTGGGATCCGTGATGACGGTCGGAAGCTTGCCCGGGATTCAGATTGCCTGTGTAGAGGACTGCAGGGTAATTTGGGCTCGCAGTATGGGCATGAGCGACGTCAAAGAGGGACTGCGGACAACTGACCGTTCGTTGTTCGAGGCGGCGTCCATGAGCAAGCCCGTATTTGCGTACGTCGTGCTGCGCCTCGCGGATGAGCGGGTGATAGACATCGATCGGCCGCTGGTGGAGTACTGGTGCCCGGACTACTTCCCGCGCAGTAACCGCCTTGATCGCATCACGGCACGCGACGTGCTCCGCCACTCGAGCGGCCTGCCAAACTGGGGGGGAGAGGCGCTCGCGAGCCTCGTCCCGCAGTTTGAGCCGGGAACCGCGTTCCGCTACTCAGGAGAGGCCTACTTCTGGCTGCAGCAGGTGGTGGAACACGTGACTGGCCGTGGGTTGGAAACAATCATGCAGGCCAAGTTGTTTCGTCCTCTGGGGCTGCAGCAGACGACCTACACGCTTACGAGACGCAACCTGGGAGCGTTCGCCCACGGGTATGAGCACGGAGTTACCGCCCCGCAACACCGGAGGGTCACCCTTGATCGGGTTGAGCCGATCGCGGCACGAATGAACGTACCCATAGAGGAATGGTCACAGGCGGATTTTGTAAGAGCGCTTCAGGAAACGGATCCGGACGACCAGCACACCACCCGCACTCTCTTTGTCAATGCGGCGGCATCGCTCCTGACGACGGCAGCCGAGTATGCGAAGTTTACGACTCTGTTGATGGAGGGTCGCAAACGGGAGGACTGGGAGATCCAGGAGAAAACGAGAGCAGAGATGCTATCCGAGCAGATTCGAATTACGTCCAGCGACCGGTATGTTTGGGGGCTGGGATGGAGTCTCGAGCGCAGTGCGGCTGGACTCTTGTTTGCACATGGAGGGAATAACGATAACCGCTTCAAGTCTTTCGTTGTGGGCCACCCCAAGCAGGGA
>Ga0335081_10015030_pt1 | contig 12526 bp, 15 predicted proteins | sample Lox_Sample_35_FD_206713 | JGI IMG/M metagenome (GOLD analysis project Ga0335081, IMG submission 206713) | Soil microbial communities from Loxahatchee National Wildlife Refuge, Florida, United States - Lox_Sample_3.5 | ecosystem: Environmental > Terrestrial > Soil > Wetlands | place: USA...
ACGCCTTCGGGATAGATCCCCAGCGGGCCATCGACAGCGTCGTTCGGGCGGTCGGAAGGATCGTGGTCTGGGTCGACGCGGAGGCCGAGGTGAGCACGCAGATGATCAGGAGCTTGTCGAGCGGCGATCCGAGGACACCGTGGCCGAGCGGGCTGAGGACGTCGTTCGAGTTGTTGATGAGGAACTGCGGGCCGTGGAACGCCTGGGCCGCAGCGGTCACCAGGACGTAGATCGCGAGCAGGATCAGGGTCGAGATGACGGCTGCCTTGCCCGGTCCGCGGTGGCGGTCGCGCGACTCCTCGTTGACCGCGACGCCCGAGTCCCATCCCCAGTAGATGAAGATGCCGAGCAGCACCCCATCGATCAGCGCTCCCCAGCTCAGGTCGAACGGGTTGAACCACGAGGCGGACACGTGCATCGAGCCGGCCGGGTGGCCCGAGTACACCTTGACCAGCGAGACAACCGTGAACAGCACGAGCGTGAAGATCTCGATGCCGAGCAGGACCGTCTGGATCTCGGCCGACAGCTCGATGCCGCGGTAACAGATCCAGGTCATGATCGCGATCCAGGCGATCGCGCCCAGGATGATCGCCCAGTTGTGCGGATGGCCGTTCCAGAGCTGGAAGGTGTACTGGCTGGCGATCGCGGCCAGCGAGGCCATCACGATGATGTCGGCTAGGAAGATCGCCCAGCCGTTGACCCACCCGATCTGCGGTCCAAAGGCCCGCGTGGTCCACGCGAACGTCGTGCCGGCGTCGGGGTCGGCGAGATTGAGGAAGCGGTAGCCGACCGAGACGAACAGGATCGGGATGAACGAGACGATGAGCACGGCCGGCGCGTGCAGGCCGACGCCGGCGACGGCGACGATGAAGCCGAGCGTCGCCGCCAGGCTGTAGGCCGGCGCGGTCGAGGCGATCGCGATGACCAGGTTCGAGATATAGCCGATCGCGTCCGGCTTGAGACCCTTGGCGCCGGGGGCCGTGGGGTCGAAGGCGCCGGCGGGTTGTTCGGTTTGAGTAGCTGTGGTGTCCAAAGCGACGCGAACGGTAACGCGGCGATAACCCGAGTGGCAGGCCGAAGGTGGTGAGAAACTACCACCGTCTTTGGACGTTATGTCCAATGCCGCCGCGAATACGGTTCATAGCGAATGGCTAAGGGACAGCTGTCGGTGGCCGTGCTCGGCGCGGCGGGGACGATCGCGCCGGCGATCGTCCACGACCTCGCCGTCTCGGACGAGGTCGCGCGGATGGTGCTGCTCGACCTCGACGCCGACAAGGCCGCCACCGTGGCGAGCGAGCACGGTGGCGGGAAGGCGACCGCGACCAGAGCCGACGCCCGGGATGTCGACGCGCTCGCCAACGCGCTCGACAACGCCAAAGCTGACGTCCTCCTCAACACGGCCTCGTACCGGATCAACCTCGACGCGATGCGCGCCTCGCTCAAGGGCGGATGCCACTACGTCGATCTCGGGGGCCTCTACCACGTGACCCTCGAACAGCTGAAGCTGAGCGACGAGTTCGAGAAGGCCAACAGGCTGGCCGTGCTCGGGATCGGCTCGAGCCCCGGCAAGACCAACCTGATGGCGGCGGAGGCGGTCACACGGTTCGAAGACGCAGGGGCCGAGGGGATCGACTCGGTCGACGTGTTCGCCGCCGGCCGCGACCCCGCCGCGCCAGACGACGGCCGGCTCCGACCGCCGTACGCGATCCAGACGCTTCTCGACGAGCTGACCCTCCAACCGGTCGTCCTCAAACACGGACAACCCGAAGAGATCGAGCCGCTCGCTCCCGGAGGAACCGTCGACTACGGCGATCCGATCGGCGAGGGTGAGACGATCTACACGCTCCACTCCGAGCTGGCCACGTTCGGGCAGAGCTTCGGCTGCCAGAGCGCGAGCTTCCGACTGTCGCTGGCGCCAGCGCTGCTCGAGCGACTGAACCAACTGGCGACTGCAACGCCAGACGAGATCCAGGCGGCGGCGAAAGAAGCCGCCTCCCCGTCCAACGAGACCGTGTCCGTCCACCTCGTCGTAAGCCGAGCGGCGGATGGCGAGATCATCACCGCCCGCGCGATCACACGGCCCCACTTCGGGCTCGGCGGGTCGGTCGTGTCGACCGCGGCGCCGGCCGCGGCCTGCGTCCGACTGTTCGCGCGCGACGCGCTCACCGCGACCGGCGCCCACCCACCCGAGCGCTGCATCGATCCCGCCGAGATGTTCGCCGAGCTCGAGACGCGCGGCTGCACGTTCAGCTTCAGCGCGACGAGTTGACCGCCGCGTCACGCTCCTGATCGCGGAGCCACGCGACCGTCTCCGCGAGGCCGTCACGCAGATCGACGCGCGCCTCCCAGCCAAGCAGCCGGCGGGCCTTCTCGACGGACGGCCAGCGCCGCTGCACATCGACGTCGAAGCTCGGCAGGTGCCGCAGCTCGAACTCGGCCGGGTCGTTGCCGCACGCCTCCCAGATCAGCCGCGCGAGCTCCTTGACCGTCATCTCCTCGGAGGCGGAGATGTTGAAGTCCTCGTTCTCGCCGGCGTCCGAGGCCATAGCGGTGACGATCCCGTCGGCGATGTCGTCCACGTGGGTGATCGTGCGCGTCTGCTCCCCCGACCCGAAGATCTCGAGCGGGCGCCGACCGGTGAGCGCCTTGTGGATCAGGTCGGGGACGGCATGGGCGATTCCGGGCTCGTCGACGTCGGGCAGCTCCCCAGGGCCGTAGGCGTTGAACGGCCGGCAGATCGTGTAGCGCAGGCCGTGCTCGTCGTTCGCGGCGCGGGTGTAGACCTCGCCGGCGAGCTTCGAGAACCCGTACGCCGAGCGGGGGGCGAGGCACGCGTCGAGGTGTCCCTCGGTCGTCGGGAACTCGGTCGCGCGTTCGAACACCATCGAGGACGAGACGTACACGAATCGCTCGACGTCGAGGTCGACGGCCGCGTGGACGATGGCTCCGGTGAGTGCGTTGTTGACCTCGAACAGCGTGAACGGCAGCTTGTGGAAGTTCGCGATCCCGCCGACGATCGCCGCGAGGTGGATCACGTGCGAGCAGCCGTCAACGGCGGCGTGCGCCTCGGAAGCCTCGCGCAGGTCGGCGGTGTGAATCTCGCACCCCTCGCGCATCCACAGCGGCGGCCGGCGGTGGTCAGCGACGGTTACTTCCCACCGGCTGTCGGACAGAAGGCGCCTGACCACGGCCGAGCCGATCGTTCCGGCGCCGCCGGTGACGAGCACGCGGCTCATCCGGGGTGCGCGTCGGCGGCGGCGGGGGCCAGCATGGCCGAGGACTCGGCGGCGTACAGGAACACCTGCCCAGTCCCGAACGCGTTCCACGGATCGACGAGCAGGCAGTCCGCGGAGGCTCGATCGACGATCCCGGCGAGCACCGCGGGTCCCTCGAAGGCCGAATGGTTGGTGGCCACGATCACGACATCGGCATCCTCGGTCGCCTGCTCGAGCGGCTGGGTCGGCGACGGGGCGTGCGGGTCGCAGACGGCGACGTCGGCGAGCTCGCGCTCGAGCAGCCGGATCAGCTTGGGGGAGAGCGAGTCGCGCTCATCGTCGGTATCGCGCTTGAAGGTCAAGCCGAGCACCGCCACCTTCCGTGAAGCGAGCGTTCCGATCCGGCGCTTGACCCCTTCGACCAGGAACAGCGGCACGGACTCGTTGACGCGCGAGACCGCGAGCAGCATGCCGGGCGCGGCCGAGCGCTCCTCCGAGAACGCGAAGTCCTTGCGCAGACACGTCCCGGCGGTCATGCCCGGCCGCGCGATCCCGCCTCGCGGATAGTCACGGTTGATCAGGTCGATCACGTCGAACACGTTCGCGCCGTAGCGCTCGCAGTCCATCATGAGCAGGTTCGGCAGCGCGAACGTCGTGTAGCGGAGGATGTTCGTCCAGATCTTTGCGAGCTCGGCCTGGACCGGCGTGGTCCTGACGATCGGGACGCCGAACACCGAGAACGTGCTCGCCGCGCGCTCGGTCGAGGCCTCGCCGACGCCGCCGATGATGCACGGCAGCGTCGAGATCTCCTCGACGAACCGCCCGGCGGCGATCCGCTCGGGCGCGTGCGCCACGAACAGGTCCTCGCCGATGCGCAGCCCGCGCCGCTTCTCCAGGTAGCCGGCGACGAACTCGGTCGTGCCGGGCGCGATCGTCGAGCGCAGGATCAGAGCGTGGCCGGGGCGGAGCATCGGCAGCAGGTCGTCGACCGCCGCCCGCACCTGGCGCAGGTCGCTCTCGATATGCGAGAACGACGGGGTCCCGATCGTGATCACGATGTCGTCGGCCCGGGCGGCGTCGACGGCGCGCGCGGCGAGCTCGAGGCGGCCGCTCGCGATCACGCGGTCGAGCATTTCCTGGGTGCCGCACTCGCCCCACGGCATCCGGCCCGCGCGGAGCGACGCAAGCACCGACTGGTCGTGGTCGACGCCGAGCACGCGCACCCCGCGGTCCGCGAAGGACAGCGCGAGCGGCAGGCCCACGCGCCCTAGACCGATCACCGAGACAGACCGCGAGTCGCTCACTAACAGACCTCAGGCGAGGGCGTCGCCGTCGTGCGCGTCGGCCGCGGTCGCCGCCGACACGGTCACACTGCGCAGGGGAGTCAGGCCGGGCTCGGCCGGATGTCCGCGCACCTCGCCCGCGAATGCGATCCGGTTGAGCCGGGCGATCTCGCGCTCGCCCTCGACCCGCGCGGGATTGTCGGCCTCCAGGCCCCGGATCAGCGCCCGGATCCGCTCGCGCAGCTGCAGCGCGAAGTGCGGCGTCGATGCGCCCATCAGCTGACGGACGTCCTCGACCGTCACTTCGCGTCCCGGGCGCAACCGATCTGGATGCTCGGCCTGGCTCATTTCTGCGGCTCCACCTCGAGAAGGCTATCGATCTCGGCCTGGACAGCGACCGAGATGGTGCTCGGGTCGCCGATCACCCAGCCGTGGTTGTAGACCGCCGCAGTCGGACCCTCGGCCGTGTAACCGGGGGTGGCGTAGTTCAGGAAGAAGTTGAGCACCGGCTGCGCGAGCGTGTTCGGGTCGTCGGTCAGCAGCTGCGGCCCGTAGCTGCCGCTCGCCGACAGCGCCGCCGAGGCGGCGGCGTCGAGCGTGTTGTTGGCGTTGATCAGCGTGTAGCCGTGACCCGGGCTGCGCATCGCCCACCCGAAGCTCCCCGGGACGTGAGCGCAGGGCTGGTTGGCGGGACACGGCGGGTCGCGATAGGTCGCGAACGCCACGGAGTTCGCGGCCGGGTCGTCCGCTCCCACGCGGTTGACCGTGCCGTACTTGCGGAGCTGGGCCAGGATCGTGTCGGGGATCACGCTCGGCGGACCGAGGACGTAGATGTGGGGCATCTGGTCGGACTGGAGGGCCGTCGCGGTGGCCGCCGGGATTCCGGTGGCGGTCACGAACAGGATCGGGTTCCCGCTCTCGGCGGCCCACCCGGCTGCCGGCATCGCGTAAGCGGGGTTGTCGCCGGAGGCGATCACGACGTCCGTGCTCGGCTTGCCGGCCGCGGCGCTCGCGAACTTGTCGATCGACGCGGCCAGCGCATACGGCCCGTTCCCCGAGATCGCTGCGCCGCGGTACCCCCTGACCGCGGGAACGTCGCCGATTCGGATCACCTGGGCACCGGCGGCCGCACCCGAGCCGGTCGGCGCGAGCAGGCCGAGCGCGTTCGAGGTGGCGCCCGGCAGCGACCCGCTCCCCGACAGCAGGAGCGGCGCCCGGATCGGCGGCGCCATCAGGACGGAGGCGGCGAGTGCGGCCTGCCAGTCGTCTGCCGGAGCGAGCGCTACCGCGGTGGGGTGCGTGCCCTGGCCGGCCGATGGGAACACCGCGAGGGCGACGCCGGCGGCGTTCGCGATCGAGTCGGCGCCGGACACGCGCGTCGTGTTCTTGGTGGCGAGCACGGGGAACCCGAGTCCGGCGGCCGGCGCCGCCGCGCTCGCCGAGGTGCTCGTCGTCCTGATGATCAGCCGCGTGGCGCCGCCGCCGCAGCCCGCGACGGTCAACAGGCACGCGGCGAGGGCCGCGATCAGCAAAGGCCGTCGCATGGCGCCGGACGTTAGCGGGGAGGGAGGCCAATCGCCGCACTTTGCGGTGCGGCGCCCAATATCCGCATTTTGCGCAAAAAGGACCGGGTCCCCGGGCGGCGAAAGTTTGTCTTGGTCCGTCAATGGATATATTGCCGCGACGCCGAATCCGCGGGCCACGACATCCGCGGAGCGGGGGACCCAGTTCGTTGGGGCGAGTCCCGCGGTGAATCCGCGGGAGGCGCAGGCTCTTTTAGCGCCAGCCCGTCAGCTAACCCCGCAGGCCCACGAAAGAGACTTTTGCGGGTAGCCCACCTGATACTCCCGAGCTTGGCCGTATTGGCGCTGGCGAGCGCGCCGGCGGCGAGCGCATCCGGGGGCGGCGCCTCCGCCGCGGCGAACGGCGCCGGCGCCCCGAGCGCGACCGGAACGTCGTCGACTCCCGCGTCGTCGCCGCCCGTGGCGACCTCAACCTCGGGCGGCGCCGGGGTTGGCGCGCAGCCGGCGCTCCCGTTCCCGCGGCCGACGGTGCCGGGCTTCGCCGCCAAGATCATCCATGGGCTTGCGTACGCGCCCGCCAACGCGCCGCTGGCGGTCCAGGAGGCGATCTGGGCCGGCGACCGGATCCGCCTGAAGCCCTACCGGGTGGGCGGCGGCCACGGCGTGTGGAAAGACTCCGCCTACGACTGCTCGGGCTCGGTCTCGTATGTGCTCCACGCCGCCGGTCTGCTCGAGATCTCGGAAGACTCGGGGCAGATGATGAGCTGGGGCCGGCACGGGGCGGGGCAGTGGATCACCGTCTACACCAACCCGGGCCACGCGTTCGTCGAGATCGCGGGAATCCGCTTGGACACGTCGGCCGAGCAGGACCCGAACCCGCCATCGGGCACCGGGCCGCGGTGGCGGCCCCTGATGACGAGCACCGCCGGATACACCGCCCGGCACCCGCTCGGGTTCTAACCGCCCCGCAAATGGGCACCGCGCAGGTGTCCGGAACGTGCGCTCACGGCTGCTTGGCCGCTACGCTTGAAGGGCTCGTCTAGAAACACGCCAAGGAGGATGCGATGCCGGGCCTTTCCGGGCGCATGTCAACCGTCATCAAAGCGAAGATCTCGAAGCTGCTCGATCGCGCGGAGGATCCTGCGGAGACGCTCGAGTACAGCTACCAGAAGCAGATCGAGCTGCTCCAGAACGTCAAGAAGGGGATCGCCGACGTCGTCACCTCCAAGAAGCGGCTCCAGCTTCAGGAGCAGAAGCTCCGCGACCAGGTGGTGAAGCTCGACACCCAGGCGCGCCAGGCGCTGGCCGCCGGGAACGAGGATCTCGCGCGCGTCGCGCTCGAGCGCAAGAACGTCGCGCAGACCGAGCTCCAGTCGCTCGACTCGCAGATCGCCCAGCTCGAGCAGCAACAGCAGCAGATGACCGAGTCCGAGCAGAAGCTGCGCGCCAAGATCGAGCAGTTCCGCTCCAAGAAGGAGGTCATCAAGGCCCAGTACTCGGCCGCCGAGGCGCAGGTCCGGATCTCCGAGGCCGCAACGGGCGTCGGCGAGGAGATGGCTGACGTCGGCCTGGCCATGCAGCGCGCGCTCGACAAGACCGAGAACATGAAGGCCCGCGCCGACGCCGTCCAGGAGCTCGAGGCCGCCGGCACGTTCGAGGACCTCACCGCACTCGGATCGGGCGACGATGACATCGACCGTCAGCTCAAGCAGCTGTCGAGCAGCAGCGAGGTCGAGTCCGAGCTGGCCAAGATGAAGGCCGAGCTCGGATCCGGGTCGCCGTCGTCGGCGGGTGAACTCGGTGCGGGCGCGCCGGCGGGGGAGCCAGCGCAGGCTGAGCAGGCCGGCCCCTCCCAGGGGCAGGCTCCGTGATAGCCCGGATCGCCACGGAAGGCCAGTACGAGCTGACCGAAAGCGACGCCGAGGCGCTGAACGAGCTCGACAACCAGGCGGTCGGCGCGTGCGATTCGGGCGACGAGGAGCAGTTCAAGACGGCGTTCAAGGCGCTGATCGACTTCGTCCGCGAGAACGGGCAGCCGGTCGCGGAGGACCGGCTCGAGCCGTCCGACGTGATCCTGCCGCCGGCTGACGTGTCGTTCGAGGAAGCCAAGGCCGAGTTCAGCGGCGAGGGCTTGATTCCGGGGTAGGGGGCGCCGTTTCGCGGCCCCGATGCAGGGAAGCCTGCTCGTAACGAATACGAGGAGGTGGAGGATGTCGACCGTTTTGATCATCGTGATCGTGGTCGTTGTAGTCGTGCTGCTCATTGGGCTGTTCGCCTTCATGAGGGCCCGCCGGGCCGGTGCCGAGCGTGAGCTCGCGAGACGCCGGGAGCAGGCTGCCACCGAGCACCGGCAGGCGGCGGAGCTCCGCACCGGGCGAGCCGAGGAAGCCGAGCATCGCGCTCGTGTGGCCAGTGCGCTGGCCGAGCGTGAGCGGGCCGAGGCGCGCCTTCACGAGGAGACCGCAATGGCACACGAGCGCGGTCTGGCCGACGAGGACCTGATGCGCGATGACCCGGAGGCCGGCCCCGGGCAGACCGTCCGCGAGGATCCGGAAGCCGAGCGTGAGGAGGTCGCCGCCGACCCCCGCCGGCAGAACTCAGACCGCTGAGAGGAGAGCCGCGATGTCCACTGTCCCCTCTGACGCGTCGATCGGCGAGCTGGTCAAACAGCTGTCCGAGCAGAGCAGCCGCCTGGCAAGGCAGGAGGTCGAACTCGCCAAGGCCGAGCTCGCGATCAAGGGCAAACGCGCCGGGATCGGAGCCGGCATGTTCGGCGGCGCCGGCGTGTTCGGGTTCTATGGGTTCGGGGCGCTGATCGCGGCGGCCATCCTTGCGCTGGCGACGGCCGTGACGGCATGGCTGGCGGCACTGATCGTCGCCGCCGTGCTGGCGGCCGTCGCCGGAGTCCTGGCGTTGCAGGGCAAAAACAAGGTGGCACAGGCCACGCCGCCCGTCCCGGAGCAGGCGACCGAAAGCGTGAAGGAGGACGTGCAATGGGCGAAGACCCGGGTACAGCAGGGGCGCCAGTAGAGGCCGCCCACAAAGACCCCGAGCAGATCCGCGCCGACATCGAAGCCACCCGCCAGGAGCTCGGCGACACCGTCGAGGCGCTGGCGGCCAAGGCCGACGTCAAGAAGCACGCGCGTGAGCGGATCGAGCGCACCAAGGCCTCGATGCCGAACCCGGTAGTGATCGGGGTGGCGGCGGCCGTCGCGGTGGGACTCGTCTTGGTGGTGCGACGGGCGAAGCGTTAGCTGGGTCTCGCACGGAATCCGGCCCAAGGCAGTCGTCTCGCCTACGCGGACGAGCCGGATTCCGCACGCTCGACGTCCGTGGGGCCGGGTGCCCCGTCCGGACGGGGCGGCTCAACTCAAATCGGGATGCCCCACAGCGGGAACCACCGCTCGAGCTCCTGCTCGACCGGCAGCTCCTTGCCGATCTGCGCCTTGGCGACGAGCTCGCGCTCGTTGTCGCGCTGCTCGCTGCCGGCGGCGGGAGCGAACGGATAGAACGTGCCCCGCTTGTAGTTGTAGATCCAGTAGAGCGGGCGCTTTTGGGAGTCCTCGAACGCGAACACCGCACACAGCACGCGGTCGCCGTAGCCGCCGGCCTCGAGCGCGCCGCTGACTGCGTTGATCCCGACCACGAGATCGTCGAAGTCGCCGCCGCGGAGCACGAGCCAGCGGAAGCCGTAGCTGTCGTCCGAGCTCGTCACGGTCGTGCCGCTGTCAGAGGCGGTGGCGCGGACGACCTCCTCCATGTCGCGGACGATCGACTCGAAGTCCGCGGTCGAGAGCGGCTGGAACACGATCGCGGCGGCCCCGCGAGAGGTGATCCCGAGCCCCGTCTCCATCGTCACGTACGCGGTCGACATCGCGAACAGGCGATCCGGCGCGGGCTGTGCCAGCTTGCGACGGCCGGTCAGGACGTCGAGGAAGCCCACGCCACGCTCAGGCGGTGCCCTGGAGCTGGGCCTCGAGCCGCTGCAGGCGCTCGATCCGCGCCTCGAGCGGCGGATGGGTCGAGAACAGGTTCGTAATCGACTCCTTGGCCTTCGGCGGGAAGATGTAGAACGCGGCGAGCTCCGATGACGCAGCCCTCAGGTCGCGCTGGGGGATCCGGCCCATGGTCCCGCTGATCTTCATCAGCGCGCTGATCAGCGCGCTGGGCCGGCCCGTGAGGATCGCCGAGCCGCGGTCGGCGGCGAACTCGCGGTAGCGCGAGAGCGCCTGGAGCAACAGGAACGAGATCACGTACACGGCGGCCGAGACGAGGATCACGATGAAGAAGCCGTTGTTGTTCTGGTTGTTGCGGTTGCCGCCGCCGAAGCCACCGCCGAACAGGAACCCGAACTGGGTGATGAACGCCGCGATCGACGCGAAGAAGCTCGCGATCGTCATCACCACGACGTCGCGGTTGATGACGTGGGTGAGCTCGTGTCCGAGCACCGCCTCGAGCTCGGCGGGCTCGAGCAGCTGGAGGATCCCGGTCGTGGCGCACACGGTGGCGCTCTTCGGCGAGCGCCCCACCGCAAACGCGTTGGGCATCGGGGTCTGAGCGATCGCGACTCGCGGCTTGGGGATGTTCGCCTGGACGCATAGGCGATCGATCATCGAGTGGAGCTGGGGGGCCTCCTGCGGCGTCACCTCGCGCGCGCCCATCGAGGCCAGCGCGATCTTGTCCGAGGTGAACAGCTGGACGGCGAACAGGCCGGCGGCAACGATCGCAATCGTGACCGCGCCGGCGCCGGCCGCGATCAGCACGGCGATCAGAACCGCGTACACGAGCCCCAGGAGGAACATCGTGAACAGCATCCGGGTCTGAAGTCCGGCATCGCGACCAAATGAGTTGCTACGAGACATAGTGCAGTTAATGTTGGCAGACGGGGTATCTAGGCCCTGAAGGGTTCCTTATGAATCTGCGAAGAACTCATGGCGATGGGGCGGGGGTGGTACGTTCGGCGCGGGCCTATCTCGCCGGTTTCGGCACCACCGGCTCGCTTTTGGCCGGTGCCGCGCTCATGTTCATCGTAGCTAGCGCGCTGGTGGCCTTCCGGGGCTGGCCGCACGTCGGCATGCAGCCGACGCCGGCCCAGGTCGTCGTCTCGCCGCAGCGGTCCGCCTCCGCGGCCGGGGCCACGCTCGCGACGCGCCGGCTGGCGTTTGCCGCGGCTGCTCCGGCGGCCGGCGCAGGCGGGGCGGCCGGAGCGCTCGCGCCCTCGGCCGCGGGCCGGGGACTCGGGCCGACCAGGCCGGCGACGTCGCCGACGCGAGCGATCGGCGCGCCGGCGAGCACGTCCGTTCCGGTCGGCACAGCGGCCGGGGCGCCCACGACCGGGTCCCCACCCGCCGCCACCACGACAACGCCGCCGCTTCCCGCGCCCAGGCTGCTCCAGCAGGTGACCCACACCCTTGCGCCCGCGACGAACGCGCTCGGCGCGATCGTGACGAACACGGGTGCGCAGGTCGGCACGACCGTGCAGCAGACGACGAATACGGTCGCCGGCGCCGTGGGCGGCTCGAGCACGCCGGTCGGAGGCGCGGTTCAGGGCGTGGGGAGCGGAGCCGCGCAGACGGTCACGAGCGTGACCAACGGCGTTGGCGGCCTGGTCTCCGGACTCGGGCACTAGGCCGCGCGCTCGAGCGCCCGGCCGATGAAGCGCAGGCTCACCGCCTGCATCTCCGCGTCGTGCTGGATCGAGCGATGATGGCCGCCCGGCAGCGCGATCAACCGGCTCTCGGGCGACCTGAGCAGGGCAGCGAGCTCGCGCGAGTGCTCGATCGGCACCTGCTCGTCGCCCTCGGCGTGCAGCAACAGGACGGGCACCTCAAGCTCTCGTGCGGCCGCGGCGACGTCGTGGGCGGCGAGAAACCGGTCGAGCGCGGGCCGGTCGGCGTCGAACGTGAACCGGTCCGTGGCGAGTCCACGGCGCAGGCCCTCGTCCGAAGCCGGGCAGATAGCGACGACGGCCGCGGCGCCCACCGCAGCGGCGGATACGAGCGCGAGATAGCCGCCCATGCTCGAGCCCCTGAGCGCGACCGGGGGTGCGGACTCGCCCCCGAGCCGCGAGCGCAGCAGCGCCGCGATCGCGACGACATCTTCGAGCGCGCGGCCGTCCATCGGCCCCTCGCTGTCGCCGTGGCCTCGCTGATCGAAGGCGATCGCCGCGAAGCCGGCGCCGATCGCCGCCCGCGCGAAGTCGTGATGGTTCTCCTTGCACGAGCCGGCGCCGTGCAGCGTGATCACGCCGCCCAGCGGTGGCGCCGCGGGGAGCCAAAACGAGTACGACAGGCCGTCGTGCACGCCGATCTCGGCGGGGAGCTGAGGCGTGACGGTGCGCGGCCGGGGCACGCGCCGATCATGCCAGCCGCCCCTTGGTCGTGGCATGATCGGCCCCCGATGTCCGCCACTGCCACCTTGTCGCACGTCTATCCGATCGGATCGCGGGTCAACGAACGCGGCCGGCTCGAGATCGGGGGGTGCGACGCGGTCGAGCTCGCGCGCG
>Ga0335081_10015031_pt1 | contig 12526 bp, 14 predicted proteins | sample Lox_Sample_35_FD_206713 | JGI IMG/M metagenome (GOLD analysis project Ga0335081, IMG submission 206713) | Soil microbial communities from Loxahatchee National Wildlife Refuge, Florida, United States - Lox_Sample_3.5 | ecosystem: Environmental > Terrestrial > Soil > Wetlands | place: USA...
ATACCAGGGGCTGTCGGGGCGATCGACCAGCCACAGCCAATGGGCGTTGTGGCCGAGCAGCACCCAGACCGGCTTGCCCATGGCGCCGGCCAGATGGGCGACCGCGCTGTCGGTCATGATGACGAGATCGAGCTGCGCGATCGCCGCCGCGGTGTCGGCGAAATCGTCGAGATGCGGCGCGAGGTCGACGATCGGGCCGCCGCGCGGCAGCGTGGTGAGCTCGCGCGCCGGGGGCCCCTTCTGCAGGCTGTAGAGCTGCACGCTGGGCAGCGCAAAACCCTGGAAGAACTGCATCAGCCGCTGCGCGCGCCGGTGATTCTTGCCGAACGTCACGCTGCCCGACCACACGATGCCCACCTTGGTGAGGCCGCGCGCCGGTTCGAACACTTTGGAGAATTTCGCCAACCGCTCGGGCGGCGCCGCCAGATAGGGCAGCGTCGGAATGGCGACGAGATCGGGCGTGAAGAGGCCCGGCAGGCTGCAGATGTAGCAGTGCAGATCCGCCTCGGGCAGCGGCTCGCCGCGCGCGATCACGCGGTCGGCGACGCCTATGCTGGCGATCAGCGCGACCAGCTCGGGCCGGCATTCGATCACGAGCTCGCCGCCGAGCGCCTTCACGCGCGAGAAATAGCGGGCGACCCACAGCATGTCGCCGAACCCCTGCTCGGAGACGAGCACGAGCCGCTTTCCGGGAAACGGTTGCCCGTCCCATTCGCGGCCCGGCAGCGCGCGCTCCGGCAGCTGGCCGGTGATTTTGCGCACCTCGTAGTCGGCCCAGCCCGGCCGATAGTTGGCGAGATACAGATAGGCGAGCGCGCGGTCCCAGCGCGCCATGTTGTAGTCGGGCTTGAGCTCGAGCGCGCGCGAGAACGCGACGACCGCCTCGCCGTACTGGCGCGCCTCGGAGAGCGAGACGCCGAGATTGTGGTGCAGCAGCGGATCCCTGCCGCGCGAGAGCGCGATGGCGCGGCGATGACAGGCGATCGCGGACTTCAGATGATTGAGCTGGGTGAGCGCGTTGCCGAGATTGGTCCAGACGCCGATCGAGCCGGGATCGCAGGCGAGCGCATCGCGGTAGCACCATACGGCGTCGAGATGGCGTTTCATCGCCGCAAACATCACGCCGCGCCCATTGCGCAACGCGACATTATTCGGATCGCGCGCGATCGCGTCGCGCAGCAGCGCCTCGGCCTCGGCGTATCGGCCGGCGTCGTGCAGCTTGGCAGCTTGCGCGAAGGCCGCCTGCGACGCGGCTTTGTCCGGCGCACCGCCCGGCACCGCCTCACCCGACGCCGACTCGACCGCAACGCTTCCCACCCGGCTCATGCCCACCCCCGCCCTGCGCGCTCCGCGTGCATGAGCACCTTACCACTTCTGGTCGACAATGCCAGCGCGATGCGACGGAGTTGCGAAAGTCGGATCCGACGGAACCGGAGTGCCTGAAGGCCACGTCATCTGCAGGTCGTTGCCCGCTCCGGGCTCGGCGATGACGCGCCGGAGTTTCCTCGGGCGCCGGCGCGGAGAGATCCGCGACCCTGCGGTGCGCGCCCGAGGACACCCGACCTCAAAGTGTTGGCGTATGGATGTACTCTGCGCGCGCGCACGTGTAAACATCGCCCCGCTGTGCCGTGCCGCGGCCGCGCGCCGCGCAGGCGTCGTGTGCAACCGGACGAGCGATATGGCAGAGAAATCTCAAGCGGGCGACAAACCGGCCGCGAAAGCCACGGCGGCGGGCAACGCGGACGGCGCGCAAGCGGCGCAGTCCGGCACCGCGCCGGGCGAGGCGGCGTTCGGCCAGGCCGTGTGGCTGATGATGAACATGCCGCAGTATCGGCACATCTTCCTCGCCGACCTCGAGTGGATGGTGCTGCCGCCGATCATGCTCAACCAGTATCGGTTGCTCAAGGTCGGCAACCGCATCGTCGCGTTCGCCGCCTGGGCCTCGCTGTCGGAGGCGGTGGAGCAGCGCCTGCAGGAGCCCGGTGCGCGGCTCGCCCCGGCCGACTGGAAGAGCGGCGACCGGCTCTGGCTGATCAGCGTGCTCGCCCCGTTCGGCCATCAGGACGCAATGATCGCCGACCTGCGCGCGACCGCGCTCGCCGGCAAGACCTTCAAGCTGCACCGCCGCACGCCGGACGGCAAGCCGACCGTCGAGGTGCTGACCGGCGCGCCGGCCGGCACGGCATGAGGCGCCGCAGCGGGCGGGCTGCGGATGGCTCGCCGATCTTCCGCCGCGCGGGACGCACCGCGTGCTGGTCTGTGGCTTCTCCCTAATGATGCCAAGCCGCCGCGACCGCGCCCTGCAGCGCGGCGTCGTTCGGCATCTGCGTCGCGCTCGCCGGATTGAAGCCGGGATTGGCGGCCGAATAGGTCGCCATCGCCGAGACGAGCTGGGCGACGCCGGTGTCGAGTTTGGCGCCATCGGCCGTGGTGTTGATGCTGTCCACCTGGGCGCGCGCATTGCCGGCGGACCAGCCCGCGACGGTCACCTGCTCGGTGGTGCCGAGCACGTCGATCTGCAGGTCGTTGCCGCTCTGGGCGAACCAGAGGTTCTGCTCGGTGAGGCCGGCACCGAAGTCGATCTCCCCCCGGCTCGTCGTGATGCCGTCGGCCGCGGTATTGTTGATGGTGGCGTGACTGAAGGCGGAATTGAACTGGTACGTATCGTATCCGCCGCCACCGATCAGCGTGTCGCTGCCGCCGGCGCCGTTGAGGATCTCGTTGCCCGGGCCGCCGGTCAGCGTGTCGTTGCCGGCAGTGCCGGTGAGCGTGCCGACGCTGGACGCGCCGAAGGGGTTGAAGATTTGCGCCTTGATGCCGCCGGAGTCGCCGTCGCCGAGCGAGCCGCTGGTATCGTTCCAGCTGACCACGAAGCCGCCGTTCGCCAGCGCCCCGATGGCGGGGGCTGTCTGACTGCCGCTCGTCTGGCTGTCGATCAGGAACTCCGATCCGAACGCGTTGCCGTTGGCATCGAACGGCTATCATCGCGCGTATTTTTCCTGATGCCGAATCAGTTCCCGTTTTACCGCCGCTGACAAGCCCCAAGGGCGTAGCGATCGTATCGTCGAAAAGCTCGGGCAGAACATAGGGTGCTACGGTCAGCCAGTCGGCAGAGTTGACGCTCTCCGCCCCGTACATTCTGATTACGAGCAGCGACATGGAATGTCGCGCAACGGGTCCCAACGGAACACTTTGCCCACTAGAATCGATAGAGTAGGAAACCTCAGACGGAGCCTGGGCCATCCCGTTCAAGGCATTACCGATCATTTGGTATGAGGCGATTCCGGAAAAATTAGGAAGCTGCGGCGCTTGCCCTTGGAAGTACCTTGACCGAAGCAAAATGCCAAACGGTGAGCTTGCCACCGCATACAAAGCCGATACGGCAGTAGCATACGCCATTGAGTCATAAACGTCTGCCGTTTGGCCGTAGATGGCAGCGAGAAATGCAGCAAGGCCCCCGCCCAGCGAATGGCCGGTAGCGATGACATTGGCATTGTAAGCGCTTGTGTTCTGGCCAATTAGCTGTTGATAAAAATCGACTGCGTCCAACGCTTGCACAGCCGAGTAAAGCCCTCCACCCAGTGGCCAACCGGTGATCGGATCAAGCAACAAGTCATCCGTCCCGCGAAACGCAATGACAGTTTGACCACCCCAAATGTACGACTGAGCTACAAAGCTATCGCCAGGGATATCGGAAATATCCCCTAAGGTCGTTGTTCCGATTTCTGTGGAGCTGGGGAGAACCAACCCAACCGCCGACGGATTGGGACCTCCTGCGCTGCGGTTGTAAGCATCCATCGCGAGGATAGCAAGGAACAGATCATTCGTCATGGGCCGCCTCCAATGAACGTTCCTTTACCCAAAGCGAAGCCGTATTCCACCTGAATTGAGCTTCCGGGGCCCTTTTCGGTAAGGCTGCTGTACCAAGGTAGCCTGCGATCGATGTCGATCACAATTGGGTCCTGTGTGATCTCAACTGTCGCGGAGACAAACCGCGCGTTAGCTCCCAATATGATTGGGATATCCGCGACATGGACCTTGCGTGCTGTTTTAGGATTTGCCGGGTCTGGGAACCAGATCAACCGCGGCATGTTGTTAGGACTAAGGTCTCTGCGACCACGCAAGCGCCGTAAGCTCGGCAGTTCGCCATTGGAGCTCTGGTTGCCAAATGCGTTCGCAGCAAGCCATATGGCGTTAACAGCGCCGTCCGAAGCCGGACCGTAGGATTCGCCGTTGTTCAGGGCGGCAACTAGCGCTCCGTGTGAACCGAGGTCGACAAATGTGGCTTGGCCGCGAAGCCGCGGTTGGAACGGACCGGCGTCGCCAAGGTCAGGTTGTCCAACCCAAGCAACATCAATGATGCTCGATCCCGAATGGAGTTGGCCATCTATCTCAATGTTAATTGTCAGGCGGTACCGATATTCATAAGTTGGAAACACAAGCGAATAGGCAGCCACTGCCGCCATACCAAGATGATCCAGGTAATGATCGCCCTCATCACGATGCTCCAAGTGGCCGTCATGCTACTTGCTCTCCGCTGAAGCGCAGGATGTCCTGGTCGACCTGGAACGACTGGTCGGCATTGATGACGTCGTGGCCGAACGGACCGCCCATGACGAAATTATCGGCCGGGTTATCGTCGTTGACGGTCTGGTCGCGGCGATGACGTTGCCCTGCGCGTCCTTCACGTCATGGCCGCTGGCGAGCTTCCAGTAGGTGTTGCCGGACGAGTCCGTCGCCTGATAGGCGAAGTCGTCGACCACGGGATTACCGAGCGAATCGCTGTGGACCAGGATCTGCATCGACGTATGGCTCGCGACGGGATCGACCGTCTGCAGGACGCCGTTGGCGTCGGGCAGCTGCACGGCCTTCGCCCAGGCATCGAGAATCGGCACCGCGGCATCGCGCAATGCGTCGAGATCGACTTGATTGAAGTTCGCAAGACCAGCGTTGATGGTATCGATCAATGTCGGATCGAGCGTCATCGCGACCTGCAGATCGGTCAGCGTGCCGTAGCCCTTGAGGTTGGGCATCGCGGCCGCCGCGGCGCTCACGGTCTTGTCGCCCACATAGGTCGAGTGCATCGGGTCGACCGTGAAGGAGACGTCGTCGATCGCCCCAGTGGTGCCGTCCGTTCGCGTGAAGCTGCCGGTGGCGTTGACGATGTTGCCCGCGATGGTCGTGCCGTCCGGCGCCGCCGTGCTGGCCACGGTGATCGAGGTGATGCCGGCCTGCGCCAGCGTCTCGAGCTCGCCCGGATCGACCTGGGCATTGCCGTTCTGGTCGACCCACACCTGGAGTTGCGAATAGATCGGATCGCTGGCGTCGATCACGCCATCACCGTTCGAGTCGTATTGCGCGAGCGCCGCGAAGCCGATCGGCGCCGGCGCGCCGAGCAGCTCGCTGCCGTCATCGATTGTCCCGTTGCCGTTCTTGTCGAGCACGAGGAGCCCGGTGCCCGGCTGCACCCAGCCGGTCGGGATCGCGAACCCGGTGTTGTTCATATCGAAGCTCGGCGCCGCGACGCTTTCGGCCGTGAGCCGGATGCCGTTGCCGGTGAGATCGAGCACCAGCGGGTCGGAGGCAGTGTTGAAGAAGTGCTTGCCCCCGCTCACCGCGAACATGAGCGCGTTGCCGAGCTTGAACCAGCCGTTGATCGGCCCGACGTTCGGCTTGTTGGGATCGAGCAGCCGATACGCCGTGATCGCGGCGACGCCGATGAAGATGCCGGCGGTTTGCAAGGCGAAGGGAACGCCTGGACCGCCGACATAGTCGGAGATGAAAAGCTGATTTCCGTTCGGGTCCTCGATGTCGAGCTGGCCCTGGCCGTTGATTCCGTAGCGGATGCCGGTCGCCAGTGACGTGAGCCAGGGACTGTCGGAATTGGCCGATCCGACCACGCCGTGCAGGACGGTGTCGCCCGCCTTGAAACAGATCGTTCCAATTTGCCGCCATCTCCCCCTCCTCTGAACTACTCGAAATCCGCCGTATTTAATTTGTTGGCAAGCGTTTTTTTGTCATGGTGCGGCGAACCATCCAGCATCTTGTCGTAATAGGTCGCCAACCACGGCAACTTCGTCCTGATCCCCGCCGTGATCGGCTCATCGGTCATTTCAAGCGTGATCTCATTCCAGGTGATATTCGGACCCAGGGTCGCCTGCAGATTCTCCGGATCGACTTCGATCACGCTGTTCGGATCGCTGATGTCCGCGAAGGTCACCAGATCGGGAAGGTCCGTCGGCGCAATCTTGCGGGGGCCTCGCATCCGGGAAATGCGCCGTACGTCGTCCATGAAGTCAGCGGAAGGTCGGCCATACAGCTCGGACAGGATCATGACGCCCGGTCCCCAATCGCGTGTCCAACGTATCGCTTTTTGAAATTCAGCGTCGTTCCGGGCGCGTTGCGACCGAAGCTGGTTCGTCCGCAAGGCGATCAGCGGTCTCTTTCCCGCCCCAAGGTCGAGATACAGGGCCTCGCCGCGCAATTTCTGCATGATGCCCCGCTCCGGAATCAAGACATTCCAGAACACCACCTCGGCAACGCTTGACCCGCGCTTGACCCCGTCGGGCGTATTAACCGCCAGTGTCAGCTTGTAGCGATAGCTCTCCGTTCTGCCGCATCCGGCGAGCGCAACGGCCATCGCGGCAACGGCCGCAAGGCGCAGGAAGGATCGTGGGAACATCGACATCATGGATGGCGCACCGCTTCTGTCCGCTCTGGCAGCAAAGCGCCGAGTGTGGTCATCACGCGGCCGCGCTGCCCATGCTGTGCACGAGAAGTTGCGCACGGTCGGCATCAAGGAGCACCAGAGCCGCCGTGCCGCCGCTGACAGGAGCGCACACGGGGAACATTGCCGCCCGCCTCCATGCTCGAGCCTCGTTTTTGGAATGCGTTGAAAGCAATACGACCGAGAAATCCGGGCGAGACGCCCCGCCGTCCGGACCGGTCGCGACTGCTTGCGCAACAACCGCTCGCCCTTGCGACGCACGCGGTCGCCGCCACGCGCGGTCTTCGCTCCCGCCGATGTTGCTGAATGCAGTCCCGACCCTCCGGCTTGCGAGTTGCTCCCCGCTGCCCGCTGGCATTACCGATTCCAGGTAGTGGCTGCTGGTCGGTATACTGCGGGATATTCATGCCGGGACTGTAGCCGCGGTTATAAGCATCCAGCGATAGAATCGCGCGAAACAGATCATTCCAACTCGTCGTCATGTCACCCGCCCTTTTTCAGAATGCAGCTTGATCGAATTCGAACCAGCTTAGACGGTTCGCAAGGTCGCTCTTGATCCCGAGGTCGGACCCATCCAGCCTCAGCTTCCGGTCGAAATATGCCGGCAACCACGTCAGCTTCGTCCTGATCCCGGTCGTGATCGGTTCGTCGGTCATTTCGAGCGTGATCTCATGCCACGTGATGTTCGCGCCCAGCGTCGCCTGCAGATCATTCGGATCGACCAAGATCACGCTGCTCGGTTCGTTGACGTCTGCAAGGTCACGAGATCGGGCAGATCCGCGGGGCTGATTTTGTGCGGGCCTCGGATACGGGCGATGCGCGCGACCTCATCCATTAAGCCAGCCGAAGATCGGCCATACAGCTCGGCAAGAATGTTGTCGCCCGGTCCCTCATCACGCGTCCAACGGAGCGCTTTTCGAGATGCGAGGTAATCCCGGGTGCTGGCCGGGTGAAGGTAGCTCGTCAGCAAGGCGACGAGCGGTCTCGCTCCCGGGCCGAGGTCAAGATACAGAGCCTCGCCGCGAAGCCTGTGCATGATGCCCCTCTCTGGAATCGACACCGCCCAAAACATCACTTCAACGACGCTCGACGCCCGCCTGACGCCATCCGGCGTATTGACCGCCAGTGTCAACTTGTAGCGATAGCTCTCCGTTCTCCCGCAGCCCGCAAGCGTGACCGCGAGCGCGGCAACGAGCGCAAGAAGTGCCGCCCATCTCATGGCGCGGTTCCCGGCGTGCACGATGTGCTCAATGACACGCCTTCCGGCGGACACGCTATCCGTCGCGCGGCGCGCCGCCATTTCACAGCCAGTCGGTTGTCGGTCCCCATGTGAGCCGTTTCTCAGTTCAGCGGCGCGCCGATAGTTAGCCGGGCGTCGGCTGCTCTGAAAAATTCCAATTGTGCGAGGAGGGAGGTGCTTGCGCTGCCAAAAGCGTGAAGGGCTCTGATCGGAGTCAAACGCGGCCGGCGCGCGGCCGTCAGCATCGTCGCCATGGGCCGCTCCGTGCGGCCTCGGCGCCCACAGACGTGGTTGAATTCAGTCCCGACCGGCCGGCCTGCGAGTTGTCTCCCGCTGCTCAGCCCGATCGCGGCCGGTCGCCCGACAGCCGCCATGTGCCCACCCACGATTCCAGTGGCAACATGCTACTCGCGCGTCGGTGGCACTGCAAACAATAATTGAGTAGCAGCACCGATGCGCGCTTGGCGGAAATGGAAGAATTTGAAACGAACGCGGGCTTCGGCTTGATTTCAGCGGCTTGAGGCCATTCGCGTCGCCCCGACCCTGTGTATAAGTTCCGCTCCGCGGTCTCAGCTTGCGTGTCTCCGCGCCACGCTCGCCGGCACCGCCCTCCTCACTTCGGCTGCCCGGTTCCCGATGACATCCCCGCCTGCAGCGCCCGGCTGCGCGCCGCCTCGGCGATCCGCCGCTTCACCTCGACCGCATAGGCTTGCGCCTGCGCGATCTGCTCCGGCGACATCTGCGCCGCCAGCTCTTTCAGCCGCTGCTTTGCGCCGTCGTACGGCTTCGCATCATCGGAGAGCAGGTAGAACGCATAAGCCTTGACCGGATCGCGCGCGCCGGCACTGCCGATCGCGTAGCCGAACGCATAGGCGAAAGCGCATTCGGGTGTGAGCATGACCTCGGCGCATTGCCGCAGATACGCCATGCCGCGCTGCGGATCCTGGTAGCCGGTCTCGGGCTTGGAAATGATATAGAAGATGCCGAGCGTATAGTTCGCCTGCGGCAGGCCCTGCGCGGCGGCACGCTCGAGCCACTGCAGCGCCGGGCGCGGATCGGTGGTGGCGCCCGCCGAATAGGTGCGCAGCGCCGACATGCCGACCCAGAACTGCGCGTCGGCGTCGCCCGCCTCGGCGGCGATTGCCATCAGCACCTCGGCTCGTGCCTTGTCCTTGGGCACGCCGCGGCCTTCCGCTACCATCCCGGCGTAGAGATACATCGCCTGGGCGTCGTGGCGATCGGCCGCAAGCCGCATGTAGCGCGCCGCGCGCGCGAGGTCGACCGTCCCGGCCCCTTGCAGGCGGACCGAAAGACCGGCGTTGGCAGGGTTGCGCGACGTCCGAAGCTCATCGCCGCCTCACGCCACCGCACGGGCGGCCGTCGGCGCCGGCTCGGCGCGATCGGCGGCAATCACCGTCACGTCGGCGCCTTGCGCGAGCAGCCGCACCCGGGTCGCCTTGGCGGCGCGGGCGTCGATCAGGCCGTCGCTCACCTGCCGCTCGATCGCGCGGGTGATATCGCGCACGCCCCCGTTCATGCGCGCCGACAGCGTCTCGATCGCGTCGAGCAGGATCGTCGGATCGATGCCGCCGTCGGCGATGGCGAGGCCGAACTGATGTGCCAGCGCCTCGAGCTCGAGCGCCACCACCCGAGCGATGTCGAGGCCCTGCAGGGCGCGGAACGCGAACACCTCGTCGATGCGCGAGAGCACCTCGGGCGCGAACTGCGCGTCGGCGAGCGCCGCCTTGGCGAGGCGGCCGCGCTCGTCGGCGTCGCCCACGGCGGTCGCCGCGATCTCGGCAATGCGGCGCGAGGCGGCGTTGGTGGCGAGGATGAAAATCGCCTCGTTGGTCGCGACCCGCGCGCCGTCGCTCACCTCGGTGACGAAGCCGTCGTTCCAGGCGGTGAGGAAGCGCTTGTGCACATCGGGATGCGCCTTCTCGAATTCGTCGAGCAGCACCACGGCGTTGGGCACGTCGCGCAGCGCGGCGGTGAGCGCGCCGTAGCTCTGCGAGCCGACATAGCCGCGCGCCTGGCCGAACAGGCTCGCGGCCGCGTGCGCCTGACCGAACTGGCTCATGTCGAAGAAATGCAGATGGGTGCGCTCGCCGTAGAGCTCCTCGGCCAGCACCCTTGCCAGATGGGTCTTGCCCACGCCGGGCGCGCCTGCGAGGCAGAACACCGCGACCGGCCTGTCGGCGCGGTGGGCCGCGATGCGGCGGCGCAGCTGCGCCGCGATCGCGTCGACCGCCTCGTCCTGGCCGACGACGCGCGCCTTGATGCGGCGGCCGAGATCGTCGGCGTCGATGGTGACGAGCTTCTGGTTGCGCGCCTCGAAGGCCTGCTGCAGCTCGGCCCGGTTGGTGAGGCGATCGAGTACATCCATGACGAACCTCGGCAGATAGCGGCCCTTGTAGATGTAGACCGCGATGCAGGCGGCGCCGGCCGCCGCCACCATCGCGATGGCGAGCGACGGCGACGCGGTGTGAACCGTGATGAGAAACACCACGATGATGAGACGGTTGAACCAGGGGCTGAGGCCGGTCATGGCGCCGCGATCTCGAGACGCTCGCCGACCGGCATCGCGCGCAGGATGACCGGCGCCCCCGCGGTCTGCAGCGCGACCGTGACGCCGCCGCCCTCGCCGTCCTTGACGGCCGTGACGGCGATCCGATGGGTTTCGTCGAGCAGCACCGGGACCGGCGTCCAGGTCTTGGTCAGCGTGACCGCCTGGGCGATGCCGGCGCCCTCGACCGCGACCACGTCGCCGTCCGGGTCCATGCTGTCGATCACCACGACCCAGCCGATCCGCCGGCGTCCCGCGAGCACGTCCCGCGCGATCGCGTCGCGCTGATGCTCGGGCAGCTTCAAGGCGGATATGGCTGCGCGCAGGGCCGCCGGGTTCTGCGCATCGACCGGCGTCACGATGCCGGGACCGAGGTCGCGGGCGCGTGCGGAACATAGCGCTCCGCCGGCGGCGCGCCGGGCAGCAGCCGCCAGCATGCGAACAGCAGAAATGCGCCCACCGCGACGCCGGCGGGAATCGGCCCGATCGGCAGCGGCGAACGCGGCAAGACGACCGGATCGGCGAGGACCGGCTGGGAGCTTGCGCCGGTGTCGGACATGCGCCCCCCTAAGGCGAACGAGCTTTGCGATGCAGTCGCAGCCGCGAGCGAGGCGCTAATCCGCGACGGCTGCGTGCGCTTTCGCGGCCAATGGGGTTACCGGGCAGTAAAGGAGCGGGCGGCACTTTGATTGTCGCGGACTGCGTGTTCGGGGCTTTTTTCGCTTGCGTTGTGCACGTGCGCGTTGTAGAACAAAACATGAACATTGCACGCTGGACCGCCGATCGCGGCCGCCCAGGCGAAGTCATTTCGGCCCGCGCCCACACAGAGGAGACGCCCATGACCGCCCCCGCCGACAGCGCCATCCCGTCCCCGCCCTCGCCGCCCGCGCAGCTTGCCTGCCTCGGCCGAGCGCCGCTCATGGCGGGCGAGGATGCCGCCGACTTCGACACGCTGCTCACGCAGTTTTCCGCCACGGTGCGGCCACGCGACGTGGTCGAGGAAGCCTGGGTGCGCGACGTCGTCAATCTGGTCTGGGAGGCCGCGCGGCTGCGCCGGCTCAAGGCCGCCCTGATGACGGCTTGCGCCGATCAAGGCATGCAGAAGCTGCTCGAGGGCCTGAACGTGCGAGAGACCCATTCGCTCGCCCGGCGCTGGGCCGCGCGCGAGCTCACGGCGGTCGGGCAGGTCGACGCAATCCTCGCGGCGGCCGGCCTCGGCATCGAGCACGTCATGGCGCGCACGCTGCGCCAGACCATCGCCGAGATCGTGCAGATCGATCGCCTGATCGCCTCGGTCGAGCGGCGCCGGGCCGCGACCATGCGCGAGATCGCACATTACCGCGAGCAGTTTGCGGCGCAGCTGCGCGGTGCCCTGCACAAGGCGGAAAAGATCGCCGACGCCGACTTCGAGGTCGTGGCGCCTCCGCTCGCGCAGGCGGAAGCGTCCGAAGCCGCGGAGTGCGTCGCATGACGAGCCCCGCCAAAGCGCGCGCCAACCGCCGCAATGCGGAGAAAAGCACCGGCCCGAAGAGCGCCGCCGGAAAGGCGACAGTCGCCCGCAATGCCTGGCGGCACGGGCTGAGCCTGCCGGTGCTCGGCGATCCGGCGCTGTCGCCCGAGGTTGCCGATATCGCGCGCACGCTCGCCAAATCGCTCACCGGCCGGGAGGTCGATGGCCGCGGTTACGAGCTCGCGTGCCGGATCGCCGAGCCGATCATCGATCTTCGCCGCGTGAACGATGCCCGGCTGCCGCTGCTCAACGAACTGCAGGCGGACCTGCGGAATGCCGAAAAACCGCTGCGCGAGCTTATGCGGCTCGAGCGATACAAGAGGCGGGCCGTGTCGCGGCGTAACGCCGCGATCCGCGAATTTTGCACCGCCATGCTGGCCGAGGCGCAGTTGGCAGAACAAAGCCAACACAGAAAGGACAATGATTGTCAGTGATGCCTTACCGCGCGCCGCGGCCGCACCGGAACGCAGGGATGCGGCTCGC
>Ga0335081_10015032_pt1 | contig 12523 bp, 13 predicted proteins | sample Lox_Sample_35_FD_206713 | JGI IMG/M metagenome (GOLD analysis project Ga0335081, IMG submission 206713) | Soil microbial communities from Loxahatchee National Wildlife Refuge, Florida, United States - Lox_Sample_3.5 | ecosystem: Environmental > Terrestrial > Soil > Wetlands | place: USA...
CGGGGGTTCGGCGGCGCGGCGGCACCCCGGCATCGAAGCTCATCTGGCCGCGTGCGGGCCGTGCGCCGAGGACTTCCACGGACTGCTCGCAGCGGTGCGCAGGGCAGAATGACCGGCATTCTGCCGGCCGTCGGCTCCACCGGGCTGGCCGGCCGGCTCGGCCGCCTGCGGCCCGACGTGCCGATTCCGGTTCTGCATGTCCTCGGCGGCGGCGGCCACGCGGGCGTTCGGGCTGGACCGGGGGCTGCCGTTCCCGCTCCCCGACCTGGCTGAGGCGGACGTCATCCTGCTGGCCGGTAGCAACGCAGCCGAGACGATGCCGCCGTTCACGCGGTGGCTGGCCGACGTCGCGCACGTGTGGGGCGTCGATCCCGCGCTCATCCCTGGTCCCGGGCGCTCGGCCTTCGAACTGCTCGACGCGCTCGGCACGCCCGGCGGGGCGCGGGCGCCGCTGGTGATGGGCTCGAACGTCGCGGTCTCCTCCCCGGCAGCCGGCCGGATCGCGCGCAGGCTGGACGCGCTGGAGTTTCTCGCGGTCTGCGACCCCGTGCTGTCGGAGACGGCGGCACTCGCCGACGTGGTGCTACCGGTCGCGCAGTGGGCCGAGGAAACCGGCACGATGACCAACCTCGAAGGCCGGGTCCTGCTGCGCCGCCGGGCCGCACCACCGCCGCCCGGCGTACGGACCGATCTGGAGGTGATCGCCGCGCTCGCGGGGCTGGACGCGCCCGGAGACTGGGATCCGGCTCCGGAACGGGTGTTCGGCGAGCTCCGCCGGGCCAGCGCGGGCGGGCCGGCCGACTACTCCGGGATCAGCTATGCGCGGATCGCCGCCGAGGATGGTGTCTTCTGGCCCTGCCCATCCCCGGACCACCGCGGCACACCGCGGATGTTCCTGGACCGATTCGCGACGCCGGACGGCCGGGCGCGGTTCTTCCCGGTCGAGCACCGGTCGGCCGCCAAGGATCTCGATACTGACTATCCGGTGTACCCGACGACCGGGCGGCTGCTGCAGCACTACCAGTCCGGCGCGCAGACCAGGCGGGTGCCGGCCCTGCGCGAGGCGCAGCCCGAGCCTTTCGTCGAGGTCCATCCCGACCTCGCGTCGGCCTGTGCGCTGGAAGGGGGCGACCGGGTGCGGGTGGTCAGCCGGCGGGGCCAGGCTGAGGGGCTGGTCCGGATCACGGACACGATCCGCGCCGACACGGTGTTCATGCCGTTCCACTGGGGCGGCGCGGGCTCGGTCCAACTGGTCACCAACCCCGCGCTGGACCCGGTGTCGAAGATGCCCGAGTTCAAGGTATGCGCCGTGCGACTGGAGGCGGTGCGGTGACTTCCCGCGTGCCGAGGGTCGTCGTCGTGGGCAACGGGATGGCCGGTTTCCGGTTCGTGCAAGAGCTGCTCGGGCTGGATCCCGGGTGCAGCCTCACCGTGGCCGGCGAGGAGCCGGGCGGGGCCTACAACCGTGTCCAGCTGGCAGGGCGAGCTGGCCAGCGTGCGTGAACGCCCGCGCCAAGCCGTCCGGGCCGTCCGGGCCGGGCCGGACGCTGACCGTGCCGAAGAGCACGGTACCGATCACCGCGACACCGATCGCGCTGCCGATCCGCTGCGCAGTGGAGAGTGTCCCGATGTTCCGGGCCAACGGCCGGTCATTACCGGGCTTACGGCCCTATCCAGCCCTTCCCGCATCTCGTGTACTTGAACATTCCTGTTCAGCGCCTTGCGGGCACGCTGGCGTCGTAGGGAGCCAGACTCCCGCTGGGTGGATCAGGCCGATGTTGACGGTGATGTGCGATGCGCCCGGACTCAGCGCTGGCGATACCAGCGGGTGAGGATCTGCGTTCCTTCGCGTCGCGGCTCGGCCGCGCGCGGGAGCACTTCATGCTGTCTCGCACGGTGCCATCGTGCGTGCGCTCAGTCGTGGCAGCCTCATGGCAACGCTGTGCCGACGCTGGCCTGAGTCCCGACGGCAGCGGCCTGCCGCCTGTCCGGCTGGACGCTGACGGGCTGGCTGAGTACCGGTCAGGGCATCCGCTGGCGGAGCTGTTGCCGATGTTCCGCGTCATGCTGGGTGACCAGTTCGGTGACGGCGACCATATTTTCGCCATCACAGACGCGGCGGGAACCCTGCTGTGGGTCGAGGGGAACGCCAGGGCGCGGCAGCGCGCGGAGCGGATGAACTTCGTCGCAGGCGCTGCCTGGTCGGAGGCGGATGCGGGGACCAACGCGCCGGGCACGGCCCTGGCGATGATGCGTCCCGTGCAGATCGTTGCGGCAGAGCACTACAACTCCTTGGTGCACCCGTGGTCGTGCGTGGCGGCGCCCCTGCACGATCCGGTCGGCGGCCAGCCTCTCGGCGTCATCGACATCACCGGTGGCGAGAGCGTCGCCAGTCCCTACGCGCTGGGGCTCGTGCGCGCGACCGCCCGGCTTGCCGAGACGGAACTGGCCTCCCGCGCCTCAGCCGCGGGCCGGTGCGTCTGTCCCGGATGCCGAGCGCGCCGCGGGCCTGCCCGGCTAGCTGCCGCACCGGCCGGTCCAGATAACCAGATGCCTGTGCCCGGCACCATCCGGCTGACCGCGCTGGGCCGGGACTGCGCCCTGGCCGAGGTCGACGGGCGCGTCCTTCGGCTGCGGCCACGGCACAGCGAGATCTGCGTCATTCTCGCGCTGACGGCCAGCGGCCTCGCCGGCCCGCGCCTGGCGGTCAGGCTGTCAGACACGGATATCCATCCGGTCACGCTGCGGGCGGAGATTTCACGGCTGCGGAGGTTGCTCGGCGCTGAACTGCTCAGCTCGCATCCGTACGAGTTCCGCCGCCCGGTCAGTTCGGATTACGCCACCGTCCTCAGCCTCCTAGATCAGGGCCGGGTGGCCGCCGCGACCGCCGCCTACCCCGGTCCGCTGCTGCCGAGTTCGCAATCCCCGGCCATCGCCGGGTACCGGGAGGCGCTGGAGCAGCAGCTCCGCGCGGAGGTGCTGGACAGCGGGGACCCCCGGCTGCTGCGCGACTGGGTGAGCGCTGACTGGGGAGCAGACGACATCGATGCGTGGCAGGCCCTGGCCAGGGCACTGCCTGCCGAGTCACCGCAGCGCTCGGCCGCGGCGGCGCGCGCCGGGGCCCTGGTGTGACCGCAATCACCTAAGCCAGCTGCCCGGTCCGGCCCCATGACCGCGCGCAGGCAACGGTGCGGCAACCTTCGCATTCCTAGCATCGAATTGTCATCCGGAGTGAGCCGGCCAGCGTGAGGAGCTCACCGGCTCGCCGGCACATCTGCTGGAGAGAGGGATGGCCATGAGGTACGTACCCCCAGGGCAGCCGCACAGCATCGTCTCGGTAGAGACTCGGTATGAGAATTTCATCGGCGGCAAGTGGCTGCCGCCGGAGCACGGCAGGTACCGGGTTGACGTCAGCCCGGCCACAGCCAAGCTGATCTGCGAGGTCGCGGATTCCACGCCCGCGGACATCGAGACCGCACTGGACGCGGCGCACGCCGCCAAGGACGCCTGGGGTGAGACGTCGGGCGCCGGGCGCGCCAAGGTGCTGAACGCGGTCGCCGACGCGATCGAGGAACATTCCGAGATGCTCGCGGTCGCGGAGAGCTGGGAAAACGGTAAGCCCGTCCGGGAGACGCTGAACGCGGACATCCCGCTGGCCGCCGACCACTTCCGCTACTTCGCGTCGTGTATCCGTGCGGAGGAAGGAACGATCTCAGAGGTCGAGCCGATCGGCGCAGGGCCACTGGTCGCCTACCACTTCCGCGAGCCGCTGGGGGTCGTCGGCCAAATCATCCCGTTCAACTTCCCGCTGCTGATGGCCGCGTGGAAGCTGGCCCCGGCACTGGCGGCCGGGAACTGCTCAGTGATCAAGCCAGCGTCGCCCACCCCGTGGTCGATCCTGAAGCTCGCCGAGGTCATCGGCGAGGTCCTGCCGCCCGGCGTGATCAACATCGTCACCGGGCCCGGCGGCGAGATCGGCAAGGCGCTGGCGGCCAACCCGCGGATCGCGAAGATTGGCTTCACCGGCGAGACGGTCACCGGCCGGCTGATCATGCAGTACGCCGCGCAGAACCTCATCCCGGTCACCCTGGAGCTGGGCGGCAAGTCGCCAAACATCTTCTTCAGCGATGTCATGGCCGACGACGACGAGTTCCTGGACAAGGCCGTCGAAGGACTGGTGCTGTACGCGTTCAACAAAGGCGAGGTCTGCACCTGCCCGTCCCGGGCGCTCATCCAGGCCGACATCTACCCCGAGTTCATGGCCCGCTGCCTGGACCGGATCGCCGCGATCAAGCAGGGCAACCCGCTGGACACCGAGACCATGATCGGCCCGCAGGTGTCCGCGGCGCAGCTGGAGAAGATCACCTCTTATGTGGACATCGGCCGGCAGGAAGGCGCCGAGGTGCTCATCGGCGGGAAGCGGGCCGAGGTCGGCGGCGAGTTCGCCGACGGGTACTTCTTCCAGCCGACGGTGCTGAAGGGGGACAACAAGATGCGGGTGTTCCAGGAGGAGATCTTCGGCCCGGTGCTGGCCGTCACGACGTTCACCGACGAAGCCGACGCCCTGGAGATCGCCAACGACACGCCCTACGGGCTCGGCGCCGGGGTGTGGACCCGCAACTACGACCGCGCCTACCGGGCGGGCCGGGCCATCAAGGCCGGGCGGGTGTGGACCAACTGCTACCACCAGTACCCGGCGGGCGCCGCGTTCGGCGGATACAAGATCTCCGGAATCGGCCGCGAGAACCACAAGCAGATGCTGGACCACTACAGCCAGACCAAGAACCTGCTGGTCAGCTACAGCAGCAAGCCTCTTGGCCTGTTCTGACCGCGCCTGCTCCGACGACGGCACCATGGCCGCGTGCCGTCCGGATCAAGCTACCCCGGCGGCTGAACGCGATCGCTCGTCGGTACGCCGCCGGGGCATGATCCCTGGCCAGGGCCAGTCGCAGAGGAATGGACGTTCGAGCAGGCGTTCGGGGCGCTGCGCATCGGCGGGCGGCTGGTCTGCGTGGCGCTGCCCGCCGATGACCAGATGACCGTCCCGATCTTCGACACGGTGATCAGCGGGAAGTCGATCATCGGCTCCATCGTCGGCACACGAAAGGATCTCGCTGACGTGTTCGCGCTGCACGCCGCTGGCCGCACGAAGGTCATCGCCGAGGAACGCCGGCTTGAGGACGTCAACGCCTGCATGGACGACGTTCTCGCCAGCCGGGTGCCCGCGCGCCTCGTCTTCAGATTCTGACGCCCCTCTGGTCCGGGCGCGGCCGGAAGCGTAGGGTCCGGCCGTGGCCGCCCATGCAGCGGATCCGGACCTGCCCCGGCTGTATCACGACACGCGGGAGCGGCTGATTGCGCTGCTGTCCGAGCTGGATGAGGCGGCGCTGGCCACCCGGGTCCCGGCGTGCCCCGCCTGGTCGGTCCATGATGTGGTGGCGCACCTGAGCGCGGTGCCCCAGGATGTGCTGGCCGGCCGCCTGACCCGGATCGCTACCGAGGAGGAGACCGCCGCCCAGGTCGCCCGGTTCAAAGATCACGATCTGGCGGGGATCCTGGCAGCGTGGCAGGGCACCGCGCCGCGGTTTGAAGCGCTGGTCGGCACGCTGCGGGCCTGGCCCGCGGTGATCGACCTCGCCGCCCACGAGCAGGACATCCGGGGAGCGGTGGGCCGGCCCGGAGCCCGGGACGCCGAGGTGGTCTGGCACAGCGCCGGCTGGCTGCTGAGGCGGCTGCGGCCCCCTGTTCCGCTGCGCGTGGCGGTGGAGGACGCCGAGTTCCGGGCCGGGCCGGACCAGGGGACGCAGCTGCGGCTCATGACCAGCCGGTTCGAGGCTTTCCGCTGGCGGCTGGGGCGCCGCAGCCGGGCCCAGCTCGCAGGCCTCGACTGGAACGGTGACCCTTCCCCCCTCCTGGACCACCTGACGATGTTCGGGCCGGCCGCCGAAGACATCATCGAGTAACCGCCGGGTCGGCTGGCCGCACCGGCCCGCACGCGGTGATACGCGGTCAGGCCTGCCGGGATCTGCCTGCCCCACAGCACGCGTCCAGTAGCGCACGATGACAGACGGCCTGGCCGGCGCCGTACAAGCTCGCCCTAGCGCGGGCCTGGCCGCGATGCACGCGCCGAGCGGATAACGGCTTCCAGCGCACGCACCAGCTGGTCGTTGACGTACCGCAGGCCGCCGGTCGCCCGGCGGAGGGTAGCCGTGGCCCGTCCGGAACGCGGCTGCGGTGTGGCTGTCAGGGTGATGACCTCCTCGGTGGTGTGCGGCCGGCTGGGTACGCGGCCGGCGTCCACGGGCCGGCCGCCAGCGCGGAGCCGGGACGTCCCGGCGTCAGCCGGATCGCTGTGATCGGGTTCCGGGTGCGGGTCTCGGTCCAGGTGGTCTTCACGGATATGCAGGTCGAGCAGCGCTCTGTTGGAAAATCGGAGCCCGCAGAGCGTGCAGGCCGGGATAAGGGTGCTGGGCATGTCGTCCTCCTCAGCCCCCATGAAAGCCAGCCGGCCTGCAGGGCCGATGCGTTCGGTGTGGGATCCGGATGGAGACGGGCCGGCGCGGGCACCGCACGATCGAGCGGTCTTTTTGTGATCTTTGAACGCGGTTATCGTGGTGAGAGAGCCGTCATGACGCAGGCCGGGAGAGGCACGGGTATGACCTGGAGCGGGAGCCCGGAGTGGAAGCGCCGCCCAGCCGTTCCGCCCGCCGACGGTGACGTGCAAACACGGCAGCAGCCCAGGGAGCGGGAGAAGGACCGCCTGCAGGACCACACCGAGGCCCAGCTGCAGGCCGCCGCCGCACAGACCGCCGAGGTCGAGGGGCAGGCCACCGTGATCGACGACGTGCTGGCCAGCGCGCTGGCGGTGCCGCCGTTCAGCTTCGACCGGCTGATGACCTTCCCGAGAACACCCCGGTTCGATCCCGGTGCCCTGGGCCAGCGGCTTCCCGCCCCGGACTGGAGCAGCTTCGAGCCACCGCCGCCGCGCGGGCTGCGCCGGTTCCTCGGCGGTACCGCGCGTTACCGTCGCCAGCGGGCGGAAGCGGAAATTGTGTTCGCCGGCGCCGTTTCGGATCATCAGCACAAAGAACGGCAGCAGCAGCGGGCGCTGGCCGACGCGAAGTACCGGCACGACCAGGACGTCACCGAGCAGCGCGGGCAAGCGGCCGCGCGTAACGCACACATTCGCCGGCTTAAATTGGCCTGCGCGGCCGGTGACGCTGAGGCCGTGACGTGGTTCGCCGGACGCGTTCTTGAGGCCTCCCGGTACCCGGAGGCATTCCCCCGCGAATATCAGGTGTCCTACCGCCCGGACAGCCGGGAGCTCATGGTGGAATTCGCGCTTCCGCCGCGCGACGTCATACCGGCGGAGCGGGCGTATCGCTACGTCAAGACGCACGACGTCATCGAGCCCCTGCCGCGCCCGGCCAGCGAGATCAGGCAGCGGTACCGGCGGCTCGTGTCTAGTGTCGCGCTCCGGACACTGCACGAGATCTTCAGCGCCACCCCGCCCGACGTGGTCCAGGCGGTCAGCTTCGCCGGGCATGTGACGACCACCGACCGGGCGACCGGGCACACCGTCCGCCCTGTCGTGCTCGCCGTGTCGGCGCAGCGATCCGCGTTCGCGGAACTGGTCCTGGCCGCGGTCGAGCCGGCCACGTGCCTGGCCGGCATGAACGCGGTGCTGACGCCCGATCCGGGCGGCCCGGACACCGTGCCCTCCCGTGCCTAGGAGAAGTGGCGCCTCCTACCAGCTCGTTTCGCGCTCGGCGGCGCTCAGCACGTCCATCAGCTTCCGCAGGGCCTCCAGATAGAACCGGGATTCCTGCTGCAGTGGTGCCCAGTGGTGCGCGGCGAAGTGGACGGCGACGTCATCGTGCCAGTGCTGCAGTACGTTGTCCCACGCGTCTTCGAGCAGGCGAAGCTGATGGTCAGCGTCCTGGTCCGGCCGGCCGGGCATCAGGTGCCCGGGGCCTGGAGGCGGAGGGCACCCTCGAGGCTCGCGATGATGGCCAGCAGATGGTCCTCCGTGCGCGGCAGGTCGTCCTCCAGCAAGGCACGGAACCGGCTAGCAACGCCGAGGAATTCGCTGGCCTCCTGATCGATGCGGTACTGCCATCGCCGGATGCGCTCCAGCCGCTCCTCGGCCTCGCTGACCGCCTCGGCCTGTTCGGAGCAGTCCACCGGGCCATTCCCGGTCGCGGCCGACTCGGCCGCCCGCTGCCGGCAGGCACCGAGGTCCGCGTGCCCCTGCTCCAGCCGGGACCGGCAGCGGCTGGCCTCGGCCTCCAGCGATGCGCGGGTCACCGCAATCTGATCATTGCCGCGGTCGGCCATGCTGCGCCCGGCCAGCCGGAAGTGGGCCATCGCCCGGTGCAGGCCGTGCAGCGCGTCGATGTCAGCGTGAATCCTGTCCACGCTGGGCCTTCCTGCGATCCGTTCCGCCGTCCGCTCTGCCGTCCGCTCTGCCGTCCGCTCTGCCGTCTGGCCGGTTCGTCCCGCGGCCGCGGTTCTGCTCGCGCCGGTTCCCGCCGTAGCCCACCTCCAGGTAGCCGCGAAGCTGCTCGATGAGCGCGGCCAGGTGCGCCTCGTGACCCTCGGTCTCCGACAGGTAGAGCTCGATACCCGGGGTGACCTCCGCCAGCGCCTCGCCGAACTGCTGGTACATCTCATCGCGCCAGACGTCGCCGAGCTCGCGCCAGTGACCCCGGATGGTCGCGAATCGGTCCGCCAGTTCCATGTTGAACTGGACCAGGTGGGCCCTGAAGTCTTCCAGTGCCTCGATATCGTTAATAACCCCAGCCATGCATATCTCCTGCGTGATGGAACTCCAGCCGACCCAGCCCGGAAGCTACCTCCTCCCGGTCAGCGGTAGATTGCCTCGAATTCAGCGGACAGCTCGTCAAGGCTCGTTATGACGATGCCCGGATACTTTGCGACGCCGCCGGTAGCAATATGTTCGATCCGGCTGTCGCAGGGTATTTCGGTGCCCAGGTCTTTCAGCACCGCATAAATGGAGGCGGCGAGCGGCGGCAGCAGCCGGTTGACCTCGGCATTGCGGCCAGGGAAATCTTCTGGGACTTCGCGCAGTATCGCCCGCAGCGCGTTAATGGATCGTTTGATGTCCGCGGGCGGCATTGCGTTGCCGATGCCGCTCAGCTCGCTGTCGTACGCCTTCCAGACCGCCGAGCCCAGCTCGCTTCGCAGGTAAGCCGCCGACTCTGCCTCCCCGGCGTCCTGCAAGAAGTCCGCCAGCCGCCGTACCTCGTCCCAGTCGCCGCCGTCGAGAAGGGTCCCGGCGAGAGCCAGGCAGCTGCCGGCCACCTTGGCCCAGAGCAGGCCGGCATCGGCATAGGCGTCGAGGAGCTGGGCTTGCCGGTCGCCGCCCGGCACGTGCGTCACCCCGGGGGCGGCCGGCCCGGTGAGCAGGTGTACCTGCCCGGCGGCCTTCAGCAGTTCGCGCGTGAGGAGCAGGAGATCCTCGCATTCCGCGGCCAGCTTCCCGGCTCGTTCCTGATCTGCGGCCAGGAGCCGGTAGGCGACGATGGCGGGCCGGACCGCCCGGCGGAGGGACAGGTAGGGAGACAGGGCCGGGTCGGGCTGGGCGTCATGGTCCTGCGCGGTCATGCTGAGCCCCCAAAGGCAGCCTGGGCGAACGCGTGCAGCGACGCGATCGAGTACGGCTTGAACTTCTCCACCTGCTCGATCGGCCACTCGATTTCGCGGTAGAAGGCGCGGTCATCGTCGAGCCCGGCCGCGGCGGTCACCCCCAGCAGGGAGTCGCTTTCGGCCGGAGACAGCACGCGGAGTACCGCGCGCAGGCCGAAATGGCCGATACCGGGGCGCCGGAGGGCCCGTTCGGCGGTGGTATAGCTATCGGCCCAGGCCACAAGGTGAATGCCGGTTTCCGGTCCCTTGTCGGCCAGGCGGATCAGGCGCGCCGCGGTATCGCTCAGCCGGGCGTAGTCCCCTTCGGCGAGCAGTTCGTGCCAGCGGTGCATGCCGGCGATCAGGAAGAACCGTTCCGGGCGGGCGGTGCCGTCGGGGCCGTCGACGTCGGCCAGCCGCGCGTCCAGGTCGGCGAGGAGGTCGTCCAGCACATCCGCGGCCATCTGCCGGCCGGCGATCTGCACGGGGTGGGGGAGGTTCGCCGTGGCGAAGAATCCATGGAACGGCGACGACGGCCGGGTGAACTCGGCGATAGTGAACGAGATGTCGGCCGGGGAGCGCTGGACCGCGGCGCTGAGCAGGGTAGCCAGCAGCAGCCCGTGACCATGCTCCTCGCTGCCGACGACGAGCAGGTTGGACCGGACATAGCGGTCGAACGTCGCCGTGGTCGGCGGCTTGATCTCGATGGCTTCGCCGAGCCACCCCGCCACGGTCGCCTCCGGTGACCGCCACCGGCCCGCGCCGGAGAGGAACGCAGCACAACCCGGGTGGGCGCCGAAGTCCGCGGGCGCATCGGGGTCGAAGCTGGCCGGCGGCGGGTATTCCCGGTCGCCGCCGAGCGTCCGGATAGCCCTGAGCAGCCCCAGCCGTTCACGGGTGGCCAGGATCGCGATCCGCATGACCGGGTTGGCGCCCTCGCCGCGGCGGTCGTTGTAGATCGCGTCGCCGGCCCTGATCAGCTTGGTAGCGGCTTCATTGCCCTCACCCAGAATGGCCTGCGAGACGCTCGGCTGCGTGCACCCGAGGGCGATCCGCAGCGCCATCTGCTCATAGACCGGCCGCAGATAGGCGGTGAGCGGCCCGCCGGGTGACTGGGTGGCGAACAGCAGATGCAGGCCGAACGCCGCGCCGCGCTTGGCGATGTCGGCCAGCAGGCGCCCGGCTTCCCTGGCGAGCCGGTCCTCCTCGCTGAACAGCACCTGGAACTCGTCCATGATCACCAGTGCCCGGGGCAGCACCAGCCCGGTCTCCCGGCGGTAGTCGGGCAGATCGGTGACCCTGGCCTCCCGGCACAACCGGGCCCGCCGGTCGATCTCGTCGTGGAAGCGGCGGAGCATGCTCAGCCCGAACTCCCGGTCGGTACGGGACGTGATGGCGCGGGCGTGCGGCAGCCGTTCGGTCAGGTAGGCGTCGAACTCGACCTCCTTGAAATCCAGCAGGTACAGCTCCAGCTCCTCGGGCGGGTACCGGAGGGCGAGCTGGCTGATCAGCACGTGCAGGAGGTTGGTCTTGCCCATCCGGACGTCCCCGCCGACCAGGCCGTGGTGCACCCCGCGCACCCCCATGATGAAGTGCTGTGGCTCACCCTTGCTGTCCACGCCTATCTGCACGTCCAGCCCACCGGTGGTGGTGCCGGACCAGCGCCGGGACGGCGGGATCGCGATCCGGCGGAACACCAGATCCCGCACCGCGGAGCTGGCGGCGGCACCGACCGCGTCCAGCCACGCGTTGGCCCGGGCCGCCGCGGGCATCTGGTCAGGCACGGCCACGCTTGGCCCGAAGTCCGGGTCGTCCCAGGCCAGGTTCCCGTCGCTGTCCAGGTCCAGGCGGGTAGCGGTGAGGGCCGTCAGGTCGAGCCCCCGCGGCACCTCCAGCCGGGGATCACAGGTGGCCAGGATGCACAGGCCCGCCCGTGGACCGTTGCGGGCCAGCCGGCTGATCAGCTCTGCGGCCTGGTCGGTAACGCCATCGGGGAAGCCGGCGAACGCCAGCACGTGGTACGGGACCATCGCCCCCGTGGTGGCCCCGTTGTAGGTCTCCACGCAGTCGTGCACGTTGGTCAGGCGTGTCTGGGTGACCTCCACGACGTGCTCGGTAAGCCTGGCCAGCAGGGCCTCGATCGCCGCCGGGCCGGCCGCGACCCCGCTGCCCACCCGCAGCGGCGGCGGCAGCCGCAGGAACGCGCTCAGGTAGTGGCCTTGCCCGGCGGGATCGGCGAGCGCCAGCCGTACCATGCCCGGCACGGTGGCCACCGCAAGGCGGAGAATCAGCGCCTGCAGCAGGGAACGCGCGCGGCCGGGACTGCCGCCCTCGGTAATCAGAAGATGGCCGTACCGGGCGAACCGCACCACCGCGGGCAGTGGGGGCAGCCGTTCCGCGTCGCTCACCTGCACGCCGACGCGTAGTCCATCCGGCGCTGGCGCGTCCCGGGCAGGCCGGTAAGAATGCCACTCCCGGTCACCGAAACCGCCCAGAGCCCACGGATACCTGGCGGTCAGCGCCGTCACGGCGCCGAAGAGGTCGTTGGCGGCCCGGATCAGGGTCTCCTGAGCCCCTCGTCCGCGCGCCTGGGCACTCGCGCGGCCCCCGGCCGTGAAGCCGTCCAGGTAGTGCTCATGGTGGGATCGGACCAGCGTGGCCGACTCCGCCAGGCGCGTATAGGCGTCCCTGGCCTCCTGCGCGGCCGGCTCTATCGTCATGCTGCACCCCTGCGGCTGTGGCCAGTCCCTGGGCAGCGACCCGCTAGCCCGAGTTTCCGGTGATCATGGTCTTCTGAGGTCGGCCTGGTTGCCGACTCGGTGAGTTTTCGCAGTTGACACGTCGGCTAGGTGTTTGAATCGATGGCCAGGATGGT
>Ga0335081_10015034_pt1 | contig 12523 bp, 11 predicted proteins | sample Lox_Sample_35_FD_206713 | JGI IMG/M metagenome (GOLD analysis project Ga0335081, IMG submission 206713) | Soil microbial communities from Loxahatchee National Wildlife Refuge, Florida, United States - Lox_Sample_3.5 | ecosystem: Environmental > Terrestrial > Soil > Wetlands | place: USA...
CGTCGCAGCCGACCGCGAAGTTTCCGGTGATCTCACCGCGCACGGTGAACTCGAGCGCGGAGACGAGGTCGTCCACGTGGCAGAACTGCCAGCGGGGCGCGCAGCCCTTCACCGTGAGCAGCCGCGGCGCTTCGAAGTGCCTGGTGACCAGCGTGTCGACGTCGTCGCCGACCAGGGCGGCGGGACGCACCACGGTCACCGCCATGCCCGGGTTGGCCCGCGGCGAGCGGCGCGCCAGCTGCTCGATGTCCAGCAGGTCCCCGGCCACGCTGCTGTCCGAATCCTGGGCGAGCGGCATGTCCTCGGCCAGCGGGACCGGGTTGTCGGGGCGGGCGCCGTAGACCATCGCGCTGGTCACCAGCACCACGCGCCCCACCCGCCCGGCCGCGGCCGCGGTGAGCACCGTCTGCGCCCCGCGCACGTTGAAGGCCCGGCGCGGCCGCGCGTCGGAGTCGGGAGCCAGGTCGTAATCGGCGTGCACCACGATGTCCGCGCCGGCCAGCCGCCCCGCCAGGGCCGGGTCCCGCACGTCGGCCACACGCCAGGTCACGCCCGCGATGTCGCCGCGGTCGCTGTCGATCGCGATGACCTTCCTGACGTCCGGCGACGCGGCGAGCCGGACGGTCAGGGCGCGCCCGATACCGCGAGCTGCTCCGGTGACCGCCACGACGGGCATAGGCTGGCCTTGTGTATCGCTGCGCTGTGTGGCGCTGCGCTCGTGGCGAACCGGCCGCCGGGCGTTTGTCACAGTGTGCTTCTCCCGAGATAACGTGACGGTCATGACCCTTCCATCCTGCCGCAGAGCCAATCATGGCTGATCGCCCGTTCGGCTTTGGCCCGCCCGATAAGCCCGAAGACCGGGGTGGCCCGGGTTCCGGCTCTGGCTCCGGCGGGTCCGGCGGCCAGGGAGGCGGCGGGTTCCCCGGCGGCGGGGTTCCCGGTGGCGGGCCGATGGGCCCGTTCGGGGGGATGGGCGACCCGCAGCAGTTCGCCGACGCGCTCCGCCAGTTCGCCGACATGCTGTCCTATCGTGGCGGCCCGGTCAACTGGGACCTGGCCAAGAACGTGGCTAGGCACACGATCGCGGGGGCGGGCGACCCGAGCGTCCTGGACGCGCAGCGCCGGGAGGTCACCGAGGCGATCCGGCTGGCCGACCTCTGGCTGGACGAGGCCACGGCGTTCCCCTCGGGCATCCGCAAGATCGAGGCCTGGAGCCGGTCAGAGTGGCTAGAGGCGACCTTCCCGGTCTGGGCGAAGCTGTGCGACCCGATCGCGGCCAAGGGCGTCGAGGCGATGAGCGGCATGTTCACCGCCGACCCGGCGCAGCTCGGCGAGGACGTCCCCGAGGAGATGCGCCAGGCCCTCGGCGCCCTCGGCGGCCCCGGTGGCCTGGGGGCCATGATGCGCCAGCTGGGCGGGGCGATGATCGGCAGCCAGACCGGGACCGCGGTCGGCGAGCTGGCCCGCGAGGTGATCGGCTCGGCCGACATCGGGCTGCCGCTCGGTCCGGAGGGCACGGCCGCGCTGCTGCCCGCCGGCGTGGCGGAGTTCGGCCGCGGCCTGTCCGTCGACGCCGGTGAGGTCCGGCTCTTCCTCGCCCTGCGTGAGGCTGCGCATCATCGGCTGTTCGCGCACGTGCCGTGGCTGCGCGCGAACCTGCTCGGCGCGGTCGAGCAGTACGCCAGCGGCATCTCGGTGGACATGGCGCGACTCCAGGAGGCCATCCCCGAGGTCGACATCACCAATCCCGAGGCGCTGCGCGAGGCGCTGTCCGGCGAGGGGCTGTTCCGGCCGGAGGACACGCCCGCCCAGAAGGCCGCGCTGACCCGGCTGGAGACGGCGCTGGCGCTGGTGGAGGGGTGGGTCGCGACGGTGGTCAACGCGGCCGCCCGGGAGCGCCTCACGCACGCCGACGCACTGGCCGAGGCGATCAGGCGGCGCCGGGCCACCGGCGGGCCCGCGGAGCACACGTTCGCCACGCTGGTCGGGCTCGAGCTGCGCCCGCGCCGGCTCCGCGAGGCCGCAGCCATCTGGCAGGGCCTCACCGAGGCCCGCGGGATCGACGGCCGGGACGCGCTATGGGCGCACCCGGACCTGCTGCCCGCCGCCGATGACCTGGAGAACCCGGACACGTTCGTGCACGGCCAGCCCGAACTGGATATCTCGGGTCTGGAAAACCCGGAGAATCCCGGCCGGGAGAAGCCTGGCCCTGAGAATCCCGGTCCGGAGGGCCAGGGCGAGGGTGACTGACGCGGACTCTCACTCCGCGAAACAGCCTGCCCACTCTATGATCAGCCAAAATCTTGCCTCAGGCTTACTTGGCGGAAATCAGGGCGGCAAAAGGCGCGAAACGCGCGCGATCATAGAAATAATCCTGCTCGATATGGCCGGCTCCGCCACTTCGCCCGCTTTGCGGCAATTACCGCGAAAAGGTATGCCTGACCGGGCCGGGGCCGCATGATGGGAAGCCGCACAGGGCAGGAGTCCGGCATGGGCCAACCAGAGCATACCGACGTGGTCGTCCTCGGCCTGGGGCCCGGCGGCGAATACGTCGCCGGGACGCTGGCCGAAGCGGGGCTGCACGTAACCGGGGTCGAATCCCGCCTCGTTGGCGGGGAATGCCCCTACTTCGGCTGCGTGCCTTCCAAGATGATGATTCGCGCCGCCAATCTCATCGCCGAGACCAGGCGGGTACCCGGCATGGCCGGGACGTCGGAGGTCACCCCCGACTGGTCACCGGTCGCGCGGCGGATCAGGGAAGAGGCCACCGACGACTGGAACGACAAGGTGGCAGCCGACCGCTTCGCCGGTAAAGGCGGCCACCTGGTCCGCGGCCGCGGGACAATCACTGCTCCCGGCCAGGTGACGGTCACCGGTGCCGAGGGAACCCGGGTCTTGGCGGCCCGCAAGGGCATCGTGATCAACACCGGGACCGATCCCGCCATCCCGCCCCTGGAAGGGCTGGCCGGCACGCCGTACTGGACCAATCGGGAGATCGTCCAGGCCGAACGGGTGCCGGAGTCGCTGATCGTGCTGGGCGGCGGGAGCATCGGCGCCGAACTCGCCCAGGTCTTCGCCCGCTTCGGCACCGCCGTCACCGTGGTCGAGGCGCTGCCGCGGCTCGTGTCGTTCGAGGAGCCGGAGGCCAGCGAGCTGATCGAGCGGATCTTCACCGCCGAGGGCATCACGGTGTGCACCAACGCCCCGGCCGAGCGGATCAGCCACAACGGCACCCATTTCTCGGTTCACCTGGGGATGAGCACCCTCATGGCCGAGCGCTTGCTGGTCTCCACCGGCCGGCGCACCGACCTGGCCGCGCTCGGCGTGGCCGCGGTCGGCCTGGATCCCGCGGCGCGCGCGATCCCCACGGACGGCTGGATGCGGGCCGCGGACGGCGTGTGGGCCATCGGCGACGTGACCGGGAAGGGTGCCTTCACGCACATGTCCATGTACCAGGCGGGCATCGCGCTGCGGGACATCCTGGGCCAGGGCGGCGAGCCCGCCGACTACCGCGCGGTGCCGCGGGTCACGTTCACCGACCCGGAGATCGGCAGCGTGGGGCTGACTGAGGATCAGGCCCGGGCGGCCGGCCTGCGGGTGCGCACCGGCACGACCCAGGTGCCGTACTCGGCCAGGGGCTGGATCCACAAGGCGGGCAACGACGGGTTCATCAAGGTAGTCGAGGACGCCAGCCGTTCGGTACTGGTGGGCGCGACCTCGGCCGGTCCGGTCGGCGGCGAGGTCCTGTCTGCCCTGCAGGTCGCGATCCGGGCCGAGGTGCCGGTGGCCACCTTGCGGAACATGCCGTACGCCTACCCCACGTTCCACCGGGCCATCGACGATGCGCTCAAGAACCTGGACGAGGTCGAAGGGCTCAGATCCTCATGACACACCGTCCGGCCGTGGTCGCCTTCGACGTGATCGAGACGCTTATGTCACTCGAGCCGCTGCGCGAGCGGCTCGCCGAGATCGGGCAGCCTCCGCACCTGCTCGAGGCCTGGTACACCCGCACGCTGCGGGATGGCATGGCGCTGTCCGCCACCGGGGACTTCGTGCCGTTCACCGACGTCGCCGAGGCCGCGCTGCGCGGGCTCACCGGCTACACGGTCAGCGACGAGCAGGTCGCGCAGGTGATGGCCGGGTTCAACGAACTGCCGGCCTTCCCCGACGCGATGCCCGCGATGACCAAGCTCACCGAGGCCGGCGTGCGCGTGGCCTGCCTGACCAACGGCTCGGCGTACCTGGTCTCCTCGTTCCTCAACCGCACCGGGCTCGGCCCGCTGGTGGACCGGGTGGTCACGGTGGGTGAGGTGTACCGGTGGAAGCCATCTCCCATGGTGTACCTGTACGCCGCTGAGGTTCTGGACGTCCCGCCGCAGTGGCTGGCACTGGTCGCGGCGCACGACTGGGACTGCCATGGCGCCAAGCGGGCCGGGCTGATCGCCGGCTTCGTGACCCGCAAGTCGGGCGGGTTCGGCACGCCGTTCGAGCCACCCGACGTGGTGGGCGAGGACCTGACCGAGGTGGCGGACAAGCTGCTCGCGCTTGGCTCGTGACGGACCGCTCACACGGCGGACAGGAGGGCGGCCAGGGGGGTGGGGATCAGGGTGGGGTCGAGCGCCGCGGCGAGGATGTGGCCGTAGCGGATCTTCCGGCCGGACCGGGTGCCCATGAAGCGGCGCAGCTGCTGGTCGCGGACGGCGCCGCGGTGGGCGGGCTGCCTGGTGAAGGTCAGGAACGGGCCACCCTCGCCCTCGGCCTCGATCAGCTCCTCGACCCGGCGGGTACCCAGCGCGCGGATCATCTCGTCCTCCAGGTCCGCGACGCAGACGAAGCAGGGCGCTTCGGTTCCGGCCCGGTCCAGGCCGCGCCGGAAGTCGCGCTCCTCCCCCTGGTCGCACAGGCCCGCGAGGCGGACGCCGAACCCGCCGGGGCCGAACAGTTCCACGAAGTGCCCGATGTTGGTCGCGCCGCCCATCGGCACCACGAAGACGCCCTCGGCGCGCAGGTCACGGCCGGACCGTTCGGCCAAAGTCTCCACCGCGGCCTGGTCGCTCATCCCCTCGACCAGCACGACCGCGCACGAGCCGGGGTCGGCGCGGGCGCACGCGGCCGCGGCGGCCAGCGGCTCGTTATCCACGTCCTCTAGTCTCGCAGCCATGCAACGCAGCACCGATCGGATTTACACCACGCACGTCGGGAGCCTGGCCCGGCCGCCCGCCGGGCTTCCGCCCGGCTGTGGAGTTAGCTGAGGGTCCTAGCCGAGGACACCCGCGTCGTAGCGGGGCACGCCGCCGGTGATGGTGGCGAGCACCTCCAGGCCGGCGATGCGGTCCGGACTGACCGCGGTGGGATCCTCGGACAGCACCACCAGGTCGGCGAGCTTGCCGGGGGCGATCGAGCCCTTGACGTGCTCCTGGCGGCTGGCGTAGGCCGAACCCCAGGTCCAGGCGCGCAGCGCCTGCTCCGCGGTGACCGCCTCGTCCGGGTTGAACGGCGCGCCGGAGGAGGTGCGCCGGTTCACCATGCCGTCGATGCCGAGTAGCGGCGCCCCGGCCACCACCGGCCGGTCCGAGCTGCCCGGCAGCACCATGCCCGCCTCCAGCAGGGACCGCTGCCGGTACAGCCAGCCGTGCCGGTCCGGGCCGACCGCGGCGAGCATGCCGTCGCCGAGTTCGGCGGCGAAGCGGCCCTGCGGCACGGCGATCACGCCGAGCTCCGCGGCCCGGGTGACCTGCCGCGGCTGGACCACGGCGAAATGCTCGATGCGGTGCCGCGGGTCGGGCCGCGGGTACCGGGCCAGCGCGTCGGCGTAGGCGTCGAGCACCAGGTCGATGGCCCGGTCACCGATCGCGTGCGTGGCGACCTGCCAGCCGGAGCGGTGCGCGGCGATGATCGCGGCCCGCAGGTCGTCCGCGTCGGCCTGCAGGTAGCCGCGGTTGTCGCCGTTCGCGGCGAACGGGTCGTGCATGGCGGCGGTCTTGCCGACCAGGGACCCGTCGGCGAAGATCTTCACCGCGCCGAGCCGGAACCAGTCGTCACCGAAGCCGCTGCTGATGCCCAGGTCCAGCCCGGCGTCCAGGCCGTCATCCGGGTGCGCGCCCAGCGGGTGCAGGGCCTCGCGCGCCGGCATCAGCTCGACCCGGACGCCAAGCCTGCCCTGGTCCCGTGCGAGCTGGTAGGCGGCCAGCTCGGCCGGGCTGTGCGCCACCCAGCCGCCGCCGATGCCGGCCTCGGTGCAGCTGGTGACGCCCTCCCTCAGGTACTGCTCCGCGGCCCTGGCGATCGCGTCGGTCAGCTCGGCCAGCGGGTACGGGTAGACCAGGCTGCCGACCAGGAGCTGGGCGCGTTCTTCGAGCAGGCCGGTGGGACGGCCGCCGGAGTCGGTGGCGACCCGGCCGCCAGGTATCTCGGTGGCGGCCGAGTCGACGCCCAGGTCGGCCAGGACCAGGCTGTTCACCACGCACATGTGCCCGGAGGTGTGCCGCAGCCAGACCCGGCGCCCCGGTGCGGCGCGGTCCAGGGCGTCGCGGTCCGGGTGGTGGCCGCCGAGCTTGTTCTGGTCGTAGCCGGAACCGATCACCCACTCCCCCGGTTCGGTCGTCTCGGCCCGGCCGGCGATCGCCGCGTACAGCTCGTCCAGGCTGCCGACCGGGGGCGAGCTGATGTCGACCTCGCCGAGCGACATGCCGGACCCGATCATGTGGTTGTGCGCGTCGTGGAACCCGGGCAGCACGGTCGCGCCGCGCAGGTCGACCACGCGCAGGGCCTCGGCTGGGATCTCATCCACCGCAGTAATGCGCCCGTGCGCGACGGCCACCGCGGTGGCCCGCGGCCGGTCCGGGTCCATGGTCAGCACGTTGGCGTTGACCAGCGCGAGGTCAGTCACGGGGCGGCGAGCAGCGCGGCGACCGGGGAGCTGGCCAGCCGGTAGCGGACGATCCGGCCGTCGCGCTCGGCGATGACCGTCTGGCTGGCGCGCAGGTGGCGCAGCGTCTGGGACACCGTGGTGTCGTTGATCCCGGTCGCCGCGGCCAGGTCGGAGACGCTGATCGGGCCGGCCGCTTTGATGCAGGTGAGCAGCGTAAGCCGGGTGGGATCGGCGAGCAGGGCGAACTGGCGGGCCCGAGCCTGGATCACCTCGTGGTCGAGGGCGGCGATGGCCTGGCAGATCCGTTCGGCGTCAATGATCCGGTGATCGGACCGGTCCGCGGGCAGCAGGTGCACCGCATCAGGATTCCACAACCGGGCTCGCCCGCGCTAAGAGCTGATCATCTGATCAGCCTTGACCATGACCGGGGCCAACTTGTAGGTTAGCCGCGCTTCCGGGCGAAGGGCGGCATGCTTTTGGGCGGCGGTCAGGGTCGGCTGCGGCGGACGGTCGCGGAGCTTTCCGGCCGCGAGTGGTGGCACGTGGCCGCGATGTTCGGCTTCATCCTGGCGCTGAACGCGGCGGGCTGGGGCATCTACCTGCTGGTCGTGATGCCGCACCACTTCGACTACCGGGGCGAGGGCGGCAGCCCGGGCCTGGGCGTCGGGCTCGGCGTGGCCGTCACCGCGTGGTTCCTCGGCTTCCGGCACGCGTTCGACGCCGACCACATCTCCTGCATCGACAACACCACGCGCAAACTCATGGCCGACGGAAAGCGGCCGCTGAGCGGGGGTTTCTTCTTCTCGTTCGGCCACGCCACCATCGTGATGGCGGTCGGCGCGGGCATTACCGTGGCGGCCCGGGCGGTGTTCGGCGCGGTGGTCAACCCCGACTCGGCCTACGAGACGGCCGGCGGCACCGCCGGGACCCTGGTCTCGGCCGGGTTCTTGTACCTGATCGCGCTGCTGAACCTCATCGTGCTGGCCGGCATCTTCAAGGTCTTCCGTGACATGCGACGGGGCGCCTACGACGAATCCGAGCTCGAGGCGCAACTGCAGGCGCGCGGGCTGATGTACCGGTTCTTCGGCCGGTTCATGACGTCGATCAGGCACCCCTGGCAGCTGTACCTGGTCGGGCTGGTCTTCGGCATCGGCTTCGACACCACCACCGAGGTGGTGCTGCTGGCCGCCACCGCCTACGCCGCGATCCAGGGACTGCCGTACTACGCCGTGCTCGCGCTGCCGTTCCTGTTCGCCGGCGGGCTGATGCTGTTCGACACGCTCGACGGGCTGTTCATGAATTTCGCCTACGGCTGGGCGTTCGCCCGTCCGGTCCGGAAGGTCTACTACAACCTGGTCATCACCGGGCTGTCCATCGGCGCGGCGTTCATCATCGGCACCATCGAGATCCTCGGCGTGCTCACCGACGAGCTGCACCTATCCGGCGCGTTCTGGAACACGGTGGCCACCTTCAACATCAACACGGCCGGGTTCGCCATCGTCGCGCTGTTCCTCGCGGTCTGGGTGGCCGCGCTGGCCTACTGGCGGTTCGGCCGGGTCGAAGCCCGGTGGACGGCCGACGTGGATAGATGAGGCTGGCAGCAGGTACCCAGATCAGTCTGCAGCCGGCCCCTCATCGGCCTGGGTGGTGTGCCGGGCCAGGGCCTGCGCCAGGGACAGGACATCATCACGACCCTGCTGGCAGCCGGCCACCCATGCGGCCGTCCTCTCCGTGACCTGGGCCGCGCTCGCCCTGGCCAGTTCAGCCTCGCCCTGCCAGTAACCGATCCGCTCCTCCAGCCGGGCCCGCAGCCGGTTCGTTTCCGCAGCCGCATACCCCCGCGCGAGCTGCCAGGCGGCGACCGCGCCGATCACCAGCCCGGCGAGTCCAGTGACGATATCCATCTCATTCCGGCTTCCGTCCCGAGGCGGCCCGAGGCTCACGCATCATGGCGCGGACCGCATCTTCAAGTCCCAGGCCATCGCCGTCGCCGTTGCGCTCCACGCAGCCCGCGATCAAGGCGAGCGCGGCGGTTCCGAGCAGGCAGCGCTGCCGCGCGGAGTCGATGATGGGAGTGGCCGGGTCGGAGAGGCCGCGCAGGGCCAGGCCATCCGCGATGGCGGCCAGCAAGGTGACGCAGTCATCGAGAGTGATCCCAGACCGGAGCCGCAGGTCGCGGGCCTTGAGGAACTCCTCGTAGAAATCCTTCCAGAGCGGGTCGTTCTCCTGGTGGCGCAGGGATATCGCCTCACCGATGACCGCATCACCCTCGGCCTCCGCGGCTGCGATGAGCCCGAGCCGGAACATCGGCGTGCCCAGCAGCCTGGTCATGACCCAGTAGCACAGCCGGTGCAGGCCCCGGACCGGGTCCGGCCCGCTGATCACCTCGTCCTTCGCATCGGCTATCTCGTCGTGATGCCGTGCGGGGTAGTGCGACGCCCACAGGCCGAACCGCAGCACGTCGGCGATGAAGTGCGAGTGGGGCTCCCATCGTTCCCGCATCGTCGAGGTCCGGCCCACGCGATGGAACGGAGGAGGGTTACGGCTGACCTCCCTGGCCACGGCCCGTTGCGACAGGAAGCTCAGCAAGGGCCGCTCGATGGAATCCGGGTCGTCCGCACCATCCGGCGTGCGGATGGCGCCCGGCCCCAGATGCCGCTGGATCAGCCGGACCGCCGCTGCCAGGTAAGCCGCGGTGACCGGGTCATTGGCCTGCCTGTTGCGACGGGTGATCGGATTGCGCCGCCTGAGACCCCGCAGGACCCTTGACAAGTCCTGGTCATACGGGTACGGAAGCTGTTGCTTGAGCCGTCGGCGGCCTCGTCCCTGGTCGTTCCTCATGCCGCCATCGTGACGCGGCCAGTCCGGCCTGCCTAGGCGCGCAACTGCGCGCAGTGCGGCCGGCCTCCCGGCGATTCCTATCCGAGACAGACATCTTGTATCGGAAACGCTAGAGGAATAGCATCCCGGCATGGGAACGCAACTGGTTAACGACGCTCACCGGCACCTGGGCAAGATGCCCGCCTTCCCCTTCTACGGCGGTCCGCCCTGCAATCCGGACATGCTGGCCCGGGGCTCCGTGGCCGAGCTGATCGCGGATCTGGACAGCGAGGGCGTCGAACGTACGCTGGTGCTGCCCAACTACGGGGTGCCGGACGCGTCGGTCTCGTTCGGCTTCAATCCCCTGGTCCTGGAGGCCGCCGCGGCCGACGACCGGATCCGGTGCGGTCTGTGGGTCTCGCCGCGGCCCCAGGACGCCGAGCTCAACACGGCGGCGCTGGCGCTGGCCGGCGAGCACGGGGTGGCCGCGCTGAAGACCAGCTTCCTGCTCGGCGGGCGCGCCTCGGACGAAGCCTGCCAGGAGCAGCTCGACCGGATCTTCGGCACGGCGCGTGAGCACGGCCTGGTCGTGCACGTGCACACCTCGCCGGGCGGGAATTCCGACATCAACGAGGTCGGCCTGCTCGTCGACAAGTACGGCGACGACGTGAAGATCCACCTGGTGCACTTCGGCGGCGGCATGAGCGGCCACATCAAGCTGATCAGCACCCGGTTCTTCGACTGGATCGAGGCGGGCAAGCAGGTCTACACCGACACCAGCTGGGCGATCGGCTTCGCGCCGCGCTGGCTGGCCGCCGAGATCGAGCGGCGCGGCATCGGGCATGACCGGGTGCTGTTCGCCAGCGACGAGCCGTGGGGCGACTTCACCGGCGAGGTGGCCAGGATGCGGACCGCGGCCGGGGACGGCAAGCTGGGCCAAGCCATGCTGCGGGACAACTTCGCCGCCCTCTACGACCCGAAGGTCTGATTACTGGGGGCGCAGCGCCATCCAGACGGCGTGCGCCTCCACCGTGCCCGGGTTGCGCCAGGTGTGCGGCTGGTCGCCCTGGAAGTGCAGCGTGCTTCCCGGTTCGACGGTGTACTTCTGCCCGGTCACGGTGAACTCGAGCACGCCGCTGGTGACGTGGACCAGTTCCTCGCCCGGGTGCTGCATCGGCTTGCGCCCGCTGCTGGCGCCGGGATCCACGCAGGCCCGCGCGCCGGCCAGCAGGAACCGGCCGTACGGGCCGGAGATGCTGTTCAGCTCGATGCCCTGGTGCGAGGTGTACACCGGGCGGTTCTCGTCGGGCGGGGTGAGCACGGCCACGTCGTCCTGGCCGACGTCCTCTTCCACGAAGTAGGAGACCGGCCGGCCGAGCGCGCTGGCCAGCTTGAGCAGCGTAGTGATGGTGGGCACCATGCCGCCCTGCTCGATCTTATGGATCGCGGCGGCCGAGACGTCGGACCGCTCGCCCAGCTGCTGCAGGGACAGGCCCATCCGCTTGCGGTGGCTGAACACCTTCAGGCCGATGGAGCCGACGATGCGTTCCACCTCTCCGGCGCCGCCGGTGTCGGTGCGGGCGCTCGCCTGTGCGTCCAGGCAGGGCGGACCCGACGTTCTCTGCACTCGGTTCATCGCGCCCCAGAGGTGTTCACAGGCGGCCGTCCCTTGACGATCAGGGTTTTGTCCCGCCAGTATAGTGTACGACTTATAACGGATACTAAACGTCGCGTCCCGTTTTCCATGAGAAGAGATTACTGATGGCGCAGCAGATCGTGGTGATCGGTGGCGGCGCCGCGGGCATCGGCGCGGCCGGGGCCGCCAAGGGCACCGACCCATCGGCGGACGTCCGGGTCTACACCGAGTTCGAGGATGTCGGCTACAGCCCGTGCGGCATTCCGTACGTACACGGCCGGGAGATACCAGATTTCGAGCGTCTGTTCCTGGCGACCAGGGAGACGTACGACAAAGCGGGCATCGACATCCACTATGAGACACGGGTCACCGGGTTCGACCCAGGTAAGAAAACTGTGTCGGTGGCGGGCGAGGGCCAGGTCGGGTACGACAAGCTGATCGTGGCCACCGGCTTCGACTACGCGGACCCCGGGGTGCCCGGCACCGACCTGGGCAACCTGTACTACGTCAAGAACATCCGCCGGGCCATCGAGTGGGACAAGGTCCTGGACGGGGTGAAGTCGGCGGTGGTGGTCGAGGCCTCACCGCTGGGCCTGGAGATGGTCACCGCGCTGTGCCACCGCGGCATCGAGACGCATCTGGTGGACCCCGGCGCCTGGGCGCTGTCCGTTGCCACCGACCCCGACATCATCGCCCCGGTGCAGGACTCCTGGCGGGAAAAGGGCGCCACGCTGCACTTCAACACCACGCTGACCGGCTTCGCCGGCCAGGGCATGGTGCGCGCGGTGCAGACCTCCGACGGGGACATCGGCTGCGACCTGGCCGTCGTCTGCACCAAGAAGGAGGCCAACACCGCCCTGGCCTCGGTCGCCGGGATACGGACCGGCTCGGCCAGCGGCGTCATCGTGGACGAGCGGATGCACACCTCGGCCGCGGACGTCTGGGCGGCGGGCGACTGCGTCGAGATCCCGCACAGCGTGACCCAGATCCCCATCCAGGGCTTGTCCGGCAGCCACGCCTACTCCCAGGGCAAGGTCGCGGGCACTAACGCGGCGGGCGGCGACCGCCGGTACCAGCCGGTCAGCGTGCCGTGGGGAATGATGGCCGGGGACTGGATGATCGGCGGCGTCTCGTTCAGCGAGACGCTGGCCACGGCGCTCGGCATCCCGCACGTGGTGGGCGTGGCCGAGGGGATC
>Ga0335081_10015036_pt1 | contig 12523 bp, 9 predicted proteins | sample Lox_Sample_35_FD_206713 | JGI IMG/M metagenome (GOLD analysis project Ga0335081, IMG submission 206713) | Soil microbial communities from Loxahatchee National Wildlife Refuge, Florida, United States - Lox_Sample_3.5 | ecosystem: Environmental > Terrestrial > Soil > Wetlands | place: USA: Florida...
CAAGCTCGAGCTTTACACCGGCGGCTACAACGATTTCGAAACCCGACGCGCGGAAAAGACCCGGCTGCAAGCCGCGACCCGCGCCAAGCAGGAGGCCGAGCGCGCGCATCTGCAGCGCTTCATCGACCGGTTCCGGGCGAAGGCGAGCAAGGCGACGCAGGCCCAGTCGCGCATCAAGCGTCTCGCCAAGCTCGAGCCGATTGCCGAGGTGGTCGAGGAACGCGTGGCGCCGTTTACGCTACCGTCGCCAGCGCGGCCGCTGGCGCCGCCCTTGATCCAGCTCGAAGCGGCAGCCGTCGGCTATGACGGCACGCCGGTGCTGCGCCATCTCAATCTGCGGCTCGACGTCGATGACCGCATCGGGCTCCTGGGCGTCAATGGCGCGGGCAAAACCACCTTCGCCAGGATGATCGCCGGCGCGCTGCCGCTGCAATCCGGCCGGATGAAGCGGGAGCAACGCCTGCGCGTCGGGTGGTTTCACCAGCATCAGATCGAAGCGCTCGATCCGGACGATACGCCGCTGCAGATCCTTCGGCGCGAGCGGCCGGACGACAGCGAATCGTCACGTCGCTCCAGGCTGGCGCAGTTCGGGCTGTCGTTCGACAAGCAGGAAACCACCATCGCCGACCTGTCCGGCGGCGAACGCGCGCGGCTTCTGCTCAATCTGGTCGCGATGGCGGCGCCGCACCTCCTGATCCTCGACGAACCGACGAACCATCTCGACATCGAAAGCCGGCGCGCGCTGCTCGACGCGCTCAACGACTACGAGGGAGCCGTCATCCTCATCACCCACGACCGCTCGCTGATCGAGCTCGTGGCCGATCGGCTGTGGCTGACCGCCGACGGCCACATCAAGCCGTTTGCCGGCGACATGGATGACTATGCCCGCTTCGTGATCGACCGCGCCAAGACGCAGGCTGCGCCTTCGCCGAAGGCGGCGCGGCAGAGGGACCCGGACCGGGCCGAGGCCGCGGCGGCGCAGGACGCGGCTGCCGCCGCCCGTCTCGCCGCAAAGAAAGCCGCAAGAAAACGACGCCGCAGGGGCTATTGACGAGGGTTATTGAGGAGCACGGGCCCGTCGGCTGTGCCTTTCGCCTCGGTGAATGTTCAAGTTGCGCGGGAGGCGCGTTTGCCTATATAAGCGCGCGCAATCTCACACGCGGACCTTGGCCCAGAAGGCCGTCCGGTGTCCGGCCGCAAGGCCGGGCTCAGCGGTCCGCGGCGGATCAACCGGAGAACGACATATGGCGCTGCCCGACTTCAGCATGCGCCAGCTTTTGGAAGCTGGCGTCCATTTCGGCCATCAGGCCCACCGCTGGAACCCGAAGATGGCGGAGTACATCTTCGGCACCCGCAACAACATCCACATCATCGACCTGACCCAGTCGGTACCGATGCTGCACCGCGCGCTGCAGGCGATCAGCGACACGGTCGCGCAGGGCGGCCGCATCCTGTTCGTCGGCACCAAGCGCCAGGCGCAGGACGCGATCGCCGAAGCGGCCAAGCGCTCGGCGCAGTACTACGTCAATTCGCGCTGGCTCGGCGGCACGCTGACCAATTGGAAGACCGTCTCCAACTCGATCAAGCGCTTGCGCGCGCTCGACGAGATGCTCGCTTCCAACGAGGCGCAGGGCTACACCAAGAAGGAGCGGCTCACCCTGCAGCGCGAACGCGACAAGCTTGACCGCGCGCTCGGCGGCATCAAGGACATGGGCGGGCTCCCCGACCTCGTCTTCGTCATCGACACCAACAAGGAAGACATCGCCATCAAGGAGGCGCGCCGCCTCAACGTCCCGGTGGCGGCGGTGGTTGATACTAATTGCGATCCCGACGGCATCACCTACGTGGTGCCGGGCAATGACGACGCGAGCCGCGCCATCACGCTCTACTGCGACCTTGCCGCCAAGGCGGCGATCGACGGCATTTCGCGCGCCCAGGGCGAGCGTATCGACCTCGGCGCCCAGGCCGAGCCGCTGGTGACTGAGGAATTGCCGCCGGAAACCGACCGGCTCGGGTTCCAGCCATTGTCCGGGCCGCGCGGGGTCGCCGACGATCTCAAGAAATTCCCGGGCGTGTCGCCGGCGATCGAAAAGCAGCTCAACGACCTCGGCATCTTCCACGTCTGGCAGATCGCCGAACTGTCGCCGGCCGCCGCGCACAATATCGGCGAGGAGGTCGGGCTGCCCGGCCGCGTCGAAGGCTGGATCGCCCGGGCCAAGGAACAGGTGGCCGCCACCGAATAACTTCGATCGTTCCGGCACGCCGCTAGCGGCGAGCCCGGAACCCATGACCACGAACCATGCGTTCTCAAGTTCGAGTCATTATTTCGTAGCGTTGTGATTATGGATTCCGGGCTCGCGCCGGTGGCGCGCCCCCGGAATGCCGAGACCGTGTAGGGACTGACAACAAATGGCAAACATCACCGCGAACATGGTGAAGGAGCTCCGTGACAAGACCGGAGCTGGCATGATGGATTGCAAAGCCGCGCTCAGCGAGAGCGGCGGCGACCTCGAGAACGCGGTCGATTGGCTGCGCAAGAAGGGATTGGCCAAGGCTGCGAAGAAGGCGGGACGGGTCGCGGCCGATGGCCTCATCGGCGTCGCAGTCAAGGCGAACAAGGGCGTCGTCGTCGAGGTGAACTCCGAAACCGACTTCGTCGCGCGTAACGACCTGTTCCAGGGCCTGGTGAAGATGATCGCTGATGTCGCGCTCGACGTCGGGGCGGACCCTGACAAGATCCTCGGCGCGCGCGTCGGCGACCGCAATATCGCCGACGCCATCGCCGAGACCATCGCCAAGATCGGCGAGAACATGACGCTCCGTCGTGCCGCCGGGCTTGCGGTCGGCAAGGGCGCGATCGCGAGCTACGTGCATAATTCGGTCACCGACGGCTTGGGCAAGATCGGCGTGATCGTGGCGCTCGAATCCGCCGGCAAAAGCGACGAGCTCAAGGCGTTCGGCCGCATGCTGGCGATGCACGTCGCGGCAGCCAACCCGCAGGCTATCGATCCGTCGGGACTCGATCCGGCCGTCATCCAACGCGAGCGCGGCGTGCTTGCTGCCAAGGCCGAAGGCAAGCCGGCCAACGTGGTCGAGAAGATCGTCGAGTCAGGGCTCAAAACATTCTACAAGGAAGTCTGCCTGCTCGAACAAGGCTACGCCATCGAAGAAGGCAAGAAGACCGTCGCCCAGGCGATCAAGGAGGCCGAAGGTAAGATCGGCGGCCCGATCAAGGTCATTGGCTTCGTGCGATACGCGCTCGGCGAGGGTATTGACCGGCCGAGCGGCGATTTCGGCGGCGAGGTGGCGGCCTTGGCGCGTGCGTGAGCGTGTAAGGCGGGGTGCGTAGATCGAGAGCCGCCGACGCGAGGCATCGCGAGCGCCGGGTTTGGCCGCGCCCGCAAGCGGTCGAAGAGGCACGGGCGATCCCGATGACGAAAGCGAACTACCGACGGGTGATCGTCAAGCTCTCCGGCGAAGCCCTGAGCGGTCCGGAAAAATTCGGCATCCATCAGCCGACTATCGACCGCTTCGCCGCCGATCTCGTTGCCGCCCATGCCTTGGGTGTCGGGCTCGGCGTCGTGGTCGGCGGCGGTAACATCCTTCGCGGCGCGCAGATCTCCGAGGACGGGTTGTCGCGGCCGACCGCCGACGCGATGGGCATGCTGGCGACAGTCATGAATGCGCTGGTGCTCGAGGCGGCGATCGAGCGCGCCGGCGTCAATTCCCGCACCATGTCGGCGCTGGCGATGCCGCAGGTGTGCGAGACCTATGAGCGCCAGCGCGCGCTGCGCCATCTCGAAGACGATATGATCATCGTGTTCGCCGGCGGCACCGGCAACCCGTACTTCACCACCGACACCACGGCGGTGCTGCGCGCCGCCGAGATGGGTTGCGATGCCGTCCTCAAGGCGACCGACGTCGACGGCGTCTATACCGCCGATCCGAAGCGCGACCCAAGCGCGCGGCGCTACGAGCGCCTCGACCATCAAGAAGCGCTCAACCAAAACCTCAAAATCATGGATGCGACGGCGTTCGCGCTTGCCCGGGAAATCCGTATGCCTATCATCGTGTTCTCGATCCGGGAGCAGAGCGCGATCGAGACGGTCTTGCGTGGGAAAGGGCACTACACCACCGTCGGCTGAAGCATCGCGCGGAGCGGCCGACCAAGAATCGCAGCCGTCCCGGACCGGCAAATCGCGGAGGGCGCCATGGCAACAACGACTTTCGACATGAACGATCTCAAGCGCCGCATGCAGGGCGCGATCGGCTCGCTCAAGCAGGAGCTGGCGGGCCTGCGCACCGGGCGCGCTTCGACCGCCTTGCTCGACCACGTCCAAGTCGAGGCCTATGGCAGTCACATGCCGCTCAATCAACTGGCCACGATCAGCGTTCCCGAGCCGCGGCTCCTCAACGTCCAGGTGTGGGACCGCTCGATGGTACATGCGGTCGAGAAGGCGATCTCGGCCGCCAACCTCGGATTGACGCCTTCGACCGAAGGCCAGGTGCTGAAATTGCGCATCCCCGAACTCAATGAGGAGCGCCGCCGCGAGCTGGCGAAGGTCGCCCACAAATATGCCGAAGCGGCGCGGGTCGCCGTGCGCCACGTCCGCCGCGACGGGCTCGACCTGCTCAAGAAGCTGGAGAAGGACCACAAGATCAGCGAGGACGAACACGAGCGCCAAGCCGGCGAGGTGCAGAAGGCAACCGACGCGACCATTGCCGAGGTCGACAAGATGCTCGCCGGCAAGGAAAAGGAGATCATGACCGTTTGAGCGACGCGGCACGATCGACAGACAAGGTGACGCTGCCGCTCGCGGCGGGCAGCGACGGATTCGACGTGCCGCGCCACGTCGCCATCATCATGGACGGCAATGGCCGCTGGGCCGCGGAGCGCGGCCTGCCGCGTGTCGAAGGCCATCGCCGCGGCGTCGAGGCCTTGCGCCGCACTGTGCGCGCCGCCGGCGATCTCGGCATCCGGGTACTGACGATCTTCTCCTTCAGCGCCGAGAACTGGTCGCGCCCGCCCTCGGAAATCAGCGATCTGATGGGGCTCTTGCGCCGCTTCATCCGCAATGATCTTGCCGAGCTGCATCAATCCAATGTGCGGGTGCGCATCATCGGCGAGCGCGACGATCTCGATCGCGACATCCGCCGGCTCTTGGTCGAGGCCGAAGATCTGACTCGCGGCAATGACGGCCTAACGCTGGTCGTGGCCTTCAACTACGGCGCCCGCCAGGAGATCGCGCAGGCGGCGCGCCGCATCGCGATCGAAGTCGCGCAAGGCCGGCTTGAGGCCGAGGCCGTGTCGCCGGAGCTGTTCAGCCGCTATTTGCAGGTCCCCGACATTCCCGATCCGGACCTGATCATTCGCACCAGCGGCGAGCAGCGGCTGTCCAATTTCCTGCTGTGGCAGGCCGCCTATAGCGAGCTCATCTTCGTGCCGATCAATTGGCCAGACTTCGACCGCGCGGCGCTCGAGAATGCGATCGCCGAATATCGCCGGCGCGAGCGCCGGTTCGGCGGACTGATGGCGGCCGAAACCGGATCGTGACAACGCCCGACCATCGCGGCGAGCGGATCGGCGCTGACGTTACCGCCGAAGCGGGCGAGGGGGGCAATCTCGCGCTGCGCGTCGCTTCGGCTGTCGTACTCGCCCCGGCCGTATTGGCGATCACCGCTGTGGGCGGGTGGCCGTTTCTCGTCCTCTGCGCGCTTGCCGCGGCCGGGATCCTCTGGGAGTGGACGCATCTGACCGCCAAGGCGAACGCCCGCGGTCTCGCGCCCGGCTTGGCGGCGGTGATGGCGGCCTTGGCGCTGACCGGCCTTCATCAGCCGGGGACGGCCGCCATCGTGGTCGCGGCCGGCGCCGGTCTCGCCGGCGCGGTGGCCGGGAGGGCGAAACCGCAGGCCGGAATCTGGGCGGCTGCCGGCGTGATCTATGCGGGCATCGCTTTTTTCGGCCCCGCAGTGCTGCGCCAGGACCCGCTATGGGGTCTGACGGCACTTTTATTCTTGTTCGCAACGGTCTGGAGTACCGATATTTTTGCCTTTCTGTGTGGGCGCGTGGTCGGCGGGCCCCTGTTATGGCCGCAGGTCAGCCCCAAGAAGACTTGGGCCGGCGCGATCGGGGGCGCCGCCGGGGGGGTTGCCGCAGGCGTCGCGGTCGCCTATGCGAACGGTATTGGCAAGCTGGGGATAGCCGGGGTTATGGCGTTGCTGCTTTCAGTCCTGGCCCAGGCCGGCGACTTGTTCGAGTCTGCGGTCAAGCGGCGTTTCGGTGCGAAAGACGCCGGCCGGCTCATTCCGGGTCATGGCGGATTGATGGATCGGCTCGACGGCTTCCTGGTTGCGGCGTTCGCCGCCCTCCTCATTGGAATTGTTCGGCAGGGAACCGCCGCCGCGGGTGCGGGCTTGCTGCTATGGTAGGCCGATGAAACAGTCGAAACTGCGGGCAAGAGTGGAGCTTGCGCCCGTACCGCGCTCGGTGACGCTTCTTGGCGCCACTGGCTCGATTGGGTCGAGCACGGTCGATTTGCTGCGTCGGGAGCGGGCCCGCTATCGCGTCGAGGCGCTAACCGCCCGACACAACGCCGCCGCGCTTGCCAGCCTCGCGCGCGAGTTTGGCGCGCGCTTTGCCGCAGTCGCCGAACCTGACGCCTACAATGAGCTTAAATCCGCGCTTTCCGGCAGCGGCATTGAGGCCGGCGCCGGTCCGGCGGCGGTGGTCGAGGCGGCGCAGCGGCCCGCCGATTGGGTCATGGCGGCAATCACTGGGGCCGCGAGCCTCAAACCGACGCTCGCGGCTGCGGAGCGCGGCGCAACGGTCGCGCTCGCCAACAAGGAGTGCTTGGTGTGCGCCGGCGCGCTGTTCATGCGCCGCGCCGCCGCCGCCGGCGCCGCCGTGTTGCCGGTCGATTCCGAGCACAACGCGATTTTCCAGGCCTTGGGCGCGGGCCGGCGGGAGGACGTGCGGCGCATCGTATTGACTGCTTCAGGCGGGCCGTTTCGCACCTTCACGCTTGACGCGATCCGGCGCGTGAGCGTCGAGCAGGCGCTCAAGCACCCGACCTGGTCGATGGGTCCCAAGGTCACGATCGATTCGGCCACGTTGATGAACAAGGGCCTCGAGCTGATCGAGGCCCATCATCTGTTTGCGCTCGGGCCGGACGCGCTCGATGTCGTGGTTCACCCGCAATCCGTGGTCCACGGCCTGGTGGAATTCCGCGACGGCTCCGTCGTCGCTCAGCTCGGCTCGCCGGACATGCGCATCCCGATCTCCCACTGCCTGGCCTGGCCGGTGCGCATGGGGACTCCGGCGGCACGGCTTGATCTCGCCCGTATTGCGTCGCTGACATTCGAGGAGCCCGACCTGGTTCGCTTTCCCGCGCTGGCGCTGGCGCGGCGGGCGCTCGCGGCCGGCGGCGCCGCCCCGACCGTGCTCAACGCGGCCAACGAGATTGCGGTGCGCGAATTCGTCGCCGGCCGACTGGGCTTTACCGGCATTCCGGCCTTAGTCGAGGCGACGCTCGACGCCGCCGGGCGGCAAGGCGCGATGGCCGAGCCGCAATCGGTTGAGGACGCGCTCGCCGTTGACCATAACGCCAGAAGAATTGCGGCCGACCTCTTGCCCGAAATTGCCGCAATGGCATCCTAGGGTCGGGATCGGGCAGGGATTCAAGGGGTTAGGGCTTTTATCATGGGGTCCAATCTATTGTCGCATTTGCACGCATTCGGCGGCGGCGTTGTCGGCTATCTCATTCCGTTCCTTTTCGTCCTCAGCATTGTCGTATTCTTCCATGAGCTCGGGCATTTCCTGGTCGCGCGCTGGTGCGGCGTGCGCATTCTCGTGTTTTCGATCGGCTTCGGGCCGGAAATCATCGGCTTCAACGATCGCCATGGCACTCGCTGGAAGATCTCCGCCATTCCGCTCGGCGGTTTCGTGAGATTCTTCGGCGACGACAACGTGGCGAGCGCGCCCACCGGCTCGCGGCCCGCCGAGATCGACGAGAGCGAGCGCGAGCACAGCTTCGTGTTTCAGCCGGTGCTCAAGCGCAGCGCCATCGTCGTGGCCGGGCCGCTCGCCAACTTCATCCTCGCCATCGCCATCTTTGCCGCGATCTTCACGCTCTACGGCAAGCAGACGATGAGCGCGCGCGTCGACAGCGTGCAGGCCGACAGCGCCGCGGCGGCCGCGGGTTTTCAGCCCGGCGATCTGGTGACCGCGATCAACGGCGAGCCGATCGAGAGTTTCGCCGACATGCAGCGCATTGTCAGCGAAAGCGCGGGACAGACGCTGTCGATCACCGTCGAACGCGCCGGCGCGCCGCGCGTGCTCACGGCGACGCCGGCGCTCAAGGAGGTCAAGGACAATTTCGGCAATGTGCGCCACATCGGGATACTCGGCATCAGCCGCTCAATGGCCGCGGCCGATCTCAAATTCGAGCCGGTGCCGGCGCCGCAGGCGGTCTGGCTGGGCGTAAAGGAAACCTGGTTCGTGGTTGATCGGACGCTGAGCTATCTCGGCGGGGTTATCGTCGGCCGCGAGCCGGCGGATCAACTCGGCGGACCGATCCGCATCGCACAGATGTCGGGTCAAGTGGCGACGATCGGATTCGTGGCGCTGATCCACCTCGCCGCCGTGCTGTCCGTCTCGATCGGGCTTCTCAATCTGTTTCCGATTCCCCTGCTCGACGGCGGTCATCTTTTGTTCTATGCGATCGAGGCTCTGCGCGGCCGACCGCTGTCGGAACGGGCGCAGGAGGTCGGATTCCGCATCGGCCTCGCGATCGTCCTGATGTTGATGATATTTGCAACCTTCAATGACATTGTTCACTTGACGACGTCCTAAGTCGCGCGAGCGGGGAGCGGCCGGGGGGCAAAGTTCGGGGGCAGAGGGGAGAATCGTCGCCGAATCAAGTTGCTGGGCTGGATTGCCGAGTGAAGGTCCGAGCACCCGCCATCGGGGGTGGCCACGAAGGGGGATAAGGGCGCGTTGCGGATGGAAATGTGTCGGCTGGTAAGACGAGGGCTGGTCCTTGCCGGCTTGCTCCTCGTCGGCGTTTGTATTGACGCTGCTCCTGGCGCGGTGTTGGGCGCGCCGGCGCAATCCGGCGTGGCGGCAGAAACTATCGTTGTTGAGGGCAACCGCCGCGTCGAGGCAGAGACGATCCGCTCCTATTTCCGCTTCGCGCCCGGCGAGCACCTCGACGCCGCCAAGATCGACGCCGCGCTCAAGGCGCTGTACGCCTCGGGCCTGTTCCAGGACGTCCACATCACCCAATCCGGCAACCGGCTGATCGTCACCGTGGTCGAGGCCGCGGTCATCGACCGGCTCGCCTTCGAGGGCAATTACAAGATCAAGGACGAGCAGCTCGAGCAGGAGGTCCAGTCCAAGGCGCGCAACGCGCTCTCGCGCGCCAAGGTGCAGGCCGACGTTCAGCGCATCCTCGAGGTCTATCATCGCAGCGGACGCTTCGACGTCACGGTCGTGCCGAAGATCATCCAGCGGGCGAACAATCGCGTCGACCTGGTGTTCGAAATCCATGAAGGGGAAAAGACCGGCATCAAGGCCATCAATTTCGTCGGCAACAAAGCCTACTCGTCCTATCGCCTGAAGGACGTGATCAAGACCTCGGTCTCGAACTGGTTCAGCTTCCTGCAGACCAACGATGTCTACGACCCCGATCGGATCGAAGCCGACCGCGACCTCATCCGCCGCTTTTATCTCAGTCACGGCTACGCCGACGTGCAGGTCGTCTCGGCGGTTGGTGAGTACGATCCCGCGATAAAGGGCTTCATCATCACCTTTACGATCGAGGAAGGGCCCCAATACCGCTTCGGCGCGCTTGAGATTCAATCCAACATCCACGCCGTCGATTCGCAGTCGCTGCGTCCGGCTCTGCGGATGCGCACCGGTGATGTCTACAATGGCGAGGCGGTGGAGAAGACGGTCGAGGGCCTCACCGTCGAGATCGCCAAGCACGGCTACCCGTTCGCGACGGTGCGCCCGCGCGGCGACCGCAATCCCGAGCAACGCACCGTCGGCGTCATCTATGTCGTGGACGAGGGCGTGCGCGCCTATATCGAACGCATCAACATTCGCGGCAATACGCGTACCCGCGAAGGCGTCATCCGGCGCGAGTTCGATATCGCCGAAGGCGACCCCTACAACCGCGCCCTGGTCGACCGCGCCGAACGCCGCATCAAGAATCTCAACTTCTTCAAGTCGGTGAAGATCACCAACGAGCCGGGCTCGGCCCCGGACCGGGTGGTCATCAATGTCGACGTCGAGGAGCAGTCTACCGGCGACTTCTCGGTCATGGGCGGGTACTCCACCGCGGACGGCCTTTTGGGCCAGGTTTCGGTCTCCGAACGCAATCTGTTCGGCACCGGGCGTTTCGGCAAGATTTCGGTCAGCTACGGCCAATACACCCGCGGCGCCGATCTCAATTTCGTGGAGCCTTATTTCCTGGATCAGCGGCTGTCGGCAGGCATCAATTTGTTCGCGCGCCAGACGCTGCAAAGCCCTTATCTGTCGTATGGCACCGAGAATTATGGCGGCACGTTCAGCTTCGGCATTCCGCTGCGCGAGGATCTGGCGCTGCAGTTGCGATACTCGGCGTTCTGGCAGGCATTCACGCTGCCGTCGAGCCTCAACAATTGCAACAACATCAACCCCGATTTCATCAACACCTTCCCGACCCCGGCGGCCGTAGCCGCCGGCGGCGCGGCGGCTTATCCGGGCCTTACCGCCGCGCAAGCCGCCGGCCTCCAGTCCCAATGCTACAATCAAACACTGGCCAACGGCACGTTCTTTACTCAGGCCTCACTGCCGGTCCGAGTCGAACTCGGACAAGGCGGCTATCTGACTTCGCTCGCCGGATACGGCCTGACCTACAACACGCTCGACAACAACAAGCACCCCACCAGCGGCCTGTTGATCTCCTTCGGTCAGGATTTCGCCGGGCTCGGCGGCGACGCTTTCTACATGCGCTCGGTCGTGGATTTCCGCACCTACTACGAGATCGTCTCGGATCTGGTGAGCATATTGCACCTGCAGGCCGGCGACATGCTGGGCTTCGGTAAGTGTCCGGTGGCCAATACCTGCGTTTCCAACAACGACTACGTGCGGATGCTCGATGATTTCAAGATGGGGCCTAACCTGGTGCGCGGATTCCAGCCCGCCGGTTTCGGCCCGCGCGACATCACGATCGGAACGACCAACGACGCTATCGGCGGCACGATGTTCTGGGGCGCGAGCTACGAGGTGCAGTACCCGCTGTTCTTCCTACCGAAGGATGTCGGCATGCGCGGCGCCCTGTTCGTCGACAGCGGGGCGGTTTGGGGCTACCGCGGCGAGACGCAGGACGCGGCGACAGGTGAAGTCAACGGAACGGTCACCACCTCGACCGGCGTCAGCTTTCCTTGCCAATGCGGCTTGCAGTTCGCCGACACTCCGACCCCGCGCGTATCGGTCGGCGGCAGCCTCATCTGGGACTCGCCGTTTGGTCCGCTGCGATTCGATCTCGCCTATCCGATCGTGAAGCAGAGTTACGACCGCGTCCAATTGTTCCAGTTCGGCGGCGGAACAAAGTTCTGATCGCGGCCGCGGACCTCGCCGGGGCCGGGTGCAGCATGCCGGACTTCTTCCCCAACAGCAGCGGGCTGACGATCGGAGAGATCGCTGCGCTCACTCGCGCCGAGCCGCACTCCGGCGTTCCGCTCGACCGGCGCATCTTCAATATCGCGCCGCTCGACACCGCCGGGTCCGCCGACATCAGCTTTCTCGACAATGCCAAATACCTTGACGATCTGAGCGCTACTCGCGCCGGAGCCTGCCTGCTGGCGCCGCGATTTCAGGCAGCGCCGGCGCCGCCGACGCTTGCCGTGCTGGCGACCAGCGAGCCCTACCGTGCCTTCGTTGCGGTCGCGCGGGCGTTGTTTCCGGCAGCACTGCGTCCGTCCTCGCTGTTCGGCAGCAACGGGCGCGCTGCGGGCGCGCAGGTGCATCCTACGGCGCGGCTCGAAGCCGGCGTGACGCTCGATCCGCTGGCGGTGGTCGGGCCCGGCGCCGAGATCGGCGCCGGTACTCTGATCGCGGCCGGCGCCGTGATCGGGCCGCAGGTCTGCATCGGACGCGATTGCGCAATCGGCGCCGGCGCCACCGTGCTGCACGCGCTGATCGGCGACCGTGTGATCATTCATGCCGGCGCCCGCATCGGTCAGGATGGGTTTGGCTATCTGCCGGGGCCGCAAGGTCACCAGAAAATTCCGCAAACCCGCCGCGTCATCATCCAGGACGATGTCGAGATCGGCGCTAACGCCACCATCGACCGCGGCTCGACGCGCGACACCGTCATCGGCGAGGGCACCAAGATCGACAATCTCGTGCAAATCGCGCACAACGTCATGATCGGTCGCCATTGCATGATCGCCGGTCAAGTCGGCATTTCGGGCAGCGCCAAGGTGGGAGACTTCGCGATGATGGGCGGCAAGGTGGGCATCGCCGACCATGTCAACG
>Ga0335081_10015038_pt1 | contig 12521 bp, 13 predicted proteins | sample Lox_Sample_35_FD_206713 | JGI IMG/M metagenome (GOLD analysis project Ga0335081, IMG submission 206713) | Soil microbial communities from Loxahatchee National Wildlife Refuge, Florida, United States - Lox_Sample_3.5 | ecosystem: Environmental > Terrestrial > Soil > Wetlands | place: USA...
GGGGCCCGGGACGCACCATCGGCCGAGGCGCTCGAGCGCGACCACGAGGTCCACCGGGTGCGCGCCGAGGCCGCCGTGGCGTTCCGGGACCGCGAGGGCGGTGACCCCCAGGTCGGACAGCCTGGACCACACCTCGCGGCCGGGTGACGTGTCACCGGCGGCCCATGCCCGGACCGCGGCCGGCAGGTCAGCGGCGGCCATCGCCGCGTCGATGCTCGCCGCGAAATCGCGCTGCTGCTGGTCGAGACGGAATCTCATCTCGTAGTCTCCCTGGGCAGGCCCAGCAGCCGCTCGGCGATGATGTTGCGCTGAATCTCGTTGGTGCCGGCATAGATCGGCCCACCCAACGCGAACAGCAGGCCGTGCACCCACGGGTCGACGAGTTCGGCATCGGCGCCCTGCAGGTCGAGCGCGGTCTGGTGCAGCGCGACGTCGAGGTCCGACCAGAACACCTTGGTGATCGACGATTCCGCGCCAAGCTCGCCGCCGTCGGCCAGCCGCGTCACGGTGCCGTATGTGTGCAGCCGGTAGGACTGCGCCTTAATCCACGCGTCGGCGACCCGGTCACCGTGAGCGTTGTCCCCGCTGTCCTTCCACATCCGCGCCAGGCGCTCCGCCGAGGCCAGGAAACGGGCGGGGCTCCGTAGCGACATCCCGCGCTCGTTGCTCGACGTGCTCATCGCGACCCGCCAGCCGTCGTTCACGTCCCCGATCACGTCGTCGTCGGGCACGTAGACGTCGTCGAGGAAGATCTCGCCGAAACCGGTGTCACCGCCGAGTTGGGTGATCGGACGGACCATGACGCCGTCGGCTTTGAGATCGAACATGAAGTAGGTGAGTCCGCGGTGACGTTCGGCGGAGGGGTCGGACCGGAACAGCCCGAATGCCTTGTCGCCAAACGGGGCACGCGAGCTCCAGATCTTCTGCCCGTTGAGTAGCCAGCCGCCGTCGGCCGCGGTAGCGGTCGATCGAAGCGATGCCAGGTCGCTGCCTGATTCCGGCTCCGACCACGCCTGCGCCCAGATCTCCTCACCGGTGGCCATCTTCGGCAGCACACGATCGAGTTGCTCGGTGGTGCCGTGCGCGAACAGCGTCGGCGCCAGCAGCGACATGCCGTTGGCGCTGGCCCGCGCGGGCGCGCCGGCCCGGAAGTACTCCTCCTCGTAGACCACCCACTGCAGCAGCGTCGCGTCACGGCCACCGTAGGATTCGGGCCACGTGATCGCAGAAAGGCCTGCGTCATAGAGCCTGCGGTCCCAGCGGCGATGCTGGTCGAAGCCGTGCGGGCTGTCGTAGGACGCCGTCGGAAACGCCGATCTGTTGGCGACGAGAAACTCCCGAACCTCGGCCTGCAGCGCCAGCGTGGCGTCGTCGAAAGTCAGGTCCATTCAGGCCCTTTCCCGCAGCAGTGGTTTGACCACCTTGCCACCCGGGTTCCGGGGGAGCACATCGATGAATTCCACGGACCGCGGTGTCTTGAAGTTGGCCAGTCGCGTACGCGCGTAGGCCATGACGGCCGGCTTGTCAAGCACGGCGCCCGGCCGCGGTACGACGAACGCTTTACCGACCTCACCGAGGCGCTCATCCGGGACGCCGATCACCGCGACGTCGGCGACGCCGTCCAGGCGCATCAGCACCTGTTCGACCTCGGCCGGGTAGACGTTGAACCCGCCGCAGATGTACATGTCCTTCAGCCGGTCGGTGATGCGCAGGTTGCCCGCCGCGTCCACGGCGCCCACATCGCCGGTGTGCAGCCACCCGTGGCTGTCGATCGCCTCGGCGGTGGCGTCGGGGTCGTCGAGGTAGCCGAGCATCACGTTGGGGCCGCGCAGAACCACCTCGCCGGCGCCTGCGTCGTCCGGTGAGTGGATGCGCAACTCAAAGTCCGCGATCGGGCGCCCACACGTGGTCGCGACGGTAACCGCGTCATCCTCGGGGCGGCACATCGTGCCGAACCCGTTGGACTCCGTCAGCCCGTAAGCGGTGAGCACGATATCGATGTCGAGTTCGGACTGCATTCGCTCGATCAGTACGACGGGAACGGTCGCAGCACCCGTGACCGCGAAGCGCAGCGAGCCGAGGTCGTAGTGGTTTCGAGCGGGGTGGTCGAGCAATGTCTGGTAGATGGTCGGCGGTCCCGGAAGCACCGTGATGCGGTGTTCCTGTACAGCCCGCAACGCCTGTTCGGGGTCGAAGGTCAGCTGCGGGATCAGCGTCGCGCCGGTCTGCAGGCAGGCCAGGATGCCGGCCTTGTATCCGAAGTTGTGGAAAAACGGGTTGATGCAGAGGTAACGGTCGTCGCTGTTCACCTTGCCGCAGGCCGCCCACGCCTTGGACCCGGCCAGGGACTGCCGGTGAGCGCAGAGCACACCTTTGCTGCGGCCGGTCGTGCCGGACGTGAACAGGATGTCGCTGATGTCGTCACCCGAAACACTCGCGGCCGTGGCGGCGACCATCTCGGCGTCGATCACGGCGCCTCCGTGGACGAAATCGGACCACTTCAGCACCTGGATGTGCCCGATGTCGGCGGTCGGCTCATCGGCGTCCTCCACCGGCACGCGCACGATGTGCCGCAGTTTCGGCAGCGCGTCACAGGGCAGCTCGGCCACCCGGTCGGCACCCAGGAACGTGCCCGTGGCGACCAGCAGCGGGGCGCCGGTGCGGGCCAGGATGTCGGCGGCCTCGTCGGCGGTGTATCGCGTGTTCAGAGGCACAACGACGGCGCCGGCGTGGTGAACGGCCAAGCAGCCGACGACCCAGTGCCAGGTGTTGGGCGACCAGATCGCCACGCGGTCACCGCGGGCCACCCCAAGGGCTATCATCGCGGCGGCGGTGCGGTGTACGGCGGTCCGCAGTTCGGCGAACGTGAACCGCTGATCCGCATCGATCAGTGCATCGTGGTCGGGTAGTTGCTGTGCAATCCGGTCCAGCACCGCAGGCACGGTGCGTGGATCGCTCGCCATTGACGCTCCTCTAACGAAGCAAGTGCTTGGTAGGTTAGCCTACAGGGGTGAAACGGGTCCAGGAGTTCAGGGCCGAGGTCCGCGACTGGCTCGCCAATAACCTCGTGGGCGAATTCGCGGCGCTCAAGGGGTTGGGCGGTCCCGGCCGGGAGCACGAGGCCTTCGAGGAGCGGCGGGCGTGGAACCAGCGGCTGGCCGCCGCCGGTTTGACGTGCCTCGGCTGGCCTGAGCAGAACGGCGGCCGTGGCCTTTCCGTTGCGCACCGGGTCGCGTTCTATGAGGAGTACGCGCTCGCCTGCGCTCCGGCGAAGGTGAACCACTTCGGTGAGGAACTGCTGGGCCCGACCCTGATCGCGTTCGGCACGCCCGATCAGCAGCAGCGGTTCCTGCCCGGGATCCGCGACGTCACGCAACTGTGGTGCCAGGGCTACTCGGAGCCCGGCGCGGGCAGCGACCTCGCCAACGTGTCGACGACGGCCGTGCTGGACGGGGATCAGTGGGTGATCAACGGGCAGAAGGTGTGGACGTCGCTGGCGCACCACGCGCAGTGGTGCTTCGTCGTCGCCCGCACCGAGAAGGGCTCGAAGCGGCACTCGGGGCTGTCATATCTGCTGGTGCCACTCGATCAGCCGGGTGTGGACATCCGGCCGATCGTGCAGCTGACCGGTGACTCGGAGTTCAACGAGGTGTTCTTCGACGACGCCCGCACCGACGCCGACCTGGTGGTGGGCCAGCCGGGGGACGGCTGGCGCGTCGCGATGGGAACGTTGACCTTTGAACGCGGGGTTTCGACACTGGGTCAGCAGATCGTGTACGCCCGCGAGCTTTCCGGTCTGGCGGAGCTGGCCAAGCGCAACGGTGCCGCAGATGACCCACTGATTCGGGAGCGGCTGGCCCGCGCGTGGATCGGCCTGCGCGCGATGCGGTCCTACGCGCTGGCCACGATGGATGTGGAGCAGCCGGGCCAGGACAACGTGTCGAAACTGCTATGGGCCAATTGGCATCGCGACCTCGGTGAGCTGGCGATGGACGTCAAGGGAATGTCGGGCCTTGTCGCCGAAGACGGCGACTTCGACGAATGGCAGCGGCTGTTCCTGTTCTCACGCGCCGACACCATCTACGGTGGCTCCAACGAGATCCAGCGCAACATCATCGCCGAGCGGGTGCTCGGCCTGCCCCGGGAGGTGAAAGGCGGGTGACGTTGGCGGTCGCACCGAAAGAGGTTGAGGGACACGGTCTTTTGAACGGCAAGGTGGTCATCGTCACGGCGGCCGCCGGAACGGGGATCGGGTCTGCGACTGCTCGTCGTGCGCTGCTGGAGGGCGCCGACGTGGTGGTGTCTGACTACCACGAACGCCGGCTCGGCGAGACGCGCGAAGAGCTTGCCGGGCTCGGGCTGGGTCGAGTGGAAAGCGTGGTCTGCGACGTGAGGTCCACCGCAGAGGTGGACGCGCTGATCGCCGCCACCACAGCGCGGATGGGTCGGCTGGACGTCCTGGTGAACAACGCCGGGCTGGGTGCGGAGACGTCGGTCGCAGACATGACCGACGAGCAGTGGGACCGGGTGCTCGACGTGACGCTGAACTCGACGTTCCGCGCCACCCGCGCGGCGCTGCGGTACTTCCGCGACGCGGGCCACGGCGGCGTGATCATCAACAACGCCAGCGTTCTGGGCTGGCGGGCGCAGCGGGGACAGTCGCATTATGCGGCCGCGAAGGCCGGGGTAATGGCGCTGACGAGATGCTCGGCGATCGAGGCGGTCGAGTACGGCGTGCGGATCAACGCGGTCGCGCCGAGCATCGCCCGGCACAAGTTCTTGGACAAGGTGACGTCGGCAGAGCTGCTCGACCGGCTGACGGCCGCCGAGGCGTACGGGCGGGCGGCCGAGCCGTGGGAGGTGGCTGCCACGATCGCATTCCTGGCCAGCGACTACTCGAGTTACCTTACAGGAGAAGTCATTTCGGTGTCGAGCCAGCACCCATGACGAGTCAGCCGATCAGCCGCCGCGACGAGCTTCTCGAGCTCGCCGCCACGATGTTCGCCGAGCGCGGGCTGCGTGCGACCACCGTGCGCGACATCGCCGACTCGGCGGGCATCCTGTCGGGCAGCCTGTACCACCATTTCGCGTCCAAAGAGGAGATGGTCGACGAGGTGCTGCGCGGCTTCCTCGACTGGCTGTTCGAGCGTTATCAGCGCATCGTCGACACCGAGCCCAACCCGCTCGAGCGGTTCAAGGGTCTTTTCATGGCATCGTTCGACGCGATCGAACATCGGCACGCACAGGTGGTCATCTACCAGGACGAGGCCAAGCGGCTGTTGTCGCAGCCTCGCTTCTCCTACGTCGAGGAGCTGAACAAGCGGCAACGCCAGATGTGGGTCGACGTGCTGCAGCAGGGGATCGACGAAGGCTACTTCCGGCCCGATCTCGACGTGGACTTGGTGTACCGGTTCATTCGCGACACCACCTGGGTTTCGGTGCGCTGGTATCAGCCCGGCGGCCCGCTGACGGCCGAGGACGTCGGTCGTGATTACCTGTCAATCGTTCTCGGCGGAATCACCGCCAGGCAACCAATCTAAGGAGTTCGACATGCCCGAGGCATACATCATCGACGCGGTGCGTACCGCCGTCGGCAAGCGCAACGGCGCGCTGGCCGGCGTGCACCCGATCGACCTTGGCGTGCATGCGTTCCGCGGGCTATTCGAGCGAGTAGACGTCGACCCCGGCACGGTCGACGATGTGATCGTGGGCTGCGTCGACGCGATCGGCGGGCAGGCCGGCAACATCGGGCGGAATGCCTGGCTGGCCGCCGGGTATCCCGAAGAAGTGCCGGGCGTGACCGTCGACCGTCAGTGTGGATCCAGCCAGCAGGCCATTTCGTTTGGTGCGCAGGCCATCCTGTCGGGCACCGCGGACGTGATTCTGGCCGGTGGCGTGCAGAATATGAGCCAGATCCCGATCGCGTCGGCGATGGTCGTCGGTCAGCAATTCGGGTTCACGTCGCCGACAAGCGAATCGGAGAACTGGCGGCACCGCTACGGCGACGAGGAGATCTCGCAGTTCCGCGGCGCCGAGTTGATCGCCGAGCGGTGGAACCTGTTGCGTGAGGAGATGCAGCAGTACGCGCTGGCCAGCCACGAGCGTGCGCTGGCCGCGATCCGGGCCGGTCATTTCGACAACGAGATCATCGAGGTCAACGGCTTCAGCGTGGACGAAGGTCCGCGGGAGACGTCGCTCGAGAAGATGGCCGCATTGCCGGTTCTGAGTGAGGGCGGGCGGCTCACCGCAGCGCTGGCCAGCCAAATCTCCGACGGCGCCAGCGCTGTGCTGCTGGCGTCGGAGCAGGCGGTCAAGGACCACAAGTTGACTCCGCGGGCTCGGATTCACCACATCAGCGCGCGCGGCGCCGACCCCGTGTACATGCTCACCGGCCCGATCCCGGCCACCCGCTTCGCGTTGGAGAAGACCGGGCTGTCGATCGACGACATCGACGTCGTGGAGATCAACGAAGCGTTCGCGCCGGTGGTCATGGCGTGGCTCAAGGAGATCAAGGCCGACCCCGAGAAGGTCAACCCGAACGGCGGCGCGATCGCGCTGGGGCATCCGCTCGGGGCCACGGGGGCCAAGCTGTTCGCCACGATGCTCAACGCGCTGGAGCGCGCCGGCGGCCGCTTCGGGCTGCAGACGATGTGCGAGGGCGGCGGCACCGCGAACGTTACGATCATCGAGCGGCTTTAGTTCCGGCCCGGCTTCATTCGACCAGCGCCGAGGCGGCCCGCAGATGCTTGATCGCGTCGGTGACGATCGACTCGATCAGCTCCGCGCACGACGGCAGGTCGGAAATGATGCCCGCGACCTGACCCGACGCCATCACACCGGCCTCGGTGTTTCCGTCGACCATGCTGGCCCGCAACAGCATCGGCGTGTTCGCGGCCATCAGCACCTGCGACCACGTCAGGTCCTTGCCGTGGCGCATCGCCAGCCCGTCGCGGATCATCGTCCGCCAGCTCATCCCGGACAGCTTCTTGAACTTCGCGGCGTTGCCCACCGCCGCCGAGAACCCCTTCGCACGCGACCCGCTTTCCAGCCGATCCACCAGCGGCGTGCGCAACACGCGGTGCGGCATGCCGTCGACGCGGGTCGTCACCACCGTGCCGTCGAGGCCGGCCTGCAGATAGCGTTGTTTGATCGCGTCGGGCACAGTCGAGTCCGACGTCAGCAGGAAGCGGGTTCCCATCGCGACGCCGGCGGCGCCGTAGGCCAGCGCGGCGGCCAGGCCGCGCCCGTCGAAGAAGCCGCCCGCCGCGACGACCGGGATGTCCACAGCGTCGAGCACCGACGGCAGCAGAAGCGTGGTGGCGACGGGCCCGGTGTGGCCGCCGCCCTCGCCGCCTTGCACGATTACCGCGTCGGCGCCCCAGCCGGCCACCTTTCGGGCGTGCTTGGCCGCGCCTACTGACGGAACGACCACTACACCAGCCTCTTTCAACCGGGCGATCATTTCGGCCTTGGGCGCCAACGCGAACGACGCCATCTTCACACCCTCGCGGATGAGCAACTCGACGCGCTGACCCGCGTCGGTGGCGTCGGCGCGGATGTTCACGCCGAAGGGTTCGTCCGTCGCGGCCTTGACCTTCGTGATCGCCGTGGCAAGCTCGTCCAACGTCATCGTCGCCGAGGCCAGGATTCCGAGGCCGCCGGCGTTCGCGGTGGCCGAAACCAGCCGCGCGCCGGCCACCCAGCCCATGCCGGTCTGCACCACCGGGTGCTCGACACCGACCAGGTCGGTCAGGGGTGTGCGCAGCCTCATACCCGTACTTCCTTGTCCCGTAGACCCTTCGGGTCGATGACGTCGCGTATGAGCCGAAGCTCCTCGGGCGTGGCCAGCCGCGTCTGCTCAGACTCCGACAGCCCATGCACCTCGAATGACGTCGCATCCCGCGCGTCGTCGGGGCCGACGCCGGGATGTAGTGACAACGCGCGCATCTGGTGGTCGGGGCCGCCGAAATCGAACACCCCGAGATTGGTGACCACGCCCCTCAGGTCGACGAACCGGAACGCAGGATTGGCGGCGTCCACCTTGTCGTACCCGATACCCGACACGACGTCGACCGCGTCGCAGAACACGCGTTTGGAGTGATTGCCCACCCAATAACTGGTGGCATGATTGATCGTGTTGCCGGGGGCGCCGCGCACGCCGAACATCTGCCGCGTCGGGTGCTGCAGCGGCCCGAATGCGGAGAGGTTCTGGTTGCCGTACCGGTCAATCTGGTTGGCGCCCATCACGACATGGCGCCGCCCCCAAGTCAGGGTCTCGAACACCCGGCCGAACGGCATCCAGCCCTCGATCGCGCCGGATGCCCCCAGCGCGGTTGTGTCGGCCAGCAGCAGCGCCTCGCCGTCGGTCAGCAGGATGTCGGGGGAGAAGGTCAGCCTGGCCAACCGCGCGCCGATGGCGGCGATGGTCGCCATCGGGCTGACCATAATTTCGCCCGCGCCGCGGAACAATTCGGCGCAGGCGACAACGCACACCTCGGCGCGGCTCGGGGAGATCACGTGGAGGCCCCCTCTGAGAATCGATGCACGGCAGCCTGATATTCCTGCTCGCTGCCGGACAGGTATGTTTGCGCGAATTCCGCCCACGTTTCCGCTGTCTTGGCCGCCTCGGCGTAATGCCGTTGGAATTTCTCGTCGCGGCCGTAATCCGGCGCGGCCGCCGTGAAATGGGCGCCGCCCGGTGCCTCGACCACTGCGTCGACCATCATCCGGTTCACGAGCAGGGCCTGCTGCGGGACAGCCTTGACCAACTCCTCCGTCGACACCACCTTCTCCACCGACAGGTAGCGACGCTCCGCGGCCATCAGGAACAGATCATCGAAGTACGGGTCGACGCCCGTATAGGCTGCATTGCCTGCGGCATCACCGAGATTCAGATGCACAAAGGCCGCGTCCAATCGCAATGCCGGCATCGCGACCAACGTCTCGTATCCGCCGCGGCCGGGGTACGGAGACGTTACAGTTTTCAGATCCCCGTCCCAAAAGTGCGGTACCGAACTACCCAGCCCCGCGCGGATCGGCAAGAACGGCAGCCGCTGCGAGGCGGCCTGAAGACCGCAGCGCAGCATGCCTTCATCCATCTCGCGGGCTTCAATCGCACCCGACGTGCGGGCCCGGGCGAACCACGGGTCGTAGAACGGCGGCGAATCGAGGGACACGAAGCCGTAGTACACGCGTCGCACCTTGCCTGCCGAGCAGAGCAACCCGATGTCGGGTCCGCCATACGTAACGATGGTCAGGTCGGTGACATCCGACCGGAGCACGGCCCGCACGAACGCCATCGGCTTTCGCCGCGAGCCCCAGCCGCCGATGCCGATGGTCATTCCGCTGCACAGTTGCGCGACGGCGTGGTCGAGGGTGGTCCGCTTGTCGCTCATGAGTTCTTGACGAACGCGTCGCGGTGCTCGTCGGATACCCCGGTGAGGTTGAGTTCGAACGTAAAGCCCTGCTCCATGCGATAACTGGAACTGACCCGTTGCACGTCGATGAGGTTCAGGGCTTCCTTGGCGGCACGGATGACGCGAGTGTCCTTGGCGGCGATGTCACGCGCCACCCGCAGCGCCGCCTCGTCCAGCTGCTCGCGAGGCACCACCTCGTGCACCGAGCCGAAGTGGTGCAGTGTCGCCGCGTCCACGGTCGCGGCGGTGAAAAACAGCCGGCGCATCATGTGCTGCGGCACCAGCCGCGACAGATGCGTGGCCGCGCCCAGCGCGCCCCGCTCCACCTCCGGCAGCCCGAACGTGGCGTCGTCGGATGCGACGATCACGTCCGAGTTGCCGACCAAGCCGATGCCGCCGCCGACACAGAAGCCGTTCACGGCCGCCACGACCGGAACCGCGCACTCATAGACGGCTTTGAACGCGGCGAAGCAGCCCCGGTTGGCGTCGATCAGCGCGGTGAAGCCCTCGGTCCGCTGCATCTCCTTGATGTCGACGCCGGCATTGAATCCCCGGCCCTCGGCTCGCAGGATCACCACATGGGTGTCGGGTCGGTTGCCGGCGTCGGTGACGGCGTCGGCCAGCTCGAACCAGCCGCGGGACGGGATCGCGTTCACCGGCGGATAGTCGACGGTCACGGCGACGATGCCCGGCTCAGCGGCGGCGGACGTAATGGTCATGGCACTTCCTGGGGTCGCTACCTAAGCAAGCACTTGCTTGGTAAGCTAGCATAGTGCTCGGCGCCGGCGGTGACGTTCCCCTCAACTTCGGACTCGCCGGCAAGGTGGTGCTGGTGACCGGCGGCGTGAGAGGGGTCGGCGCCGGAATCAGCGCCGTATTTGCCGATCAAGGCGCAACGGTTGTCACCTGCGCACGGCACGCGGTCGAGGGGTCGCCGTACGAGTTTCACCGGTGCGACGTGCGCGACGAGGACTTGGTGACGGAGTTGATCGATGCGATCGTCGAGCGGCACGGCCGCCTCGACGTGCTGGTCAACAACGCCGGCGGATCGCCGTATGCGCTGGCCGCCGATGCGTCGCCGACGTTCCATCGCAAGATCGTCGAGTTGAACCTCCTTGGGCCGCTGTTGGTTTCGCGGGCAGCCAACGCGGTGATGCAGAAGCAGGAGACCGGCGGGTCCATCGTCTCGATCTCAAGCGTTAGCGGGCGGCGGCCGTCGCCGGGCACCGTCGCCTACGGCGCGGCCAAGGCCGGGGTCGAGAGCATGACAGCGACGCTGGCCATCGAATGGGCGCCGAAGGTGCGGATCAACGCGCTGGCGGTGGGCATGGTGGAAACCGAGCGGTCCGAGTTGTTCTACGGCGATGCCGAATCGATCGCCGCGGTGGGTGCGACGGTGCCGCTCGGCCGGCTCGCCAAACCGCGGGAAATCGGCTGGGTCGTTGCGTTTCTCGCATCTCACGCGGCGTCGTACGTCAGCGGTACGACAATGGCCGTGCACGGCGGTGGTGAACCGCCGCCGTACCTGGAAGCGTCGAGCGGCAACAAGAACACGTAAGGAGAGACGGGTATGGGACTGGTCGACGGCCGAGTGGTCGTGGTGACAGGCGCCGGCCGCGGCATCGGGCGGGCACACGCGCTCGCGTTCGCCGCCGAGGGTGCGCGCGTGGTGGTCAACGACATCGGCGTGGGCCTGGACGGCTCGGCCGGTGAAAGCCCGGCCCAGCAGGTGGTCGACGAGATCACCGCGGCAGGTGGTGAAGCGGCGGCCAACACCGACGACGTCGCCGACTGGGGCGGTGCGGCGAACCTGATCCAGAGTGCCGTCGACTCCTTCGGGCGCCTCGATGTGCTGGTGAACAACGCCGGTTTCATCCACGATCGGATGCTGATGAACGTCGAAGAAGACGAGTGGGACGCGGTGATCCGGGTCCACCTGAAGGGGCACATGGCGCCGATGCGGCACGCCGCGCGGCACTGGCGCGGGCAGAAGAAGGTCGGCCGCGCCGTCGACGCCCGCCTGATCAACACCACCTCCGCCGCCGGTCTGCAGGGCAGCGTCGGGCAGGGCAACTACTCCGCCGCCAAGGCAGGCATCGCAACGCTCACCTTGGTGGCCGCCGCCGAGTTGGGCCGCTACAACATCACGGTCAACGCGATCGCGCCCGCGGCTCGCACCCGAATGACCGAGAAGGTGTTCGCCGAGACGATGGCCAAGCCGGACGACGGCTTCGATGCGATGGCCCCGGAAAACGTTTCACCGCTTGTGGTCTGGCTGGGCAGCGCCGAGTCGCGGGACGTGACCGGCAAGGTCTTCGAGGTGGAGGGCGGCCTGATCCGGGTGGCCGAAGGCTGGGCGCACGGGCCGCAGGTCGACAAGGGCGCTCGGTGGGATCCCGCGGAACTGGGTCCGGTGGTCACCGACCTGCTGGCCAAGGCGCGTCATCCGGTACCGGTGTACGGCGCCTAACGGGGTTCGCACACCACGATGGGAATCGTCCGGTCGGTCCAGGACTGGTAGTCCTCGTAGGTGGGATACATGTCGACCAGCTCGGGCCAGTATTTCTGGCGTTCCTCGTCCGTGGCGTCGCGCGCCGTCAGGTCGAGCACCTCTTTTTTGATCTGCACCTGAACCCTCGGATCGGCCTTGAGGTTCAGGTACCACATCGGGTTCTTCTCGGCGCCGACCTTCGACGCCGCCACGATCACCCGGTCGCCGTCACGCAGAAAGTACAGCGGGCTGATCCGCGGTTGTCCGGTCTTGCGGCCCGTTGTGGTCAGCAGTGCAACGGGGATTTTCTGGAATGTGCCGCCGAGACCCTCGCCGCCGCTCCGGCGGTACATCCACGTGTTGATCCGCGACATCCATTTGATGAAGAAGTCTGCATACGGCGTATTCATGAAGGGCGGAGGTGATTTCGGCATGGCGGTCATCTTATGCTGGCGGGATGGTTGCCGTGTCCGATACCGACCGCATCGCGGCGGCCGACGCATACGTCGACGCGCTGGTCAGCCATGACGGCGATTCGGTGCCGTTCGCTGCCGAATGCATCCGTATCGAGCAGGGCGTCAAGACTGGTTTTTCGGGAGATCACCTGCGGCGCA
>Ga0335081_10015039_pt1 | contig 12520 bp, 12 predicted proteins | sample Lox_Sample_35_FD_206713 | JGI IMG/M metagenome (GOLD analysis project Ga0335081, IMG submission 206713) | Soil microbial communities from Loxahatchee National Wildlife Refuge, Florida, United States - Lox_Sample_3.5 | ecosystem: Environmental > Terrestrial > Soil > Wetlands | place: USA...
CCCAGCGGGATCGTGCGGAACTGAACTACCGCGCCGTTGGCCTCTACTTCGGTCTCCATGTGGGCCCGTCCGCTGGCGGTCAGCATCAGGGAGTCGTCCCGCGGCCCTCCCGTCGCGCACAGCCGCGCGGTGAGCGGCCCCAGCTCCCGGCCCACCAGGTCCGCGGTCAGGCCGAGCCTGCGGTAGGCGGACAGGGCGTTCGGGCTCGCGTAGGCGACTTTCCCCGACTGGCCCAGCCGCAGCAGCCCGTCGCCCACCCGCGGCGACCGGACGAGAGCGGGCTCCTCCCCCGGACGCGGAAACATGCCTGCCGCGACCATCTGGGCAAGGTCGTCCGCCGCCCGGAGGTAGTTCAGGTCCAGCCGGCTGGGCGTGCGCGCGGAGCTCAGATTGGTCGACCGCCCGATCACCGCGATTGCCCGCTCGTCTCGCACGACCGGGATGGTCTCGTGCCGCACCGGCACCCCGCTCGTCCATTCCGGGTCGCCCTCGCGGCAGATCCGGCGCTCGCGCATGGCCACGCTGAGAAACGGCCCCTCTCCGGCCGACCGCACCGTGCCGACGATGTCGTCAGGAAAGGCCGTCGGGCCGGTCGTCGGGCGCATCTGCGCGAGCGCGATCCAGCCGCCGCCGGTCCGCAGCGGCGCCCAGAGCACCAGGTCAGCGAAGGATAGGTCAGCCAGCAGCTGCCAGTCGGACACCAGCGCATGCAGCCAGTCCAGGTCCGCCTCAGTGATCTGCGCCCGCCTGGCGAGGTCGTTCAGCGTCGGCACTATGCCATCATCGCATCCAGGGTGCGCGACCCGGCGAGGGCCGCGACAGCTGCCGGGCCCTCGCTGACGGACGTCGGCACCCCGGCCCGGCACCGGCTGCCGGTCGTCATGATCTGCGGGAAACAAGCCGCTACCGTCCGGCAGCCGCCCGGTGCAGGAACCGCTCGCGATCGACGACAACCCGCTCCACGGTGCCCGCGCCGATCACCACCTCCTCCTCCTCCTCCTCCTCCTCCTCGCTGGCTCGCGGACCTGAGCCCGGCCTGCGGGCGATGAACATGAAGACCAGCCGGGGACCAGCTATCTCGGTCAGCTCGGCCTCGACCGCCAATTCCGCGCCCAGCAGACTGGCGCGCCGGTGCTCAAGCCGCGCCGCGGTGCCGACAGAGGCCTGGCCGGGCTCCAGCTGCGGTGCGATGGCCGCGACGCTCGCCGCCTCGGCGAGCGCGAGCAGCCGGGGGGTGGCAAGCACCGGAAAGTCGCCGCTGCCCGCCGCGATCGCCGTGTCGGCCTCGGTGACCGTGGCCCGCACAGTGGCGCGCAGGCCGACGGCCAGGCCCTGGCCGGCGGTCATTCGATGACGGCGATCAGGTCACCCTCCTGGATGACGTCGCCCTCGTCGACGGCCAGCTTGGTGAGCGTGCCCGCGCCCTCGGCCAGCACCGGGATCTCCATCTTCATCGACTCGAGGATAACCAGCGTGTCACCGTCGGCTACCGCGTCTCCCTCGGAAGCCACGACTTTCCAGACGTTGGCCACCATCTCCGCGCGGATCTCGGTCACGCGCACCTCCTCGCGTCCTCGCCTGACGACCGCTGCCAGGCCTGCGCATTCATCATTCTCGCTGGCGCCGTGTCAGGGGCGCAGCCGGGCAACTACCGACGTGTCGTAATGGCCGCTGGCGAACTCGCTGCTAGCGAGGAGTTCCGCATGAAACGGCAGATTGGTTCTGACGCCGGTGATCTGGAAGGCCGAAACGGCCTGGCGCGCCCGCTCGAGGGCCTCATCGCGGTCGCGGCCGTGCACGCAGAGCTTCGCCAGCAGCGGGTCGTAATGCGGTGTCACGGTGTTGCCTGCCGCATAACCCGCGTCCACCCGGATGTGCGGGCCTGATGGCTGCTGCCAGCCGGTGATGGTGCCGGGACTAGGCAGGAACCTCCTGGGGTCCTCGGCATAGATCCGCAGTTCCACCGCATGTCCTTGCGGCGAAACAGATCGCGGATCGAAACTCACCGGCCCGCCATCGGCGATGAGGAGCTGCTGCTCGACTAGGTCGATGCCCGTGACCAGCTCGGTGACCGGATGCTCGACCTGCAGCCGGGTGTTCATCTCGAGGAACATGAAGTCGCCGGAGACGGAGTCGACCAGCAGCTCGACGGTCCCCGCGCCCTGGTATCCGATCGCCTCTCCGGCTCTGACTGCCGCCGCCAGCAGCGCGGCCCGCAGCTGCGGGGTGACACCCGGCGACGGAGTCTCCTCGGCTACCTTCTGATGGCGGCGCTGGACCGAGCAGTCCCGCTCGCCGAGCGCGACGATCCGTCCGTCGGACAGGCCGAGGATCTGCACCTCGACGTGCCGTGCGCTCGGCACATAGCGCTCCACCAGGATCTGCGGCTGGCCGAAGAACCGCTCGGCGCGCGAGCGAGCGGTCTGGAAGCCAGCCCGCAGCTGGTCCTCATCGGCGGCCACGCTCATCCCGATGCCGCCGCCGCCCGCCACCGCCTTGATCATCACCGGATATCCGATGCGCCCGGCGTCGGCGATCGCGGCGCCGATATCGGTCACCGGCTCGCTGCTGCCGGCGGCTACCGGGACCCCGGCCCGCTCCATCAGGTTCCTGGCGCTGACCTTGTCGCTCATCTGCTCGATCGCCGCCGGCTGCGGGCCCACCCAGGTGAGACCGGCCGCAAGCACCGCGGCGGCGAAGGCCGCGTTCTCGGCGAGAAAGCCGTAGCCGGGATGAATGGCTCGCGCGCCGGTCTTGCGGGCAGCCTCAAGCACGGCCGCCGCGTTGAGGTAGCTGCTGGCCGGAGGCGGCGGCCCGAGCAGCACCGCCGCATCCGCCTCGGCCGTGAAGGGCAGGTCAGCATCGGCTTCGGAGAAGACGGCGATAGCGCGGATGCCCATCCGCCGGACCGTCCTGATCACGCGAAGGGCGATCTCGCCGCGGTTGGCGACCAGGACCGATTCGAGCACGCCCGGAAGCTTACAGCCGGCTCACCAGCGGCCGTTTCGCGACCTCGCTGAGCGCCTCGACGACGCCGGGGTCGTACTGGACGGCAGTGTCGAGGCGCAGCCGCTCCAGCGCCGCCGATGCCCGGTCCCGGTCGGCCGAGCCGCCCACGAGATCGTCGAAGGCGTTCGCCGCGCGGATGATCCTGCTGCCGATCGGCGGCTGCGGGTCATGCCCGCGGCTGGGCCAGCTCTGGCAGCGGACCAGCTCCGCCACCTTGTCGAGTACCCCGGCCTGCCGGATCACGTCGGCCCCCAGCTCGGCGATGCGCTCCTGATCGGCGGCTGACACCAGCACGGTCGCCCCGCCGGGAATCGGGTCGCGTAACGACAGCTGTCCGATGTCGTGCATCAGCGCGGCGTACTCCAGGTCCAGCAAGTCGGGCTCGGTCATGCCCAGCTCCCGGCCCACTGCCACGGCTAGCTTGCTGACGCGCATCGAGTGCCCGCCCTCCACGTAGCCGCCGACCTCGGTGACCCGTGCCAGTGACCGGACGGTCTGCAGGTACGTGGCGCGGATGCTGGCGTACCGGCGGAATGCCACCTGGGTGACAAGCAGCGGCCCGAGGAACAGGACAAGCTCCGCCAGCCCCATGACCTGCGCGCCAAGCACCGCGATAATCGCCCAGGCGCCGACAGCCGCGCCGAGCGGACCCTGCACGTGCATCTCATCCGACAGCGCTACCGAGAACCTCGCGCTGAGGTCGTCGGCCCTGATGAGCGCGCCGATGACGGTGTCCACCAGCCAGCCGACTGCGAGCAGCACGGCCATCAGGCCGATGGCGACCGGCAAGCGCCCGGTGAGCCCGAGCGAGGGATTGGCCACCAGCCACCGGAAGATGAACGCCACGCAGGCCACCGCCACCAGCCGGGTGGACATCCCGGTGATCCCGGCGGGGCGGCCGGCCGCGATGTGCGGCAGTGCCCCGACCGCCATGCCGATGGCGGCGACCGCGACGATCTGCAGTGCCGGTATGTTCGCGACGCCATGGACGACCTGAAGACCCGGCAGCCTAGGCACACTCACGCCGTTGACCTTCATCAGCAGGGCGTAGGCCATGGCGCCGGCCATCGCTATCGGCGCGGATTCCCGGCCGCCGGGCAGCGCCAGCCGCAGCAACTCCCCGAAGGCGATGAACCCGCCGAACGCGACAGCCTCGCCCGGCAGCACAATGCCCAGTGCGGTGTGCGCGAAGGCGGCCACGACCAGCATGATCGCCACCGCGAGCACCAGCAGCCGGCCGGAGTCGAGTGCCTGCCAGGACGACCAGCGCTCGATCGGCTGCCGGGCGGTCATCGTCGCGGCCCTCACAGGTTCTCCACAACCTGCAGCGGCGTGGTCGGATCGTCGTGATCCTGGGCTGTCACCGCGGTGCGGTCCGGCGGAGCCACCGGAGGCTCGGGCAGCTGCCAGCCATCGGTGTGCAGGGCAACGATGAAGGCGTCCACGAGCAGCGGGTCGAACTGGGTGCCCGCGCCCTTGCGGAGCTCGTCGACCGCCGCGTCGATCCGGCGCGGCTGCCGGTAGGACCGGGTGGACGTCATGGAGTCGAACGCATCGGCCACCGCGATGATCCGCGCGAACTCGGGAATCTCGTGGCCGGCGAAGCCCATCGGGTAACCACGGCCGTCGACGCGCTCATGGTGGTGCATGATGCCGGCGAGCGCCTCGTTGAGGAATCCGATCTCCCTGACGATCTCCAGGCCGCGCATGGGATGCAGCTGGATGGCCGCGTACTCCTCCTCCGTCAGCGGGCCGGTCTTCTGCAGCACCTTGGTTGGCACGCCGAGCTTGCCTACGTCGTGCAGCATGCCGGCGAACATGATGGCCTCGACGCGCTCGGGCCGCATGCCGATCCGGCGGGCGATCATCCCCGAGCCGCGCGATACCCGCTCGCTGTGGCCGCGGGTATAGAAGTCCTTGGTCTCCACGGCCTGACAGAGCGCGGCCATCGTGGCAGCGTAAGCACGCTGCTGCTCGGCGAACTGGCCCATGGTCCACCGGGCCACGAACAGCGGCACCAGCACCAGCGCGGCGGCGGAAGGCCCGATCTGTTCCCAGAGCGCGGCGATGACTAACCCGAACGCCGCGTAGCCCAGGTCGGAGACTAGCAGCAGCACCAGGCTGGATTCCAGCCGGAACTTGCGCCGGACACCGCGCTCGGGCTGGTTCAGCCGCAGGACCCCCCAGACCAGCATGTGGTTGGCGAGCACGTGCACCGCGGCCGCCGCGGCGAATGGCCCGATGATGTTTCGGAAGTAGTCCGGCACGACCGCTGCGGATCTTCCCACCGGGCCGCCCAGCGCCAGGAAAACCGTTCCCGCGGCGAAGCCGGACAGCGCATTCATCGCTCCGTTGAAAAGCCGCTCCGCCAGCAGCAGATGACGGCGCAAGCTCAGCACCGACGCCGCGCCGACCAGCGCGGCACCGACCGGGCCAAGGAGCACCACGGCAGCGAGGGTCGCCGCGGAACTCGGCGACCACGCTGACTGACGCTCGGCAATCGGCGTGGAAGTGCAATCGCAGATCAGGAAGAGCGCGCACAGCACGGCGAGGTCGCCCCACCACAGCGCACCCGCCCGGTATCGCGGCGCGGATACGATGACCGCTGCCGCCGCGGCCACGACCAGCGTCATGTAGAGCCAAGCAGCTCGGGAGACCCTGCCCATGACCCCCTCACCCTGGCTGTCGCTGCCCGCCGGCGCCGCTGAGCCTGGCGCCACCGCGCCGTTGCCAGTCCAGCCGTGCGGGCAGAACGCATTCCGGCCCGATTGCCGCCACTTAGAGTAACGCGATGGTCAGGAATCGCGTAAGCCTCTGCCGCATTGTGAACAATTAGCAATGTGCTGCAGGCGTCTAGTGACCGACTCGCCGGCGGGCAGCGGTTCAGGCGGTCAGGGCGCAGCGGGCCGGGTGCTGGCGGCCGAGGCGCGGCAGGCCAGGTGCCGGCGGCCAGGGTGCGGGCGGCCAGCCTGCCGGGGCAGCTCGCTGAGACCGGCTAGTCGATGCGGATCTGAGTGATCTCAAGCTCCGCACGGATCGCGGCGATCCTGATCAGCACCTTGGTGCGCAGTTCCGTGGGCACGGCCTCGTGGCCGCAGTGCTTGTGCACCAGGCGCCGGACAGCCTCCTCGAGACCGTACTCGCGCAGGCACGGACCGCACTCGCCGAGGTGCTGGCGGATCGACGCGATCCCCGTGTCCTCGATCTCGCCGTCCAGGTAGGAGTAGACGCGCGCAAGTACCTCGCTGCACGGCACTTCGTGTGGCTTGCCGCAGCTCATTTCGCGTCCTTCCCCGGCGTCTCGTCCGCTGATGACGCGTCGGCGGGGGCAGTTGACGCCGCCCTGACCAGGCCCTCGTCGGCCGCATAGTCCTGCAGCAGGTCTCGGAGCTGGCGGCGCCCGCGGTGCAGCCGCGACATCACGGTCCCGATGGGCGTGCCCATGATGTCGGCGATCTCCTTGTAAGCGAAGCCCTCGACATCAGCCAGGTATACCGCTATCCGGAACTCCTCCGGTAGGGACTGCAGGGCAGCTTTGACGTCGGAGTCGGGCAGCCGCTCCAGGGCCTCCGCCTCCGCCGACTTCAGGCCGCCCGATGTGTGCGAGGCGGCCCGCGCGAGCTGCCAGTCCTCGATCTCCTCGGTACCCGAGCGCTGCGGCTCGCGTTGCCGCTTCCGGTAAGTGTTGATGAACGTGTTGGTGAGGATACGGAACAGCCAGGCCTTCAGGTTCGTGCCCACCTGGAACTGATGGAATGACGCGTACGCCTTGGCGAAGGTCTCCTGCACCAGGTCTTCGGCGTCGGCCGGGTTGCGGGTCATCCGCATGGCGGCCGCATAAAGCTGATCCAGGTACGGCAGCACATCCTGCTCGAAGCGCTCGCTGCGCTGCTCAAGTGTCTCAGGGACCGGACCCACCCCCTTCGCTGTAGCCGACTGCGGCGGTCCGGCCTGCCATCGGGCACGGCCGGAGGATACGCCGGAGGATACAACGCCAGGCATGGCGCGCTTCCTGATGACTACCACGGAAGCGTCATCCCGCGGATAACAGCTGGCTAGTGGCACGGCTGCTGCAACACGACACCCCGCTGCTTCATTCCGGTGCCGCCCGCCGCGGCGGCAACGCGTGTCGCCGGGCACCGCCGGCATCGAGCCGCTAGCGGCGCTGCCTGTCCAGCCGCGACTGGCACGAGACGCACCGGGCCGCCTCGGGCTTGGCTTCCAGCCTGCCCTCGGCCACCGGGCCTCCGCAGTCCACGCACATCCCGTAGGTGCCGAGATCGATTCGCCGCAGCGCGCCGAGTACCTGGTCCAGCTGCAGCCTGGCGACGGCCAGCACCGCCTCGGCGCGCTCGGTCTCGGAAAGGTTCGTCCCGGCGTCGGCCGGGTCCGGCGGGTAGTCGACGGTCCCGTCGTGCTGCATGTTCGCCCCGTTCAGGACGGCGATGGACCTGCCGAGCTCAGCGCGAGTCTCTTCCAGATGCTTGCGAGCGGTTTCGGTATTCAACCGCCTCACCTCCTTGTCCGGCCGGTGCCCGGCGGCCCGCTGATCGGTCCGCCGGATGGCCGTTCAGCTGGCTGTCGTCTGGCCCGTGATCGTCTGGCACAGCGTGCTCGACCAGGCCGGGGCCGTTGTTGCGGACGGAATTGACCTCGGTCGAGACCGGGTAGGATTGCAGCGCCTCGGCGGCTGCCGGGACCAGCAGGGGCCGCAGATCGCCGGGATCGGTGTTGTCCGGGTCGAGCCAGTCCGTCCAGCTGCCCGGACCGATGATCATCGGCATCCGGTCGTGGATCTTGCCGAGCTCGTCCGGTGCGCTGGTGGTGATGATCGCCGCGCTCCAGAGCCAGGCGTCAGGATCGTCGTCGGATCGTGCCCGGTCCCGCCACAGCTCGTACAGCCCGGCGAAGGCCAGCAAGCGCCCGTCGGCGCGGTGAATGTAGTACGGCTGCTTGCCCGTGCCCTTCCCCCGTGGACTGTCCGCGGCGGCGCTGCCGCCCGGCTTCTGCCACTCGTAGTAGCCGTCGGCGGGCAGCAGGCACCGGCGCCTGGCGAAGGCACGCCGGAACGCAGGCTTCTCGCCCACCGTCTCGGCCCGCGCGTTGATCAGCCTGCTGCCGATGGACACGTCCTTCGCCCAGGACGGCACCAGCCCCCAGCGCACCACCCGCAGCTCGCGCGCTCCGCCGTCCTGCTGGCGCGTGAGCACGGAATAGACCGGCTTGGTCGGCGCGACGTTGTAGTCAGGCGCCAGCGGCTCGGCGACGCGGTCGCGCTGCACCCTGAACTCCTCAAGGAGCTCGATGCGCTTGCGGGCAGACGCGTACCGACCACACATGTTCTCACCTTGACGCCGCATCACTGGCAGGGGGAAGCTCGGATTGAGGCAGTTCATAGCCAACATGGGCGCTTGCCAAACCTTTGCCGTCACTTGCCTGTCCTCGCGGGCGCCCGCCGCCGCTGCGCGCCTGGCGGCTCGTCCGGCCGCTGGCCGCCCGCACAAGCCAGTACGCTGCCAGAATGGACGTATCCGCGGAATTCACGGGTGACCAGGACAGCGCCTGGCATGCGCCTGCCGCAGTGGGCGAACTGCGCGCCGCGGTGCGGCTGCCCGGCTCGAAATCCATGACTAATCGCGCGCTTGTGCTGGCTGCGCTGGCGACCGGGCCCGCGCGCATCACTGGTCCGCTGCGGGCCAGGGACACGCTGCTGATGGCCGCTGCCCTGCGCGCGCTCGGCGCGGCCATCGACACCGGCGATGACGCCGGGCGGGCCGACTGGCTGGTGACCCCCGGCCGGCAGGCCGGTGTCGCGGCTGTTGACGTCGGCAACGCCGGCACCGTGCTGCGTTTCGTGCCGCCAGTAGCGGCGCTGACCTCGGCGGATGTCGAGTTCAGCGGCGATGCCCGGATATCTGCCCGGCCGGTGGGACCGCTGCTGACTGGGCTCAGGGAGCTCGGGGCAGTCATCGACGACGGCGGCCGCGGCGCCGTCCCGTTCACGGTGCGCGGGCGCGGCGGCGTGCGCGGCGGCACAGTGACGCTCGACGCGTCTGGCTCCTCGCAGCTGGTCTCCGGCCTGCTGCTCGCCGCCCCCCGTTATGACAAGGGCGTCGAGATCAGGCACGCGGGGCCGCGGGTGCCCTCGGCCCCGCATATCGCGATGACCGTACGGATGCTGCGCGCCGCAGGCGCGCAGGTGGAGGCTGATACCCGGCTCCGGGACGGGTCCGCGCATCGGTCTGCCGTTTCGGATATCTGGCGAGTACGCCCCGGAGTGCTGACAGCCCGCGTGATCGACATCGAGCCCGATCTGTCCAGCGCGGCGCCGTTCCTGGCGGCTCCCCTGGTGGCCGGCGGCTGTGTGACAGTCGCGAACTGGCCCGCGCGCGGCCTGCAGGCGGCCGGGCAGATCCTGGACGTGCTGACGGCGATGGGCGCCGACTGCGCCGCGGCAGCCGACGCCATGACGGTCCGCGGCACCGGCAGCATCCGCGGCGTCACCGCTGACCTGCGGGATGTCGCCGAGCTGACACCGGTGCTCACCGCGCTCGCCGCGCTGGCCAGCGGGCCGTCGGAGTTCACCGGGATCGGCCACCTGCGCGGGCACGAGAGCGACCGGCTGGCGGCCCTGGCAGCCGAGATCGGCGCCCTCGGCGGGGAGGTCACCGAACTGCCGGACGGCCTGCGGATCGTGCCGCGGCCGCTGCGCGCCGGCAGCGCGCCATTCGCCAGTCACGACGATCACCGGCTGGTGATGGCCGCGGCCGTCCTCGGGCTGGTCGTTCCCGGCCTGCGGGTGGCGGGAGCCGGCACGGTGGGAAAGACGTTCCCCGGCTTCCGCAGCCAGTGGGCCCAGCTGCTGGAGCGCTCCCCCTGAGGCGGCCCAGCCACGGCGGGCTGGACGAGGACGACGTGCGGATCCGGCCGGGCAAGGGCTCCCGGCCCCGCACCAGGCGCAGGCCCGCGCACGAGGACGCGGCCGAGGCGTTCGTCGTGGCGGTCGACCGGGGCAGGTACCGCTGCGTGATCGCCGGTCCTGGCGACCAAGTCGGAGCAGACGCCGGCGGCCGGGCCGTGACGGCCATGCGGGCGCGCGAGCTCGGCCGCAGGAGCGTCGCTGTCGGGGACACCGTGAGCCTGGCCGGCGATGTCTCCGGAGCGCCCGGCACGCTGGCCCGGATCGTCCGCATCGCGCCACGCAAGTCGGTGCTGCGGCGCTCGGCCGACGACACCGACCCGGTCGAGCGCGTGATCGTGGCCAACGCCCAGCAGCTCGGGATCGTCTGCGCGCTGGCCGACCCGCCACCGCGGCCGCGGCTCATCGACCGGTTCCTGGTCGCCGCCTACGACGCAGGGCTGGACCCGCTGCTCTGCCTGACCAAGGCGGACCTGGCCGGCCCGGCTGACCTGCTGGCCGTGTACGCTCCGCTCGGCATCCCCTACGTGGTGACTGGCACGCCGCTGACGCCGCACGCGCTCGGCGAGCTGCGCGGCCGGCTGGCCGGCCGGGTGAGCGTGCTCGTCGGCCATTCGGGCGTCGGCAAGTCGACTCTGGTCAACGCCCTGATACCGGACGCTGACCGGGCCGTGGGCACGGTCAGCCCGGTAACCGGCCGGGGCCGGCACACGTCCTCATCGGCCATCGCGCTGCGGCTGCCGGAGGGCGGCTGGCTCATCGACACCCCCGGCCTGCGCGGCTTCGGGCTCGGCCATATGGCGCCGGATCGCGTGGTGCGCGCGTTTCCTGATCTGGCCGAGGGCGTCGCACTGTGCCCGCCGGGCTGCGGTCATCTGGACGAGGGGTGCGGCCTCGACGCGTGGGTTGCCGATCATGGCAGTGACCCGTCGCTCGTCGCGCGGCTGGAATCGCTGCGGCGGCTGCTGCGCAGCCGCGAGGGTCTGGGCACCGGCGACAGCGGCGGGACTGCCGACCACCGCGAGAGCACCGAAGACAGCGAAAGCAGCGGCGGCACGGAGCGCAGCGGCGGCAGCTGAGGACTCCCGCCGGCCCGGAAAGCGCGGGCGGGGGTCCTACTGGACATGAAAGGCAGCTCGCTGTGGCCTGGTTAGCGATACCGTTTCGCGCCATGGCGGATTACGACGACGACCTGCGGTTCGCGCACGTCCTTGCCGACGCGGCGGACGACATCACCATGCGCAGGTTCCGGGCCCGCGACCTGAGCGTGCAGGCCAAGCCTGACCTTACCCCGGTGACCGACGCCGACCTGGCCACCGAGGAATCGCTCAGGCATGTGCTGAGCCGGGCCAGACCCCGCGACGCGCTGCTCGGGGAGGAATTCGGCAAGTCGGGCGTGGGCCAGCGGTGCTGGGTGATCGATCCGATCGACGGAACCAAGAACTACGTGCGAGGAGTGCCGGTTTGGGCCACCCTGATCGGGCTGATGGCCGATAACGCGGTCACGGTCGGCGTTGTCTCCGCGCCCGCGCTCGGACGCCGATGGTGGGCGGGGCGCGACGGCGGGGCCTGGACCGGACGCAGCCTCACGAAGGCTACCGCGTGCCGCGTTTCTGCTGTTTCCAGCCTTGCGGATGCCTCGCTGTCCTACTCCGGCCTGTCCACCTGGGAGGACAGCGGCAAGCTGGCGGAGTTCCTCAGCCTGGCCAGGGCGGTCTGGCGGACACGCGCCTACGGGGACTTCTGGTCACATGTCCTGGTCGCCGAGGGGGCGGTTGACATCTCGGCCGAGACCGATGTCTCGCTCTGGGACCTGGCCCCCCTGCAGATCATCGTGGCGGAGGCCGGCGGCGTCTTCACCGATCTGTCCGGCAGAGCCAGGCCGGACGGCGGCAGCGCCGTGTGCACTAACGGATTGCTGCATGCCGAGGTGCTGGCACTGCTGGCGGCAGGCTCCGCCGGGAACCGCAGCGCCGCGGCAGACTGAGCCGGGCAATCCCGCAGATCTGCCCAGGGCCGGGTCCGGCTGGCTCTTGCCCTGCGGCTCGGGATCACGGATGCTGGATCTCAGCGGCGATCACATGTTCACAAGGCGGGCTTCTCGTCCCGTGTGCCTGCTCGGGACCTTGCCCTGCGGACAGCTGTGGGGCTCACCAGACCGCGGGAGCGCTCGCGTCAGCGATCTGGGGAAGGAGCAAGCGAGAATGAATGTGCGAGACGGGATGACCAGGATCATCCTGAACATTGGCCCCGTGCACACGCTTCGGGAGGCTTCGCGCCTGATGGCAGCGCGGCATGTCGGGGCCGCGGTGGTGACCGACCCCGAGCATCCGGGAATCGGCATCCTGACCGAGCGGGACATCCTCGAGTCTGTCGGTTCCGGCCAGGATCCCGACAAGGAAATCGTCGCCCATCACCGGACGGCGGCCGTTGTGTTCGCCGCGCCGGAGTGGACACTGGACCAGGCGGCCGAGGCCATGGTCAGGGGCGGTTTCCGGCACCTCGTAGTCCTCGATGGCGGCGAGGTCGCCGGGCTGCTGTCGATGCGCGACATCGTGCGCTGCTGGTCTGGCGCACGGGTGCCGGCTGGTG
>Ga0335081_10015040_pt1 | contig 12520 bp, 13 predicted proteins | sample Lox_Sample_35_FD_206713 | JGI IMG/M metagenome (GOLD analysis project Ga0335081, IMG submission 206713) | Soil microbial communities from Loxahatchee National Wildlife Refuge, Florida, United States - Lox_Sample_3.5 | ecosystem: Environmental > Terrestrial > Soil > Wetlands | place: USA...
ATTCTCTGTTGTGGACGGAAGCCTGCTCTGGAACCTTGATTTTACTCCCGCACTGGTGCCGATAGTGCCGAATCGGACGTTTGCTCGAGGAGCACAGTATGGTTCGCGAACCCATTCTGACTACCGTCGCCATTAGCGATCTCCGCCCCACGCAAATCACGGTCGGCATGCGGGAGGTCGCGGCCAAGCGCCAGCGCTGGCGCGAAATCGCCGCCAAGAAGGGCAGTCAGTTCCTTGGCAGGCACATGATCCCGGTCGTCCTGGGTCCGAAATCGCGTCACTACGTGGTCGACCATCATCATCTTGCCCGTGCGCTCCAGGAGGAGGGTGTCAAGGACGTGGCGGTGACGCTGATCGCCAATCTCGGCAAACTCGACCACGACGCCTTTTGGACGGTAATGGACAACCGCTCGTGGATGCATCCGTTCGACGCCAAAGGCGAGCGGCGGCATTACAATGATATTCCCAAAGGTGTGTCCGAATTGGTCGACGATCCGTTTCGCTCGCTGGCTGGAGAATTGCGCCGCGCCGGCGGCTTTGCCAAGGACACGACGCCTTTCAGCGAATTCCTGTGGGCGGATTTTCTGCGCCGGCGCATGAAGCGCAAAGCCGTCGAGCGTGACTTCGAGGGCGCTATCGAAAAGGCGATCAAATTGGCCAAGAGCGAGGACGCCGCCTACTTGCCGGGATGGTGCGGTCCGCTCGAGGAGGCCTGATCCGCAATGCCCGCGCCGGCCGGCTAGCTGCGCTGATCCGCGCAGCCAGCACGCCGCGGCTTTGCTATAATCTGCTGGGGCGGTTTACGGGGAGGGTGAGCCACGGTCGGGCGTCGCAGCATAATCTCGGCGCGCAAGGGCCGTACTACCACACGATCATGAGCCTTCATCGTGCAAGCATGGTCCTGATGCTGGCGGCGGGCGCGTTGGCCGGCTGCAGCAAGGACAAGCAGACAGCCGCAATCGATCCCAATGCCCTGCCGACCAATTACCGCAGCACGCTTGTCGCATTCCTGCGCCAGTCCTTGACCAATCGCGCCGACTTTCGGGGTGCGATGATTTCGGAGCCGGCACTCAAGCCCGTCGGACCGAGCCAGCATTATGTTGTCTGCTTGCAATTTAATCCCCGCAGTCAGATCAAGACGAAGGCAGCAGTCTTTCTTTCCGGACAGATGAGCCAATTCATCGACGCCACCTCCGACCAATGCGCGGATGCAGCCTATCAGCCATTCAAGGAGCTCGACGCCGCCAGTCCTTAGCCGAGCTTGACGGCGCCCTGGTCGGCGTCTCCTGCATAAACGGCGGCAGATGGGCTAAGTAAAACCAATGGACAGCGACGTTCTGATTGTCGGGGCGGGACCCACCGGGCTGACGCTTGCAATCGACCTTGGCAGACGCGGGGTTCGATGCACTTTGGTCGAGCAGAAGGAAGAGCCGGCTTTTCTCCCCAAGATGGAGCGGGTGAACGCCCGCTCCATGGAAATTTACCGGCGCATGGGCCTGGCCGAAAGAATCCGCGCCGCCGGATTGCGCGCGGACTGCCCGATGGACGTCTACATCGTGCTCGCGCTCACCGAGCCGCCGCTATTGCATCTTGCTTATCCTTCGGTCGAGCAGGCGAGGGCGCAAACCCGCGCCAGCAATGACGGGACGATGCCGCTCGAGCCCTATCAGCTGATCTCGCAATATACGCTCGAGCCGCTGTTGAAATCGATCACCGAAAGCATTCCCAGCCTACGGGTGCGGTTTGGGTGGGAATTCGTCGGCTTGCGGCAGGACGTCGCCGGAGTGACCGCGCGCCTGCGCAACATCAAAGGCGCGGTCGAGGAAATTCGCGCGGCTTACCTCGTCGGTTGCGACGGCGGCGCCAGTGCCGTGCGCAAGGAGCTGGGTATCGGGCTGTCCGGCGAGGGGAATTTGCTGGAGCTGCGTCAGGCGCTGTTTCGCTGCGATGAACTGTTCGACCGCCTGCCGATTGGCGATGGTCCAGGTCGCGGGCGGCATTATCACGTAGCCGACGACAAGGCCACGTTCTTGATCATGCAGGATTCGACGAGGCACTGGACGCTGCATTCGGTCCTCGACAGCGACGAGAAGATGAAGGTCGAGTTCGAGCGCACCGTTGGAATCCCAGTGAAATACGAAATACTGTCCTGCGCGCCGTGGCGGCAGAACCTCCTGCTTGCCGACCGCTACGGCAAAGACCGCGTGTTTCTCGCCGGCGACGCGGTGCATCTGGTGATCCCGACCGGCGGGCTCGGCATGAATTCGGGCGTCGGCGATGCCGTCGATTTGTCGTGGAAGCTTGCCGCCACGCTTTCCGGCTGGGGCGGGCCGAATTTGCTGAGGTCGTATGAGATCGAGCGGCGCCAGATCGGCGAACGCAATGTCGGAGCCTCGCGTTATGCGACCCTCGGGCGGCGCAAGTGGCGCACCATGTGGCGCCCCAATATTCGCGAGGATTCAGCCACCGGCGCGGCGACCCGCAGCAAGCTCGCCGCCATCGCCGATATCGAGCAGCGCAAGAGCAATGAAATGATCGGCGCGGAGCTCGGTTATCGCTATGTCGACTCGCCGATCGTCTGCAACGTGCCCGGCGGGCCGGAACATCTGTTCCGCGAATACCACCCGACCACGTGGCCGGGCGCGCGGCTGCCGCATGTCTGGCTCGACAGCGGCACGCCGATGCAGGACCGCATTCCCGATGACGGCTATACCATTCTCAAGCTCGGCGGCACCAAAGCGGATGCGCGCGGGCTGGAAGGGGCCCTGCGCGCGTGCGGCGCGCCGGTGACGGTGCTCAAAATTGCGGATCGCCAAGCGCGCGAAATCTACGCGCATGACCTCGTCCTAGTGCGTCCCGACCTGCATGTGGTGTGGCGCGGCAATGCCGCGCCCGAGGATCCTGTGCGAATCGCGGCCATTGCCACCGGTCATTAGCACGAAGCTGCAATGAACCTGGTCGCCGCAATGGATTTGTTCTACTGCGGATGAGCGAGTTGGTGAAAAATTCTGCTCTTTGCTGGTGGATAAATCATATTATATAGAAGATTGTTCTATCGCTATCGTTTTTACCGTCTCCCGTGGAGTTGCCCGATGACCTCTCCGCTCGACCAGAAAAAAATCAAGATCGCCGGTCCCGTCGTGGTCACCGCGAACCGCGTTGACGACGGCGCGGTGGTCTATCGCAGCCCCGACGGCGGCTGGACCACCGAGCTCGGTGGCGCCGCAATCGTGATCGATGCCGACAGCGCTCGCTCGCTCGCCGAAGCGGCGGCGGGCGACGACCTTCACGCCATCGGTCCGTACATTGCGCCGGTGAAGCTTCTGCCCGGCGGCAACGTCCGGCCCGGGAACTTGCGCGAACTGATCCGCCGCGGCGGGCCGACCATCGAACTGCCGGCGCCGCTCGAATCGTAAGCGGTCTTCCATGTACATTTACGACGCTTTCGATCGCCGGCTCCTTGCCGAGCGGGTCCTGGAATTCCGCGATCAGGTGTCGCGGCGGCTTTCCGGCGAACTGAGCGAAGAAGAGTTCAAGCCGCTGCGGCTGATGAACGGCGTCTATCTGCAGCTGCACGCTTATATGCTGCGGATCGCCATTCCCTATGGCACGCTGTCCACGCCGCAGCTGCGCAAGCTCGCCGAGATCGCGCGCAAATACGATCGCGGCTACGGGCACTTCACCACGCGGCAAAATATTCAATTCCATTGGATCAAACTTGCCGAATTACCGGACGCGATGGCGGAGCTCGCCAGCGTCGGCATGCACGGCATGCAGACGAGCGGCAACAATGTCCGCAACATCACCACCGATCAGTGGGCCGGCGTCGCGCCCGACGAGATCGAGGATCCGCGCATCTGGGCCGAGCTCATCCGCCAGCATGTGACGCTGCATCCGGAATTTTCCTTCATGCCGCGCAAATTCAAGATCGCGGTCGGCGCCTCTGACCGCGACCGCGCGGCGCTGCGCATCCACGACATGGCGCTGCGGCTGCATCGCGATGCCGCCGGCGGAACCGGATTTGAAGTGATGGTCGGCGGCGGTCTTGGCCGGACGCCTTACCTTGCGCAAACCATCAAGCCGTTTCTGCCGAAACGCGACGCACTCTCCTACGTTGAGGCGGTGCTTCGCACCTACAATCAATTCGGCCGCCGCGACAACATCTGGAAAGCACGCATCAAGATTTTGGTGCACGATCTCGGCGCCGCGGCTTTCGCCAAGGAGGTCGAGGCGGAATGGCGAAGCATCAAGGACGGCGCGCTCGTGCTCGATCCGGCCATAGTGGCGGACATTGCCGGGCGGTTTCGCTACCCGGACTATGAAACGTTGGATGACAGCCCGCCGGGGCTTGCCGCGACGCGACGCAACGGTCGCGTGTTCGATGCTTGGCTGAGCAATTGCGTGACCAATCACAAGGTGCCCGGCTATGCCATCGTCACGCTGTCGCTCAAGCCCGAAGGTGGGACGCCTGGCGACTGCACCGCTGCGCAGATGGACAAGCTTGCCGATCTGGCCGACCGCTATTCGTTCGGCGAAGTCCGCGTCGGCCACGAGCAAAACCTGGCACTGCCGCATGTCGCGCAGCGCGATCTGCCGGCGCTGTGGCGCGAACTCGACGCGATCGGTCTGGCGCAGACCAACGTCAATCTGATTTCGGATATTATTTCCTGTCCCGGCCTTGATTATTGCAGCCTTGCCAATGCACGCTCGATTCCGATCGCTCAGGAAATCACGCGGCGCTTTCGCGACCTCGACCGGCAGCGCAATCTCGGCCGTCTGCACATCAATGTTTCAGGCTGCATCAATGCCTGCGGCCACCATCACGTCGGCCATATCGGCATTCTCGGCGTGGAGAAAAACGGCGAGGAGTTCTATCAGATCACGCTGGGCGGCAAGGCTGATGAGAATGCAACGCTTGGCACGCTGATTGGTCCGGCCGTGCCTTACGCGCAGGTCGCCGATGTCGTGGAAGACATTGCCGCGGCCTACCTCGACATGCGCGACAAGCCGAGTGAGCTGTTCATCGATACTGTCAAACGCGTCGGTATCGAGCCGTTTCGGGAGCGCGTCTATGCCGCTCGTTGAGAACGGCCAAATTGTGCAGGATCGTTACCGCTATGTCGGCGACGAGGAGCCTATCCCCGAGCGCGTGCCGGTGATCGTCACCGCGCAGCGGTTCCTCGCCGATACCGACGCACTGATCCGCCGCGACGGTTCGCTTGGAGTGCTCTGGCCGAACGACCGCCGCATTGCCGAACTGGCGCCCTGGCTTGGCCATCTGGCGCTGGTGGCGCTGCAATTTCCGAAATTCCGCGACGGCCGCGCCTATAGCCAAGCGAGGCTTCTACGCGAGACCTACCGCTTTCGCGGCACGCTGCGCGCCACCGGCGACGTGTTGCGCGATCAGTTCCACTTCCTCATCCGCGCCGGTTTCGACTCGTTCGAGGTGAAGAAGCCGGCGGATGCCGGCGCGTTTGCGCAAGCCGCCAGCCGCTACAGCGTGGTCTATCAGCCGAGCGCGGACGGCCAGGTACCGGCATTGCGTCGACGCGTACAACGGGCCGCTCCCAGCGAATCCTGAGGCCTGGTCAATCGGCGCCGCGCGCCGTCGATCGGCAAATACACTTTCGCGGCGTTTCGTCGCGATCTCGCAAACGTGAATTCAGACTCGAAGAATTAGCCGACTTTAATGCCACGTGGCTAGAACGGCCAAGCAATGCGCATATTTGTGCAGAAGTCTCCACTCTGACGATCCTATCCACTCATTCGCAGGAAATTGGCGGGCCGTATGACACGCAACCCGAACTTTTTGCGCGAAGTAGCCACAAAGGTTCCGGAAGTCACTCTTGGTTTTTGGATCATCAAGATAGCGGCCACTACTCTTGGTGAGACCGGCGGCGACTCGGTGACGATGACGTTGAACTGGGGTTATCTGACAGGCACAGCAATATTTCTGTCTGCGCTGATCGTTCTTGTCGCTGCACAGATCGTGTCGGAGAAATTTCATCCTTTTCTGTACTGGGCGACAATAGTCGCCTCGACGACATTCGGCACCACCATGGCCGATTTTGCCGATCGCTCTTTGGGAATCGGCTACAGCGGCGGATCAGCGATCTTGCTTGCTTTGGTGCTTGGAACGCTTGTGCTATGGCGCTGGTCGGCCGGTTCGATTTCCGTCGAAACCGTCGCCACGCCCAAGGTCGAGGCCTTTTATTGGGCGGCGATCACGTTCTCGCAAACATTGGGAACTGCGCTTGGCGATTGGGTGGCGGACAGCACGGGCCTTGGCTATGCCGGCGGAGCGCTGGTGTTTGGTGCCGCGCTGGCGGCTTTGGCGATCCTTTATTTCCGGACCGAGGCGTCGCGGGTGCTGTTGTTCTGGACGGCTTTCATTTTGACCCGTCCGCTTGGCGCGACCGTCGGGGATTTTCTCGACAAGCCAGTTCGCGACGGCGGATTGGCGTTCAGCAGGCCGATCGCGTCGGCGATCATCGCCGCGTTCATCGTGCTGTGCATTCTTCTTTTCCCGCAGCGTGCCAGCCGGCATTCTGAGCGGATCGCCGCGTAGCGGGCGAAGCTAGGCCGGAAAGATCAGGCACGTGGTCGTACCGTGGGCGAGCAAGCGCCCTTGTTGGTCGGTGATGCGACCTTCGGCGGTGCCCACACGGCGGCCGCAGCTCAGGACAACGCCCTCGGCTTTGATCGGACCTGTTTCCGGTGTAATCGGCCGCACTAGCGAAATCTTGAATTCGAGTGTCGTTGAACCGACGCCTTTTTCGAGGGTCGAGTGAATTGCAAGCCCCATGCAACTGTCGAGCATCGTTGCCGCGAGACCGCCATGCACGGTGCCGGCCGGATTAAGGTGGGCGACGTCCGGCACCGCGGTGACCACGACGCGACCGTTCGCGGCCTCGCTCACGTCATAGCCTAAAGTCTCCGCCATGGTATTCAACGGCAGTGTCCCATCGGCGAGTCCTTGAGCGAATTCCAGGCCGCTCATCTGTTTTTGCTGTTCGGTACTGATGGTTCCATAGACTTTGCTGGTGGCGCGGGATGGCATTGGCTTGATCTCTCTCTCTGCTAAGTCGCAAATAAATGATAGGCGGTCGAGCGCGCCACCCGATTTCTAAACTTGTTTCCACTTTTCGTCACGGTCGCTTAGAGTGGCGCGTATGAACCGCTTAGCGAGGTCCTTATGACTCCTGTCGTTGCAGTGATCGCACCCGGCGCCATGGGCGGTGCCGTCGGCAAAAGGCTGGTCGACAATGGCGTCACGGTTCTCACCTCGCTCGAAGGGCGCAGCGAAGAGACGCGCGCGCGCGCCAAGGCGGCCGGCATGACAGCGGCCAAAGACGACGACATCGCGCGGGCCGATTTCATTCTCTCCATTTTGCCGCCGGGCGAGGCGTTGTCGCTAGCGCAGCGCTTCGTCCCGGCGCTGACCGCGAGTAACGCCAAGCCGATCTACGTCGATTGCAACGCCATCAATCCGAAGACAGTCGATCGCGTGGCCGCCGTCATCGCGCCGACTGGCTCTCCGTTCGTCGACGCTGGAATCATCGGCCAGCCGCCGAAGCCGGGCGATGCGGGCCCGCGCATCTATGCCTCCGGTGCCGCGGCGACGCGCTTTGCCGCACTGCGCGACTACGGCCTCGACATTCGCGTTCTCGACGGCGCACTAAGCGCGGCCTCGGCTTTGAAAATGTCCTATGCCGGGATCACCAAAGGCACGCAGGCGATTGGCGCCGCGATGATGCTGGCGGCGACGCGAGCGGGCTCCGCCGATGCTCTAATGGCGGAGCTGCAACTCAGCCAGAAGGAGATGCTGGCCTGGCTTAAGCGTCAGCTCACCATGATGCCGCCCAAAGCCTATCGCTGGGTCGCCGAAATGCAGGAGATTGCGGGCTTTGTCGGCGACGATCCGGCGGCGCGCGATCTCTATGAGGGCGCCGCGGAGTTCTACGAGCGCTTTGCCGAGGATTTCGCCGCCGGCGGCAAAGACGCCAAGGCGCTTACGGCGTTTTTGGGTAAGGGGTCGGGGAATTGAGCCGTCATTGCGAGCGGAGCGAAGCAATCCAGCGATTATCATCTCTAGATTGCTTCGTCGCTGCGCTCCTCGCAATGACGAGCGCTTCAGAGCACCGCTACGAATTTCACCGGTTCAGCCACCTTCGCGCGAAACCCAGGATTCCCTGCGGCAGGAAGATGATCATGGCAATGAAGATTAGTCCGAGCGGGATGAGGTAGGGGAATTGATCGCCGAACAAGCGCGAGAGAAATTCCCGCATCAAGTGAAAAAAAGCAGCGCCGACGATCGGCCCGACCAAAGTCCCAATGCCACCCATCACGTTGTAGATCACCGTCTCCCCGGAGGTGAGGAAGTAAACGAAGTCGGGCGCGGCGAATTCGTTCTGGATCGCGTAAAGCACGCCGGCCAATCCGGCGAACAGCCCGGACAGCATGACCGCGACCATCTTGAAATTCTCGACGCGATAGCCGATGGCGCGCGTACGGGGCTCGTTCTCGCGGATCGATTGCAGCACCATGCCGAACGGCGATTGCGTCACCCGGCGCAGGATCAGATACGAGCCGGCGACCACCGCGAGCACGAACCAGTGCATGGTGGTCGAGGTGAAGCGCGCGTCGTAGAGGAACGGGATCCGCAAATGCGGCCGGGTGAAGATCAGGCCGTTTTCGCCGCCGGTCAGGGCGGTCCAAGTAAAGATAATGACGTAGAAAATCTGGCTGAAGATCAGCGTCGTGATGGCAAAATAGATGTCGCGAAGCCGCGTCGAGAAGTAGGCGACGAACAAGGCGGCGCCCGCGGCGCCGGCGAGCCCGAACAGGATCGCCAGCCACAGGTTCGGCGGGCTGACGATCAACAGCGCGCCGGCGGCGCCGTACATGCCAAGCCCAAAAAAGGCCGAATGGCCGAACGAGACCATGCCGGTATAGCCGATCAACAGATCGGACGACATGGCCAAAAGTCCCCAGATCAGAATTTCGGTGATCAGGCGGCGCCAGAATTCGGGCAGCACCAGGGGTGCCGCGATCAGCGCCGCCATCACCACGCAAAAGCCGACCCAGAAGATGACCGTATGGCTTGCGCGCGTTTTGTCCCGCGGCAAGGCCTGGAGCGCAGTCCCTTTATCGAGAGGTGCGGTCGTCATCGCGGCGTTGCTGCAAACAGTCCAGTGGGCCGGAATAACAAGGTCAGGATCAGAATGACGAAGGAGACGATCACGGCGCGCGACGGGTCGAGCCAGATCGTCGCATAGGCCTCGATCAGACTGATGAAGATCGCCGCGGCGATCGAGCCGACGAAATTGCCCATGCCTCCGACCACAACGACGATGAAGGCCTTGAGCACCCAGTCTAGCCCCATGGTGTGGCTGACGCCGACCATCGGCGCAAACAATACGCCGCTCGCCGCCGCCATTGCGGCGCCGATGGCGAACACACCGGTGTAAACGAGCGGCACCGGAATCCCCATGGCCTGCGCCATCATCCGATCCTGCGCGGTGGCCCTGATCCAGACGCCGAATTTTCCATGCTTAAGGAACAGCCAGAAGCCGCCGATGATCGCGGCTGAAAGCGCTGCGACAAGCAGGCGGTACCAGGGATATTGCAGATAGAACAAAGTGAACTGGCTGCCGATCGGCGCCGGGATTTTGCGCACCACCGGGCCGAATTGCCACAGCGCGTAATTCTGCAGCACCAGCGATACGCCGAAGGTAGCGAGGATGGTGTTGAGCGGGTCGCGGCCGATCAGCGGTCGCAGTGCGACGATCTGCATTGCCGCCCCGAGTATGGCGACGATGAGCGCAGCTCCAATCAGCGCCAGCCAGAAGCTTCCGGTGCTCACGAACACCACGAAGCCGAGATAGGCGCCGAGCATGAACAATTCGCCATGGGCGAAATTCACCACGTCCATGATGCCGAAGATCAGCGTCAATCCCGAGGCCACCAACGCGAGGATCATGCCGGTGACGACACCGTTGACGGTCTGAATGATCAGAAGGTCGATCGGAATGGCATTGAAGAACTGCGCAATCGCGGCCATCGCTCACACCCCGAGATATTGCTTGATGATCGGATGGTGAATGTCGAGCTCGGCAGAAGCGCAGTGATGGCGAACGGCGCCTTTCTCCATGATGTAGACGCGCCGGCTTGCTTCCAACGTCAGCGGTACGTTCTGCTCCACCAGAAGAATGGCGACGCCCTCATTGTGCAACACTTCGATGATGTTGCGGATCTGCGACACCATGCGCGGCATCAGGCCTTCGGTCGGCTCGTCGAGCAGAATGATCTTGGGCTCGAGCATCATCGCTCGCGCGATCGCGAGCATCTGTTGTTCGCCGCCGGACAACGTGCCGCCGGCCTGCGTGCGCCGCTCCTTAAGCACCGGAAAATAGGTGAAGGCTTTTTCCAGGAGCATCGCGCGCCTGTCTTCGGTCACGCCGTTCCGATCAAGCCCGGTGCGCAGGTTTTCCATCACCGTCAGCAGACGGAAGATACGCCGGTCTTCCGGTACATAGCCGATGCCGAGCCGCGCCAATTTATGCGGCGGCGTGCCGTTGATCGAAATGCCATCGAACCGCACCGTCCCCTGGCTCGGACGAACAAGTCCCATGATGGTCTTGAGAGTGGTGCTTTTCCCCACGCCATTGCGGCCGAGCAGGCCGACCACTTCGCCGGGCGCGACGTTGAGTGACACGCCGTGAAGGATATGGCTCTTGCCGTAATAGGTGTGCACGTCCTCGACACGAACGAGCGGCGCGGCGCTTTCGGCCAAGGTGCTTTGAACTAAAGTGCTTTGAGCTATGGCGCTCATGTCTTCAGATACACCTCCAGCACTTTCGGATTGTTCTGAATTTCCTCAGGTGTTCCCTCGGCGAGGATGGCGCCGTAATGCAGCACAGTGATGCGCTGACACAGCTCCATAACCACCTGCATGTCGTGTTCGACAATCAGGATCGTGAGATTTTTGGCGATGCGGCGCACCAGTTGCTTGGTCTCTTCGGTTTCGGCCTGGCTCATGCCCGCGGTCGGCTCGTCGAGGCATAGAAGCTTCGGCTCGGTGGCGAGCGCAATTCCGATTTCGAGCCTGCGCTGCTCGCCATGCGACAAATTGGAAGCGAATTCCCGCCCTTTACTGAGCAACCCCACCGCCTGGAGCGCTTGCTCCGCCTTCTGATTGATGTCGGCCAGCGCGTCGTGGTGCGAAATCATGTTCCATGAATGACGGCGTGATTGCGCGGCGATGCGCACGTTCTCGAACACCGTGGCATTGGGCAGGATATTGGTGATCTGATACGAGCGGGCGATGCCCTTTTGCGAAATCCGGTTGCTCGGCAGCCCGGTGATGTCCTCGCCGTCGAAGATGATGCGGCCGCCGCTCGGTCGCAGCACCCCGGTAAGGCAGTTGAAGAATGTGCTTTTGCCGGCGCCGTTAGGGCCGATGATGGCGCGCACCTCGTCGCGCGCCGCTTCGAAATTGACCTGCGACAGCGCCGAAAGGCCGCCGAAGCGGATCGACAGGGCCTCAGTCTTGAGCATCGGCGTAAAGTCCGCTCCCCGGCCATTGGCCGGGGAGCGCAGCTCCGACGCGTGTTGCGCGCACACCTAAGCGGTGAAGTTACAGGCCGGCGGCACCATCGTCTTGGCGCCGGGCACCGTTTCCTTGAGATGATAGGTGCCGCCGCTGACCTCGAAGATGAATTCTTGCGGGAATGCCTGGTGGTCTTCCTTGCGCAGCGTCTTGTCGCCTTGCGGGAAATCCGGACCAGCCTTCATCTCGAGGCCTTCGAGCGCTTCGATCAACTTCATGGTGTCGTCGCGACCCTGGAAATTCGATTTCTGGATGCCGAGCTTCACCGCGTTGATCGACTCATAGTTCGACTGCACATATTTGTCGGGCAGCGGGCCGGACGGATCGAGCTTGGCCAACCGCGCCTTGGCTTCGTTGAAGAACTCATGGTGATAGGGCGTGTCCAACGGGCCCTGGAACACCGGAATGTAGCGATTGATCGCGGTGAAGCCGTCGATCTTGTTGCCGATAGCGATCAGATTGGTCGATTCGGAAATCGAACCGTCGCCGGCCCAATGGTATTTCTTGGTCAGTCCGAGATCGTAGGCCTGGGTGGCGACGGTGACGCCGTCCTTGCCGAAGAAAATCCCGAAAAGCCCGTCGAAATCGCCGGAGATTTTCGACAGGAAGGGAGTCATGTCGGCGGTGCCGAGCGGAATGCCGGTGGTGCCGACAATTTCGCCGCCGTTCTTTTTGATTTCTGCCGCGTAGGCGTCGCGAGTCGATTGGCCCCAGGAATAATCCGCAAAGGCGAGGTGCCACTTCTTGCCCATCTTGGTCAGTGTCGGTGCGAACGCGACCGCTTGCGCCGGGGCGTAATCGTACGGCCGGAAGCTATAGCGATTGCATTTGCTGGTGGTCAGCGTGGTATCGAGGCAAACGCTGATCATATTGACGATCTTGGCGTCCTCCCAAACCGGCATGCAGGCG
>Ga0335081_10015043_pt1 | contig 12519 bp, 11 predicted proteins | sample Lox_Sample_35_FD_206713 | JGI IMG/M metagenome (GOLD analysis project Ga0335081, IMG submission 206713) | Soil microbial communities from Loxahatchee National Wildlife Refuge, Florida, United States - Lox_Sample_3.5 | ecosystem: Environmental > Terrestrial > Soil > Wetlands | place: USA...
GAGCGTTGACTTCATCACCAGGCCGGGAACAAACGGTAGTGAGAACAGTTTCGTGGCCTGATTGCGCACCCAGAGTCCCAGGCGCGTCTTCGGCGCAAATGAGCCGGCAAATTTCTCCGCGGCCACGAGCTTGGCGTCAATGTAAGTGCGCAAGAATTGTTCATAGCGTTGGAAGGCTTCGTCAACGGCGCCGTTGGCCCCGCCCAGTTCGCCGGCGAGCACGTAAGCGGCCAGCATGGCCAGCGAAGAACCTTGTCCGGCCAGCAGCGACGGACAGAAGGCGGCGTCACCGACCAGGCCAACCCGTCCGTGGGACCAGGTGTCCATCCGAATCTGGCTGACGCGGTCGAAGTAAAGATCAGGGCACGATTCCAGCGCGGCCATGATTTGCGGACACTCCCAGCCGAGGTCGCCGTAGAGCGAGCGAAGCATTTGCTTTTGCGACCGGATATCGCCAGGATCAACCCGGTTTCCGCGTTCATCGGCGAAAACAAGAAGAAACAGCGTGCGATCGTTGCGCATGGTAAAGCGTCCCGCCTGTTTGCCCGGAACGCTGAAACTGACGTAAATGTCGTCGTCTCTTGGCCGGTAACCCACCGCCTCAAACGCCGCAACCGAGTAACCGAGAAATTTTTCAAAGCGGTCCTCATCTCCAAAGGCCAATTTGCGGACGACTGAATGGAGGCCATCGGCCCCGACCACCGCGTCAAAGCGCCGGGGGGCGGCGTGTTCGAAAGTGACCTGGACGCCGTCGGCCGTCTGCTGAATTTCCCTGATGCTGTCGCCGAAAATGGTTTCACACCGGCCTTCGATTTTTCGATAGATATTCCGGGCCAGAGCGCTGCGCGGAATGCTCACGTACCGGCCATGGGCGGCGGCGCGGAAAAGGTCCACGTTGAACCCGCCGACACGCCGCCCGCGCGCATTGACGAGCCGCAATTCCTTGATGTCGTAGCCATCGCGCCGGACGTCGGCGAGCAGGTCCATCCGTTCGGCGACATCGAAACCGCTGCCCCAGAAATCGATGACGTAGCCGCCGGTGCGCAAATGCGGGGCGCATTCCACCAGGACGGATTCGATTCCGTGAACCGAAAGCCAGTACGCGAGGGTCGGGCCCGCGATGCCAATGCCGGAAATAAGAACAGCCATCGCCAGGAACTTAATGCCGGATTTGGTCGCGTCAAACCGCTCACATCAACTTCCGCGAACCGATGCGACCGCACACAGGACGTTCCAAAGGCGATTTGTCGTCCCGGCAAACCGCCATTCGCGGCGGCCGACCCTTGCCGTGAAATTCTTTCAGAAGAGAACGAAGGAAACAAGGTTCCTTGCGGACGGCCAGACCTTCCGGTCGGGCATCACTTTGTTGTCTTCGTTAGTGCACGCGGCCCGCGTGCGGATTTTGGCGGCCCGCCAAAATCGTTTTGTTCAGCACGAATCCGTCCGGCGCGCCGCCGGACGGTGCAACCGGGCCGGTTGCGCTCCCCATTTCAGGAACTGCGCGACCGGAATCTGCTGTTGCACATTGACCGCAACCGCTGGCGTCTGCCGCAATCAATTTTCAACGCACCAGCCTTCGCAAACGCTTCGGCGCGGCAAGGAGGCGCAAAGGCGCAGCGATTCGCAGAGTTTAATTCTTCTTTGTGTTCCTCGGCGTTCTCCGCGTCTCTGCATTAATCCGGTTTGCTCATCCACGTCGAGCGCGGCCTCTGGCGTTTGCCGTGACGGTATGATACACTTGGCACGATGCTCTGCCAGCAATGCCATGAGCGGGAGGCGACGATTCATCTCACCCAGATCGTTGGGGACAAGCTGACCAAGCGCGACTTGTGCGAGGTCTGCGGAAGGGAATTTGTGGACGCGGCCAAATTCGGCAAGTCCATTGGACTCGAGGCATTGGTGGCGGGCAGGCCGGAGCAAACGAGGTATGATTTGCTGGCCAAGGATTCCCGTTATGCCAAAGGCGCTTATTTGTTTGTGCAAGAGGGATTGGCCAAAGCCCAGAAGATGTTTTGGACCCCGAGTGGGCCGCGGCACGTCTCCGGCACCGAGTTGCTGGAAGGGCTGCGCGAACTGGCCATTGAAACGTACGGCAAGCAGGCCAAAGCCACATTGAACAGTTGGGGCGTTTTTAAATGTGAGGATTTTGGCGAAATCGTTTTCAAGTTGATCGAGGCTGGCATGTTGGCCAAGCAGGAGACGGACACCAAAAAGGATTTTCAAGGCGGCTACGATTTTGACGCCGCATTTCCATCTTGAACGCAGCGTCTGGTGTTTGCCGTAAAAATCTTACAGAAGGAAACAATGGGAACCAAGGCCCTTGCGGACGGCCAGACCTTCCGGTCGGGCATCACTTCGTTGCCTTCGTTGGCTTCTGTGGATTTCTCCCAGCGACGTCGGACGCCTGCCGCTGTGCCCCTCAATGACGCTCGTCGTGGTCGTGGCCGGGGCCGTGGTCACGGTCGCGGTCATCATGCCCCGCCTGATAATGGCCGCGGCTGTCGTTTCGGTAATGTTCGTTGTGAATGGCGTGTGCCCGCCAGTCAGGATGACCTCTTTCCCATCCATGGAAGCGTTCCAGCCGCCACGGTTCACAACGCACCCAGACATTTCCCGGTCCCAGATAGAAATAGGCGCCGCCCACCAGTCCCACGTATTCGTAACCGTCCCAGACGTAATCGTCGGGAACCTCCACCTCCACCGGCGGCGGAGCCACGACGACTCCGGCCTCGTATCGCCCTTCCGGCTCAACGACGCAGCCGGATACAAGTATCCAAGCCAAAGTAATGACGCTGGAAACGCCCAGCGCTCGACCGATTTTTGTTCCAGTTTTCATGTCTATTCATTCCAGCTTGGAATGTGCCGTCGGCAATTACCGGTCCGGCACAACGGGTATTTCCCTGAGAATCCGGGCTTTTCCCGGGTTTGAGGACCCGCCGCACTCCCGGGTCAATCGCAAAAACCTGAGGCCGCCGTGCTCGAACCGGAACAACCCTGGTTAAATCCGAACCAACCCGGTGACCCCGGGCGGCTTACACCGTTCCGCGAAAGCAAAGCCAAAGAACGCGGCTGGACACCGGACGTGTTGAATGTTGTAGCGGCGGTCTGCGACCGTCGGTCTTTGCAGACGGCCACCATCGGCGCTCACAGAGCGCCGCTCAGGATTGGAGGGACATGAGACGTTTGGGAAACGGCGAAAGGGATTTGGCTCAAAGTAAAGGCCCGCGAGGGCCGAGGGAGCGAGCGCGAGCGAGTCAACTCACCACCTCCGACGTTTTCGCCTTCACCCGCGAATTGTAACAACTTCATCCCGGCAACTCCGAATGTCTTCGCGAGCAGGCGGGCATGTGCGAGACAAAATCCGTCAGCAACTCCAAGTCCTTCCGCCTACGTCAGACTTCGGCGCGACAAGGCGCGATGCAGGATTGCTGCTCCACGTGGAGCGTGGCATCCGGCCTCGGCCGTGGAAGGGCCAGGAACAACCGAAGAATCCGTTCAAGCTGAGCAGAAGCAGCAGACCCTGCCGGGTGTAACAATTTTGCGCAGGGCGATTACAATTTTTCCTGTAATTTAGCGGATGCGGCCAGCGTCCGGTGAAAGTGATGAACAGTATCAGGAGCACGCAAATGAAAAAAATCTTCAATTTCGCCGTATTGCTGTGCGGGCTCGCCGCCCGCCCGGCGCCGGCACAACTGGCCGTCCCGCCTCCTGCGCCAGTTTATCAACCGCTCTCCGCCGACCAACTGGACCAGTTGCTGGGACCGATTGCGCTCTACCCCGACCCCTTGATTGCCCAAATCCTGCCGGCGGCCACCCTGCCGACGCAGATTGTGCTGGCCGACCGCTATGTCAGCGGCGGGGGCGGTCTCGACCAGATTGATCAACAGCCGTGGGACGCCAGTGTGCAAGCGCTGGTCCGTTATCCGGATGTGCTGAAGTACCTGGACGATAACCTGGACTGGACGACGGAGCTGGGTCAGGCTTTCCTCAACCAGCAGCAGGATGTGATGGATTCCATCCAACGCCTGCGGACTTCCGCCCTGAACCTCGGCAACCTGCAATCCACGTCGCAGCAACAGGTCGTCAATGATGGCGGGTACATTGAAATCCTGCCCGCCGACCCGCAGGTGATTTATCTGCCGGTCTATCAGCCGAACGTGGTTTATTATCAAAGCGGTTTCGGCCTCACGTTCGGCACCGGCTTTGCGATCGGCGCCTGGTTGGATTGCGATTTTGATTGGCACGATCACCAGCTGATCGTCTGGGACCGGAACCACCCGCGTCCGGCGGATTGGTGGCATGAGCGTCCTGACCGGCGCGATGACGACATGCGACAGCGGGCGACAGTTTGGCAACCTCGCAATTATCCGGGCGTCGTCGGGTTGGATCGTGGCGACCGTGGTTGGAGCATCGCGAATAACCGGGCTGCGGCCCCAGTGGCGAACCGGCCGGAAACGCGCCCGACTCCGGCGCACACCGTCACAACCATCGGTGCGCCCGCCAACACGCCCAGACCCGCGGCCGCCCCCAGACCCGCAGCCACCCCCGGATCGGCGCCGGTCCAGGTGGTGAACCGGCCCGCACCGGTTCCAATCCAGCATCCCGCACCCGCCAGCCATCCGGGCTCGAACAGCGCCCTCACCGGAATCCAAAGTTCGCGCGACACCAGGGCCGACAGCAACCGTGGCCGGCAAAGCCTGCAAACAGTTACGCATTCCGCACCCGCTTCGCGGCCGGCTCCATCCGCCGGTGGCGGTGGCGGTCATGCCACCGGTTCACAGCCCAGGCATTGAATGCTTATCCCCATGAACAGCACAAATATTTTACCATCCATGAAAACGAACTTTGCTTCCCGGTGGGGCCGAAGAGGAACCCATGCGACCGTACCGGTTCTGGTTGCGCTCGTCTCGGCATTACCCGGGCGTCCGGCGGCCGCCGATGAACAGACCTTCACTTCACCCGACGCCGCGGTGAATGCGCTGTTGGCGGCGGCGACGCAGCATGACACGAACGCTTTGCACACCATCTTCGGGCCGGAGGGGCAAGGATTGATTTCGCCCGATGTCGTTCAGGCCACCGAAGAATATAAAATGTTTGTGCAGCACCTGACAGAGAAGACACAGCTCAGTACCAACGCCGATTCCACGCTGACACTGGAGCTGGGTACGAACGGCTGGCCGTTTCCGATTCCACTCGTGAAGCAGGGTGACCGATGGTTTTTCAACACGGCGGCGGGCAAGACGGAGATTCTCAACCGCCGCGTTGGCCGGGATGAACTCGGGGCCATTGACGTTTGCCGCGCCTATGTGGAGGCGCAGCGCGAATACGCCAGCCAGGATCGGCTGGGCGACGGTGTGCTGGCTTATGCCCAATTCCTGCGCAGCACCCCCGGCACGCACGACGGTCTTTTCTGGCCGGCCAAACCGGCGGAGGAATTAAGTCCGTTGGGACCGCTCGTGGCGGCCGCGCGCGTGGAAGGGTATCACCGGACGGCCAGGATGTTGAACGATGAGCTGGCGCCCTATCATGGCTACTATTTCAAAATCCTGACGTGCCAGGGCAAACACGCACCGGGCGGCAAGTATAGTTACATCATCAATGGCCGGATGATTGCCGGGTTTGCGCTGGTCGCCTGGCCGGCAGAATGGGGCAACACCGGCGTGATGACTTTCATCGTCAATCAGCAAGGCAAGCTCTATCAGTGCAACCTCGGCAAAAACACCGCGAAGCTCGCCGCGGCCATGACCCGGTACGACCCCGACAGCCGATGGACGCGGGTGCCATGAAGTGACACCGGAGAAAGTGCGCGCGCGATGCAAGCACGTGATACCTCGGAAATAAATCGGCATCAAAGAACGCGGTTTAAAGTGAAATTCCGGAGAATTTCGGGGCTGGATATGCTCGGTGCTGTGCGGCGACTTTGCGAGGCAGGGACGCCGCGTCCACCCTCCGCAGTACTGCTACGGAGGACGGGCTGCGGCTTCCGGACATCGCAGCGCGATGTCCCCACCAACGAATTCACCATGTCGGAAGTCCATGCTTTTACGCGCGAGGCGGAACAGCTCCGTCCCGCGAGGATAAACCGTTAATTGGTGGCATATAAGCTGCTCATGGTGCGCGACATGAATAACATCGAAAATGCAAGTGCGGACCGGTTCAGCCTGGGCCGGGGAATTCTGGGCGCGCTCCTGGGCGCAGGTCTGGGTGTCGGAGCGATGTTCGGGTTTTACACGCTTGCCGGGTTCCGCTTCCCTTTGCTGGGGGTCGGGATTGGCATATTGACCGGCTACTTCGCGAAATTGCTTTTCAAGGGCACCGATACGACGCTGGGTTGGATTTCAGGAGGAGTCGCGCTCGTGGCGGTGGTGGCGACGTTGTTCCTGATGTACGGCTCATTCCCGCTGCTGAGCATTATTTCAGTTGTCGTGAGCGTGAGTGTGGCTTACCGGATTGCGTCGAGTTAGAACGGCGGATGCACCCGGCTGCTTTGCCATCTTCCGCCGGCAATCCTCTGGCGCAGCGAAGACGGCTCCATCCTCGTCGCGCACCAGCCTCACTTTAACCGCCAGACGATGCGCGCCTTGTCCAAATCGTAGGGGGACATTTCCATCTTCACGCGGTCGCCGACGGTCAGGCGCACGAAACGCTTGCGCATTTTGCCACAGATGGTGGCCAGCACCAGATGTTTGTTGTCCAGTTCAACGCGGAACATCGTGCCGGGCAATACGACCTTCACGCTGCCCTCCACTTCGATGTGTTCTTCTTTCATAGGACGATAGGCAAATAAAAGGCGGTGTCCGGTTCACCCGAACCCGCCCGACAATCTGGGATGGCTGATCAGCGGCGATTGCCGCCGCGATAACCGCCGCCACCGCCGTATTCGCGCCGGCCACCACCCGAACGTTCTGCGGGTGGCCGGGCCACATTGACGGTGAGGGCGCGGCCCTTCAATTCCGTCCCGTTCAGGGCGGCGATGGCTTTCTGCGCTTCCTCGGGGGTGCTCATGGTCACAAAACCAAAGCCGCGGGAGCGGCCAGAGGTGCGATCCATCATCAGGGTGGCTTCGGTGACCGTGCCGTGCGCGGCGAACGCGTCGTTCAGGTCGTTTTCGGTGACCTCGTAGGAGAGGTTTCCGACGTATAATTTATTGCTCATGTGATGTTGAATTGTCCGATTTAACCGCGCTTTCCCAGACTGTTCCCGGACATCGGGTTTAAAATCATCACTGAACCGAGTTCACCTGAGATTCCCAGGCCTTGAAAGTGTCGAGCTATCTTAGACGCCTATAGCCTCGCCAGTCCGGCGGTAATAGCAACAACAATTTGCAATTAATTAAGACTTGTGAACCCGGGCCGCGGCGACCATATTCGCCGCCCGCAAGACCGATCAGGGTGCTGGCAGCAATTCTGCTTCTGTCTTTCGCGTAAAATCATTATGACCATGTTTCTGTTCTGGTGCGCCGTCGGCCTCGGGGCCGGCGCCATGTTCGGCTCGTTTTTTGAATGGACGTTGCACCGTTTTTTGATGCACCGCTCCTGGCTGGTGAGATTTTTCCGCTACGCGTATGAACGGCACACGCTCGTGCATCATCACGTTTTCAAAGCCGACTATACCTATCATCTCATCCATGAGCGGGATAAAAAGACCATCCCGATGGCATGGTGGCACGGCCCGATGCTGGTTTCGATTGGACTGCTGCCGTTTTTAATCTCGGCGTTGGTGTTCGAGCGCTGGGGAATTTTGTGCGGCGCGGTGGTGTCCTGCACACTGTATTTTACGGCTTACGAATACCTGCACTGGTGCATGCATTTGCCGAAGAAACGGCACGTGGAGCGTTCGGGCATTTTCTTCCGGCTCAACGGCCATCATCTGTTGCATCACCGTTACATGAACCGGAATTTCAACGTGGTCCTGCCACTGGCGGATTTGTGCCTGGGAACGTTGCTATTGCGCTCGAAGGTCGTCTTTGCGCAGGCGCGGGGACCGTCCGTGCCGGATGTTCAACCCCGACCCTTGCGTTCCGCCGCGTCTCCCTGCGCGCCATAGCGTGATTACGCGCGACGGCGGTCGCGTTAATCTCGCTTTTCACTGTAGCGTCGCGCCTCCATTCTCGTCGTAGAATCCTCTTCGCCTGCTCGCGACCTGTCGGAGTTGGCTTCTGTTGCATTTGCCAAAGCGGCTTCTGGCGGTCTGCTCGCGAACTCCGATAGCCATCGCGAACAGGCGCTTTCGGAGTTGTCCTGATGTCCGAAGGCGAGGATGGATGATGGAAGCTGTGAGCGTATTCTCCTCACCTTGCAGGACAAGCCTCCGAGCGGGCAGCACCGCCAGCGTCACGCAAACGAACCTTCGCGCGAAAATCAAGACCGACGCCGGCGATGCCGCCCTTAGCCTTCGCTACCCGATGAATGCGCGCGTGGCATTCGTGGCGCGGGCCAATTGCCGCGCCTGGAAGAGAGCGGTGCAGTGCAACATAATGAACAACGGAACCATATACGCCGGGATGAGCACCAGGGGTAATTGCGCCATGGGTCCCGTGGTGACGTTGCCAATCAGCCCGGTAATTCCGGGGATAAAGCCCGAACAGACCGTTCCCATTGACACGGCGACAACAAAATCAACGATCCCAAGAATATTCCAACTCGCATATCGCCGGCTGGCGGCAAATAACGGGTTGCGAATCAAAGCGAGAACAATCCACGGTGCAGTGACTCCGATCGCCATGTCCCCCAGTCCCGCCGGAAAAGCAAAAAGCCCGGGCAAAATTCCCTTGGCATAGAGCGTGAGGAAACCCAGGCCGCCCCACCGCCAGGCCTGGATCGCGGACACAAGCCGGAGGTCGGCGCCGAGGATGAAGGCCCGGAACGCGCTCCATCTGAAAAACGCCGTAAAAAACACCGCCAAAGGAATGGCGAGGCCCAGGAAAATCGCCAACGGCGGGGAACCCGGCCGCCCGACAAATGCCCCTTGCGAGGCAAGGAAAGCAACGAGACCAAGCCACAGGGTTAGTGTTACCACAACGACCGATCTCACATGTGCAGGTCCATTATTCAGCTCCGAAGCCGCATTTTCCGTGAGGCTTCCCATCGTTTCAGTTTTCATGTGCATTTACTTTTCCTTTCATTTTTTGGTTTAAGTGCATCGCTCACGTTTCCCAGTCTGGCACAATACTTGCAAAATGCAAGTAATAAACTTGTTGATTGCAAGTGATTGGTGTGGCACCTTTCCGGTGTGCCGGTTACCCGTCGAAATTCAGCGGTCAAGCGGGGCGCGGCGCCGGCGCGGCGGCGTTCGCCCTGTCCGGTCGCGTGTTCGCTCGACATCTTCGGCGATCGCTGGACGTTGCTGATTGTTCGCGACCTGATTTTTGGCCGCACGCGTTTCAAGGATTTCATCGCCTCGCCCGAAGGCATCCCCACAAACATCCTGACCGACCGGCTCGAACGCCTGCTGGCGCACGGCGTTGTCGAGCAAATCCCGGCCGAAGACGGCACGAAGCGCCTGGCCTATCGCCTCACTGAAAAAGGGAAAGCCCTTGGGTCGGTGTTAAAAGCCATGCGCGACTGGGGGCTGACGTGGGAAAAGTCCACTCGCGTCCCGGGTTGACTCCGGCGCCAGATGAATTTGGAAACGCGCGAAGGCCGCAAAGTGGTTTAAAGGCGAGAATGGATGATAGAAGATTGAGGCCAGCGGGGGCCGACAGCTTTGCCATCTTCCATCTTCAATCCCCGGGCGCAGCAAAGGAGGCTCTACGCTCGTCGGAGAACTTCGTCTGCTCAGGACGTCACCGGCGTCACGGGCCGATTTGATAGCGATAGAAGGTGGCCGGATTGACGGCATTTGTATCAATATACGTGTACGGCAGGGCGGGAGAATTCGTCGTAAATACCATCTGCCAATTCAGGAGATTGGTGGAAGTCAGAAGCGTATAATCAGGACCTTGCGGTCCATTGACCGTCAAGCTGACTTGCCCTTGAGAAAGGGTGACGGAGCCAATCACGGGATTGGTGATGGGGTTGACCACGACATTGAAGCGGTTGGTTGCGCTCAAACCTGTTTCATTGTCGGTGACCGCAACCGTCACCGGGTTGGTCGTGTTGGCCTGGTTGACCGGTGCGCGCCAGGCAAAGAGGGCGTTAGTGGCGTTCAAGCTGGTGAGCGTGGCACCCGTCGGATTGTTCAACAAACCAAAGGTCAGCGTGTTCGGCGGCACCTGCGGATCCACTGCCCGATTCGTCACCAGCACGGTTTGGCCGGCGTTGATGGTTTGGTCCAATACCGGTGCCAGCGCCGGCGGCGTGTTGGCTTGTCCAATCACTCCCTGCCCGACGAAGGTCACCACGCTCAGGGCCGGCACATCGTAGGTAAACGAGGAATTGGTGACATTCACGGGTGTTTGTGGCGCCAGCGAAAGCGTGGCCGAGGTAATCCATGGCGTCACGGACGCGGCGGTAAAATTGGTCAGGTTGATCGTTTGAATCACGTCGGTTGCGGCATTGGTATTGACGACGACAATCGCGAAGGCGGCGGAGTTCGTATCTTTGTAAGCGCTAATCAGGGCCGAGGCCTGGGATGAGCTGGCGTCAACGCGGTAAGAGTTCGGGCGCACGAACCGGCTGTAGTTACCGAGGGTGAACATCCGTTTGGTGGTCCCGGCGCTTTGGCTCATCAGCCCCGTCTCGGAGCCAAAAGGAACGATCCACCAATAATGCCAGGCGTTGGCTTGCGCCACCGTCATGAACAGATAAATCCGTTGCGCGTAATAAACGCCGTTGGCAATGTCGGGGGTTTCACCGCCAAGCTGGGAAACCTCCGTTTCCCAAAGCGCCTTGCCGTAATTATTCTTGACCAGGTTGCCTGGCCCGGTGGCACCGTCGTAATTGTGGCAGGCGATAATGTCCACGTCGGCCGCGACATTGGGATCGGTCATGGCTGGACCGGCGAGATTTTTAGGATCCAGCCAATTCTGGCTCTCCGGCAGCATGATTTTGGTTGAACCCACGCCTTTGGCTGCCAGCGCGTTGTAAAGGTTGGTGGCAAAATCATGGATCTGTGCTCCGGTCCATTGGCAGGCGTCGTAAGTATTCACGCTTGCGTCCGGCTCGTTTTGCACGGAAATGGCATAGAGGTTTATTCCGGATGCGTTTTTCAGGTTCGCTACATAATTGGCGAGCTGACTGGCGTAATTGACGTTGGTGATGTTATTCCCGCTGCCAAGAAAAGTGCCGCCATCCACCGCATTGGTAATTGGCTTGGAGTCGTAAATGTCATTCGTGCTTTTAAAACCAGTCGCCGGCGTCCACGGAGCACTCCAGATCCTCGCTCCCCGCGCTTGAGCCATTTGCATAATGCTCGTTTCGGCCGTTGTCGGCGCGTCACTTGCAGAAGTTGTGTTGGCCCACATGATGTGATTGCGCAATAAAGAAAGACCAATGCCGTTGTAGGTGCTGGATTGGTAGCTGATATTATTGTTGGTGGAGAACAGCAGGTCCGCCTCGGCTGTATTCCAAGTGCCATTATAAGCCGATGAAGCTCCAAAACCGTCGATGCGCTGATGCACGTTGGTCCAGTTCACAACCGACAGGCCGTTGATGGGCGGATTGGTGACGATCGGTTGTGGGCTAAAATTGACATCATCAATAAAGTAAGCTGCGTTCGTACTGCTGGTCACTTCCGCATAAAAATTCAGCGCGGTGATGGTACCCGACGGACTGTACGTGTATTGCCCGGAAAGCTGCGTCCAACTGCTCGAAGAGACGGAGCCCGCAGCAATCTGCGCATAAGACGTTGTGCCTCCATCCGTTTTTTGCATCGTCAAGTGCACGGTCTGGCTCGCGCCATTAACCATCCTGACCCACGCCGAAACATCGTAGGTTTGGCCCGCCGAGAGGGCCCCCACGAACGACTGGGCGATGCCCATGTAGGTGGCCGTGCGGTTTGTTACCAGGCAGGCGTAGGTGTTTGAATGAACCTGACTGGTCTCTGCGGTAAGCGTTGGCGAACCAAAGGGGAACCAGCCCGTCGTGTCGCCGGTTTCAAACCCGGGATTCGTCACGAGGTTTTGCGCCGCCGCCCTTCCAGCCGGCAGAATCACTGTGGCCAGCGCGAACAACACGAGGAGTGAGAGACAAGGTTTTGAAGATTTCATCGCGGATTTATGAGTACAAAAATTTCCCGCCGCCGACTTTCGCTCCTGCGCTGTTCCAGCCATCCGGGGTGCCAAAAGAATAATCATTATTGGCGAAAAATCAAGGAAATTCCCACACCTTTGGCAGATTTCTGCCCCCGCTGCGCCTCGACATGATAAGGCGGTTTCCGGCATCAGCTCATAGGGGCGCGCGAACGGGAGAAGACGCGACGGCTTTCGGCGCGAGGCGGGGTTTCTCGTCCGGCAGATTCCAGATGAAATGGCAGTGCTCGCAATAGCATTCGTGGTCAATCACCCGCAAGATGATTCCCAGGTGCAGCATGAGGGTCGGCAGCATGAATTTGCGTGTCATCTGGGGATAGGAAACGCGC
>Ga0335081_10015045_pt1 | contig 12518 bp, 10 predicted proteins | sample Lox_Sample_35_FD_206713 | JGI IMG/M metagenome (GOLD analysis project Ga0335081, IMG submission 206713) | Soil microbial communities from Loxahatchee National Wildlife Refuge, Florida, United States - Lox_Sample_3.5 | ecosystem: Environmental > Terrestrial > Soil > Wetlands | place: USA...
TTGGCGTGGGACTTCGCTGACCATCTTGGCTCCTTAACCGGAGTCGCACGTGATTCGGCTTTGACGCTGCAGGATCAGGTGACCGGGGTTTTGGGTCGCAGTCTGCTGTTGGCCGTTTAGCAGTGTCGCTTCAGATGCCTGCGCTCTGGCTGCGCGGACCGGACCACCACGAACTCGGACCACGTCCGCAGAAACGGCGCTGCGGAAAAACACCTCTACCTTCGCCATTAGGCCCTGCTATGCTCGGAACAGCCACTAACCCCTCGCCACTAGCCACTGCTCCTTGAGGGGTTTTCGAACTTCCAGTCGATCTGCGCCAGAATTCCACCCAGGATTTTCACGTCGCTATTGGTAAGCTCCAGGTCAAAGAGGATGCGCCGCAGCTTGATCAGCATGGCGTCCCGGCTTTTGGGCTTCAGATAGCCGACGTGGTCGAGAATTCGCACCGCGCGCTCGAACAGGTGATCGAGTGAATGGACATTGGCCGGCGCGGAAATGTGTACAGTGGCCGCGGTCGGAAAGGCGGAGACCGCGCCGGCGCGCGTCAACTCGTAGCAGCACAAGGCCACCGCCTGCCCCAGATTCATCGACGGACATTCTTCAGTAGTAGGGATCCGGACCAGCACGTGGCAGTAGCTCAGCACCTCGGTGGAAAGGCCGGTCTTCTCTGACCCGAACAGCAGCGCCGCCTGCTCCAGAGCAGCCGGATCCGTCCGCGTCGTCACACGTTCGCCCTCAGGCGCGCCAGCGAACGGCGCCACTCGCCCCAACCGGGACTCCAGCCATGCCGGCAAGTGGTTCAGCGGAACCATTCCACGATCGAGATTCCGCCCTGAGCCCGCCGTGGTGCCGATCACCAGGGTGCAGTCGGCAATCGCTTCCCGCACATGATCCACACGATACGCCGACTGAACCACTTCCTCGGCCCCTACCGCGGACCGCGTCTCCTGCCACACCGGTTCGTAGGGCTCCACCACCACCAACTCGCGAAAACCGAAGTTGGCCATGGCACGCGCCGCCGCGCCGATGTTCAGCGGGTTGCGAGGTCTCACGAGGACCACTCGCCAGTGTAGGTTGCCGGTCTGCACAAGGAGATGGTATCCCATGAATTAGGAATTATGAATATTATGAATGATGAACGGATGAACTGCACGGCGCGGATTGAATTATGACCATAAACGAAGAACGGATCGCATCCTCTGTTCATCGTTCCGATTCATAATTCATTTCTTTACTGCTGCGGCTTCTGGTCAGGCTTCTTTGCCGGGGGCGGGTTGCCCTGCTGCTGCTTCTGGTCCTTCCCGTCCACCGCGCCGATCAACTTGATGGTAGCTCCCGCCCTAAACTGCTTGTACTCGGCGTAGCGCACTACTTCCTTTATATGGACCGGGGGACCACCTGAGAAGTAGAGGTTCTGGTCGGCGATGGTGAACGTCGGAAACCAGTACTTGCCGTCGATCTGTTCGCGGTAGGTGGTAAAGCGGGGGAAAAGGTTTTCGCCGTTCTTGGTGTGCAGCAGCTCGGGCACGTTCTTACCTTCCGCCTTGACGATCTGAAGATCGCGATCGTCCACCCACACTACACCTTGAAAATACTGCCGTCCCTTCTGGATTTCCTTCGGGCGGACCGAAAAAACGTAACAGGTCAACTGGTCCACCGGTACGTGACCGAGGTACTTGACGTCGTATTCGGGGAGGTCATCGGTGGTCAGGACAAACGGCGCAATGCGGCGCATAGCGTCGAGATCCTGCTCGGTCATGATGAGATCCTTCAGCGTATCCGGCGGCGCATAGGTCACTTTCTCGATTCGCTTGCCGGCGTCGTCGAAGACAATATCCCATTCCTGTTGCCACATCCCGGTGACCCGATCGTCGCCACCCAGCGTTTCGACCTTGTTGATCTGATGGTAGGTATAGTTATCGCGCGCTTCCTTGAAGAGCTTTTCCTTGGCGGCGAACTCCTTGATGATCTGCTGAATCTGGTCCGGACTGGGATCCGTCAGGGTCGGCTTGGCCGGAGCGCCCGGCTTGCCGGCCGAGGCAGCCGCTGTCCGTCCGGCAGCGGCGGAATTGGAACCTGCCGCAGCCTGGCCAGGCTCAGGGGGGGACGACTTGGCCCTCGCCAGCGTCGGACCGGAGTTGTCTTCCGTCGATGAGGTGTCTGTCGGCTTGGCATCGGCTGCCGCCAAGGTGCCCTTGATCCTGTCTTCCACCGAACCTGCTGTCGAACCCGAAGAAGAGCTGGTTTGCGCAGTGCTTGTAGTGGTTGCAGCGGGCTCAATGCCCGCGGTGCTGCTGGAAGCGGCGGGAGGGACCGGAGCCGGAGCTGCTGCCGGTGGGGATGTCGCCGGCGCGCTCGGAGCTGTCGTGGCAGCTGGCTTCGAGGCTGCCTTCTGCAGAGCTTCGATCACCGCGGCGTCCGCCCCATCGTCGCGGAACTGCCTGGCTATATCCGCGCTCATCGGAAAGTCGATCCCGCGCTCCCCGATCAGGGCTACCATTTTCTGGCTGGAAGCCCCGCCGATAAGGAGCAAGCGAACGTCGTCTTTGCTGAGAGGGCGGTCTGCCGCACGCACCAGAAGTGGCGACAAACACAGCAACACCCCAAGCCCGATCCGACATGCCGCCCTCAGCAGAGAGGCGACAGGGTATAGTTGACACGGCACGGAGGACACGGCACAGGGACTTCCCCTATCCTGCCACCTGTACGCGATTCTCTTCCTCATGCTTTCACCTAGAACGCCCATACCTCTTAAGAGTGCTTTCCGATCAGAGGGGTTGTACTGGAAGGGGGCACGGCGTAGCGGACAGCGAACAGGAACACCAGGCAAAGAGACACGCAGACAGAGTGTGCGGGGATGCCGACTGTCCCCGTCTCCCTCTCCCCTGTCCCCTACCTTGCCCTGCGCTTGCTTTTGAGCCGCGCCTGGCGAAGCTTGCGTGGATTCCGCTTGGGCTTCGAAATGGCGAAGGTTGCGTTTCCAACCCGCTTCAGCTTCCAACCCTTCGTCACCACGGCCTTAACCACCGGCGTTGGGTCAGGCACAGTGATCTCTGCTTCCATAAGCTCCTTTCCAAGTGCAGTCGAGAGTCGAAAGTCGAAGAACGTCAAGCTCGTGCTATTCTTGCTCTAACGTCCGACTATCGACTTCTTTCTCTTATTCTCGACTTTCACAAATCTGGACTTCCTTCAATTACTTCGCGGCGCTGATGCTGGTGACTTCGATGGTTTCCCCCTTTAGCGTGCCCGTGACCTTCACCTTTTCACCAGGGTATTTCTTAGCCGCGTCCTGATCGCTCAACTGATAAACCTTGCCGTGAACCGTGTCTGCCAAGATGTACTTCGCGCCGCCTTTCACGCACTCCTCGGTGCAGTCCTTGGCGCTATCTCCCATCGTGTGTTTCAAGCCACACATGCTGTCGCCGATCTCGCCCGTGAACGTTTGTGTCTTGCCCGCCGCCAGGCTGAGCCCGGCCACCAGAAGCAGAAAACCACCCACGTGTGCCAGCCTTCTCATGCCTTCTCCTTGTCATCGGGGAAATGTTCCGACCATAGGGTACAAGTCTTAGTCGTGTCGCACTCTAACGAGCGCCGAAATGCAACGCCGCAGACACGGGCGCTTCGCTCCGGGGAATTGCCCTCTAATTGTGCTATCGCCGACAGGCACTCTCGGACGACGACGGCCGATGGACAGGGTAAAGGATCAAGCGGGATGCAAGGACCGCTTATTCCGCATACCCTTTACCCTTGTCCTTTGCCGCCGCCTACAGTCGTCACTGCACTTCGATGCTTCTCGCCGTGTTACCGGTACGCGTGGCGACGAAGGTAACCGAGGCCTGCGCGCCCGTCTGAAGGTCACTCAGCTTCGCCTTCTTACCACCGACCATGATCTTCGTTCCCGCCACCTTGAAACTGTACGAAACACCGCTCGAGTCCACGGCCACCAACTTCTTTTCGGAGTCGACCGAGGAAATAGTCCCGCTCAGCGTCTCTGCTTTGCCGGTCCACATCCCCGCATTTCCAGAGCTTTTTGCAGCCTTAGCAGTCTTCTCGCTACCCGCGCTTTCCGCCTGGTCTTGAGCGATCAGCGGCGCTACGGCTACGACCCCGAACATCACCAGGGTCAGGATTGTCAGCATCAGCTTCTTCATGGTTCTTCACCTCTCCGAGTTGGATTTGTCCGCGCTTTCCCTTTCCCTCCCTGATTGCTTACCTGCTTCAGAATAACCCATAATCGCCGATAATCCAAGAGCATCGGTAGTGTCCTGACTTGGCCACGGAGCGCGCGCCCCGTTGAAGGGCTCCGTTGTGTCCTATGTCTCGTCTCACTCCACGCCCATGAGATCTGTGGCGTAAGGCCTCTCGCAATTTCTTCACACGACCTCAGTTATTCGATGCCCCAAGCTTCAGCATGGCCGCCGCGTGCTTCAAGACCGCGTCGGTGATCTGGCTGCCGGAAAGCATGCGCGCCAACTCGGCGGCACGTTCCTTCTGGGTCTCGAGATACGTGACCGTGGCGATGGTCCGTCCGTCCCGCTCGCTTTTCTCAACGTAGTAGTGATGGTCGGCAAAGCAGGCGATCTGCGGCAGGTGGGTAACACACAGCACTTGCGTCTCCCTGGCAAGACGCTTGAGGCGCTGGCCGACACACTCCGCGACGCGCCCGCCGATGCCGGCGTCAACCTCGTCGAAGACGAAGGCCGGCGGCGTGCGCTCGCCACGGCGCCCCGGAATCGCGCTTGCCATTCTTCCCTTCCCCACCACCGTTCGCAGCGAAAGCATCAAGCGGGAGAGTTCGCCGCCGGAGGCAATCTTCTCCAGCGGTCGCGACTCCTCGCCCGGATTGGGGGATATCCGCAACTCGATCTCGTCGATGCCTTTCGCGCCCCCTCGCTCACCACCGGGGTCGCTGGGCGACGCGGCGAAGTGGACCTCAAACCGTGTTTTCTCCATGCCGAGCTGAGCCAGTTCTTCGCGCACGAGCTTTTCGATACGGCCCGCCGCGTTGCGCCTGGCGTCGGAGAGAACGCGTGCCGCGCGCTGGTACTCGACCATGGCGGCCTCGAGGTCGCCGCGTATCTGATCGCGGCGCTCGTCCGCCCGCTCCAGGGTCGCGAGCTTGAGCCGGGCGTGTTCGCCATAGTCAAGGACTTCCTGGAGGCTATGGCCGTACTTCCGCTTCAGACGGTCGATCAGCGCCAAGCGATCTTCCACCTCCTCCAGGCGCCGGGGGTTGGCCTCCAAACCGTCTAGGTAGTCGCGAAGAAATAGCGCCAGATCATCGATGGTGGCCTTCGCCGCCGCGAGCTGCTCCCGATAGGGCTCCGGCCCCGCGTCGTAACGGCACAACTCCTCGATCGCGCGGTCCGCTAGCCCCAGGCGCGCACATGCCGATCCTTCGTCCTCGTAAAGCTGGGTGAAGGCGTTGGCAGCGGCGGTGCGCACCTTTTCGAGATTGGCCAGCACGCGCTTCTCGTCTTCCAGCCGCGCGTCCTCGCCCGGCTCAAGCCGTGCCTGCTCGATTTCCCGCGCCTGAAAGCTGAGCAGGTCGATCGCGCGCAGGCGGTCCTGCTCGTCCCCGCTCAGGGCCTCCATCTCGCGTTCCAACTCGCGGCGGCGCCGGAAGAGTTCTCCTACCTGCTCCACGGGTTCCTCGAGGCCGGCGAACTGGTCAAGGAGATCGAGTTGCGCTTCACGAGAGAACAGCAAAACGTGCTCGCCCTGTCCGTGGACTTCCACCAGCACTCGCGCCAGGACCTTAGCCGTCGCCAAAGTTACCGGCTGATCGTTCACCAGCAGCCGGCTCCGCCCACCTGGGTGGATCTCGCGGCGCAGAATGATTTCGCTTTCGGCATCGCCACTCAGCTCGAGCTCTTGCAGCCGGGATTTCCACGGCGGCTTGCCCTCAACGCGAAACACCGCCGTGATGGTGGTGCGGTCGGCGCCAGTCCTGATCACGTCCGGTGAGGCCCGGCCGCCCAGCGCTAGGCCCAGAGCGTCCACCAGGATCGACTTCCCCGACCCGGTCTCTCCCGATAGCAAGGTGAGACCCGGCCGGAATTCCAGGGCCAGGGCCTCGATCACCGCGTAGTTTTGAATGTGCAGTTCGTGAAGCATGGAAACGAACAAACGACGCTTGGAAGCCGGGAGCGTCGGTGTCAAGTGACATCCTGCCATAGAACGCAGGCAGGGGGAAGTGGAGTGTTAGAGTATTGGGAGCGAAGGCGGAACTCTTCTGCCACGTCACGTTACCGCGTCTTATACCGACTGCGGCTTCGCAGCACCGCGCCGGCGGCCAGGAATCCGCTGCCCAGCAGTGCGATGGTGGCTGGCTCGGGCGTCGGGTCCACCTGGCCGGACGATATGGGAACGCCCGTTTCCTGCCAAGCAGTAATACCGGACTTGTCGGCCAAGGAACTGAAATTAATCCCCTCGACGGTAGCAAAGTCAATGGTGGCGAAAGAGCCGAAAGCCGAACCCGATAGGGTCCCACCGGTGACGCCAAGGCTGCCGGCAAAAGTACCGTTGGTACCAGGCTGGTTGAAGGTAGCTAGCTCCAGGTTGGCTTCGAGAAAGACGGTGCCGGTGCAAGCGGCAGCGGAGGAATAGCAGAAGACGATCGGGGCGGTTTGGGTCACGTCCCAGGTGTTGGTCGGCGAACCGCCGCTAAGAACATCAGTCATGGTCACCGTGCCGCCGCCGGTCATACTGTAAAGCCCGCTCGTTCCAGCGGCGCCGCCAGTCCCGCTGGCTGTGCAGGCACTGGAGCACAGGCTGCCAAGCACGATGGTGGCCGCCGCCGTGTTCCCGGGCACCGAAGTGAAACTGATGGTTCCGATAGAGCTCTGAAGCTGGATGGAGGTTTGCGCGCGCCCGCTGGCAGACGCCATGGCCAGTACCACCAACCCAGTTAACAGGTGCGTAGTCCGTCCTCTCATCACGCCTGCCTTTGGGTGCGGGGCACGCCCCGTTTGCCGCCCCTTACGCGGCGCCGGAGCGCCGTGCCCAAGGTCAAGAGTCCGCTGCCCACCAGAGCGATGGTGGCCGGTTCCGGCGTCGGGTTCGGGTCAATTTCTCCGGAAGAAACGTTAACGCCGTTAACCTTGTCGGTGTTGTTTAGCAGGGTCGTCAGCAACTGCGGGCTTCCCCCAAAGTTCACCACCAGGTCCATAACCGGATTGGGCCCGAAAATGCTTTCCAACGTGCCGCCGGTCAAAATGAGGTCAGGCGTGTGATTAGGATTGAACGTTCCCGTGTTGCCGCCACTACTCTGGTCGAAACTGACCAGTTGCAGGTTCCCTTGAAGATAAACCGTGCCTCCACACCCCGCCGCCGAAGAAAAGCAGAAAGTCAGCGGCGCGCTTTGCGTCACGTTCCAGTCGTTGGTCGGCGTATTAAACCCGCTGAAGACATCCGTCAAGGTGATCGTCGGTGAGCCGGTGATGGAATAAAACCCGTTGTCACCGATGGCTTGGCCGCTCCCAAAGCCCGGGCAATGGGTCGCGTCGCACAACGCACCGAATGACATCGTCACCTGATCAGCGTTTCCCACGCCGGTGAAGCTGATCGCATTCAGCGTCGCACCCATCGAAATGTTGGTCTGCGCATGAGCCCATGGGGACGATACGGCGAGACCCGTAACGCCAACCACCAGGAGCCAAGCTAGTTTTCTTGTCATGGTCATTCACCTCACTTCGACTCGCAGCCTTCTTCTCATGCTAACCGCCTTCGCCTAGAGGGAGGTGCCGATGACCGCGCCCTGCGCCGCGCCCGGCGCCGCAGCACCGTGCCCAGGGTCAAAAGCCCGCCGCCCACCAATGCGATGGTGGCCGGTTCCGGAGTCGGATCAATCGTTCCGGAGGAGATCGACACGCCGTTGATGGTGTTGGTGTTGTTAAGCAGGGTCGTCAGCAGCGTGTTCGGATACTGCGGGCTGGTCTGGAAATTGAGCAGCAGGTCCAAAATCGGATTCGACCCGAACTCACTCTCCAGCGTCCCGCCGGTCAAGGAGAGATTGGGCGCGTGGTTGGTATTGAACGTCCCTGTAGCACCGTTACTACTCTGGTCAAAACTGATGAGTTGCAGGTTCCCTTCCAGGTAGACCGTGCCTCCACACCCTGCCAAAGTCGAGAAGCAAAAACTCAACGGGGCGCTCTGCGTCACGTTCCAGTTGTTGCCGCCGACGTCGGTAAAGGTGATCGTCGGGGACCCGGTGAGGGAATAGAAGCCGTCATCACCAAAGGCGATGCCGCTACCCGTGGCCGTGCAGTGGGTCGCGTCGCACAACGAGCCCAGGGCCATCGTTACCTGGGTGGCGTTGCCCACGCCGGTGAAACTGATCGTCGCCAACGACCCGCCCAGCGCGATGTTGGTCTGCGCATATCCTGAAGGGCAAGAGACGAGCAGACCCATAGCCCCAACCGCCAGAAGTACCGCCCATTGTCTTGTCATGATCATTCTCACCTAGACTAGTAGTGGCCGCTTCTTTTAGTCGCGGCGGCATTACGATCCCATCTTATACTTAAATGATTACCAGCCCTCCTACACCCTCAAGCGTTGGAGGCTACCAAAAGCAAGACCAAATGTCAAGCTTTTTCTTTGATCAGTTCAGCTTGCTTAAAGCCTCCCGGGCCCCGGCAGCGTCCGGGTCGCCGAGCTTCAGCCGCAAGGCGGCTTCGAGCGACTCTCGCGCCTTGTGTTTGTCCCCGCTCGCCAGCAGGGCCAGCCCCAGGTGGTACCGGTAGGTGGGATAGGCGGGCGCCCGGCGCACACACTCCTCGAACAACGGGATGGCCGACGCGTAGCTCCCCTTCTTATACTCGATCCAGGCCAGCGTGTCGGTGATCGAATCCATATCCGGCAACAACTGCTTCGCCTTCTGGGCCAGGCTCAGGGCCACGTCCAGGTTGCCGCCTTGCTGGGCGTAGACGAACGCCAGGTTTCCGTCGGCGATACCAAAATTCGGGTTGATCGCCAGGGCCTGCTCGTAGTACTTGCGGGCCCGGTCCAGATTGCCCTGCTTCAGAAACAGGTTCCCGATCATGGTGATCAGCGGCACGAACCTGGGCTCCAGCTTGAGGGCGGCCTCGTAATGCCGGATCGCACCATCGAGGTCGCCTCTTCCCTCCGCCAGCTTGCCTAGCCGCAGGTAGCTTCCCGGCAGGTTGGGATTCAGTTGGAGGGACTTCTCAAATTCGGCCTGCGCCTTGTCGTCCTGCTTCAACTCCGAATCCAGAGCGCCCATGACTTCGTGACTGTAAGCCTCATTGGAGTAGGAGGCCAGATGCTGGGAGACAAGCGCCAAGGCCCTTCCCGATTGCTTTCGCGCCACCAGCGAGTCACACCACACTGCCAGCGCCTCGCTGGATTGCGGAGCCAGCTGCGTCGCGGCGGCGAATTCCTTGTCGGCCTCTGGCCACTTCCTGCCGGCCGCATAGGCCAGGGCCAAGTCGAGATGGGCCTCGGGATTGGCAGGATTCATCTGCTCCGCGAGGCGGAATTGATCGAGTGCAGCCGCCAGATTGCCCTGCCGGAGCAGCACAGTCCCCAGCAACAAACGCTCGGCAGGGACGGCCGGTTGTTTCCCCACGCTGTGCTCGGCATACTCCCGCGCCACTGCCAGGTCACCTATGGCCAGGTTCAGATCGGCAAGGGCGTGAAGGGCCAAAGGCAGGTCGGGTTGGACGCGCAGGGCCTCCTGCAACTGGCTCTTGGCTTCCTGGAATTGCATGTTCTGGCGGTATGCCACGGCGAGGAAATAGTGGGCCAGTAACGCGTCGGGGGCCTGACTCACCTGCTGTCGCAGCACCGTAATGGCCTCGTCGTTCTTTCCCTGCGCCAGCAGGATGCGCCCGCGCGCAATGTTGGCGGATACGTCCTTGGGACTTTGCTTAACGATCTCGCCATCGAGAACGGCGGCGTCCTGGGCCCGGCCAAGGTCCAGATCAAGATCCACTAACCGCTGCCGCAAGTCGTTGCGCTTGGGGTCGAGGGCTATCCCACGCTGATACTCGGCCAGAGCAAGTGCGGGTTCTTTCTGCCGGAAGTAGAAGTCGCCGATGCTCGTCGCCACGTCAGGCGATTTCGGTTGCCGCGCTCGCAAACTCTGCACGACACCCTCCGCCGCTTGCTTCTTGCCTTCCGATCCCAGCAGGTCGGCCCACGCCATGTAGAGCGCCACCGTGTCGGGGTTTCGATCTACCGCCTGCTGGAGCACCTGCTCCGCCTGCGGGTCCTGGCGGCGGAGCCGATAGAACCCTGCCAGATTGGTGTACGCCGCCGTCGCCTTGGGATCCACTTCGACCGCTTTCTTGAAGCTCGCCTCCGCTTCCGGGTACCGCTGCAGGATGATTTGAAGCAGACCTAAATTGATGTAGGAGGCAGGATCATCAGGCAGCAGTTCGGTGAGTTTGGTAAACGGCGGCAGCGCGCTCTCGTAGTCACGACGGGCGATGGCGACCGCCCCCAGCAACTGGTTGGCGACGGCGTTCCGGGGATCCTTTTGCAGTACGAAGGAAACCTCGTCCTCGGCCTCCTGCAAGTGGTCGGTTCCGGCGGCGAGGTAGAGCCGGGCCAGCTCATTTCTCACGTCGAGGCGTTGCGGATCGATTTCCTGGGCCTGCCTCAGCGCCCCAAAAACCTCACTCCACTGGTGCAAGGCTTCGTTGGCCTGGGCCAGTTGAAAGAAGGCCTCGACCGACTTGGGATCCACCTGCAAGGCGTTCCTGAACTCAATGATCGCTTCGCGATCCTTGCCCTTTGCCATGAAAGCCTTGCCCTTGGCCAAGTAATGCTGGACCGCCTGGTGTGGATCGCGCGTGCAGGCCCCGCTCAGCAGCGAGAGGGCGACCAGAATGGCCCAGAATGGTCGAAGTTTCAAGGTTGAAGGTCGAACGTTATCAAACCACATTGCCACCGCCTCCAAAATCTTCAGGGACTAGGGATTAGGGACTAGGGGCTAGGGAACCGCAAGGACGACTGTTCTACGCTAGGCCCTCACCCCTAGCCCCTCGCCCCTTCTTCAACTTCTTCCTCAGTCCGGCACAAACTCATTCAAGTGCGGATAGACCAGGCGCACGAACTCCGTCAGCCGCTCCCGCGACTCCTGGTCGCCGCTCTCCGTGGTCATGATGCGGATCAGGGCGCAATCGGTCCGGTTGCGGGTGATGGCATCGGCCACCAGCCAGATCTTTCCCCAATACTCGCTGGCCACCACTCGTCCTCGCGCCTGGTACCAGTAAAACACCCTTTCGCGGTCGAGCCCCTTGGCCACGGTATAGTCATTCACCACCACCGACCGGCCGTCGCGCAGGGCCACCGGGAGACGCGCCCACCGCAAGGGCTCCCAGCCGGTGGCGGGCAGGCAGTTCTTGGGCGAATGAATCACGTCGCCGTTGCGCTGGCTGCGATAGTAACCGATGTAAAGCCCGACCTCGTTTCCCTGCTCGTCGGTGTAGTCGCGGCTGAGGGCATCGTCGACGCCCGCCGCCGCCAGCAGGCGCGGCTCAATCGGCCACTCCCGGCCAGTCCAGTCGCCCAGCCGGAGGGGAAACTCTGCCAAGGACTGGCACAATGGCACGCGCTCGCCGTGGCTGATCCCGTGAACTAGGGCGATCGCTCCCGCCAGAAGGGCGGCCGTGATCCAGACCCGGGTTCGAATCGCACGGTCAGGCATTGGGTGATTGTGTGATCGGTTGATTGTCTGATTGACCGCGCCTCGGGATTGGATCGGCTTCTTCACTGTTCAAACTTCAACCTTTGACCTTCGACTTCTTTCAATCACACCATCACTCGATCACTCAATCATTCAATGACTTTCTTCACTTTTCGACCTTCGACCTTCAGCCTTCGACTTCTTTCAATCACCCAATCACCCGATCACTCAATCACTCAATGACTTCGTCGTCCCAGCTAAACCCCCGTAGCGCCCAGTGGCATACCACCATCATCGCTGTCGCCGTGAGAAAGATCAACCAGCCGGAGAAAAAGTGGAAGAATCCTCCCCCTACCGGCGTGCCGGATACATAGGTGAGCACACCGGTGCCCACAATCCGCAGCCCGTTCGACACAACCGCGATCGGCAGCATGAGCGCGGCCAGCGCCACCCGGATCCAGATGCGATTCTCCGCCAGGTAACCGTACCCGATCGCCAAGGCCACCAGGGACATCAACGATCGAATGCCGCTGCATGCGTCCACCACTTCCAGCGTGTAGTTGGGAAGCACCAGGAGGTTGCCCTCGCGCAGCACCGGCACCTGCAAGAGACTCAGACTGGCGGCGGCAAATCGCGACGCCAGCAGTTGCAGCGGGAAGGTCATCTGGTTGTAGATGAGGCCCGGCAGAGGAACCATCAGGAGGAGAAAGCCCAAGGGAAAAGCCAGGATTCGCAGAATTTCCTTTCCCGCCAGGAACAGCGTCATGCCCCAAAGCAAAAGGACGAACGAAAACCGGCAGGTGAAGAGTTCGGCCCCCAGCGTTCCCGCTACCAGCAGCAAGATGGCCAGCACCATCAGCAGCAG
>Ga0335081_10015046_pt1 | contig 12518 bp, 9 predicted proteins | sample Lox_Sample_35_FD_206713 | JGI IMG/M metagenome (GOLD analysis project Ga0335081, IMG submission 206713) | Soil microbial communities from Loxahatchee National Wildlife Refuge, Florida, United States - Lox_Sample_3.5 | ecosystem: Environmental > Terrestrial > Soil > Wetlands | place: USA: Florida...
TCTTGTCGCCCGCGTCGTAGCGTTTACCCTCGAAGACGTAGCCGTAGATGGGCTCTTTGGCGAGCAAGCGGCGCAAGGCGTCGGTGAGCTGAATTTCGCCGCCCGCCCCGCGCCGGGTGGCGCTGAGTTCCCGGAAAATCCCCGGCGTCAGGATGTAGCGGCCGATGATGGCGAGATCCGACGGCGCATCCTCCGGCTTCGGTTTTTCCACCATGTCTTCGACGCGGAAAATGCGGCCCTCCCACCGGGTGTCCGCCACCGGGGCGCCCTTGATGATTCCGTAGCTCGAAACCGCGCGGCGCGCCACCTTTTGGATGGCCACCACGCTGCTGCCGTAACGTTCGTAGACCTCGATCATCTGCTTAAGGCAAGGCACGCGACTGTCGATCACGTCGTCGGAAAGGAGCACGGCGAAGGGCTCGTCGCCCACCAGGTGATGGGCGCTCAGGATGGCGTGCCCAAGGCCCAGGGCCTCCTTCTGCCGCACGTAGGTCATTTGCAGCAGGGAGGAGATCGAACGCATCTCCGCCCGCAGCGATTCCTTGCCGCGGCCGGCGAGCTGGTGTTCGAGCTCGAAGGAAACGTCGAAGTGGTCTTCAATGGCGTGCTTGCCGCGGCCCGTCACGAAAATCACCACGGGAACCCCGGAGGCGGCCACCTCCTCGGCGGCGTATTGCACCAGGGGTTTGTCAACCAGGGCCAGCATTTCTTTGGGCTGTGCCTTGGTGGCGGGCAGGAATCGAGTGCCCAGGCCGGCGACCGGCAAGACCGCTTTTCGAATGATCATGGGTTTCGTTCCCGATGGATTGTCGCGATCGCCAGACTGCCGCCGCCGAACGCTCCCCGCTTTGGCTTCGAGCCCGCGGGGCCGAACGAAAGCGCCGGGGCGCTAAGCCAGATACTTAATCAGCAGCACCTCGTTCTGGGCTTCATTATAGACGAGCTCGTCCGCCAGCGCACGCGCCATCAGAATGCCGAAGCCGCCGGGACGCATCCCAAGGTCCGCGCGCACCCTCTGGTGCTCGGCCGGCTGGTCCGGAGGATTGCTGAGCGCGGCGTGAGCCAGGTGATTGAACTGAAACCCCGCTCCAGGATCGGAGATGCGATAGAGGATCACACGATGCGTTCGCACGCAGGCGATCCGTACGCGGCGGGTGGGATCAAAGCGGCCGCCCCACTCGACGGCGTTCAGCACCAGCTCATGAACGGCCTTGTTGATAGACTCCGCCACCTCGCGCGGCACCCCGCTCTGGATGGCGGCCAAAAAACTTTCACTGCGTTCCGCCGCTTCGATGGTACAAGGAATCAGGAGTTCCACCCAATCGGGCTTGGCGGAGACCACCTCGATGGGCGGCGGCGGCCCACCCTGCTCCAGCACCTCACGCACCAGCTCGAGCAGCACGTGCATGTCGATGGGCTTGGTCACGTAGCGGCAGGCCTGCGCGCGCGCCGCACGAAGCACGGTGCCGGGGGCGTCGTCGCCGGTCACCATGATCGCTCGCGGCGGCCCGTCCAGCTCGTGCAGGCGCTCCAACACGGCGAGACCGTCGAGGCCGGGGAGGCCGATGTCGAGCAGTACCAGGTCAAAATGCTCGCCGCGGAGCCGCTCCAGGGCTTCCGCCCCGTCCCCGGCCGCCTCCGCCGGAAGACCGGCCGTCGCGAGCATTTGGCACATCAGGTCCCGCACTTGGGGATCGTCTTCGACCACGAGAATCTTATCCATGCGGGTTGCCGGCAGCGCCGGAGCGTTCGGGGGGCACGCATATACTGTACCGTAAACAACCCTCGTTTGCTAAGCGTGAATTCATGGCGCCTGCCTCGGCGCCCGTCAGGCCGGCGTACCGGTGGGCGGCCCTTCAGCGGTTTACGCACGCCGGACTCAAGCCCTGAGACCTTCGACCTCCTGGCGGCTCGGCGCCGCGGCCTGGGTGCCGAGGCGGGTCACGGAGGCTGCCGCCGCGACATTGGCAAAGCGGCAGGCGTCCTCCAGGGACAGCCCCTCGGCCAGCGCCACGCCGAGCGCAGCGTTGAAGACGTCGCCCGCAGCCGTGGTATCCACGGCGGTGACCGAAGGCGCGGACAGGTGGAGGGCCTCGTGCTCGGTGACGAGCACGCATCCCTGTTCGCCGAGCTTCACGATCACGGCTCGCGGTCCGAGCGCGCGCAGCTCACGACCGATGGCGATGGCCGCTTCAGGATTGAGTCCCCCGGGCAGGAAACCCGCGAGAATGGCGGCCTCCGTCTCGTTCGGAGTCAGGATGTCGACATGCCGGAGAATTTCCTGCGCGAGGGTTGCGGCCGACGCCGGCGCCGGTGCCGGGTCCAGTACTACGCGGCCCTTCCCTCCGCGCGTAATCCTGGCCGCCGCGGCCACGGTAGGCAGGGGGTTTTCGAGCTGCAAGAGCACCACCGCGGCGTGGCGCAGCCGGTCACTCGCAGCCTCCACGTCCGCCGGCGTGAGCCGATGGTTGGCCCCAGGCACGATGACGATGGAGTTCTGGCCGCTGTCCCCCACAAAGATCAGCGCGATGCCGCTCGCGCAATTCGCCACGGCGGCCGTTCCGCTCACATCGCAGCCCACGTGTTCGAGGTTCGCGCGCATGCGGCGCCCGAAGTCGTCGTCGCCCACGCGGCCGATCATGGCCACCCGGCCACCCAGTTTGGCGGCAGCGTACGCCTGGTTGGCGCCCTTCCCGCCGGGCTCGTCGAAATAGCGATGGCCGGTGAGGGTCTCGCCGGCCACCGGGATCCGCGACGCGCAGGCCACCAGGTCCATGTTCAAACTTCCCACTACGACGATTTCATCCGCCATTGGGCAACCTCCCCGCCTGTCGAAGCGAGCGAAAGACGGCCGCGCTCGCCCGGAATCGTGTCTTGTAGCACCTGCGCTTCGCGGTCGTCAACCCGCCCGGGCCGCAGGCCACCCGGCAACGCCCAATCGGACGGCGGACGGCTGGGACTTCGCGGAACCTGGGGCAGATCTGCGGTGTCTAGCTTGGTAGCAGGCGTCCGCTGGGGGTTACGAGAAGTGCGGCCTGGGGCGAGCTTGCAGACGTTGGCGTCAACTGCTAAGGTGGAGTTGTAATGGAAGCGGCACGAACGCTCGAAAACGCCCTTGATCGCGTCAGTCCGCGAACCGCCCAGGAAGCCGCCCTGGTTGAGGAGCTTAAGGCGGGATCGGAAGAGGCTTACGCCTACGTCCTCACCCGCTTCCGAAACCCTGTCTACGGCCTGGTGGCGCACATTCTGGGCAACGACTCCGACGCTGCCGATGTCTTGCAGAACGTTTTTATCAAGGTTTACCGGGGCATGCCGCAGTTTCACGCCCAGAGCAGCCTGAAAACCTGGATTTATCGCATCGCCGTGCGGGAAGCCTTGAATCACCGTCGCGGCTGGTTCCGGCGCCACTTCCACGAGCCTTTCTCGCTGGACGAGGAATTCGCCGAGCCGGTGGCGGCGCTCGCCGTGAGACCGGGCGCCGACAACCCGTACGAGACACTGGAGCAGGCGGAACGCCAGCAACTGGTGCAAGCCGCTCTGGCCGCCTTGCCGCGCCCCTATCGCGCCGTGCTCCTGCTGCGTGAGATGGAGGAATTTCCCTACGACGAGATCGCAGAGGTTTTGGGCATTCCCGAAGGCACCGTGAAGTCCCGGCTGATGCGCGCACGGGAACTCCTGCGCCGCAAGTTAGCCCCGGTTTTGGGTTACTGAGATGTTCGAATCGTGTCTCGAAATTCGCCGGCAGTTCTCCGATTTTGTGGACGCGGAGTGCTCCTCCGCCACCCGCCAGTCGGTCCGCTATCACCTCAACCATTGTGGCGCGTGCCGCCTGGAACTCGAGCGCTACCGGTTGCTCTTCGGCGACCTACGCTCACTTCCCCGCCGGCGGCTTTCGGCTTTGGCCGAGTTGCGGTTCAACGTGGCGCTCTCACGGGCCCGTTACTCAAACGTCTTGGGAAGCCTGAAGGTGCGCCTCCAGAACGCCGTCCGGCCCTTGGTGTTGCCCGCAACCGGGGCGGTGCTGGCCGGATTGATCTGCCTGGGCCTCACGCTTGACTGGCTGATCGTTCCGCCGGCGCGGGCCGACGCTTCAACCGTAACGCCCGCCCGGCTGGAGTCACTCGCTCCGCTCGATTTGGATACCGGCCGCGAAGGCCTCGTGTTGGTCACCCACGTGAACGCCGGCGGCCAGGTGGTGGACTACAAGGTTGTGTCCGGCGTGCCTTCGCCGGAACTCAAGTCGGAACTCGACCGCCTGATGTACTTCAGCGTCTTCCGGCCGGCCACCATGCTCGGCGAGCCCACTGACGCCCAAGTGGTTTTGTCGTTGCGGAGGATCACGGTGCGCGGCGGCTCAGTCCACGAGCGCGATGAAAGCACCAAACCGCTGCTTCCGCCGCCCGCAGACCCTCAGGGAAAGGCGCGCGCTTGAGGGGTTTCGGCAAGCTTGCGCCCGGCCGCCGCCAGGCTCCCGCTGGTCCCGCCGGGGCGTCCGTCGCCCATCATCAGGTACCCGGCCGCCATCCTTTCCATGCCGCGAGCGCTCGCCGCTCGCCGGGCGCGATTCTCTGGTGGACCTTGGGTCTATTCTTACTGGGCTTACTGGCGCCCGGGTTTCTCAGGGCCGGAACCGCAGCGGACCAACAAAACGGCAACGTAACCCTTACGGCGAACGAACCGCTGTTCGCAACGTTGGCTGCCATCAACGCCGCCGGTTACGACGCCGGCCTCAGTTCGGAGCCGCCGTCCGGTACGCGGATGGAGGTTCGGGCGTGGTGCACCTCTCGCCATCCCGCAGTGCTTCCCGCCTTGACGCAGTTTTACCAGGATCACCGCATGGCAGACCCTGCCGAGGACCTCGGCCAGTACATTTCTTTGGCTCTTCTGCTGGGCCCGCCGCCTGACTTCAAGTTTACGATCGCCGACACCGATCTGCCTCCGGACGCGAACGCCGTGCGGGACGTCGCCCCGCTTCTTCGGCGCTTCTACCGCGAAGCCGATCTTCAGGACCTCTGGATTCGCGTCCAGCCGCGTTACGATGAGGCCATCGGCAGCTTGAGTGATCCCGTACGCCGGACCCTTGCGCTGACCGACGCCTTTCTACGCTTTCCCGGAGGAGCTTATTTGGGGCGCAATTACTCGATTGACGTCGCCCTGCTCGGCGCCGCGGGAGCAGTTGACGCCAGGATCTACGGCGACAACTATTACGTGGTGGTCACGCCCCCCGCGGCCGGCCGTCTCGCCGAGATCCGCCACCAGTACCTGCACTTTCTTCTGGACCCGTTGGCGCTGAAGTTTGCCTTCGAGGTCCACCAGAAGGAGGCGCTGGCCGCGCTGGCACGGCCCGCCCCGGCGCTTGGCACGGACTTCAAGGAAGACTTCTCCTTATTGCTGACCGAATGCCTCATCCGCGCTGTCGAACTCCGCATGGACAAGCCGGCCAGCCCTGATAACCTGATCGACCAGATGACCCGGGATGGCTTGATCCTGGTACCGTATTTTTACTCGGCTCTCGGGAACTATGCCAGCCAAGCATCCTCGATGAGCGTATTCTATCGCGAGATGGTACTCGGCATATCAATCCCCGGCGAGCGTAAGCGGTTGGCCAAGGTCCAGTTCGCGCCTCCCCGGCCGTTTCAGGTCGCGCCCAGCCACTCTGCCGCGGCGCCGCCAGCCGCAGCGTCGCTCCTCGATCAGGGCGACAATTTCATTTTCGAGGGCAAGTACCCGGAAGCCAAGGCTGTATTCGAGGAAGCGCTTAGCAGCGATGCCCGAAGCGAGCGGGCGCTTTTCGGACTGGCCGTGGTAGCGAGCAACACGCGTAAGCCGGATACGGCTGAGGAGTACCTGAAGAAGACGCTCGAAGTTGCCCGGAGTCTTCGCATCGCCACGTGGTGCCACATATACCTTGGCCGCCTTTACGACCTCGAAGGGCGCCGAAGCCAGGCTGTGGCGCAATACCGAGCCGCTACGGTAACCGCCGCGGCGTTTCCGGACGCCGAACGCGCGGCGGACAACGGTCTGGCCTCGCCGTTCGGCTCCAAGCCCTAGGACGAAGTGCTATCCTTCCTTTGGCTGCCGGGCCCGCTGAATTGACACCGCCCACGCGATTCCGGTAGGCTCGAACGACGAGATTGGGAGGCTGCTGCATGAACACGCGCGACTGTGCACAGAAGGCGTTGGTATTGCTGGCAGGCCTGGCTTTTGCGGCGGTCGTCGGCTTGACGACGGCTGTCGCTCAGGACCAGAACTCAAGCCAGGGACAGAAGCCTGCGTCCTCCGCAGCGGCCCCGCCGCAAGGCGGCCAAGCCCCGCCGGCTGGGCAAACGACCCCGCCCCCGAAACCCCAAGCGTCACCCGAAGAGATCAAGGCCTACAACGCCCTTCGCACCGAACTCGATCCGAACCGGCAGGTCGAGCTGGTAGACCAATTTGCCAAGACGTACCCCGCCAGCACGATGTTGTCGGACGTCTATTTCTTCGGCGCTTACGCGTTTCAACAGCAGGGCAAGATCGACAAGGTGCTCGAATACGGCGCCAAGAGTCTGCAGGCCAACCCCGACAACTGGAAAAGCCTGCTTACGATGGCGACCATGCTGCCCGAGCCCCAGGACATGGCGCACGGCAGCGACGCCGACAAGGAAAAGAAGCTGAGTGACGCCGAGAACGATGCCAACCGGGCGCTGCAACTCGTTGCGGGCTTGAGTGGGGGCAACCTGACGCCCGACCAATTGGCACAGCTTAAGACGACGGTTAACGTCCAGGCCCACGAGGCGCTGGGCATGACCCACATGCAGCGGGCAACGATGGGCCTCAGCGGCCCGGATCCGCAGGAACTGGCGAAGGCCGAACAAGAGTACAAGACGGCAAACGCCGCCTCCAATCAACCTAACCCGGCGGACTTCTTCCGCCTGGGTGAGATCTACCAGATGGAAAACAAGACCGATGACGCTATCGGCGCGTTCACCCAGGCGTCTAAACTCGGCCAGGGTACGGCGATCCAGAACCTGGCCGACCAGGAAATACAAAACCTGAAGAAACAGAAGGACCAAACTGCAGCCCCCGCCAAGCCGTAAGAGATTCCGGCCGGCGGGCACGAGGTTGGCGCCCGTCGTATCGGCGGCCCAAACGGCCGACGGCATCTGGGAGCTTTCACCCACTGCCTCCGCATGGCCAAGGCGTCTCCAGACCTCCTGCAAGAACACATTGGGTACGAGTTTCGCAACTCCGAGTGGCTCCTTGAAGCGCTCACCCACTCGTCTTATGCTCGGGAGGTTTCATCGGCGTCGCGGGACAACGAACAACTGGAGTTTTTGGGTGATGCCGTCCTCAACTTCCTGGTGAGCGTCCGGCTGGCCGATGCATTCCCGGGCTACCCCGAGGGCAAGCTCTCGCGCGCCCGAGCTCGCCTGGTAGCGGCGGAGCACCTGGGCCGCGTGGCTCTTCAGCTCGAGCTTGGCAATTACCTGCGGCTGGGGCGAGGTGAGGAGAAGACCGGAGGCCGGGCCAAGTTGAGCCTGATGGCCAACGCCCTCGAGGCGCTCGTGGCCGCAATCTACCGGGACGGGGGCCTGCGCGCGGCCCGCCGGTTCGTGCAACGCTTCATTCTGCCGGACGACCTGGAATCCGTGGCTCCCAACTTGTTCAGCATCGACTACAAGTCGGCCTTACAGGAACAATTGCAGGCCGGGCACGTCGGCGCGGCGACCTATCGGGTACTGAGTGAGGTCGGGCCCGAGCATCGGAAGATCTTCACCGTGGAAGCAGCGGCGGCCGGCCACGGCACCGCCTGCGGCAGCGGCAACAGCAAGAAGACGGCCGAGCAACAGGCCGCGCGGGCGCTGCTGGAACAGCTCCGGAGAGGACGGCATGCCTGATACCCCGAAAAAGTCCGGCTTGCGCGACACCTTCGAGTCCCTGGTGGTCACCGTCATCCTGGCCGTATTCGGCACCACCTTCGTGGTGCAGGCCTTCAAGATTCCGAGCGGCTCGATGGAAAACACCCTGCTGGTCGGCGACCACCTGCTGGTGAACAAGTTTGCCTTCGCCTGGCAGTTTGGCGCTTTACGCCACCCGGAGCCTTACCGGGAACCTCAGCGCGGCAACGTGCTGGTATTCAAATTCCCCGGCGCCGGCGAAGAAGCACAAGAGCCCGGCGAGCACTTCGTGAAGCGCCTTATCGGCCTGCCGGGCGACCGTATCCGAATCGTCCACCGGCAGGTTTTCGTTAATGGCCAACCCCTGAATGAGCCCTACGTGCACCACGACTACCCGAATCAGGTGATGCCCGGCGACGACTTCCCGCCGGCGTCGCTGGCTGAGCTCCCGGGCGCCACCAGCGAGTGGGCAGAGTCCCTTGAAAACAATGTTCAGGCGGGCGATCTGGTGGTGCCTCCCGGCCGCTACTTCGTCCTCGGCGACAATCGCGAGCACAGTTGGGACAGTCGATTCTGGGGCTTTGTCCCGCGAGGGCTGGTTTCCGGACGTCCCCTCCTGATCTACTGGTCGTTTGAGACGCCCGAGCAGGAATACCTGCAAACATCCCTTAGCGACAGATTGTCTCAAACCGCTGATCTGGTCGTACACTTCTTCAGCAAAACGCGCTGGCGGCGGACTCTCCGCATCGTGCGCTGATGAGGAATCGTCGATATCTCCGGCTCGCGGCCCTGGCCCTTGCAATTCTGGCCCTGGCATGGCTGCTGCCTTACCTTCTCGGCGCCGAGCGTTATCGCCATTTGGTACAATCGCGGCTCGAGCAGGCCCTGGGCCGCCAGGTCACCTTCGGGTCGATCGCGTTCAAGCTCGTTCCCCGCCCCGGGTTCTCTCTTCACAAGGTCGTGGTTCGTGAGAATCCTGCCTTTGGCTCCGAGCCTTTTGCCAGGGTTGACCAGATCGATTGTGACCTCGCCGTCTGGAGCCTCCTGCGTGGCCGGGTCGGGCTCGCGCGCCTTGGTCTACAGGGCGCAACCGTTAGCCTGGTGCGCGATGGGGCAGGCCACTGGAACGTGGAGCCGGCACTGGCGGCCGCTACCTACGCCTCCTCTGCAGCCAAAATAACCCCGGCCCTGAATATCGAAGTCGAAGACGCCCGCCTCAATTTCAAGGTCGGCGCCGTAACCAAGCCTTTTGCCGTAACCGACGTTGCGGGCCGCGTGAGCCTCGATCGCTCGAGCGGTGTGCTTGGCTTTGACTTGGCCGGCTCTCCGCTTCGCACCGACCTCGGACTGCCTTCGCCGGGCAGAATCTCGCTGGCCGGTAGGCTGACGCCCTCTCCAGGAAATACGGCCACGCTGGATGCGCGGCTTAACACTCGTGGGGCGCTGCTCTACGACTGGATCCCGCTGGCCGTCGGGCGAAATCCGCAGATCTACGGGCTGCTGGACGCCGACGTGCGGCTTACGGGCTCGGTCCGCCTCCTGAACGTCTCCGCACAGGCCCGTCTCATGCAGCTCCGGCGATGGGAGTCGTTGCCGCCATCCGGCAGTTTTCCGGTTACGCTCGCCGTGCAGGGACGTCTCGACCGCGATACCGGCGACGCAACCCTCAACAGCCTGCAGGCCGATTTCGGCCAATCTCAGGTGAGCCTCGCGGGCACGGTCATTGGCGTGACATCGGATCCGGTGCTTCAGCTCAGCGCCGCCGTCAGTCGTTCGCGCTGGGATGACTTCTTGAATTTATCCGGCCGACTCGCAGGATGGCCGCGAGGGGAAGGAGTCTGGAACCTGACGGGCGCCGTCGAAGCCTCGGCTCGGATTGCAGGGCCGTGGTCTGCGCCGCTGTTATCGGGCTCTATGACGACTCACCGGGGAGTTCTGGCAATCGGAGCAGTTCGCCTCCCCATCTCCGACGCCGAGATTCGTTTCGACGGACGCCGCATTGAGCTGCTCCCCGCCAGAATCACCGCCACCCCGAATCTCGCCTTGACGGCCGAAGCTACGCTCAATCTTCCCGATGGCCGGGGGACGCAGGGCAAACCTCGCAGCAAATCCCGTGGCCCACACCCCCAGCAGCCAGTATCGCTGCCCGGATACCAAGTCGAAATCTCGGCGCGGTCCGCCTCATCGCACGAAGTCCTCAGCCTGGCCCGCGCCCTCGGTCTAAAACTCGCGCGTGACGTGGACGCCCAGGGAGCCGTGACCGCCGCGATTACCCTGTCTCATGCCGGTTGGCCGCCGGCGCCACCGACGGTTGCTGCGGAGGCGGAGGTTCGAGCCACTCGGCTCCTGGTTCCGGGCCTCGCTAAACCCGTCGAGATCCACAACGCCCGCCTGGAGCTGCAAGGAGATCAGTTTACGGCCGATCCCATTGCGGCCAGTTTCGCAGGCGCGGAGTTTACCGGCCGCATTGAACACGCGGGCGGCCGATCGCAGCCCTGGACCTTCGTGGCTAGCGCCCAGGATCTCGATCTTGCCCAAGCTGCAACCTGGTTGGAGGCGTTGGGGCAGCGTCCCGCGCTCCCGTGGTTTGCCCACATTCCGGGTCTCAGCACGCTCGCCGAACGTCAAGCGGCCGGCACCGACCTGTTCAAGGCGCTCAATGCCTCGGGAAGCTTCAGCACGCCGGCGCTCACCTACGGCCGGACGACCCTGCGGGGCCTGGGCGCGCGCGTTGAGATCGCGCACCGCGTGGTGCACGTGACGGGGGCCCGCTTTCGTGTCTCGACAGGCCGCGGCCAAAGCACGGCGCAAATCGACTTGAGCGGCCTCGTACCGCAGCTTGCTGCGGATTTCTCACTCGAGGGCCTCCGCGTCGAAAATTGGACATCCCACCTGCCGCCCCAGCTCGCCGACCTGCGAGGCGGCGCCGCCTTTAACGGCCACATGTCGGCCCTGGGGACCTCGCAGGGGCAGCTTCGATCCAGTCTCGAAGGGCATTTGCGCCTCCGGCTATTCAATCTTGAGCTCGGCCATTTTGATCCCGCACGAACTGCCGCGCGCGCAGCGGGGTGGGGCGAGCTTGCGCCCAGCCATCTCCCGCTCGTGTTCCGCTCTGCCGAGCTCGACCTCGAGCTGCAAAACCGCCGGATGGCGTTGAAGCCCGCCCGTTTTGAGCTGGGCGGGGCCGTTTTCCAGATCGACGGCCAGCTCGGCTTCGACCACAGCGCGCTGTTCCAATCCACCGTTGACCTGCAGCACGTCAACCGCCGCTGGACGGAAGATCGGGACCCCGCCGCCAGCCACGTCGCGCACTTCCTGCTCGCAGGGCCCCTGGATGGACTGACCGCCACGATGACCGATCAGGCTGAGGGGCTGCCACGATGACGCACCGAGCACGTGCCGACTGTGGTGCAGCACGGGACTGTCAGGAAGCCATTTCCGTTTGCCATTCGCACGGCTAAAATCGTGGATTCATCTTCGGAGGTGTGCTCATGCGGCAACGCCGGTTCAACGTTTCAGTCTCTCTCGCTTTTTTCGCCTTGATGTGCATAGGCCCGCCCCCGGCCCGCTGCGCGAACTCGCCAGCCTACGATTCGAGCTGGCTTAACGGCTTGAAGTGGCGGCTCGTCGGACCTTTTCGCGGCGGCCGGGCGCTGGCAGTTATCGGCGTGCGCGACGAGCCCCAAACCTTCTATTTCGGCGGAGTCAGCGGCGGCGTTTGGAAGACGATCGACGGCGGTCAAACCTGGCTGCCGATGACTGACAAAGAACCGCTGGCTTCGATCGGCAGCATCGCCGTCTCTGATGCCGATCCAAACCTGATCTATGTCGGCACCGGCGAAGGCTGCCCTCGCGGCGATGTCACTTACGGAAACGGCGTCTGGAAGTCGCCCGATGCCGGAAAGACCTGGGTTCATCTCGGGCTCGAAGACACCCAGACGATCCCGAGAGTTATCGTTAACCCCCGAAATCCAAACGAAGTGTTCGTGGCCGCGCTCGGTCATATCTACGGCCCGAATGCAGAGCGCGGAGTTTTCAAGTCAACCGACGGAGGCAAGACCTGGAAGAAGGTTCTGTACCACGACGACAAAACGGGCGCCGTCGCGGTGGAGTTCGATCCCCACAATCCCCACGTGCTGTTTGCAGCCCTTTGGCAAGTGAACCGGACGCCGTACAGCCTCACCAGCGGCGGACCGGGCAGCGGGCTTTACAAGTCCACCGACGACGGTGAAACCTGGACGCGTCTCGAGGGCCACGGCCTGCCGGACGGTATCTGGGGCCGGGTGGGCATATCGGTATCGGGCGCGGACTCGAACCGCATTTATACCCTGATCGAGGCGGAAAAGGGCGGACTCTACCGTTCCGACGACGGCGGCGAAACCTGGAACCTGGTTAATGGAAGCCACAACCTCTGGCAGCGCTCCTGGTACTACATGCACGTTTTCGCCGACCCTGAGAACGTCGATACGCTATACGTGCTCGACGTGGCTATGTACCGCTCCACCGACGGGGGCAAAACCTTTCAAACTGTCCACGCGCCGCATGGGGACAATCACGGCCTTTGGATCGATCCCGACAATCCCCAGCGATTGATCACGGGCAACGACGGCGGCGCCACGGTTTCCGTGGATGGGGGCAAGA
>Ga0335081_10015047_pt1 | contig 12517 bp, 7 predicted proteins | sample Lox_Sample_35_FD_206713 | JGI IMG/M metagenome (GOLD analysis project Ga0335081, IMG submission 206713) | Soil microbial communities from Loxahatchee National Wildlife Refuge, Florida, United States - Lox_Sample_3.5 | ecosystem: Environmental > Terrestrial > Soil > Wetlands | place: USA: Florida...
GCCTCGGCTTTCACCTGGTCCGAGAACGCGAATCGGACCCTCGCTGTATATCGAAGCGTCCTGAACCGAGTGGGACGCTGCCCCTCGCTTTAGCCATGAAAAAGCTGATCAAGGCCATCCTTCCGAAACCGCTGTGGAACCGGCTTCGCAGTTGGCGCTTGCGCTATACCCTCGCCAGCTATCGCCGCCGGCGCGTCCGCCACAACTATGGCGGCTACGACCTGGAGATCGAGTTAACCGATCCCATGGGCGCGGGCTGGTACGACCACGATTGGCCCGAACTCCCGGAAATCGCGTTCCTGAAGCGCAGCCGCCTGCAAGCCGGCGCACGCGTCTTCGACGTCGGCGCCCATCAATGTGTGGTCGCCTTGATGCTGGCCAAGACCGTCGGCCCGGATGGATTTGTCCTGGCCGTCGAAGCCAATCCGGACAACTGCGCGGCCGGCGAGCGGAACCGGCAGCTCAACGGAATTGCCAACTGCCGCGTCCTGCACGCCGCCGGCGCGGAGCACTCCGGTACCTTGACCTTTAATCGTGGATGCAACGGTCACGTCGACGACGGCACCGGAGAATGGGGAACCATGCAGGTAAAAGCCGTCTCCGTCGACGATCTCGCCGCTGAGAATGGAGTGCCCGACGTGCTGTTCATCGACGTCGAGGGGTTTGAATGTGAGGTGCTCCAGGGAGCCGCCAAGACCTTGGCGCAGGCCCCGGACTGCTTCGTCGAAACGCACGTTGGCGCGGGCCTGGAAAAATTTGGCGGATCCGTCGAGCGCTTGCTGGGCCTGTTTCCCCCCGGATATCAATTCTTCGTGGCTCCCCCGGACGGAGCGTTCGTCTCGCTCGAGGAGGGCGCCGCCGTCTTGCGCGACCGGTTTTTCTTAATCGCGTCTCACCCGCAGAGCGCAGCTTCGCAGGCGAGCCGTGCCACGCTCGCAAAGACAGGGAGGATGAGTGGATAAGATGAATAAGATCGCCGGCGCGATCATTCGTACTGTGCCGACGCCCGTCATCGAATTTGTGTCGCATAACCAGTGGCGGAGCCCTGTTCTGCGCCGGGTTTGCTCGTGGGGGGCCTCCTGGGTCAAGGGCCGTGACGGCGTCATCGTCAATGGCGTGGCACGCGGTCTTCGCTTCAACGTCGCCGGCTCCCATAGCGGCTTTCTCCTCGGAAGCCACGAAACGGAAGTGCAGATGGCGCTCGCGACCTTGCTCCGGCCTGGGATGGTGTATTTCGACGCCGGCGCCAACGTCGGTTTCTTCGCCATCCTGGCCGCGAAAATCTTAGGTCCCCAGGGCCGGGTCGTCTGTTTCGAGCCGCTGCCCCAGAACGCACAGCAGATCGAGCATAACGCGCGTCTGAATGGCTTCTCCAACATCGAGGTCTGCCTGGATGCCCTGGGAGGCTCCAACCGGTCGGAAACCTTCCAAACTTCCGCCGAACCCACCTGGGGGATGCTCAACAGCGTCGGCAAGATTCCCGACCGTTCTTCCGGAACCATCACTGTGAATGTGCGCACGCTCGATTCGCTCTGCGGCCCCGGCGCGTTGCCGCATCCGGATTTGATGAAAATCGATGTCGAAGGCGCCGAGGTGGAGCTGCTGGAGGGCGCGGCGGCCACCATCGCCGCCAGCCGCCCCCTGCTCATCATCGAGCTTCACCGCAACAATGAGATCGTCCTCGCCGCCCTCAGGAAGCTGGGATACCATGCGGGCGTGCTCGGCAGTTCGGTCGCGGTTCGCGACGTCTCCTGGGATGCGAATATTATCGCCGCCCCGGCCGACCGTCCGGCCTTGATCCAGGCCGTGACCGGACTCTCGAAAGGATTTGCTGCTGCCTGAGCCGCGGGATGCGCATCCTCACCATTGGTCATTCCTATTGCGTCGCGCTGAACCGCGGGATTGTTCGCGAAGTAGCCCGGAATGCGGAATTCGAGGTGACCGTCGCGGCTCCCAGCTACTTTCACGGCGACTTGCGGCCCATCCGGCTGGAGCCGGAGCCGCCCGAATCGCCGCTGCGTCTCATTCCCTTGGGCACCACGCTCAGCCGCTTCGTCCACATCTTCCGCTACGACGGCCGGGCTTTGCGCGCGCTTCTGCGAGACCACCAGTTTGACCTCGTGCATGCCTGGGAAGAGCCCTACGTTCTGGCCGGATATCAAATCGCCCGCGCCATGCAGCACAGTTCCGCCCGCTTCTGTTTTCGCACCGCGCAAAGTTACGTCAAGTCCTACCCGCCTCCGTTCGGATACTTCGAACGCAGCGTGTTGTCTCGCGCACAGGGATGGATCGCCGGCGCCGGTCTGGTTTTCGAAGCCATGGTCAACAAGGGTTTTCCAAAGGAAAAAGGCCGCGTTCTGAATCTAGCAGTGGACCTCAGCCAGTTCCGCCCTTTGTCGCCCTCCGAGCGGGCGGACGTGCGCCGGGAGCTGGGGCTCGAAGCTCCCATCGTGGGTTTCGTCGGAAGGCTCACTCAAGCCAAAGGGCTGGACGTTCTCATGCAATCCATGGACCAGGTCGGCGGCTCCCGCCCCTGGAGCCTGCTCCTTCTCGGAAGCGGAGAATACCAGGACAAGATCCAGGCCTGGGCGGAAAAGCAAGGCTGGGCCGCCCGCGTCAAAATCAAGCTCGCTAAGCATGCCGAAGTGCCCCGTTACCTCGGCGCGATGGATCTCATGGTCGCGCCCAGCCAGACCATGAAGAACTGGAGAGAACAGTTTGGCCGAATGCTCATCGAGGCATTTGCTTGCGGCGTGCCTGTGATCGGAAGTGACTCGGGCGAGATTCCGCACGTGATCGCCTCCGCCGGCCGGGTCGTCCCCGAGGCGGATGTGGCCGGATGGGCTCAAGCCATCACCCAGCTCTTGGACCGGCCCGAGGAACGCGATGCATTGCGATGTTGCGGCTTGGCTCGCGCCGCGCAGTATTCCACGGTTACCATCGCGGAACAGTATCGCCAGTACTATCGGTGGCTGGGAAGCCAGCCGCTGTCGTGAACTGCAAAGTCCGCTCTCCGCGCATATTCTCTCGCATATTAACCTTCGACTACTTATTTTCTTGAGCGACATTCGCTATTTATGCTATTGGATACACGTTTTCGCACAAGTTATCCATCGCGTTGACTGGTGATGTAATCCCCGGCAATTCACTGGCCCCCAGATCATGTCTCTGTCTACCTCAATCGTCACTTCGCCAACTGTGAACACCAACGGATTAGCACTGAACGGGAATCATAAAGGCCCTCGAGTTTTACACGTTGGAAAATTCTATCCGCCACACATGGGTGGAATCGAGACTCATCTGCGAGGGCTCTGTATGGAACTGCGGAAATCACTGGATGTGGAGGTGATTGTCGCTAACGAGGATCACTGCGCCGTCCAAGAGATCTTGGATGGTGTCCCTGTCTCGCGCATTCCTACCTGGCTCACGGTCGCATCCAGCCCTTTATGCCCCGGAATTATTCCCAGGCTTCGCGCCTTCCGTGGCGATATCGTTCATCTCCACCTGCCGAACCCTGTGGCCGTTCTCGCCTACCTTGCCAGCGGGCATCGCGGGCGTTTGGTGGCCACTTACCACAGCGATACGGTTCGCCAGAGATTCCTCGGTCCCGTATTCGAGCCTTTTTTGCACGCCGCCCTGCGCCGCAGCAATGCCATTATCACGACTTCGCCGAATTATTTGGAAACGTCATCGGTTCTGGCCCGCCATAAGCAACGCTGCCACGTGATACCCCTGGGCGTCCGTATCGAGGACTTTGACCGTTGCGACCCGGGTGCGCTTTCCGCCGTTCGCCAGCAATACGGGGAGCGGCTCATTGTCAGCGTGGGGCGCTTGGTTTCTTACAAGGGCTTCGAGCATCTGGTTCGCGCCATGACTCGTGTCCAAGGAAACCTCGTCATCATCGGTAAAGGTCCCCTCCACGGCAGCCTGAGCGCTTTGGCGTCACAGTTAGGCGTGGCGGACCGGGTACATTTCTTGGGAAGGATTGGCCATGAGAAGCTGGTAGCGTGCCACCACGCCGCCAAGGTCTTCGTGCTCCCTTCCGTGCTGAGAAGCGAGGCGTTCGGCATCGCCCAGGTGGAGGCCATGGCTGCCGGACTTCCGGTCGTGAACACCCGTCTGGACTCGGGCGTTCCGTTCGTTTCGCTCCACGAGCAGACCGGCCTGACCGTGCCTCCCGCGGATTCCCATGCGCTCGCCGCCGCAATTAATCGTCTGCTCGACGACCCGAACCTGCGACAATCACTGGGGCAGGCCGCTCGTCTCCGGGCCCGGCAGGAGTTCAGCCTGGAAGTGATGACCTCCCGCACGCTGGCCCTCTATGGCGATGTCATGCAATGCCAGCCCGTCTGAACGGAAACCACATCATTATCTGGCGCCGCCCGCCTTCAATGAAAACCGCCGCCACCCGCGGCGCTTGGCCTCCGCATTCAGGTCATCCATGCCTTCACATGAGATACAGATGAACATTGTGAACTTTCTGCCCATTCGAACTGTTAAGTTCCTATCCTCTCTACAGTGGCGTCTGCCCTGGTTTAGAAGGATCTACCGGAAGATAGCCGGAGCTTACACAGGCAGGGACGCGACCATCGCCCGTGGGCCGGCGAAAGGCACCCGCTTCAACAGTGCCGGTGCAACCAACGCCGGCTTCATATTGGGAACATATGAGCCGGAAGTTCAGGCATTGTACGCCAGTCTGCTCAAGCCCGGCATGGTCGTTTACGACGTCGGAGCGCACGTTGGCTTCCTCGCCATGCTCGCCGCGAAGCTGGTTGGCCCGCGCGGGCGCGTAATCTGTTTTGAGCCGTTACCCAGTAACATCGCGGCGATCCATCACAATGCGGAACTGAACCGCTATGCCAATGTCACTGTCTTGGAGGTTGCGCTGGGAAACGAGGAGGGAACCGCTGAATTTGCCATCTCGGCGGACCCGGGTTGGGGCAGGCTGTCTGCTGCCGGTCCCGGTCCGGCCGAAACCACCGGAAGTGTCAACGTCCCCGTGGACAGGCTGGATCATGTTGTCGGAGCACGAGAGGTGCCGCTGCCGAATATCATCAAGATCGATATCGAAGGCGGCGAAATTTCCATGCTCGTGGGATCTCAAAAGACGATCTGCGAGGCACAGCCGACTCTTCTGATCGAATTGCACGGAACAAACCAGCAGGTAGATGGAATCTTGCGAGATTACGGATATGAATCCCACGTTGTGGGCCGCACATCCTCTATAACCGAAGCCCCGTGGGATGCCTTCATCATTGCGGAGCCTGCCAAATACGCTGAGCGATGCGAAATTGCGGAGCGATTGGCTGTTGGCGCCAAGCTGACACGTTAGACTCCGTTAGTCCCCGGTCTCACATAGTCTGCACATCCGTAGTAGCAAGGACCTTGTTGCTGTTATCCGTAAAAATCAAACGGTAGTAGATCGTGCCGATGTTGCGGTCAGCGGGCAAGCTGCAAGGAAGGCTGGCACACCCAAACACATTTGCCGAAGAGTCCAGCAGGTAGCGGTCGTAGCCGAACCGCGCGGCAACCTTGGTGGCAGTGCTCACATCAGTTAAGTTGACCGATATCATGGGAACGTCCAGTTCTCCGGCATACGCTACGGGAAACAGATAGACAACCACGCCATTTGCATCGAACGTGACCGTGTCGCTGGAAGTTCCCGCGCTCAAAGAACTCACCGTCCACACCCCCAGTGGATTGACGTACATCTTAACGATTTGCTGTCCGGCCTCGAGGTAGGGCGTAAGGCTGATGGTTCGTACCTGCTGGCCGTCGGTGAAGTTGGAGACCATCAGCATGTTGCCGTAGCTGCCGGAGCGGGCACAAGCTTCGAAGGCCGGGCCATAGTCCGGAGAGTTCAATGCAGGTTGAAGAAGGTATTTCTGGATGCGCTCCAGTAGCAGGTTGGCGAGGGAAGTGGAATGCCACGAAGGGACCGAGTTCATGTTCTCCCAGTGCGGATTGCTAAACAGTTGCAGATCCTGGCCGTCGGTTGATTGAAACATCCGTTGCAGCGTCCATTGGCCCCCAAAACCAAATGTCGGACTCCAGGCAGGGAAGCTGGCAGTATCCTTATAAAGACGCGTACCGGCAGCGCGCAACATCGCAGCCTCGATTACCGTCGAGAAGTTCCAGCCGATTTGATTGTCATTGTACGATTCTCCATTGCGGCCCCGGACGTAAAAGTTGTCCGCCACAATCGTGGCTGTCCCACCTGACCCGCTCAGGGACGGAATCTGCCGGTACCAGTTGGCACCGGTACTTGCTGTCGAGATGTTCTCGCATTCGTATACGAAGGTGTTTGAATTAAAGCTGGCATTCGAGTTGCCCAAGATCGTAAAGTATTGGCATGCGTGCCTGTTGACGTTCGAGTCCGCACTTCCTGTGTAGGTAAAGGTGTCCCCACAGAGTACGCCGCCCCCCCCGCTCGAACCGCAGTTTCCGGTCGATGCACTGGCTGATATGCTGCTCAGCGTTTTTTGGTAATTGTCGTTGGTGAATTTCAGCGTGCCTCCCGTGCCGCTTCCGTTGAACGATGTCGCCGCCAAAGCTACAGTCAGATGAGTAGCATCCATGATGGAGAGGACGTAATAGTTTCCGTTGCAGCCCGAATTACCTGTTACCCATAGACGCGTGATGCCGTTCAACACTACCGTGATATTATGCGCGGATGAAAAAGTGATCGTGTTGCCGGAGCAGGACGAGACGGGCACACTGTATCCTTCGAGTCCGTAATTAGATACCACTCCCTGCGTTTGGATAACCGTTGGGTTATCTGGATTGAAGAAACCATATTCGCCGCGGATCTGGCTGTCTCCCATTTCCCAGATAATCGCGTTCGTGCTCGACCACGCGGCGAGGTAAGCTTCTGTGCCCGCGTGGGTCCAATAGAGATCGTTAACATCCGCCACTTGGGAAACTCCCGCGATGGACTGCGTGCCGTTCCCGCTCCAATTGGCGACGCTCTCGCTGGTGGTTCCAGCGGCGTTGGGAAAGCTCATGGGAACCGCTCCAGAGACGCCATTGCGAACCACGCGAAGTTTTGAGAACGCGTCATAGTGGAGATAGTCGGTGTTGCCGTTGTACCAGGCTACGGCAAGAGGCTCGATGGCAAGGTTGGGGTCAGTGGTGCCGTTATAAGTGCCATTGGCGGCGGCGCACGGGAAGTTGATGGAACTCGAGGTAGATCCGGATACGGCGTATACCGATCCGGCCGCTGAGTTGAGACCGCTGCTGGTCGCGTTTCGAATGATGAAGTTTCTGGATCCGTTGAGCGACCAGTCGGTCCAGTTGGCGGTACAAGTGCCGCCGGCGGCCGTGATTGAGGTAAGCCCACTCTGCGCGCCGCCGGAAAAAGTAATCGGACCCTGGAGAGGTTTGTGATCATAGGTCGAGTTCACTTCATCCTTCATGGAGGCCCACAGAGGTGGATTGCTCTGCCCGGTCCAGGAAGAGAAGAGAGTGACCAGGCCGGTTGGGTTCCAGGTGCTCGTCGTGCCGCTGAGGTAATACCAGAAGTTTTGGAGGGAGTTCAGGAAGTTGTCGCCGGTGAGTGAAAATCGCAATTTGGTTCCGGAGACCAGGCTCTGCATCTGGGCGACGTAGGCGGCTTGAGTGCTCTGAAACGTGCTCTGCCCCGTTGCGCCGGTGACGTCCAGGCCTGATGAATCCAGTCCGCTTTCTACGACGTTGTATCCCCCGCTGGCGTAATCCGCGACGGTTCCCGGGCTGTAGGGAATGTCGCCGTTACCAAGGGTCACTCCGGATGAAAACGAAGACGCCGCAAACATGGATTTTGAAGCATTGTAAGAACTCAGCACTGATCCGTCTGAGCCAAAATGCGGCAGTATATTGTCACTCCAGACATAAACCCATACTGCGCGGGTTGGCCCGATAGCGAACTGTCCTCCAGTCACCCCGTTCGCCGCCGGAGATCCATAAGCCACAATGGTGCTGTCCGTGTCCCAGCCCTTTATGAGATAGCCGCCCGCTGTCCATCCTGAACCTCCCGTAATTTCCAGCATCTCGGCGCCGGACGGATACGTGAAGGGATGTGCATTCGATTTGGCCACCACAATCGCCGGTGGGCCGCTGGCCGCCCCCGTGATCTGCAAGTCCGTGCCGGTAGTCTGGCTGGCCATTACATAAACCAGGCAGGCGCCCTTGGCTACGGCTGTGACAAGGCCGCTCGAATTGACCGTGCAAATACCCGGGTTGGTTGACAGGAAATAAAGCGTGGGAGACGAGCTGGATCCATCGTCATTCACAAGCGTTGCGGACAAATTGAAGGTCTGCGTGGGTTGGAGAAATATCTCGCGCTGGTTCGCGCGCAGTTCCATCGCTGAAGATCCGTTCGCAAACGTGACCACGCGCGACCACTCGGCTCCCATATCCTGGCACGGAGTATCTGGATAGCAGGTTCCGTCAGAGTCTGTGACCGACATAGTGACGGCAACAACATGAGAGCCATTGGGAAACAATGGCGTGTAGATCGAAAATGCCTGGCTGGCGGAGCTGGTGCCTATGGAATATTGCAGCATCCCATCGATCCACCAATTAAAGGTCTTACTGTGCCCCGAACCGGAACCGGAAATAGTCGGCGTGATCGAAACGCTGCCGGTCCAATTTGAGCCGAGCGCTGTGCCGGTGCTCACCGTCATTGATGGACCGTAGGGCACTGGCCACGTGTTGGCCGTCGTGAAGGCTACTGGACTGGATGTCGCGAGGATGTTTCCGAAAATGTCATAAGCCGTCGCAACCACCTGATGAGGGCCGTTCAGAGCGTTGAAGGTATTCCAGGGAATCGACCATCCCGGGGTCAAACTACACGGTGTGGGCTGCGCGGGATAGGCGTCTACCGTGTAGCATACGCGTGCCGCGGCGGGAAGTGCGGAAACCGATACAGCAAATGAAAACCCCCTGTAGCCGGTGAGCACCTGGTTGGCGCTTGGGGAAGTGATTGAGATTGATTGTGCCAACACTGCAGTGGGAAGTGATAGGATCAGCAGAATACGATTCATGGATTTCATGGTTAAGCTCGGAGCGGCACGCGTTATTACGCTTAGCACCGGATTCTGGGCGCAACCTCGCTCTTGCGTAGCGATGTCCTTCATTCTAACGCGACAGTATTTCTCTCATTCGAGTGAACGGACCATGGGCTCCGGATGGTTCGGCCAGGGTCCGAAACGGCTTTGAGAGCCGCAGGCCATCAAATGAAAATCACAGATCAGACAGGTCGCACGGCAGGTAATGTAAGTCGGATTCCGCCCATATCGAGTTTGCGGTTCGTTTTAGCCATGTGGGTCGTAATGGGTCACCTCGGCATTCCCTTCCTTCAGGAGCAGCAACGAGGTCCGCTGCTTTGGGCACTGCGGGCGTTTAGGAATAATGCGTTCAACGGTCCTGCCGCGGTGATGGTTTTCTTCGTGATTTCAGGCTTCTGCATTCATTTCCCGAATCGCAAAGAGCTGTCAGTGCGATCCTGGAAATTGTACTACGCGCGACGGTACGTGCGGATCTTGATTCCCATGGCGGCGGCCCTTGCCCTGGCTGTGCCTTTGCGGATGCGGTTCGGTTTGTTTAACGGATCCATTCTCTGGAGCCTGGTTTGCGAGGAGATCTATTATTTTCTCTATCCATCCCTGTTGTTCTTGCGGGATCGCATCGGTTGGCGCAACCTAATGACCTTGGCCTGGGTGCTCGCTCTTCTGACAGCCCTCACCAATCCGACTGCCAGACACTATCCTTCCTTTGGACCGGCTCTCACCTGGCTCCTGGGCCTGCCGTGCTGGCTCCTGGGCTGCCGTTTGGCAGAAAGACTCGAAGGCTTTCAATCAAAGGCCGTCAGCTCGGCGCAAATATGGTGCTGGCGGAGCAGTGCATATGTGCTGAGCGTGACCGTATCAGCCCTCGATTTTCACACGCCTCTCACCGCCCCATGGATGCTTGATGCATTCGCAGTCTTCGCGGCTTTCTGGCTGGAGCGAGAGATTCGCTACTACCACGCGACAGGACACCTGCCACCTTTTGAGAACCTGGGTGAGGCAAGTTACTCCATTTATCTGACACATACGCACGGTTTCGCTTTTCTTTTTCTGTTCGGTTTCTCCAGCCGGTTGTCACCTTCAGCGGCCTGGCTGGCGCAAATGGTCCTATGCCTGAGTTTCGCCGGCGCATTTTACTGGCTCATCGAAAGACCATCGCATCGGTTCGCCCGCCGCGTCGGTAAACAACCGGCCCGCGTCCGCGTCGAGTCGAGCGCTGCCCTCTACGCAAGTGAGCCGTCGACTTCGGGCGGCGACATGCTCCAAACCGAATCGGCTGATTAGGACGACAGGGTCGCGCCGTTGGAATCTCTGCCATAGGATTGATGCCTCTTACTGCCAGCTTCGCGCAAGCCATCTTCGCTGAGCTGTGCGCCATCGGTCTGATTCTGGGCTGCTGGGTCTCGTTGTTCGTCGTACTTTCCGGGCTCGGGTCCGCTCTGCGCATACCGTTCAACCTGAAGGAAGCCGATGTGGACGATGTGTTCCTGTGCTTTTGGCTCGGCTTTTCCGTCCTCCTTGTATTTCTCCAGCTTTGGCATCTCTTCCAGCCTGTCAACACCGCTGCCGCCTGCATACTGGCTCTTTCCGGAGGAGTCGGGCATCTCGCCACGAGAGGCGCCATCTTCCAAGCCCTCAGGCGGGAGTTTGGCGGTGTACCCAAACGTTTTGTAGGAGGTCTGTTGCTGGTCGCCGTCTGGGTGGCGAACCATGCAACGGCCGCGCCTGACTCCTTTGACAGTGGAAATTACCACTTCCAGGTGATCCGCTGGGTAACTTCATATCCCATCGTCAAAGGCGTTGGGAACGTCGACGGACACCTCGCTTTCAACAACGCGTCGCTGCTTTATCAGGGTCTTCTCGAAACCGGCTTTCTCTTGCACCGCTCGTCCCATATCGGGAACGGTATTCTGCTGCTCGTCGTTCTTCTATTTCTCGTCTTCAAGATTCGGGAAGCATTCCTTGCACGGAAATTCACTCCCCAGGCATTGTTCGCCCTCGTTCTGTTAACAACGACCGTATTCCTAACGCCGGATGTCGCGACGCCCAACACCGATCTACCGGTCACGCTAACGCTCTTTGTAATTGCGTACTACCTCATTGCGTTCGCGTCCACCGAGGAGCCGCGCATCTCCACCGAAGCTCTGGCGTTTCGTGTGGTGGCGATAGCCGCACTGTGCTCCCAGTCCTCAGCCATTAAGTTGTCGGCCGCCTTCTATGCAAGCTGCGCCTGCATCGCGTTCTTATGCCTATGGGCCACGACCGGGCGGGCGGCGATTCAGTACCGGGCGAGGATTGCGGCCGCTGCTGTTGCGGTTGTCGTTGGTTCTTTGGCGCTGTGGGCCGGGCGAAGCGTCTGGCTTACTGGGTACCCCTTTTTTCCTTCCCTGGCGCTCAAGTTTCCCGTCGCCTGGCGAATTCCTGAATTCTACGCGGAATGGTACGGCTGGTGGATACGTACTTTCGCACGGGTCCCTTATCGGGAAGATGTCAGCATGGACGGTTTTGCGTGGATTCCCAACTGGTTCTCCGATCTCCGGGGCCCAAAGATGCAAGGCGATTTGCCGTTGCTGCTGGCAGCCCTCGCTTTCACCTACTTTGCCATCCGTTTTTCGCAAAAGCGTCTGCAGATCCCCTCTCCGCAAGTACTTCTCGTGTGGTTGCCCATCATCCTCGCAATCCCGTTGTGGTTTGCAAGCGCGCCTTCTTTCCGGTTCGGAAGTGCCTTGATATGGATTCTGGCTGCTCAGGCAATCGCGTTAGCTCTCCACCACGCCCTCAAAGACTCTCCGCGGCTCGGCGGAGTGGCTGTGCGCCTTCTGTGCTTGATGCCTCTGAGCGGGATTCTGATGCAGACCTGGCTGTCATACAAGTACGACCATCGTTTACTCGCCAGCCTCGAAACTACCCTGTGGGTGGCTCCAGGACCGGACCATGGGCTTCATCCCACCTACGTGAACGCCATGGAGAGAGTCGTAAACGCCGAAGGGGTGACCCTGTACCATCCCGCAAACCAGTTCTGCTCCCTGGAGCAGTGGCGAGATTGCGTGACGTGGTATGGTGCCCTGCCTGGGACGTTATGGCATGGGCCGCACGCCGGTGCGACCATCAAGGAACATTTGACATATCTCTCGCCTCCGGATCCGAGTGGAGGCTTTGCCATTCATGACACGCGAGAACAGTGGCTCGCCCGGCATGCGGACGACGTTCGAAGGATGGCCAGAGACGCGCATATGAACTTGCGGCAGCTCACGTTTTACTTCTCGGTAGGACCGGACGTCATTCGCGCCGCGTTGCGGGCCGGCTCAGCGTTGTCGGACAGCCACCCGGCACAAAGCCCGGACGCCCGGGGGACACCGTAAGCCTTGCGGATGATCAGTCAACCAGCCTCATCCGGAGATCAAGAGGATGCGCCGCGCCTGAATCGTCGGCGTACAAACGCATGAATACAGATTCCCCTTCCATTCTTC